>Ga0070764_10001353_pt1 | contig 10635 bp, 10 predicted proteins | sample HubBroMetageWRM4_FD_67287 | JGI IMG/M metagenome (GOLD analysis project Ga0070764, IMG submission 67287) | Warmed soil microbial communities from the Hubbard Brook experimental Forest, New Hampshire - Hubbard Brook CCASE Soil Metagenome WRM 4 | ecosystem: Environmental > Terrestrial > Soil >... | reverse complement strand
CGGCCATCGGCGAGATGATCGCCGAGGCCATGGACAAGGTCGGCAAGGAAGGCGTCATCACCGTCGAGGAGTCCAACACCTTCGGCCTTGAGCTCGAGCTCACCGAGGGCATGCGCTTCGACAAGGGCTACATCGCGCCCTACTTCGTCACCGACCCGGAGCGGCTCGAGGCGGTCCTTGAGGACCCGTACATCCTCGTGGTCAACTCCAAGATCTCGGCGAACAAGGACCTGCTCCCGCTGCTGGACAAGGTTGTGCAGTCCGGCAAGGCGCTGGCCATCATCGCCGAGGACGTAGAGGGCGAGGCGCTGGCGACCCTGGTCGTCAACAAGATGCGCGGCCTGTTCAGGTCGGTGGCCGTGAAGGCCCCCGGCTTCGGCGACCGCCGCAAGGCCATGCTCGGTGACATCGCCATCCTGACCGGTGGCCAGGTCATCAGCGAGGAAGTCGGCCTCAAGCTGGAGAGCGTCGACCTCGACGTGCTCGGCCGGGCCCGCAAGGTCGTGGTCACCAAGGACGAGACCACGATCGTCGACGGGGCCGGCGACGCCGACCAGATCTCGGGCCGGGTCAACCAGATCAAGACCGAGATCGAGAACACCGACTCCGACTATGACCGCGAGAAGCTGCAGGAGCGGCTGGCCAAGCTGGCCGGCGGCGTCGCGGTCATCAAGGCCGGTGCGGCGACTGAGGTCGAGCTGAAGGAGCGCAAGCACCGCATCGAGGACGCGGTGCGCAACGCCAAGGCCGCGGTCGAGGAGGGTGTCGTCGCCGGTGGCGGCGTCGCGCTGCTGCAGGCCGGCCGGAGCGCCTTCGAGAAGCTCGACCTTGTGGGCGACGAGGCGACCGGTGCGGCCATAGTGCGCCGCGCGGTCGAAGAGCCGCTCAAGCAGATCGCCGTCAACGCCGGCCTCGAGGGCGGCGTTGTGGTCGAGAAGGTCAAGACGCTGCCAAGCGGCCATGGCCTGAACGCCCAGACCGGCGAGTATGTCGACATGTTCAAGGCCGGCATCATCGACCCGACCAAGGTCACCAGGTCGGCGCTGCAGAACGCGGCCTCGATCGCGGCGCTGTTCCTCACCACCGAGGCAGTGATCGCGGAGAAGCCGGAGAAGGACAAGGCCCCCGCCGCACCTGGCGGTGGCGGTGACATGGACTTCTGATCTTAGAAGCCGCAGTCAGGCGAACGGCCCGGGGTTTTTCCCCGGGCCGTTCGTGCTCTGCATGTTCCCTGGCGTGCCTCCTGGGCGTGCCTCCCGGGCGTGCCTCCCGGGCGTGCCTCCCGGGCGTGCCTCCTGGGCATGTTTCCTGGCATAAGCGCTGGGTATAGGGTGCACTGCGATCTGTCACATAGAGCGATCGCGCCTGATCTCCGGCCTCGCACGCGATCCCGTCCCAGCATCATCCGAACGTGTGAGGCCGGACCAAAGGTGGCTAGCCCGGCAATAACGAAGCTGCGATCCGTGGCGCCGGACCGATAGCCTTAGAAGTGCCCATAGCATCCTGTCGGTCGGTTGATCGCTGGTTGTTGTCAGTTCTCTTTCGACGTGAGGTCTGCGCGTGCCTACCGGCAAGGTCAAGTGGTACGACTCCGACAAGGGGTACGGTTTCCTCGCCCGCGACGATGGCGGCGAGGTGTTCGTTCATTCGTCGGCGTTGCCGGCCGGGGCGGCCGCGCTGCGGCAGGGGCAGCGGGTGGAGTTCGGGGTCGCCGAGGGACGCAGGGGAGCGCAGGCGCTCCAGGTAAAGGTCCTCGAGCCCCCGCCCACCGTCGCGGCGGCGGCCAAGCAGGCCCGCAAGAAGCCGGACGAGATGATCGTGATCGTCGAGGACCTGATCAAGCTGCTCGACGACATATCGAACACCTACCGCCGCAACAAGCAACCGGACCCGCGCGACGCCAAGAAGATTGCCGCCGTCCTCCGAGCCGTAGCCGACGACATCGAGCCCTAGCTTTACCGTTTTTCTTTATCGTGGATCGTTACTTCCCTCCACGGGGCAGTAACGATCCACGATCCGTCGTCCCCTTCCCCCGCGACGCCGTTGGACCGCATGCCGGGCCTCAGAACCGGGTGATCTTGGCGCGGGCGTCCTCCTCGGCGGTGACGGCGTCGAGCCTGGCTTGCAGGTCCTCCCGGACCGAGGGAACGGGTTTCTGGGCGTCGAAGGACGCGATGGCGCGCTCGAGCTGGCGGCGGTAACCGACCAGTTCGAAGGTTGCGAGAGCGTGTAGTGGGTAGGGCGGCTGGTCGACGGTTACGGGCTCGACGGTCATGTGGCGATAGTCCTCAGTGGCGGCTGTTGCACGGGATGCTGCTCCCAGCATGCCCAAGCGGGCGTAGCGTTGACCGGGATCGAGTAGTTTTGTAGTTGTGTCACTACTGTGTGTGACATCAGTCGGCCAAGTGTGAAGGCGAGTGACATGCCTCAAAGACCCGATCCACCGCCCGCACTTGTCGCGTTCGCGGAGGAACTGCGGGCGCATCGCGCCCAGACCGGGATGAGCCGCGACGAACTCGCTGCCAAGGTGAGCTACAGTCCGTCGCTGATCGCGATGATCGAGACCGGCAGGCGCAGCCCGTCGAAGCGGCTCGGGGAGCTGCTTGACGTGGTGTTCAGCCTGCCCGGGACGTTCTCCAGGATGGAGAAGCGGCTGCGCGACGTCCCGTTCCCCGCGTCGTTCCGCCCGTTCGTGTCGCACGAGGCCGCGGCGAAGGCACTGCGGTCATACGAGAACGCGCTGATCCCCGGCCTGTTCCAGACCGAGGCCTATGCGCGCGCGGTCCTGGTGACCCGGCCGAACACCAGCGACGACGAGGTTGACGAGCTGGTAGCCGCGCGGATCCAGCGGCAGGACGTGCTGGGCCGCGAGGAACCGCCGCTGATCTGGTCGCTGGTCGATGAGGCAGCGCTGCATCGCGAGGTGGGGACCGCCGCGATCATGCACGATCAGCTCGTGCAACTGGCGGATCTGTCCCGCCGCCCGAACATCACGATTCAGGTCGTTCCGTACAGCGCGGGGTCGCACTCCGGCCTGCTCGGTGCGTTCGTGATCGCCGAACTGGAGGATGCGCCGCCGATTGTCTACCTTGAGACGGCAGCGGAGGGTGAGACGGTTGAGGATCCTTCCGTCATCACCCGGCTGGCGCTGATCTTCGATACTCTCCGGTCCAAGGCGCTGCCCGACCTGGCCTCCAGGGCCTTGATCATGAAAGTAGCTGATAAAGGATGGAAGGCATGAACTGGCGGAAGAGCCGTCACAGCGGCAATAGCGGCGGCAACTGCACAGAGGTCGCCGCCGTCCCGGGCACGGTGCTGGTCCGTGACTCCAGGGACCCGAACGGGCCGCACCTGACTCTCGGCCGCGCGGCGTGGGAAGCGTTCGCGGCGTCGCTGCGGGCAGGCGAGCGCCGCTAGCGGGGGCGGCGGGGACGCGCGGGGCTGGGGCGTCCGGGACTCGGGCGGGCTCCAGGGTGTCCAGGGGACCCAAGGGGTCCATGGGGTCGCGAGGCTGGGCGGCGGTGTTCGTCCTGGCGCTGGGCCAGGATGCCGCGGCGGCGCCTGGCGACGAGGCTGACCAGGGCGGCGGTCAGGCCCGCGGCCGGGATGGCCAGGCCGATCTGGCCGTTGTCCAGCATCGACACCAGCACGCCTGCCACGCTGCCCGCGACGTTCGAGACCTGGTTCAGGGTCTCGGAGACCGCGAACGCCGACGACCGGATCTCCTCGCCGATCTCGCGCTGCACGGTTGAGTCGAGCGACAGCTTGGCCAGGCCGGCCGCGAGCGCGGCGGTGAACGCCACCGCGATCGCCGCCTCCAGGCTGAAGAACCAGGCGCAGGCCGCGGTCACTATCGGCGCCAGGGTGAGCATGGTGAACAGGATGAAGACCGGGGCACGGGCCTTGATCAGCGAGCCGATCGCCATCGCGGCCAGGCCGCCGACCGCGGCGGCGGCCACCAGGGCGCCAAGGGCGAAGTTGTGCGAGACGCCGAAGTGCCCGGTGCGCAGCAGGAACGCAAGGAAGAAGACCATGTACCCGGAGAACGCGCGCAGCACCGCGTTGCCGCGCATGGCCTCGGCCACCACCGGGCCCACCTTGCTCAGCGGCCGCCACCATTTGCCGCCCGGCCGCCCGGTCGCCTTGCCCGCGGGTGCCGCGGCGTCACCGTCCGGGCCGTGGCCTTCGCCCGGCGGCAGGGCGGCGGGCTCGTAGGGCACGGTGTTGCCGTCCCGCGGGCCGGAGCCGTAGGCCCCGCGCCCGTTGTCAGGGGGCCGGCCGTTTCGGCCACGGTCGTTCGGATAAAAATCAGAATCCGGCTGCCGTGCGGGCCAGGAGCCGGGGGCGGCCGGCTGCCACGCGGTCCTGCGATCGGGGTCGTCCGGATACGGCGCGGTCCATTGATCGGGCGGGACCGGGCGCCGCGCGGTCCTGGAGTCGGTTGCGGCCTGCTGCGGCGCGGTCCTCGGACCGAAGGCGGCGGCGGCCTGCGCGATCTCCGGCTCTGCGGCGGCCGCCGGCTTGGGTGCCGGCGGGACGTCGACCTCGTCCGGCAGGCGCAGCGCGAGGAACATGGCGGCGAGGTAGATCAGCGTGCCGGTCCGTAGCACCCACGCGGCCCCGGCCGACCCCTCGATCCCCGCGGCCAGCCCGCCGCCGAGCAGGGACGCGGTCAGCGTGATGAGCTGGGACCGCGCGTTGGCGGTCACCAGGGTGATCTCCGCGGGCAGCAGCCGGGGGGTGATCGACGCCCGGGCCACGCCGTAGGCCTTCTGCAGCACGAGGATGCCGAACGCGGCGGGCAGCAAGGTCACCGGGCTGTTGATCGCGGCCGACATGCCCCAGCACAGCAGGCCGCGGGCCAGCAGGGTGCCGGCCAGCAGGTACCGCCGGCCCTGCTGCATGCGGTCCATGGCGGGCCCGATGAACGGCGCGAGGACGGCGAACGGCGCCATCGTGACCAGCAGGAACAGCACCACCTTGCCGCGGGCCTGGTCGACCGAGGTGCTGAAGAAGATCGTCCCGGCGAGCGAGACGGCGACGAAGGCGTCGCCTGCGCCGCCGGCCGCGGTCAGCTCGATCAGCGTGGACAAGCCGGTCCGGCCGGCCCCCGAGGCGCCGGTAATCCGGTGTACGAGCCCGCCGGTCCTGCGGCCGCCGGACCGTACCGCGCCGCCCGTGGCGCGGGCGGCGTGACCGGTTCGCCGCATCGCCTCGGACATCCGCATGCAACCAGTATTCTTGGTTGGTGCCGATGCGGCGAGCGGCACGTCGAGCGGCACGCCGTGGTAAACGGTAAGTAATCGCACCTGCGGCCCGCGTAATGATTGAGAATGGGTGACCGTGAGTCCTACCCGCACCCGAACCAGAGAACCAGATGAGGCGTGCGCCGAGGCCGTGGACCTGGCCAGGGACGCGATCGTGGCGGTCGTCGGCGCGGCAAACGTCGGCGAGCACCGTGGCGTGCAAGCCGACGGCGAACGCATCGTCACCCACTTCTTCGACTGCGAGGACCCCGCTTATTCGGGCTGGAGATGGGCCGTGACGGTGGTCCGCGCGCCCCGGGCCAAGGCGGTCACGGTCAGCGAGACCGTGCTGCTGCCGGGGCCCGGCTCGCTGCTCGCGCCGGACTGGGTGCCGTGGCATGACCGGCTGCGGCCCGGCGACCTCGGCGTCGGGGACCTGCTGCCCGCCCCGCCCGACGACGAGCGGCTGGTCCCGCTCGTGGTGCTGGAAGGCGACGACGCGGTCACCGACTGGCAGCTCGGCCAGGACGCCGAGGTCGGCGAGGTGCCTGAGGTCGGCGAGGCGGCCGAGTTGCTGGCCTCGGGGCGGTCGCGGGTGCTTTCCGCGATAGGCCGTGACGGCGCGGCCTCGCGCTGGTATGCCGGCGAGCACGGCCCGCGGTCGCCGCTGGCGCACGCAGCGCCGGCGCACTGTCTCAGCTGCGGCTTCTTCGTCCCGTTGAGCGGTGAGCTCGGGCTGGTCTTCGGTGCCTGCGCGAACGCGTACGCGCCCGACGACGGCCGGGTGGTGTCGGCCGACCACGGCTGCGGCGCGCATTCGGAAGCCGCCGCCGAGACGATCGCGCGCGCGATCTTGCCTGTCATCGATGAGTTCGGCTACGACCTGGTCGACCTGCCCGGCGTTTCGGTCGAGGAGACCGTGTTCGAGCCGCTGTCCCGCGGCGCCGACTGAGCCGGGCCGGGAGGGTCCGGCTCGTCTCGATCCTGCGCCCGCCGGGCCGCTATGGCGGCCCGCCTGCGCTTGAGCCTCGGCACGTACATGAGCCCGAACAGCCCCATCGCAAGCCCGGCCGCACAGGTCCAGATCCACCACCTCGAGCCGGCCGGGAGGCTGTCCCTGACGATCAGCAGGACGACGAGCGCCACCGCCCATCCGGCCGAGATGATGCCCGTGACCAGTTGCTCGTTGGCTTCGAGCGGCGGCGGCGGCGACCTGCGTTCGGCCGGTCCTGGTGGTGGCTGCACTCCTCAAGGCTACGAGGAGGGCGCGGCCCGGCGGCACCGGCCGGCCGGATGGCGTCGGGTAGCTGCACGGGGTCGGCGGGCGTGATGTACTTAGTCCACGCCCCAGGCCGGCCGATGAAGGTTACGGATATGACAGCAACCCAGACCAAGACCGATGCCGGGCTGGCCACCGCGCTCCGGATCTCGGTGAGCAGGCTGGCGAGGCGCCTGCGGGCGCAGCGCGCCGTCTCGGGCATGACCGAGGCGGTGCTGTCGGAGACGCAGCTGGCCGCGCTGTCCGCGCTCGAGACGCATCACGCGATGACGCCGGGCGAGCTTGCCGAGCACGAGAAGGTCCAGCCGCCCTCCATGACCCGGGTCATCGCGGTGCTCGAGGACCGCCAGCTCGTGCTCAGGTCCCCGCACCCGACCGACCGGCGCCAGGTCATCCTCACGGTCACCGAGGAGGGGCGGGCGGTCGTCCAGCGCGTGCGGCGGCGTAAGGATGCATGGCTGGCCCGCAGGCTGGCGGAGCTAACCCCGGCGGAACGGGCCACGCTGCGCGCCGCCGTGCCCATCCTGGAAAAGCTCAGCCAGTCCTGAGTGCCTTCCGGTCGCCTCCGGGTCCGGGTCCGGCCTTCGGTCCGCGGTCCCGGGCTGGTCGGCGGTCCCGGGCTGGTCGGCGGTCAGGGCTGGTCGGCAGTCAGGGCTGGTCGGCGGGCGGATCCGGGTCCAGGTCCGGGTTGGCGGTGTCGATGGCGCGCAGCGGCCAGTCGCCGAGTGAGGTGTAACGGGGCAGCGTGGTCTGGCCGAGGCGGCTGCGCACCAGGTGCACCCGATCGGCGGTCCACGGCGGGCCCTGGTAGTCGCCAAGCGCCTCGACCAGCTCGGTGACGTCGGCCGGCATCCGGCAACGGGCCAGGGTCAGGTGCGGCTGGAACCTGCGGCCCTTGTCCGGCGGCGGAGCGCCGGCCCTGCGGGCGCCCGCGGCCACCGACTCGGCCAGCCTCCCCAGCGCGCCGCGGTCGCCGGACAGGCCGCTCCACAGCACGTTCGCCCTGATGGCGGAAGGGAAGGCGCCCGCGCCCGCGAACGCGAGCCGGAATTCCTGATGACGGCGCGCCGCGCGCTCCAGCCGCGGCAGCAGCCTGGCGGCGGCCGTCTCGTCCACCTGGCCGAGGAAGGCCAGGGTCACGTGCCAGGCCTCCCTGTTGGTCCAGCGCAGATCGCCTCGCCTCGCCCGGAGCGGCTCGAGGCGGGCGTCCAGCTCGTCGAGGACGGTCGGCGGCGGGGCGATGGCCACGAACAGCCGCATCAGGTCACCCGAGGCCGCGCCTGGTGCGGGGGATCGCTTGACCCCATCGTGCGTCCGGCGGGCTAAACCGGTGCGTGGCGTCCGCGCGGGCTCGGTGAGCAGCCCCGCCGGGTTAGGGTTGGTACCCATGGATCCACCTCGGATCTAATCTCGCCGGCGGTTTGTAGGCTGTCATCGTGAACCGGCTGCCCCGATGGCTGCTTCCCGCCGTGCTCGTGCTCTTGGTGCTGACGGTGGTAATCGGATCGATCATCCGTTAGCCGTCCCGTGTTCCACCACGTAGTCGATGCAGGCGGTGAGCGCTTCCACGTCCGCCGGATCGACCGCGGGGAACATCCCGATGCGGAGCTGATTTCGGCCGAGCTTCCGATACGACTCCGTGTCGAGGATTCCGTTCGCCCGCAGTGACGCGGCTATGTCATCGGCGGACAGCCCTCCCGTCACGTCTATCGTGCCGACGACCTGCGAGCGTTGCGCGGGGTCAGCGACGTACGGTCGTACGTACGTCGCCTTCTCCGCCCACGTATACAGTATGGCAGCCGATCGCGCCGAGCGGGCGGTGCTGGCCGGCAGGCCGCCCGCCGCCAGCATCCAGTCGAGCTGCTCGGCGAGCAGGAACAGGGTCGCGACCGCCGGCGTGTTGTACGTCTGGTCCTTGGCCGAGTTCTCCACCGCGATCCGCAGCGAGAGGAAATCGGGGATGTACCGCCCGCTCGCGGCGATCTCGTCCACCCGGTCCAGCGCGGCCGGGGACATCAGGGCGATCCACAGCCCGCCGTCGGAGCCGAGGCCCTTCTGCGGGCCGAAGTAGTAGACGTCGAAGTCCTCGTGCCGTACCTGCAGGCCGCCCGCCGCGCTTGTCGCGTCGACCAGGATCAGCGAGCCGGGATCGGCGCCTGGCACCCGGCGCACCGGCATCGCGACGCCGGTCGAGGTCTCGTTGTGGGTCAGCGCGTACGCGTCCGCCCCCGGCTCGGGCCGCGGCTCCGGGTGCGTGCCGTAGGCGGAGTCCACCAGGGCCGGTGCCGCCAGCCAGGGAGCGCGCCCGATCACGTCGGCGAACTTCGCCGAGAACTCGCCGAAGCGCAGGTGCTGGGAGCGCTCGCGGACCAGCCCGAACGCGGCCGCGTCCCAGAAAGCGTGGGTTCCGCCGTTGCCGAGCACCACCGCGTAGTCCGCGGGCAGCCCGAACAGCTCGGCGAGCCCGCCGCGGATCCTGCGCACAAGCGACCTGACCGCCGGCTGGCGGTGGGAAGTGCCCAGGTAGCTGGCGCCGGAGGCGGCCAGGGCGGCCAGTTGCTCCGGGCGGATCTTGGCCGGGCCGCTGCCGAACCTGCCATCCCCGGGCCGAAGCCCCGCCGGGATCACCACAGTGCTCATTACCGCAGCTTACCGGCGTGAGCTCAGACGTCCTTGTCGAGCACTTCCACGGCGCCTGGCACGTCGCGGACCGGCCTGGACGGCGGGCCGACGTACCGGGCCGCGGGCCTGACCAGCCGGCCGGTTTGCTTCTGCTCCAGGATGTGCGCCGCCCAGCCCGCCGTGCGCGCGCAGGTGAACATCGAGGTGAACATGTGCGCCGGGATCTCGGCGAAGTCCAGCACGATGGCCGCCCAGAACTCCACGTTGGTCTCAAGCACCCGGTCCGGGCGGCGGGCCCGCAGTTCGGCGAGCGCCGCACTCTCCAGCGCAAGCGCGACCTCGTATCGCGGGGCGCCAAGTTCCTTCGCCGTCCGGCGCAGCACCCGCGCCCTGGGGTCCTCGGCCCGGTACACCCGGTGCCCGAACCCCATCAGCCGTTCGCCGCGGTCCAGCACGGAGGTCACGTAGCCCTTGGCGTCCCCGGTCCGCTCCACCTCCTCGATCATGTGCAGCACGCGGGCCGGCGCACCGCCGTGCAGCGGGCCGGATATCGCGCCGACCGCCCCGGACAGGGCCGCGGCCACGTCGGCGCCGGTCGAGGCGATGACGCGGGCGGTGAAGGTGGAGGCGTTCATGCCGTGCTCGGCCGCCGACGTCCAGTACGCGTCGACCGCCCGCACGTGCCGCGGGTCGGGGTCGCCGCGCCAGCGGATCATGAACCGCTCGGTGATCGTCGCAGCCTCGTCCACCCGGCGCTGCGGCACCATGGGCAGCCCTTGCCCGCGGGCCGCCTGGGCCACGAACGACAGCGCCATCACCGAGGCGCGGGCGAGGTCCTCGCGGGCCTGCGCGTCGCCGATGTCGAGCAGCGGCCGCAGCCCCCACGCGGGCGCGAGCATGGCCAGGGCACTTTGCACGTCGACCCGGATATCGCCGGAGTGCACCGGAAGGGGGTAAGGCTCGGCGGGCGGCAGCCCGGGCGAGAACGCGTTGTCGACCAGCAGGCCCCAGACATGCCCATAGGAGACGTGGCCGACTAGCTCCTCGATGTCAACTCCGCGGTACCGCAGCGCCCCGCCCTCTTTGTCTGGCTCGGCGATTTCGGTCTCGAAGGCAATGACCCCTTCAAGACCCGGCTTGAAGTCCGACATCGGTGTTTCCTCTCTTCTTCCTCATGGGCGGCAGAGGGCACCTCGCGCCAAGATCCGTGCTGATGGGTGGCTGGATTCCAGCGTTACCATTCAACCGCCACGATCTGGGTTGCGGTAGCCGGAACAGGTGTGAGGATCATTACCCATGAACATGACGCAAGGCGATCGCCTGTCCGAGGGCATGCTGGCCGGCGATCCCATGACGCAGTTCGCCCGGTGGATGTCCGACGCCACGGCGCAGGACCTGTACGAGCCGACCGCGATGGTCCTCGCCACGGTGAACGCCGACGGCCGCCCGCGGGCCCGCACCGTCCTGTTGAAAGGCCACGACCAGGCG
>Ga0070764_10001352_pt1 | contig 10637 bp, 7 predicted proteins | sample HubBroMetageWRM4_FD_67287 | JGI IMG/M metagenome (GOLD analysis project Ga0070764, IMG submission 67287) | Warmed soil microbial communities from the Hubbard Brook experimental Forest, New Hampshire - Hubbard Brook CCASE Soil Metagenome WRM 4 | ecosystem: Environmental > Terrestrial > Soil >... | reverse complement strand
TCGCCTTGGCAGGCTGGTCAGCCTTGGCTCCGTCATCGGCCTTCGCCTTGGCAGGCTGGTCAGCCTTGGCTCCGTCATCGGCCTTCGCCTTGGCAGGCTGGTCGGCCTTGGCCTTGGCGGGCTGGTCGGCCTTGGCCTTGGCGGGCTGGTCCGCCTTTGCTCTGGCTGGCTTCTCAGCCTTGGGCTGCTCGGTCTTGGACGCCGCATCCTTCGATGCGCCCTTGCCGGCCTTGTCGGCGGCGGCGTCGGAGTCCTTGGCGGACCTGCCCCGGCCCTTCTGTGTCGGAGCGGCGTCGCCAAGGGTCTCCTTGACCGCGGCGGCGAAGATCTCCTTCCTGTCCTCCTTGGGCGCCGCCGTCTTCAGCGTGCCTTCGGTACCGGGCAGGCCCTTGAACTTCTGCCAGTCGCCGGTGATCTCAAGGATCTTCCTCACCGGGTCGGTCGGCTGCGCTCCCACCGACAGCCAGTGCTGCGCCCGGTCCGAGTTGACCTCGATGAACGACGGCTCTGCCTTCGGGTGGTACTTGCCGATCTCCTCGATCGCGCGCCCGTCCCGCTTGGTGCGGGAATCGGCAACCACGATCCTGTAGTACGGCGCCCGGATCTTGCCCAGGCGCTTCAGCTTGATCTTTACAGCCACGGGTGTGGTCTTCTCCCAAACGTTGATTGGCAGGTGGCGCACGCATCAGGTGGGGAACACTGTCGGCGCCGCCAGATGGAAGCGGCCCAGCGGGGGAGAGAGGGCCCCGCGTTGCCGCTGTCGCGCTCACATTCTGCCAGATGCGGCGAGCTGAGACGTCATCACCGCTCGCCCGCTGGCAACGAGTTAGCCTACCTCCCCTTCTTGCCCGGGCGGCCGCGGCGGTTCGGCACCGGCCCGCGCAGCCCCGGCGGCAGGTTCTGCTGCGGCCCGCCGAATCCCGGCGGCAGCTTGAATCCGCCGTCGCCCGCTCCGAACCCATCCGGCAGCCCCGGTATCGAACCCGGCATAATCGGCCCGTTGCCGGCCGGAAGCCCGGCGGGCCCGGCCGTGGGCCGCGTGGCCACGCCACCCGACCCGGGGCGCCCGCCCTTGGGCTTCTTCTTCCCCTTGCGAGCCTTCTGCGCGCCGCGCCGCATGCCCGGCATGCCCATCACTTGCCGCATCATTTTCTGGGCCTCGAGGAACCGGGTGATGAGCGAGCCAACCTCGCCGACCGTGACTCCCGAGCCCCCCGCGATCCGCGCCCGCCGCGAACCGTTGATGATCTTCGGGTTCTGGCGCTCCGCGGGCGTCATCGAGTTCACGATCGCCTCCGCCCGGTCCAGATCCTTGTCATTGATCTGGCTGAGCATTTCCCGGTTCTGGGCGGCCCCGGGCAGCATGCCGAGCAGGTTGCCGATCGGCCCGAGCTTGCGCACCATGGCCAGCTGCTCGACGAAGTCCTGGAGCGTGAAGGCTTCGCCCGAGGCCAGCTTCTCGGCCATCGAGGCGGCCTGGTCCTGGTCGAAGGTCCGCTCGGCCTGCTCGATCAGCGTGAGGATGTCGCCGAGGTCGAGAATGCGGGACGCCATCCGGTCCGGGTGGAAGAGATCGAAGTCCTCGAGCTTTTCCCCGGACGACGCGAACATGACCGGCTTGCCGGTGATCTGGGCGATCGACAGGGCGGCGCCGCCGCGCGCGTCACCGTCAAGCTTGGTCAGGACCACGCCGTCGTAGCCGACGCCGTCCAGGAACGCCTGCGCGGTCGTCACCGCGTCCTGCCCGATCATGGCGTCGACCACGAACAGGATCTCGTCCGGGTCGACGGCGTCCCTGATCGAGGCGGCCTGCTGCATCAGCTCTTCGTCGATGCCGAGCCGGCCCGCTGTGTCGATGATGACGATGTTCTGCATCCGCCGCTTGGCCTCGTCGATTGACGCCCGGGCCACCTCGACCGGGTCCCCCACGCCGTTGCCCGGCGACGGGGCGAAAACCGGGACCCCGGCGCGCTCGCCGAGTACCTGCAGCTGCTGCACCGCGTTGGGCCGCTGCAGGTCGGCGGCCACCATCATCGGAGTGTTTCCCTGCTGGCGCAGCCACAGAGCAAGCTTGGCCGCGGCCGTCGTCTTGCCGCCTCCCTGCAGCCCGGCCAGCATGATCACGGTCGGCGGGACCTTGGCGAATCGCAGCCGTCGCGCCTCGCCGCCGAGGATCTCGACGAGCTCCTCGTTGACGATCTTGATGACCTGCTGCGCGGGGTTGAGGGCCTCGGAGACCTCGGCCCCGGACGCCCGCTCCCTGACCCGCGCGATGAACTGCCGCACGACCGGCAGCGCGACATCCGCTTCCAGCAGCGCGATCCTGATCTCGCGGGTGGTCGCTTCGATGTCGGCAGCGGATAGCCGTCCCTGTCCGCGCAGGGACGAGAAGACCTTGGTCAGTCGATCGGAAAGTGTCTCGAACACGTCTGGCTGCCGTCCTCGCGCATGGCCTGTCGGTCACCGGGCGCGTGCTGGACGCCGCGCCCCGGCTCGTATTGCCTGGGGCATGCACGTCGCACTAGCCCTGCTCCAGGCTATCCGGTCGGCGGCGGAGGCTGGGGATGGTGCGGGAGGCGGGGCAGGCTGCCGCGGGCGCCGGCCAGGGAGGTCTTCTCGGCGCGCTCCCACTCCTCGACGTTCCGCAGCAGCGCATCGAGGTAGGCGTGCAGGTGAGTGCGGTACACGTCGCTGAACGTGCGGAGGTAGGCCAGCTCCGCCTCGAGTTCCCTGCGATCGGCGTCCGGCTGGGTCGCCGGGGCCACGAGGGCGGCCTCGGCCGCGCTGCTGGCCTCTGTGTGCGCCTCCTCCAGCATCACCGCAGCGTGCTTCCTGGCCTCGGTCAGTATCTCGTCCCTGCGGCGCCTGGCGTCCTGCGCGAGCTGCCTGCTGTACTCCTGGGCGTCGGACACGTAGTTGTCGGCGGTCTGCTGCGCTTTGGACAGGATGCGCACCGCCTGGACGTGGGCGTCATCCTGCCGGTAGCCGGCCTCGGCGTCGTCGCCGGACAGGCCGAGCACCCGCCGCCGCAGCCGCTGAACCTCGTCGGCCAGCGCCGTCCGCTCGTTGAAGAGCCTGACGAGTTCTCTCTCGACCTGACCGCAGAACGCTCTGACGTGCTCTTCGTCGAGCCCACGCCGGCCGAGGCGCGCAGACGGGAACGTGACCGCTTGCACCGCGTGCGGGGTCAGCCTGTTGTCGGTTCGTGAGATCACGGACATGGCTCGCTCCAACCGAAGTCTTCGACGTGAACCTGGGTTGCGGGGACGTCCAGCGAGGAGAGCCGCTCGGTCATGGCCTCCACCATGGGCGTTGGTCCGGCGATGTAGGTCTCGTGGCTGGCCCAGGAACCCGACCGCGCAACGACATCCGGCAGCGTCCCCCGCTCCCCGCGATAGTCCGGGTCATCGGATACGCACGGCGTGATGGTCAGCCAGGGACACTCCGCGCCGATCTTGTTCAGATCCTGGAGGTCGTACAGCCCGCCAACCTCCTGGGCGCCCACGAAAAGGTGGGTCTCCGGGGGGTCAGCACGCTCGGCAATCTGTCCCACGATCGCCTTCAGCGGCGCGAGGCCGGTGCTCCCGGCGACCAGGAGCACGTTGCGGCTGGAGTTGGCATCGAGGGTCAGCGAGCCAACCGGGGGGCCGAGCCGCAGCCGTGAGCCCGGGGTGAGCCCTCGCGCCAGCGCCAGGCTCAGCGCTCCGCCGTCGATGACGCGCACGTGGAATTCCATCGTCGCGTCCTCGCGAGGCGCGTTGGCAATGGAGTAAAAACGCCAGATCCTTGGCCGCATCTCGGACTCGATCGCGACCGATTGGCCCGGCAGGAAGCTGAGAGTGTCGAGCGTGACGACGCGGAAGACCGCGATGTCGAAGGTCCGCATCTCGTGGGACAGGACGGTGCCTTCCCAGAACGGTGGGTTGAGCTTCTCGTCCTGCACCGCCGCCTCGGTCATGACGCTCGCCACGAGGCCGAATGCCGCTTGCCAGTCGGCGGCCAGTTCCGGTGTCCAGGCAGGCCCGCTGAAGTGGGCGAGGGTGGCGAGCAGGCTGGTGCCGACGGGCTCGTAGTGGGCGGCGAGCGTCCCGTACTTCCTGTGGTCGCGGCCTAATGCCTGAAGGAAGCCCGTGAGCTGGCCGGTGTTCTCGACGTCCGAGACGATCGTGGCGAGGGCCCGCAGGAGGTGACCTCGCTGCTCCGCCATGGAGACGGGGAACATGTCCCTCGTCTCCGGGTGCCTGAGGAAGAGGTCGGAGTAGAAGTACAGGGCCACCTCGTCGCCGTGCATGGCAACCCGGGCGAAGCTCTCCTTCAGGCGCGCTGTATCCAACGATCCTCCCCCCAGGAAGGGACGAGCCTAACGCAAATTGCATCCAGCCTCTTGCAGGATATATCGCCCGACCGCCTGACTCATGCAAGTAACCGTAAAGTGACCAAGCGATTGCGGAAATTCACCTTAGTGGCTCATGACCTGCTAGCGGCAGGTGCCCGGATGCGCCGCGATGTCCGGTACCCACGCGATGTCCGATACGGCTAGGCGCCGACGATCGCGTCGACGAACGCCTCCGGCTCGAACGGAGCCAGGTCGTCGGGGCCCTCGCCGAGGCCGACCAGCTTCACCGGCACGCCGAGCTCGCGCTGGACGGCGATCACAATCCCGCCCTTGGCCGTGCCGTCCAGCTTGGTGAGGACGATCCCGGTGACGTCGACGACCTCGGCGAACACACGAGCCTGGCGCAGGCCGTTCTGCCCCGTTGTCGCGTCGAGGACGAGCAGCACCTCGTCGACCGTGGCGTGCCTGGAGATCACCCGCTTGATCTTGCCGAGCTCGTCCATCAGCCCGGCCTTGGTATGCAGCCGCCCCGCGGTATCCACGATGACCACGTCAACACCACGCTCGATGCCGGCGTTGACCGCGTCGAACGCCACGCTCGCCGGGTCGGCTCCCTCCCGGTCGGACCGGATCGTCTGGGCGCCTACGCGATCCCCCCAGGTCTGCAGCTGGTCGGCGGCTGCGGCGCGGAACGTGTCGGCCGCGCCGAGCAGCACGGTCTGCCCGTCCCCGATCAGCACGCGCGCGAGCTTGCCGACCGTCGTCGTCTTCCCAGTCCCGTTGACGCCGACGACGAGCACGACCGCTGGCCGGTCACCGTGCCTGGCGGTGTGCAGCGTCCGGTCCATGTCCGGGCCGACTTGCTCGAGCAGCAGCTTGCGCAGCAGCGACCTGACCGAATCGGGGTCCCTCGTGCCCTCCACCTTCACGCCGGTGCGCAGCTCGTCCACGAGCTGCCGGGCAGGCGCCACCCCCATGTCGGCCGTGATCAGCGTGTCCTCGATCTCTTCCCACGTCTGCTCGTCCAGGCGATCGGAGGAGAGCAGGCCGAGCAGGGCGCCGCCCAGGGCGGACTGGGACCGCGCCAGCCTGCTGCGCAGCCGGACCAGACGGCCGGCCGATGGCGGCGGCTTCTCGGCGGGCGGAGCCGGCTTGGCAGGCGGGGCCGCCACGTCCGGTTCCAGGGGCAGCGCGGTACCGGCCTCGCCGCGCTCGGCGGTCCCGGTGGCACTGGCGGGGGCGGGTGCCGTCGTTGCGGTGCCGCCGTGGCCGACGCCGCGATCCGGGGCGGTGGAGGGGGAAGGGGGGCCGGGTGGAGCACCACGGCGCGAGCGGAGCAGCAAGGTGGTGCCGCCACCGCCAACCACAACGACGACGGCAACAATGATGATGATTAGCTCTACCATGACCGCCCCAGTCTCCCAGACAACCCGCCCACCTCCCCACCCCCCTTCACGGCTGCGTCCCGCGCCAGCCCGCAGGCAGGCTAGGCGCTCTCCGGCTCCCGCAGCCGCTGGCTCACGACCGCCGAGACACCGTCTCCGCGCATGCTGATCCCGTACAGCGTGTCCGCGACCTCCATGGTCCGCTGCTGGTGCGTGACGATGATCAACTGCGAGGTGTCCCTGAGCTCGGCGAAGATCTGCAGCAGCCGCTGCAGGTTTGCATCGTCCAGCGCCGCCTCGACCTCGTCAAGGACGTAGAACGGGGACGGCCGTGCCTTGAAGATCGCCACAACGAACGCGATGGCGGTTAGCGCACGCTCGCCGCCGGACAGCAGCGACAGCCGCTTGACCTTCTTGCCCGGAGGCCTGCACTCGATCTCGATGCCGGTGACCAGCAGATCATCGGGCTCGGTGAGGATGAGCCTGCCGTCACCGCCGGGAAACAGCCTGCCGATGATGTCCTCGAATTCCCTGGCCGTGTCCTCATAGGCCGACGCGAACACCTCCTGTACCCGGTCGTCGACCTCCTTGATCACGGTCAGCAGGTCCCGCCGGGTCTTCTTCAGGTCCTCGAGCTGCGTCGACAGGAACGCGTGCCGCTCCTCGAGCGCCGAGAACTCCTCGAGGGCCAGCGGGTTCACCTTGCCAAGCTGATCGAGCAGGCGCTGCGCGGACGCGGCCCGCTTCTCCTGCACCGCCCGGTCATACGGCGCCGGCATCTGGCCCTCGTCGGCACCGGGGATCTCGACGTCGGGGCCGTACTCCGCCAGCAGCGCGTCGGGTTCGATCGCGAATTCCTCCGTTGCCCGCACGGCGACCTGCTCGAGCTTCATCCGGCGGGCGGCCCGTTCCATCTCGGCGCCGTGCGCCGTGCTGACCGCCGTCTCGAGCTCGGCGGTCAGCTCGCGGATCCTGGCCCGGACGGCCTTGAGCTTCTCGTCGCGGCCGTGGCTGTCCCGCTCGGCCGCCTGCCGCTCCGCGTCCGCCATGGCCCGTGATCGCTCGATGGCGGCCAGGGCGATCGTGGCACCCGACGCGACCGCTTCCGCCACGGCCGCCTCCCGCGCCCGCCGCTCGCTCCGCTCCCTGGCACGCTGGATGGCCTGGCGCTCCGCCGCGGCCGCGGCGGCGAGCGCGTCACCACGCCCAGCGACGGCGCGCAGCCGCTCCTCCAGCGTACGGACCTGGAGCCTGGCCTCCATCTCGGCGTTCCTCGCCGCCATAGCGGCCGCGGCCAGAGTGTTCTTGTCGACCGGGCCGCGGTCGGCTGGCTCTTCGGCGCCATCCTCTGCTCCGGCGCCGAGGCCATCCGGGGCCTCGGCCTCGCAGGCCGCGAGCCTGCCCTGCAGGTCGGCGAGCTGGGCAAGGTCCTTTTCCCGCGCACGCTCTGCCGAGGCGATCGCGGCGGACAGGCGCCCGGCCTCGTCCTGAGCCGCCCGCGCGGCTCCCGCCAGCGTGCCCAGCTTGCCGGACGTCGCGGCCGCGGCGGAGTCGGCCTCCTGCAGCCCGGCCAGCGCCTCGGCCAGCGCCTGCCGGGCCGAGCTCTCGTCCTCGACTGCGTCGGCCAGTTCCCGCTCAGCTCGCTGGCAGCGGCGCTCGGCCTCGGCGAGCTGGCCGGCCGCGTCCTGGGCGGCCGCGCGCAGCCCGAGCAGACTCGGCGCCCCGGCCGATCCCCCGCGAGCCCAGTGTGCGCCGATCAGGTCGCCGTCCCTGGTCACCACCCGCAGTTGCGGATCTTCGCGCACCAGGTCAAGGCCCTGCCGCAGGTCCTCGGCAACGAGGATCCCGGCCAGCACCGCCTCGACCGCCCCGGCCAGCTCTGCGGGGGCCTTGACCAGGTCAAGTGCGTAGGGGACGGAAAGCCTCGCCGCAATCTCCCGAGCGCCGTCCCACTCGTCTGGTGCCGCCGGCTGCCCGGGCAGCGACCGGTCGGCGGCGATCATCAACGCCGCCTGCCCGGCGTCCTCGCCCTTCAGCGTGGCCAGAATGGCCACGGCGGCGTCGAGGTCGGCCACGGCGACGGCCGTCGCGGCGGCGCCGAGCGCCGCTGCGATCGCGTCGGCCGCTCCGTCTTGCACGGTCAGCAGGTCGGCCACCGAGCCGAGCACTCCGGCGAACTTGCCCGGCTCGGCCAGCAGCGCGCCCGACGCGTCGGCGCCCCGCCGGATCGCCTCCTGCAGCGCCTCGGTACGCGCCCCCATAGCAGCCCGGGCGTCGCTGGCCTCGTGCTCGGCGGCGCGCAGCCGCGCCACGCGGTCCGTGGCCTGGGCGAGCGCGGCCGCCGCCATCTCGTGCGTGGCGGCCAGGTCGGCCCTGCCCTGCTCACGGCCGGACACGACGTCCTGCAGTTCCGCGTGATCGCGCTGCGCCTCCTCGGCGCGCGCGAGCGCCTGCTCGTAGGCCGCGTTCAGCCGGCCGGCCTCCTCCTGGGCCGCGGCCACCCTGCTGCGCAACGCACCGACCTGGTTGCGCAGCTGGGCCAGCCGTTCCGCGCGCTGCGCGGCCGCGCGCGACTCGGCGGCGAGACGCCGCTCCGTCTCGGCGAGCGCGGCCTCGGCGGCGGACCGCTCGGCCACGACCTCGCCCAGCTGATCGCGGCCGACGTCAAGCTCCTCGCGCAGCCCGGCCTCCTGCTCGCGCAGCGTTACGGCCTCTCGGTCCAGTTCGTCCGGATCGCGGCCGGGCCGTGGCGGCTCCGGCGGAGCGGAAAGGTGCCGGTGCCGCTCGGTGGCGAGGCTGAGCACTCCGCGCAGCCGCTCGGACAGGCTGGAGAGCCCGAAGAACGCGTCCTGCGCGGCGGCGAGGCGCGGCGCGTGCTGCTGCTCGGCGGTCTCCAGCTCCGCCTCGGTGGTGCGGGCCTCGGTCAGCCCGGTCTCCAGCACGGCCCGCCGGGCCGTGGTCGCTGCCTCGTCGGTCTCGTCGCGCTGGAGCTCGGCGGCCAGCGTGGCATAGTCGTCGGCCAGCAGCCGCAGCCTGGCGTCGCGCAGGTCGGCCTGGATCACCGCGGCCTTGCGGGCGATCTCCGCCTGCCGGCCGAGCGGCTTGAGCCGGCGGCCGATCTCCGCGGTCAAGTCGACCAGCCGGGTGAGGTTGGCCTGCATCGCCTCCAGCTTGCGCAGCGCCTTCTCCTTGCGCCTGCGGTGCTTGAGTACCCCGGCAGCCTCCTCGATCAGCGCCCGCCGCGCGTCCGGCCCGCTGTTCAGTACCTGGTCCAGCTGGCCCTGGCCCACGATCACGTGCATTTCCCTGCCGAGGCCGGTGTCGGAGAGCAGCTCGGCGACGTCGAGCAGGCGGCACTGATCGCCATTGATCGCGTATTCGCTCTGGCCAGACCGGAACAGCAGCCGGCTGATCGTCACCTCGGCGTAGTCGATCGGCAGCGCGCCATCGCTGTTGTCGATCGTCAGCGAGACCTCGGCCCGGCCCAGCGGCGGCCGGCCCGCAGTCCCGGCGAACACGACGTCCTCCATCTTGCCGCCGCGCAGCGGCTTGACGCCCTGCTCGCCCATGACCCAGGAGAACGCGTCGACCACGTTGGACTTGCCAGACCCGTTGGGGCCGACGACGCAGGTGATCCCCCGCTCAAACCGGAGCGTCGTGGCGGAGGCGAACGACTTGAACCCACGCAGAGTGAGCGCTTTCAGGTACACCTGGCAGCTCTCCTCCTCAAGTGGTCGCCCCGTCCGCGCGTCCGTCCGCGCCGCCGCACCGGCCGTGTTTCCCTTTGCCCGGCAGCGCTGCCGATCCTGCCCGCCACGGCGCGGCTCCGCTCGCACCTTACCGCGAGCGGCTGTCGCTCCTGTGGATTCGAGCGGCAGACTGCCCAGGACCGGTCATCTTATGTACCATTCTGCGGCCAAAACGCGGCACGGCTGGCCAGCCACGCCGACCCAGGCCGGTCTGGCGCGACGGTGGCGTCCACGCAGGCCGAAGCGCCCATGTTTCACGATCGGTGCGCGGATTACGGATATCGCGCAGGTTATGGGCGTGGATCATGGAATATCTGGCCAGGGCAGCCAAAGAGGGACGCCTGGTACAGGCGTCCCTCTGTACCTGCGGCCAGCCGGCGCTCGTCAGGTGAGCGCAGGCTCGCGGACCGGAAGCATCAGGTCGTGCCTTACCTCCGCGGCAAGCACGTCGTTCTCCTCGTGCAGCCTGGCAAGCTCGGCTTCGAGATCACGTACTCGCTGTTGCAGGCGGCGCATCTCTGAGACCATGCGCGGATCCGGGCCGCCGACGTGGCCATATATAGCCTTCGCCATTTTGTGAGGTCCTCCACACTGAGTGACCAGAGTGGGCGCGCATGCACAGACGCGGAGAAAGCGCAGCCCTGCGCGCGGGTAACGATATCCATGGTCCCACTGCGACGGGTATCAGGTCAAGTTGACAATTGTGCAGGTCAGACGGCCGCTAAATTAAGGCGCGGGAGCGTCAGCGTTCGGAGAACCCGGTGAGGCCGCCGTGCGGCTTGTCCCACCGATGCGTCACCCGGACCACGCGCCCCGGGGCCTCCGTGCCCTCGAGCAGGGCCAGAAGCTCGCCGCAGGCCGCGGAGGCACCTTCGGCAATCACCCGTACCCGGCCGTCTTCGAGGTTCTCCGCCCAGCCCGCGAGGCCGAGTTCCAGCGCGCGCGCCCGCGCCCACCAGCGAAAGCCGACACCCTGAACCCGGCCCTCCACCCACGCGGTGAGCCGGGCCTGCTCTCCGGGGGTCACGGCCGCGCCCGCGGTCGCGGCTGGCATTTGGGGCAGCTGAAAGCCGATCTGTTCATGAACGGATCCCGGCGCACCGGCGTGCCGCACCTGCGGCACGGCTGGCCCGCGCGCCCGTACACGTTGAGCGACCGCTCGAAGTA
>Ga0070764_10001351_pt1 | contig 10638 bp, 8 predicted proteins | sample HubBroMetageWRM4_FD_67287 | JGI IMG/M metagenome (GOLD analysis project Ga0070764, IMG submission 67287) | Warmed soil microbial communities from the Hubbard Brook experimental Forest, New Hampshire - Hubbard Brook CCASE Soil Metagenome WRM 4 | ecosystem: Environmental > Terrestrial > Soil >... | reverse complement strand
GGTCAACTCTCTGACGGTGCTGGACGCGATTGCATTAGCCGGAGGGTTCCGCGATTTCGCAAAACAGAAGTCCATCTATGTTCTCCGGCAAGGTCCCACTGGAGAATCCCGCATCCCGTTTAATTACAAGGAAGTCAGCCAGGGCAAAAATATGTCGCAGAACATCAAGCTGCAGCCCGGCGACACGATCATTGTTCCGTAACGACGCTTTGTAGGGACGCTTCGTTGCAATCCGCAACCATGAGAAGCTTTGATTCAATCTGTTTGGGATTGATCCTGCATGGGTCACTCTTGCTGGCTAGCGTGCCGGCCTGGTCGCAAGACGAGCAACGTCCTGTGCCCGTGCCGGCAGCCACTGGCCCGGCGAGCAACGCGTCCGTGGACAGTGATGCATCCACGAGTGTTGACGATAGCTCGGGCCGAATGCTGACGCCACCGCCTGTGAGCGGTCAGTCCTACCCAGTCATTCTCACTTCTCAGGAACGCTCGAACTATCTTCGCGGCGGATTGGCATTCACCAGCGCGTACACGGATAACGCAGTGGGGCCGGTTGACGGGCATCCGGTCAGCGACGTGAGCTATTCGGTATGGCCTACGATTGCGCTCGACGAGACGACGACGCGATCGCACCTGGTCTTGACCTATGCGCCAGGTTTCACCTTCTATCAGCGCGAGAGTTCCCTGAACCAGGCAGACCAGAATGCGTCGATCAATTTCCAATATCGCCTTAGCCCCCACGTGACGTTATCGGCGCGGGATGGCTTCCAGAAAAGTTCCAGCGTTTTCAACCAGCCCGATCTGGGGACGGCCGGAGTTGTTTCCGGCGGAACTCAAGGGCCCAATCAGTCAGTGATTGCGCCGATTGCCGACCAACTTTCCAACTCGGGGAACGTGGGCATCACCTATCAGTTTGCCGCGAACAGCATGGTCGGAGCCGGGGGAACGTTTACCAATTTGCACTATCCCGACCAAAAAGAGGTCCCCGGTCTTTTTGATTCGGCGTCGCAGAGCGGGTCGGCGTTCTATTCGGTTCGGGTTTCCAGGATTAACTACTTCGGCGCGACCTATCAGTACCAGCGGCTGGCGTCGTATCCGGCCCCCGGTACCAACGAAACGCAAACCAATGCCCTGCTCCTTTTTTACACGGTATATCCGACAAAAAGATTCTCGATTTCTGTCTTCGGAGGGCCGCAATACGCAGATGTTGGGCCGCAGTTTTTCGAAACCTCGTGCCCGCCGAACGGGGTTTCTCCGTGCTTCGCGCCAGCCCCAACGCCAGCATCCCGAAGCTGGAATCCGGCGGCCGGAGGCAGTCTGAGCTGGCAGGGGCACCTGAGCAGCCTGGCCATCAGCTACGCGCATCTAGTCTCGAGCGGTGGCGGCCTGATCGGGGCAGTGAAAACGGACAACGTCAGCGCGTCGATACGCCAACAACTTCGGCGGACGCTGAATGCGACCGTAGCGGGCGGGTATGCTGACAATGATATCTTGGCCGCCACGCCACAGACCGGTGGTAATGGACATACGGTTTCTGGGACAGCGTCGTTGCAGCAACAGTTCGGCCAGCACCTCAATGTGCAGCTGGGATACACCCGACTTCACCAAGCGTACAGCACGCAGGGAGCGTTCGCGGTCCCGGTCCTGGCCGCGACTCCCGACACCAATCGCGAATTCGTTTCAATTTCCTATCAGTTCTCCCGACCGCTGGGAAGGTAATTTATGGTTGACGATCTCGAAGAGAAAAGTTCGGAAGGCTTTGACCTTCAGCGCTACGTCGGCATTGTGCGCCGCCGGCACATGCTGTTCCTGATCCCGCTTTTCCTGGGTTGGGCAATCGTGTGGGGCGCGAGCTGGGTGCTCCCGCCGCGCTACGAATCGAGCACTCTGATTCTGGTGGAGCAACCCACCATGCCCAAGGATTACGTTACGCCTAACGTCAACGATGACTTGCAGGAGCGGATGCAGAGCATCACCCAGCAGATTCTCAGCCGGACACGTCTTCTGCACATCATCGACCAGTACAACTTGTATGCAGCGCCGCACTCCCAGCCGTCCCCCGATCAGAAGGTCGAGCGCATGCGCAAGGATATCGACATCGCACTCGTGCGCGATGCGGGCAATCAGATCACGGCGTTCAACGTCTCCTATTCATCGCGTGATCCCCGTATGGCCCAGCAGGTAACCAGCGAACTGACGAATCTATTCATCAGCGAGAGCTTGGAAGTGCGCCAGCAGCAATCAGAAGACACTACAACATTTCTCGAGAGCCAACTGGAGACTGCCCGAAAAACCCTGTCTGACCAGGAAGAGAAAGTTCGCGAATTCAAAGGGCAGCATGTGGGCGAAATGCCAGGTCAGTTGGCCAGCAACCTCCAGATTCTGAGCGGACTGCAATCCCAACTGCAGAATGAAGAAGACGCTCTCAACACTGCAAAGCAGCAGCAAGTCTATTTGCAGACCCTTGCGGATCAATATCGTACGCTGCAGGGGACATCCAAGAGTTCCGACGGAACAACGGCTGTTGGATTGCCCGCGCTTGATCAGGAACTGGATAAGCTCAAGGCGCAGCTGGCCGATCTCAGGTCGCGCTACACCGATCGCCACCCCGATGTGCGCAAAGTTCAGGAACAGATCGCGGAGACTGAGAAGATGCGGGAACAGCTCTTAGCCAGTCTCAAGGCGAGCAGCGCAGCGCAGACTAGCAGCACTGACACAGCTGTCGACACCGGGAATATGGATCCTACGCAAGCAGCCCTGCTGGCTCAGATCCAGAGTCAACTGAAATCGAACCAGGTGGAGATCACCAACCGCGAGCATTCCATCGCCACACTCAAGGTAAAAATGGACGATTACCAGGCGCGGTTGAATCAGGAACCGGTGCGCGAGCAGCAACTCTCTGATCTGACCCGTGGGTATGAGCAGTCGAAAGCGAATTATGACGACCTCCTGAAGAAGAAGAATGAGTCCGCCATGGCGACCAGTATGGAATTGCTCCAGCAGGGTGAACGTTTCCGGGTTATCGACCCCCCCAGCCTGCCCTCGAAACCCGATTTTCCGAATCGCCTGAAGCTGTGCGGCATGGGATTGGGAATCGGGTTGGCGCTGGGCGTTGTCGTGGCCGGTGCATTCGAAATGATGGATGACCGCATTTACGACGAGAAGGAATTGCAGACGCTTCTCCCGGTCGCGGTGATCTCGGAAATCCCGGCCATTGCGGCTGAGGCGGATGAGCGAAGCCAGCGCCGGCGGCTGTGGCTGGGATGGGCGACGGCAGTTTTCGTATCTGGTACGATTTTGCTGGGATCGGCGTTTAGTTACTTCCGCGGCTAACGGTAATCCCCATGTACAAGGCCTTTTACAGCCTCAAGCGCAATCCATTCGAAATTACTCCCGATCCTTCGTTTCTGTTTCCCACCGGGAGGCACAACGAAGCTCTGGCCGCTCTTTACTATGGCGTTCGGCGGCGCAAGGGGTTCGTCGTTCTGACCGGAGAAGTGGGCACCGGGAAAACTCTTCTACTCCGCTGCCTGCTGCAGTCGCTGAAGCAGAGCAAGGATGTCGCATACGCCTACATCTTCAACGGACGTCTCTCCCCGATCGAATTCCTGCAGTACATCGTCAGCGATCTCGGACTCCCGGGCACCAGCAAGAACAAGGGCGAACTTTTGCTGCAGATTGCGCATTACGTCATTGCGCGGAGCGAGAAGAAACTGACGACGGTTCTGGTGGTAGACGAAGCGCATCATCTTTCGGTGGAGATTCTCGAAGAAATTCGCCTCTTGTCCAATCTAGAGACGGCCGACGAGAAGCTGTTACAGATTCTTCTGGTTGGCCAGCCCGAACTCGATGACAAACTCGACTCCCCTGCCCTGCGGCAGCTGAAGCAAAGAATCGCGCTGCGCTCCCGGCTTATGCCGCTGGACTCGGAGGAGACGAAGGGGTATATCCAGCGCCGACTTTACCTTGCGGGAAGTCCCTGCCCAGCGGCGCTGTTTCCGCCAGAGACCATTGCCGCGGTATATCAGCACTCTCAAGGACTGCCGAGACTAATCAACACCATCTGCGAAAACGCGCTGATCGCAGGCTACGCTCGGCAAATGCCGAGTATCAGCCCCGACATCATCGACGATATCGCGACCGACTTCCGTCTTGGCGTTCAAGCACCACCGGTCGACCAGAGGAAAGCATCTGAAGAACTCGATATGCGGAAAGCCGCCCGGTCATTGCTCGAACTATATGCCCGCCTACAGGCGGAGCAAGCGCGAGAAGAAAAGACGTTGCGGTTCGAGAGCGAGCAACGCTTTCCCTGAACCAGGCTCGGGGACGAGCACGAGTGGGATGTTAGTAAAACCGTAAGCAACATAAATCATGAGCAATATATTTGACGCGTTACAGAGGGCGGAATCGGAGAGTTCTGGGACCGAAAGTCCCAGGTTCTCCCTCGCCACGGAACTTCTGCAAGCCGCTGAAAGGAAGATGCGTGAGGCCGGCGCGGGTCAGCCACAGGCCCGGGTGGAGTCGTCTCCGATCTCGGCCGCTGAACTTCTGCAAGCCGCAGAACAGAAGATGCGCGAAGCTGATGCGGTCGAGGCGCAAACCCGCGTGGAGTCGCCCTGTCCAACATCTGCTACCGAACTGCTCCAAGCCACTGAGCAGAAAATGCCCAGTGTCGCTAATCAGCCTGCCCGAGTGGAGTCAATCGAGCCTACCCTAGCGCCTTCTTCGCTTGACGATCTTGAGCGGTGTCCGGTGCTGCGAGCCTCCATCCCTCAGGACACTCGATTGATCGTCGTGGGGAAAGAGGAAAGCCTGGGCGCGGAGAAGTTTCGTTTTCTCGCGGTTCGTTTGCGTCATCTTCGACAGAGCCGTCCTCTGAAAAAAATTCTCATTACCAGCACCATCCCGCAGGAGGGAAAGAGCACGGTCGCGGCCAACCTTGCTTGTACCTTGGCTCGCAGAAAACAGCAGAAGACGCTGCTTCTGGAAGGTGACTTGCGGCGGCCGACTCTGGCGGCGCGATTCGGTTTGGGCAGGATCCCAGGCCTGTGCGAATGGCTCTCGGGAGAAACCCAGGGCATCAACCTCTACCGCCTGGAAGGTTTGGGACTCTGGGTTCTGCCGGCAGGCGCGGCGCCGCAGAATCCCCTGGAATTGATGCAATCAGGCAAGCTCGCGCCTTTGATGAACCAGTTGGAAGCGTGGTTTGACTGGATCGTGATTGATTCTCCGCCGGTGCTTCCGCTGGCGGATGCGAGTATGTGGTCCCGGCTGGCGGACGGAATTCTGCTGGTCACGCGAAATGGTACGACCGAGAAACGGCAACTGAAACGCGGCATTGAGGCGATCGAAAAGTCGAAGCTGCTGGGAGCATTAGTGAACAGCAGCGCAAACGCAGCCCACACTGACTATTATCAACGGTACAGCTCCCAAGCTGACCAATCCAAGGATTAGCGGCCCCAAGCAAGCGGCCGACATGTTTCTGGTTCTACCCTCCCCCGTCAATCGATAGCCGACAGCAGGCCACTTGGTTCTATCCAAGAGGCAGGCCGATCACGCGAGGAAATCATGAGTACACAACGCTCTGGTTCGAATGGTTTATCTCTGGCCCCGGTTCCCGAAGCCTCATCATCGGAGGACCGCGGCATTCTGAACGCGGACGCCTTTCGCCGGATGATCACGCTCGAAAGAAAGAGAAGCGAGCGCTCGCGGAAGCCCTTCATGTTACTGCTCCTCGATATGGGCGATCGTCTTCCCTCGGAGAAAAATGGGAAGACTCTCGGGAAGATCCTGTCGGCGCTTGCAGGATCTACCCGCGATACCGATGTTACCGGGTGGTACGCCGACCACTGCGTCGTGGGAGTCATGTTCACCGAAATCGCCACCGGCGATAGCAGTTCGGTTCCCACTACGATCATCGCCAGGGTTACGGAAACGCTGCGCAAGAATTTAACCCTTGAGCAATTCAATCGAGTCAGTCTCTCATTCCACGTTTTTCCGGAAGACTGGAAAAACGATGCTCAGGGCCCAAGCAACCCAACCCTGTATCCGGACCTGTCGCAGCGGGAGGATGCGCGGAAGAGTTTCCGCGCAGTGAAGAGGATGATGGATGTCCTGGGTAGCTTGCTCGCGCTCGTGATTTTCTCGCCAATATTTCTGTTCGCAGCCCTCGCTATCAAGGCCACGTCGCGCGGGCCGATTTTTTTTCGGCAAGGTCGCATCGGCCAACATGGCAACTCGTTCATGTTTCTGAAGTTTCGCTCGATGTACGTGAACAACGACGCTTCCGTCCACAAAGCGTATGTGCAAAAGTTGATCGCTGGTAAAGCCGATAAGCATCCGTCGGACGGAAACGGTCAAGGCGTCTACAAGCTGACGAAAGATTCCCGAATTACTCGCGTGGGATCCTTCTTGCGAAAAACCAGCATGGATGAGCTTCCACAATTCATCAACGTGCTGAAAGGGGAGATGTCATTGGTCGGGCCCCGCCCCCCGGTTCCCTACGAGGTGGAGGCATACGACATCTGGCATCGCCGCCGCTTGCTCGAAGCCAAACCCGGGATCACCGGACTCTGGCAGGTCAGTGGGCGCAGCCGTGTGACCTTCGACGACATGGTTCGCCTCGACTTGCAATACGCCCGCACCTGGTCCCCTTGGACGGACATCAAGATCCTGCTGCGCACGCCTGGGGCTGTTGTGCTCGGCGAAGGCGCGCACTAAATAAGGTTCCCCCTCCCGGTCCTCCTCAAGTATCGCTCCGAAATTCGCAATCCGTTGTTCGATCCGGAGTTAATGGTGCCAAATATGGTCACAAGTCTCGCCAGACCTCGAAACGCAAACGCAAAGCTTGGGAATGGGAGTGAAGCTATGGTGAAGTTTGGGGTTGTAGGGTATGGGTACTGGGGGCCGAACGTAGTTCGGAACCTGGACCGCCTGGACGAAGCCGAAGTCGTTGCAGTATGCGACAAGAGCGCGGCCGCACGGAAAAAGGTGGCGAAAGCCTATCCTGACGTCCTGGTGACAGACGATGCGGCAGAGCTGATGTCCTCCCCCGAAATCGACGCCATCGCAGTCGTGACCCCAGTCTGGACGCACTATGAACTAGCCAAAACGGCCCTCCAGCACGGCAAACACATTTTCGTAGAGAAGCCGTTCACCAGCAACGCCGCCCAGGCGCAGGAACTGATTGAACTGGCCGCGCGAAAAAACCTGAAAATCATGGTGGACCACACCTTCCTGTTCACCGGCGCGGTCACCAAAATTAAGCAGCTTTTACAGGACGGAGCCCTCGGCAAACTGTATTACTACGATTCCACACGCGTGAATCTTGGGCTGTTTCAGCACGATGTGAATGTGGTTTGGGATCTTGCTCCACACGACCTCTCAATCATTGACCATTTGATCCAGAAGACGCCCGAAGCCATTTCCGCCACCGGCCAGACGCACCTCAACGGACACGAAGACGTAGCCTTCCTCACGCTTTATTTCCCTGACAAAGTCATCGCTCACATCAACGTGAACTGGCTTTCGCCGGTAAAAGTTCGCACCACCCTGATCGGCGGCGAAAAGAAAATGCTGGTGTGGAACGATCTTGAAGCCGACGAAAAGATCAAGATTTATGACAAGGGTGTCAACGTCACCAGTCGCGAAGGACTTTATGACTTGCTGGTTCACTACCGCTCAGGCGACATGTGGGCCCCGCAAGTCGAACAAGTCGAAGCGCTGACCCGTGAATTGTCCTACTTTGTCGACTGCATTGCCAAAGATAAAACCCCGATCAACGACGGCGAAGCCGGGCTTCGCGTGGTCAGAATGCTCGAAGCAGCCAACCAGTCGATCAGCAAGCGGGGAGAGTTGGTTTACCTCTGATTCCTCTCGATTCGTTTCCTCCGGATTGCTCAACTTTCCTGTCCTGTCCAAAAACAAATCCATGAACCCCACTGTCCTTATAGCTACGACGTCTTGCTGGTACCCGACGGCCCGTCTCGCGATAGCCCTGGCCAGCGCCGGATGCGAGGTTGAGATGGTGTGTCCCAAGTCTCATCCCGCGCGCAAGACAAAAGCCGTTCGTCGAATTCACGTTTACCGCGGGTTGGCGCCGCTGGCTTCATTTGCTCGAGCCATCGCGACCACGCAGCCCGATTTCATTGTTTCCGGCGATGACCTTGCTACGCAGCACCTGCACCGTCTCTACGCCCGTGAAAAGCGTAACGGGTGCGCGGAATCTACGACGTGTGCATTGATCGAGCGCTCGCTCGGCGCACCGGAAAGTTTTCCGGTCGTAAATGCCAGAGCCGTTTTTATGGATCTGGCGCACCGGGAGGGTCTGCGAGTTCCTCCGACCCGAGTGATCCGAAACATCCATGACCTCAGAACCTGGGTTTCCCGCACAGGCCTTCCCATCGTCCTTAAAGCAGATGGCAGCTCAGGCGGTGATGGCGTAAGAATCGCGCACACGCTTGTTGAGGCAGAACGCTTCTTTAAGGAACTGCAAGCTCCTCCGCTGCTAGCGAGGGCCGCAAAGCGGGCACTGGTCGACCAGGACAAGACTTTGGTGTGGCCGTCGCTGCTGCGTCGCCGGCCCGTCGTGAACGCCCAGGCATTTGTGGCCGGACGCGAAGGCACGAGCGCCGTTGTCTGCTGGAAGGGGGCCGTCCTCGCTAGCCTTCATTTTGAGGTGGTCAACAAGGCAAGTTCGAGAGGGCACGCCACGGTGGTGCGCTCGATCGAGAACGCGGAAATGTCGGCTGCCGCTGAAAAGATGGCTCGCCGCCTCAATCTTTCCGGACTTTACGGTTTCGATTTCATGCTCGAAAAAGAAACTGGAAATGCGTACCTCGTCGAAATCAATCCGCGATCGACTCAAGTCGGGCATTTGAGCTTGGGACCAGGACGGGACATCCCCGCAGCCCTCTACGCGGCGTTGTCCGGCAAAGCAGTGAAGGCAACTCCGAGAATTACCGAGAAAGACACGATCGCAATGTTCCCGCAAGAATGGATCAGGGATGCGGAAAGCCCATTTCTGCGATTGGCCTATCACGATATTCCTATGGAAGAACCAGAGCTAATTCGCGATTGCGTCAGAAATTATCAGAAACAGAGCGCGTGGTATTCCAAATCTGTTCGGAAACCGGTTTCGTCGGCGCCCCGATCCTCCCAGCCCATGGCCGCTCAAGCGAACGGTCGCGGGGCAGGGCTCGGTTGGGGGCGAAAGTAAATCTACATATGAGTAACCGACTTTCAAATGCCTTGAAGAAGCCGCTTCGCATCATGAAGTTTGGTGGGACATCGGTGGGCAACGCGTCCGCGATCCAGAAAGTGGTTGAGATCATTCGCGGAGCTTCGCGCGGCGGTGATCTCGTCGTGGTCGTCTCTGCGATGAGTGGCGTGACCAACCGGCTGATCGACGCTGGCGTGCAGTCCGCAGTCGGAAATCGCCTTTCCGTAGCGACGATCTTCCATGAGTTGCGCGGGCGGCACGAGGCGGTTGTCGACGCACTCATCCATTCCACCTCGGAGCGAAACCGCATCGGACGCGAGATGGATCGACTATTTCAGGAAGGTGAAGAGCTTTGCCAGCGCACAATCAGCACGCGCGAATTGACGCCGCCGACGCGCGATTCGATTTCAAGTCTTGGTGAGCGTTTATCCGCTCCTATCGTCGCAGCTGTGTTAGAGGAGAACGGGGTGGCGAGCGAGGCTATTGAGGCCACGGAGCTCATCCAAACCGACTCCTGCCACGGCGCCGCCGACCCAGACATGGATCTGACCCGGGAACTCTGCCAGGAGCGCTTGCGTCCACTCGTGCGGAAGGGAGTCGTTCCCGTCGTGACCGGCTTTATTGGCGCGACCGCGAAGGGCGTGCTCACCACTCTTGGCCGAGGCGGATCGGATTATTCTGCGACGATTTTGGGCGCGGCTCTCGACGCCGATGAAGCGATTATCTGGACCGACGTGGACGGCCTGATGACCGCCGATCCGCGGCTGGTGCCCGGTGCGTCCACGATCGCTGAGATCTCCTACCGGGAAGCAGAGGAGATGGCACGCCTTGGTGCCAAAGTGCTCCATCCGAAAACTCTTATCGCATTGACTCAAAGCGGGATTCCACTCTGGATCCGCAACACATTTGCGCCGGAACTGGCGGGAACGAAAATCACGCCTGCCGGGCCTTCGAAAACGTTGCCCGGTGCAACCCCTGGAGCCAACTCTGCGGCGTGGTACAGCGAGACGCAACGGTCTTGTGTCGATGCAGACTAAGCAAAATCACCTATGAATCCTTACCAATGCATCGCTCCAGACGTGAAGCTGGGGCAAAACGTGAAGCTCTCCAAGTTCATCAATCTCTACGGTTGCGAAATTGGCGACGAATCCAAGATCGGAGCCTTCGTCGAGATCCAAAAGAACGCGAGTGTGGGCAAACGCTGCAAGATTTCGAGCCATACGTTTATCTGTGAAGGCGTAACCGTCGAAGACAACGTTTTCATTGGCCACGGCGTGATGTTCATCAACGACAGCTATCCGCGGGCCACCGCCGTTGACGGAAATCTGCAAACCGAAGCCGACTGGAAGGTCGAGCGAACTACAGTCAAGAAGGGAGCGTCGATTGGCTCCGGAGCCACGATTCTCTCGAACGTCAGCATT
>Ga0070764_10001345_pt1 | contig 10650 bp, 7 predicted proteins | sample HubBroMetageWRM4_FD_67287 | JGI IMG/M metagenome (GOLD analysis project Ga0070764, IMG submission 67287) | Warmed soil microbial communities from the Hubbard Brook experimental Forest, New Hampshire - Hubbard Brook CCASE Soil Metagenome WRM 4 | ecosystem: Environmental > Terrestrial > Soil >... | reverse complement strand
TGGCCGGTGCGCCGCGCGCGCGATGCCGCCATCGCGGACCGCAGCCCGCCAGACACGGGCTTCACCAGCGTCGCCAGTGTCCAGATCGCCGCGGCCAGAATCGTGCCCGCACCGACGAAACGCACCTGGTGGCTCCAGGTCGTTTGTGCGACCTGCGCGGCGGCGTGGCCAGCGTTGAGTACCGCGTAGTGGGGAACGCCCCACACCCAGGCAATGACCGCTCCAAGGCCGATCGCGACCCCGACCCACAGGCCCACCAGGTGTCCAACACCGAAGAGTGCGACAGAGAACAAGAGATCAAATCCGCTGACGCTACCCCGCTCGCCAACGCGGAAATACCGTGCGAGATCGCTGGCGAATACTCGGGTGGCTACGATGATCGCGAACGCGCCGGACACGATCGAACCGGCAACCACCGCCAGCAGGCCGGCGCGCGTTTCGTCGACGCCGCCCGCCTCAATGGTGCCGCCAGCCCCGACCTTCAGCACTTCGGCGCACGCGACGCCTTCCGGGTACGGCAAGTCCGATTCGGTCACGAGGGCGCGCCGCAGCGGGATCGAATACATCACGCCCAGGACGCCCCCGAGCGCGCAAATCGACGCCGACGTCCAGTACGGGAAGCCAGTCCACCAGCCGATGATCACCAGGCCGGGCAGGACGAAGATGATCGCCGAAAGCGTTCCGGCAGCCGACGCGACTGTCTGAACGATGTTGTTTTCCTGGATCGTGACGTCCTTGAACCCGCGCAGCACCGCCATGGAGATGACGGCCGCCGGGATCGAGGTCGCAAACGTCAATCCCGCTTTGAGTCCGAAGAACACATTCGCCGCTGTGAAAACCAGCGTGATCAACACTCCCAGAATGACGCCGCGGACAGTCAATTCTTTCCGTGCATCCGCCCCATCCGCATCTGCATCGGTGTGCATCATGATGCCCCTGTGCTAGTCGCGGGCCGTGAAGTCAGTCGCCGCCGTGATGGCGCGGCAGGTCTCCGCCAGCAACTCCGCGGTGCGATCCACATCGTCGAGACTCACCATCTCGTTCGGGGAGTGCATGTAGCGGTTGGGGATCGACACGAGTGCGGTGGCGATCCCTTCGCGTGCGATGTGGATCGCGTCGGCGTCGGTACTGGTGTCGCGGCCGGCCGCGTGCATGGTGTACGGGATCTGGCTGCGCTGGGCCGAGTCGCGGATGATGCCAAGCAGCACCGGCGAAATGATCGAGCCGCGGGTGAGCACCGGTCCGCCGCCGAGTTTGTGCTCCCCGAGCTCCTTCTTCTCGACCCCCGGGTGGTCGGTCGCGAACGTCACGTCGACGACGATCGCCGCTCGCGGCTGCACGCCGAACGCACTGACAATCGCGCCACCGCCATGATACGCGATCTCTTCCTGCGTGGTCGCGACCGCGGCGACGCGCGCGGCGCCCGGTTTCTGCGCGTAGCGATGCAGCGCTTCGAGGACGATGAACGCGCCGATCCGGTTGTCGATCGCGCGTGAGACCAGGCGGTCGTTGGGGAGGTCGAGGGCCCGGCCGTCGATGACGGCGGCATCGCCGACCGTCACCCGGGCTTCCGCCTCCTCGCGGTTCCGGGCGCCGATGTCGATCCAGAGGTCGGTGATCTTGGAGGCGCGATCGCGCTCGTCCTGCTTGATCAGATGGATCGGCTTCTTCCCGACGACGCCGGCGACGTCGCCACCCCGGCCGCGCAGACGGACGCGCTGCCCGACGAGTACCTGGACGTCCCACCCTCCGATTCCACTGACGTACAGATAGCCCTCATCATCGATATACGTCACGATGAGGCCGATCTCATCGATGTGGCCGGCCAGCATGATCGTCGGTGCGCCGCCGGCGTTCACTGTCGCAATGCTGTTGCCCGCGACGTCGCCGCGGACCTCGGCAAATTGCCGTGCGCGGTCGCGCCACACGCGCGCCGGCGGACCTTCGAAGCCCGAGGGGCCGGGCGTGTCGAGCAGGGATTTGAGAAACGCGAGCGCGTCAGGGGTCAGCATGGGGGGGGAATCGTAGCGTGGCCACGACCGAGGGGCCAGAGGCCGCCCCGCATCCAATCGCCACCGGGCACTCGCGGCCATAAGTTGAGCACATGACTCTTCTCTACTTGGCAATCGGTCTCGTGGCCGGAGTGCTCTCGGGGCTCTTCGGCATCGGTGGCGGCGTCGTCATCGTCCCCGCGCTCATTCTCCTCGCGCGCATGCCGACCCTGACCGCGACGGGCACGTCGCTCGGCGCGCTCCTGCTCCCGGTTGGGGCACTCGGTGCGTGGACCTACTACAAGAACTCCCACCTGGATGTCCGGGCGGCCGCGTTGCTGGCGGTCGGCCTGGCCGGTGGCGTGTTCTTCGGCGCCACATTTGCCCAGGGGGTTGCGCCCGGGGCGCTGCGCCGCGGGTTCGCCGTCCTGCTGGTCGCGCTGGCCGTGCGGATGTGGCTGACTGCCGGGTGACGCGGCCGTTGTAGGCGGCCCCTGCGGTGGGTGACTGAGGGACCGCTCTCAGTGACCCGATATGTTCCGCGCGAAGCCCACCGCTGGCGCGGCGAACAACGCCGGATGCAGGATACTCGCGATCGTCTCGATGCCATCCGCCAGACGCGGGCCCGGTCGGCTGGTCAGGCGGTTGGCGTCGAGTGCCCACACCCGCCGCTTTCGGGCCCAATGCCATTCCGGCTGCGCGAGCAACGCGACGGCCGCATCGGCAGCCCGGGCGGCATCATATCCGCAGGGCGCAACCAGAATCACCTCGGGATCGGCTGCCGCGATCGCGCCGGCGGTGGTGACGCCTGAGTGCTGCCCCGGCCTGGCGATGACATCACGCCCGCCCGCCCGGCGCACCATTTCGGGGACCCAGTGGCCGGCGGCGTAGACCGGATCGCACCATTCGACGACCGCCACAGCGGGGCGGGGCGCCGCGGCCGCGCGTAGCCGTTCGTGGACGACCAGCATCCGCTGGCGGATCGTGTTGGCGGCGGCTTCGCCCTCGCGCGGAGACCCGATGGCGGCGGCGACGCGCTCGAGGTCCGCCAGCATTCCATCGAGCGTCGTGGCGCCGAGGGTGACGATCGCAGGGACCGGAGACAGCGACGCCGCCAAGGCGCGGACGTCCGTCTCCCGCACCGCGCACACGTCGCAGAGCGCCTGCGTGATCACGAGATCGCAGGAGAGTGCGCGAATGCGCTCGGCGTCGAGCGTAAAGAGCGCGGCGCCCTCCGCGGAGAGCGCGCGAACGCGCTCATCGACGGCACCCGGCGCGTCGTCCGCAATGACCGTAGCCGTGACCCGGGGGACCAGCGGCGCTCCGGGGGGAAGGTCACATTCGTGGGTGACCCCAACCAGCAGCCCGGCGCCCCCGGCGGCGGCGACCATGTCCGTGGCGCCAGGCAGCAAGGAAATCACCCGCATCGGGCATCGCGGGTGTGCGTGGAACCATCCGTTTCGGCGGAACGGACCCAGGTGGCGCTATTTACAGTCGTGTGCCTTCCGGCTACGCTTGTGGCCGTGCGTCGCTCACGGGGAGTTGAAATGCGCATTCGATGTTCGCTGAGAATCGTCGCGTGTATCGCTCCGGCCGTGATGGCTGTGGCGCCGCGCGCCGCACGTGGCCAGGGCTTCGGGCTGAACGACATTGGAAGTTGTGCGGTGGCCCGCGCGTACGCGACTACCGGCTCGCCCTGCCGCGACGCGTCGACGATTTACTGGAATCCCGGTGCGGCCGCCACCCTCCCCGGACTGTCGGTCTACCTCGGCGGCGACATCATTGGGGTCAACGGCGGATTCACGGCCGACACGACCCTTCGCCACTATTCGGCGAACGTCCCGACGCTCTTCGTGCCGTCGGCGTTCCTGAACTACGGCGCGCAGCTCGGCGCCCGGCGAGCCTCGGTTGGCATCGGCATCTACGTCCCCTACGGTCTGACGTCGCAGTGGCCGTCCAATTTCCCAGGGCGGTTTGAAGCCCAGACCGCATCGCTGCGCACGATCTATTTCCAGCCCAACGTGGCGATCGAAATCATTCCCGGCGTCCTGTCCGTCGGCGGTGGTCCGGTGATTGGCCACTCGGATGTCGTGCTCGATCAGGCACTCGATCTGTCGGCGGTGGGTGTGCCCGGGGAGGGCGCGACGTTCGGCCAACTCGGCATCCCGCAGGGAACGGAATTCGGCATCGCCAAGCTCAACGGATCCGCGACGGCGTATGGCTTCAGCGCGGGCGCGCTGTTCCGGCCCGGGCACGATTTCCAGATCGGCGCCCGATTCCTGTCAGCGCTGACCTTCGACTACAACAATGCGACCGCCCGGTTCCAGCAGGTCCCGACTGGGTTGATCCTGGCGGGAAACAACGCGTTCAATGTCCCGGGAGGCACGCCCGTCGACGCGATCCTCGCCCCGCAGTTCAGCGATACCGGGGCCCTGTCGCGGCAGGGTGTTCGCACCCGGATTGTCCATCCCTTGCAGGCGGAGGGCGGGGTCGCGTACACCGGATTGCCGCAGACGACGTTCGACGTCGACTATGCGTACATCGGGTACCAGTCGTTCCAGAACCTGCCGGTGATATTCACCGGCCCCGCCGGCGCGGCGGGGCTCAGCCGCATTCTGCTCGAGGACTACACGAGCTCCTGGTCTCTGCGCGGCAGCGCGGAGCACATTTTCGGCGAGACCGAGCACGGGATCGCCGCCCGCGCCGGCTTCAGTTACATCTCGACGCCCGCCCCGCAGGAGACGGTGACGCCGCTGCTGCCCGACATGAACCGGTACAACGTGTCAGGCGGAGTCGGATTCCCGCTGGCGCGGATGCTGACGCTCGACGTCGCGTATCTCCACGTGTTCACGGCCGGCCGGCGCGGGCGGCTGGCCGAGCGGACGGACGCATCCGAGACGGCCGCGGAGCTGAACTCCGGATTCTATACCCTGGCGGCCGACGTGTTCACGGCCAGCCTGCGACTCCATCTCTGACATGACGTTCGTCACCCGGGGCCTGAGGGATCGACCGATGCCTACGATCCACGGCGCGTTGATGCGTACCGCCGCCACCGCGGTGCTCGCGGGCGCGCTCGTGGGCACGCTCGCCGGCTGCGAGCACGATGAGCTGGCCACCCGTCCCCGCACGCCCGTCAACGGGACGCTCTTCGCCAGCTACGTGGCGATGGGCAACAGCATCACGGCTGGCTATCAATCCGGCGGCATCGTGGACACGACGCAGCAGGAAAGCTATGCCGCGCTGATCGCCCACCAGGCCGGGACGCGCTTCGCGATTCCGTCGATGCAGTTTCCCGGCTGTCCGCCGCCGATCGTGAACTTCCAGACCCAGGCGCGGCTGGGGGGCGGGACCGCCACCACCTGTGCCTTACGGACGGCAGGCAGCGTGACCGCGGTTCTCAACAACGTCGCGGTCCCCGGCGCGATCACGCTCGATCCGACGTCGGTCACGACTTCCGCGTCGAATGCGCTCACGATGTTCATTCTTGGCGGACAGACGCAGGTCCAGCGCGCGCTCGACGCCGACCCGACGTTCGTATCCATCGAGATCGGCAACAACGACGTGTTGTCGGCGGCGGAGCACGGCACAGTCGTTCCCGAGGCCTCGATCGGCTCGCCTGGGGTGACGGCCGTCGACACGGTCGTGGCCGAGTACGCGACGATGCTGGCGCAGCTGACCAAGGCACGGCCATCCCTCAAGGGACTCCTCGTCGGGGTCTTCGACGTCACGGCGCTGCCGTCGCTGTTTCCCGCGGAGAGCCTGTACTCGAACGCCACCTTCAACGCCGAGTTCACCGACGCGGCTGGCGGCTCGGTCACCTATGTGCCGAACTGCGCGGGATCGCATGCCCTCATTGCGATCGGCATCATCCAGTTCTGGCAGGAGGCGGGGATCCCGCCAGTCATCAGCTGCCAGGCCGGCGTCCCGGTCGAACCGTACGGCGACTTCTTCGTGCTGGACACGGCGAAGCAGCGCGTCATCGGAGCGGCGGTGAGTGGGTACAACGGCTATATCAGCGCGAAAGCCGACTCGCTGGGCTGGGCATACGTCGATCCCAACATTGCGCTGGGGGCGCTCAAAGCGTCCGGGGCGATTCCCACCCTCCCCAATTTCGCCAGCGCCACCCAGACCTTTGGCGCCTACATCACCCTGGATGGGATCCATCCCTCCGCGTTGGCGCATGAACTCCTCGCCAACGTCCTGATCCAGGGCATCAACACGAAATACGGGGTCTCGATCGATACAGTGAGCCACCAATAGGCGTCGATGCGGTAACGTTCACCGCAGGCTCCCACTCCGTCTTTCTCCCATCGAATCGGTATCCGATGCCTGCCGCATTTCACCGGGCCGTAGCCGCCGCGCTGTTCCTCGGCCTCGCGACACCGGTGGCTCGAGTCGCCACCGCGCAGATGGTCTCCGCGGTCTCCGCGCCGGTCAGTGACATTCGCTACGACGTGACCGCGGATTCCGCCGCGGCGGCGAACCGGCGCCTCCTGGTCGTCACGACGGTGACTATGGCGGGCCCCGGTCCCCTGGTACTGGAGCTGCCGGCGTGGACTCCGGGGGCCTACGAGCTGACATGGTTCTCGCGCTGGGTGTCAGGATTCAGCCCCGCCACGCCGGACGGCAAGCCATTGGTGTGGGACAAGGTGGATTTCGAGACGTGGCGCATCGAGACGGGTGGCGCCAAGACCGTACAGATCGCCTTCACGTACGAAGCGGACTCGCTCGACAACGCGACATCATGGACCCGTCCCGATTTCGTGCTGTTCAACGGGACAAACCTGTTCCTCTATCCCGCCGGACGCGGGCTCAACTTCCCGGCCACGGTCACGGTGCACACGTCACCGTCATGGCTGGTGACGACGGGGATGGCCGCCGGAGCAGCGCCAGGCAGTTTCACCGCGCCGACGTATCACGATCTGGTGGACATGCCGTTCTTCATCGGGCGGTTCGACCTCGACAGTGTGCAGACCAGTGACCGGTGGGTGCGCTACGCGAGCTACCCGGCGGGAAGCGTCGCCGGACCGCGGCGCGCCACCGTGCTCAAGGTGCTCGGCCAGGTGATCCCCCCCGAAGCGGCCGTGTTTGGCGAAGTCCCGTGGCCGAACTACACGGTGATGCAGATCAACGACTCGTCATACGGCGGAGCCAGCGGGCTCGAACATCAGGACTCCCACGTCGACGTCGTGGGAACGGGCGCGCTGGACGATCCGTTCATCCCGGGGCTCTACGCCCACGAGATCTTTCACTCGTGGAACGTCAAGCGGATGCGGCCCGCGGAGATGGTCCCGTACCGATACGACATGGCGCAGCCCACGCCGTGGCTGTGGGTGAGCGAGGGGATCACGGACTATTACGCCGACCTGGCGCAGGTGCGCGGCGGTGTCATCCCCGACACCGGATTTTATGGCCTGACCGCGGGCAAGATCGATGAAGTGGCTCAAGCACCACCGGTCGCGCTGACCGATGCGTCACTCTCGACATGGGTGCATCCGACCGACGGCACCGGGTATCTCTATTACCCGAAGGGATCGCTGGCGGGGTTCATGCTCGATGCGCTCATCCGCGATGCCAGCGACAATCATCAGTCGCTCGACTCTGTCATGCGCGCGGTCTACACGACGACGTACAAGAAGGGCCGCGGCTTCACGGCGAGTGACTGGTGGGGCGCCGTCAGCCGCGCGGCCGGCGGCAAGTCGTTCGCCGACTTCAATCGCCGCTTCGTGGATGGCCGGGAGCCGTTCCCGTGGGATTCGATCCTGCCCCTCGCCGGATTGCGCGCAGTCACGGACAGCGTGCGCGAGCCGCGGCTTGGCATCACGAGCGCCATGGACTCCGCCGGCAATGTCCGGATCATGCAGGTCGAGCCGGGGTCCGCAGCGGCGGATGCCGGCCTGCAGCCTGGAGACGCGCTGGTCTCCCTCGCCGACATCCCCGTGACGGCGGCCGATTTCGGTGCGCAGTTTCGTGCCAAGTACGCATCGGCGCCGGCTGCCGGGGAGCCCACCGTATCGATCGTGGTGCGCCGGGCCGGCCGCGCGATCACGGCGCGGGCGCCGCTACGGTTCCGGACCCACGCGGTCCACCGGATCGAGGCGGATCCGCGCGCCACGCCCAAGGCCGCGCGAATTCGCAGCGGGATCCTGCACGGTGTAACCGGGTGAGTGCGGCCGGCGCGTCCGCGCTCGAACAGTTCGTCGATGTCGAGACCCCGGAACAGGTGGTGTTCTCGTACACGATCGCGGGGATCGGATCACGGGCCGCCGCGGCCCTGATCGACTACGCCGTCTGCTTCGGCATCATGTTCGTCGTGGTGCTCTGCATCCAGCCGTTCACGCGACGCGGGGTGCCGGTGCCGTGGGTCATCGCGATCGCCGGGCTGCTCATCTTCGGTACGTTCTGGGGCTACTACGTCCTCCTCGAAGGCCTGTGGGATGGGCAGACGCCCGGGAAACGCCGATTCGGCTTGCGGGTGGTCCGGGACGGTGGGTATTCCGTCACCTTCGGTGCATCGGCGGTCCGGAATCTCGTTCGCTTCGTCGACATGCAACCCGTCGTCATGTATGGCGTCGGGTTGGTCAGTGCCGTCCTGTCGAAGTCGGGGAAGCGGCTGGGCGACTACGCCGCCGGCACCATCGTCGTCCGCGAGCGCGCCGTCTCGATTGCTCCCGGCGACGCGCCGGTCGCTGCTCGGGCGCCCGGCGCCGAGGTGGCCGCCGCGCCCAGCACGGTGCTCACCGACGACGAATACGCGCTGCTCGACCGGTACCTGGCACGTCGCAACACGCTGGACGCCGACCGCCGCGCGCAGTTCGCCGAGCAGCTGGCCGTGCGGTTCGGTGATCGCCTGCCCGGCGTCACGGGCAGCGACAGCGCGGTGCTCGCCCGCCTGTACGAACACGAGCGAGCGGCGCGGGCTCGCGGTGCCGCCGGCCGTTCCGGCACGGGCGCGGCGCGGGAGCAGAATGCGATCGTGGCCGAGGGCGCCAGCCGGTGGCGGGATTTCGCGGCGATGCTGGCCAGCGCGCAGCGCCGGGGACTCGGGAGCATGACGGAGGCCGAAGTCAGCGCGTTCGTCGCACGGTACCGGGATCTGGCGGGCGACCTCGCGCGATTGCAGACCGCGACCAAGGGGCGCGAGATCGACTCCGTGTTCTACCTGAGTCGTCTCGTCGCGGGCGGCCACAACCTGTTGTATCGCGACCGCCGCATCACTGCGACCGTGGTCTGGGAGTATCTGACGATCCTGGTGCCTCGCGAGATCCGGCGATCAGTACTGCCGATCGGCATTGCGGCGACGCTGTTGTTCGCGCCCGCTGCGATTTCGTGGGTGGCCGTCGAGCGCGATCCAGCCATCGCCGAGCAGTTCATCCCCCGGGGAATGCTCGAGCGGGCGCGGAACGGCGTGCAACGGGCCAGAAATCACGAGGGCTACATCAGCGATTTCGGCGAGTGGCGCCCGTACGCGGCGAGCGCGATCATGACCAACAACGTACAGGTCACGTATTTGGCGTTTGCGGGCGGCGTGGCAGCCGGCGCCGGCACGGTGCTGGCATTGGTGACGAATGGCATCCAGCTCGGCGGCGTGATGGGTCTCTACCAGGCCAATGGCATCCTGTCGCTCATCCTCGCGTTCGTCGCGCCGCATGGTGTCCTCGAGTTGAGCGCCATCGCGATCGCCGGCGGTGGCGGCCTCCTCATCGGGTCCGCGCTGCTGCTCCCGGGGGCGATGACGCGCCGGGAGGCGCTGGTCATCCGCGGCCGTCGTGCGATTCGGCTCATCGCGGGATCGACCATGCTCCTCGTGGTCGCTGGCACGCTGGAAGGATTCGTGTCACCCATTCCGTGGTGGTCGCTCAACCAGAAGCTGTTGATCTCGGGGCTGACCGCGATCGCGCTGGCGCTGTTCGTGAATCTCGACCGCGGCCGCGCGATCACCACTCCCGCGACGCAGGCGGAGACCGTCTAGCGGACGTACGATGCGCCGTTGATGTCGATCGTTGTCCCGGTGGCGTGCGGCGCGAGACCCGAGGCGAGAAACGCGACCACGTTGGCGACATCCTCGGGTCGTGCCATGGCGCCGAGCGGGATGTCGCGGGTGAGCGTGTCGAGGCCTCGGGACTGAATGGCGGGACGGGCCATGTCGGTCAGCACCCATCCCGGCGCGACCCCGTAGGCCACGACGTGCTCGCGTCCGAATCCTCGCGCGATGCTCTTGGTCAGTGCCACGACCGCGCCCTTGGATGCCGCGTAGTGCATGTAGTCGGGCTCATCGCCACGGAACGCCGCGCGGCTCGCGATGTTGATGATCGTGCCGCCCCCGCGCGTCCGGTAATGCAGGAGCGCCTCGCGGCAGATATCCGCGACGGCCATCACGTTCACTTGCAGGGTCTCCCGCCACATCGCCTGCCACTGCTCGGCCGGGTCTTCGATCCGGGCCGTCGTCGCGACAGCGGCGTTGTTGACGACGACGTCGATGTGTCCGCGCCAGGCGATGGATTCCTTCCACAGATCAGTTGCCGCGCCCGGAACGGACAGGTCAGCGTGGACCAGGTGGCAGCGGCCCGCCGGCACATCGCCCGCCACGGCCTGCGCCGCGTCGCGATGCTGTCCGTAGTGCAGCACGACGTGCGCCCCGGCGTGTGCCAGCGTGCGG
>Ga0070764_10001342_pt1 | contig 10652 bp, 11 predicted proteins | sample HubBroMetageWRM4_FD_67287 | JGI IMG/M metagenome (GOLD analysis project Ga0070764, IMG submission 67287) | Warmed soil microbial communities from the Hubbard Brook experimental Forest, New Hampshire - Hubbard Brook CCASE Soil Metagenome WRM 4 | ecosystem: Environmental > Terrestrial > Soil >... | reverse complement strand
GAGGCCAGCGCCGCCGCGTCTCAGGTCAAGACCACTGAGCCGGAGGCCAGCGCCGCCGCGCCGGAGGCCGATGCCGCCGCGCCGGAGGCCGATGCCGCCGCGCCGGAGGCCGATGCCGCCGCGCCGGAGGCCAAGACCGCCGGGCCTGAGGTCAAGACCGCCGCGCCGGAGGCCAAGACCGCCGCGCCGGAGGCCAAGACCGCCGCGCCTGAGGTCAAGACCACTGAGCCGGAGGCCAGCGCCGCCGCGCCGGAGGCCAAGACCGCCGCGCCGGAGGCCAGCGCCGCCGCGCCGGAGGCCAAGACCGCTGCGCCGGAGGCCAAGACCGCCGTGCCGGAGGCTGGGGCCGCCGAGGCTGAGGCCGCTGAGCCGGAGGCCGTAGCAGCCGAGGCCGATGCGGGGACTTCCGAGCCCGAGGCCGCCGCTGCCGCCGACGTCAGCGCCGAGGCCGAAGGCGCGACCGCGGAGGCCGAGGACGCGCAGGCCGCGGCAGGCGAGCCGGCCAGCGGAGCCTGACGTGCTCGAGGAGGCCCTTGAGCACCTCGTCAGGGGCATCGTCCAGTACCCGGACGACGTCCAGGTGGCCACCAGGCCGCTGCGTCGTGGCAGCGTCCTTGAGGTGCGGGTGCATCCCGACGATCTCGGCAAGGTCATCGGCCGGGGTGGGCGTACTGCCAAGGCGCTGCGGACGGTGATCGGCGCCCTGGCCGGGAGCCGCTACATACGCATCGACCTGCTGGACGCCAACGAGGCGCGCTGAGGATCGATGCGGGTCATCGTCGGCCGGATAGGTCGCCCGCACGGGATCCGCGGCGAGGTCGTGATCGGGGTCAGGACCGATGAGCCCGATCTCCGCTTCGCCGTCGGATCCCGGCTGGACCTGGAGCGTTCCGCGGCCGGCGGCGGCGCGGCCGACGGGACCCGATCCGAGGGGACCGGCCAGGACCCGGGCCCCGAGCAACTGACTGTCGCCTCCGCGCGGTGGCACTCCGGACAGCTGCTCGTGTTGTTCGCCGGGGTCACCGACCGGACCGCGGCCGGGGAACTGACCGGCGGCTGGCTCGGCGTTGATACCAGCCAGCTGCCGGAGGTCGGGGACCCGGACGAGTTCCGCGATCACGAGCTGATCGGGCTGTCCGTGCGCACCACCTCAGGCGACCCCGTCGGCGAGGTCACCGACGTGCTGCACTATGGCCAGGACCTGCTCGTGGTGCGCCGCCCCGGGCACCCAGTCGGCGAGTTCCTTGTGCCGTTCGTGAAGGAGATCGTGCCCGAGGTCGACATCCGCGGCGGGGTCGTCGTCATCGACCCGCCGCGCGGCCTGCTCGACCCCGCCGAGACCGAGGAATGACGGGCTCAGCCGTCGAGCCGCATACCCGGGGGCTCCCCCCCGGAGGAGTAAGCGGACCGACGCGCAAACCACGGCTCGTTCCGGATAAAGAAAGAAAGAAAAGAGGAGAGCAGCGGACAGGGCCCCCGGAAAAGAGGGTGCGGGCGTGGCACTTCGCATCGATATCGTCACGATCTTCCCCGAGTATTTCGCCGGGCCGCTTGGCACCTCGCTGATTGGCAAGGCGGCGGCGCGGGGCGACCTCGAGTTCGGCGTGCACGACCTGCGACGCTGGGCCAAGGACGTCCACCACACGGTCGACGACGTGCCGTTCGGCGGCGGACCCGGGATGGTGATGAAGCCGGACGTCTGGGGCGACGCACTGGATGAGATCGTCCCGGACGGCGCCGCCAGGCTGGTGGTGCCGACGCCGAGCGGGGTGCCTTTCACCCAGGACGCGGCGGCGCGGTACGCGGCGGGGGAGCGGCTTGTGTTCGCCTGCGGGCGATACGAGGGCATCGACGGCCGGGTCGTCGAGGTGATGCGCACGCGCATGCCGGTGGACGAGGTGAGCGTCGGCGACTACGTGCTGGCGGGCGGCGAGGCGGCGGCCCTGGTCGTGATCGAGGCCGTGGCACGGCTGCGGCCCGGCGTGCTCGGCAACGCGTGTTCGGCAGGCGACGACTCGTTCGGCGGCGACACCGAGACCTCACGCTCCATGCGCGGGCTGCTCGAGGGGCCGGTTTACACCAGGCCGCGGGCGTGGCGTGGACGCGAGGTGCCTGAGGTGCTGTTGTCGGGCAACCACGCCGCGATCAGCAGGTGGCGCCGCGACGAGGCCCTGCGCCGGACCGCCGAGCACCGGCCCGACCTCGTCGCCGCCCTGCGCGACCTGGACCGCCGCGACCGGCAGGTGCTGACCGAAGCCGGCTACCCCGCAGCCGAAGCCGGCTACCCCGCAGCCGAGGCCGGCTACCCCGCAGCCGAAGCCGGCTGCCCTCCAGCCGCGGCTGACCGCCCGGTGGCTGAGGCCGGCTACCCTGTGGCCGAGGCCGGCCGCCCGGTGACCGAGGCTGGTCCCTGACCGGCCGGCTTTCCGGTTAGCCGCGAAGATATGGCACACTGAGGTGCGCTGCCCTTTCACGGCATGCGGCTGGGCGGACGTATCCAGATCCCGGTCGCGAGCCGAAGTGCCGGGTGCCCGCCTACGACCACCACCGAGGAAACCGCTGTCATGCATACCGCGATCGCCGAAATCGAGCAGGCCCAGACCCGGTCTGACATCCCGGACTTCCGGCCAGGGGACACACTGAAGGTCCATGTCCGGGTTACCGAGGGGACCCGCTCACGGATTCAGGTTTTCCAGGGCGTGGTGATCCGACGTCAGGGCAGCGGATCACGGGAGACGTTCACCGTACGCAAGGTCAGCTACGGCGTGGGCGTCGAGCGGACCTTCCCGGTGCACAGCCCGTCCATTGACAAGATCGAGCCGGTCACCCGCGGCAAGGTGCGCCGGGCCAAGCTGTACTACCTGAGGGACCTGCGCGGGAAGGCGGCGCGCATCAAGGAGCGTCGCGACCAGACCGGCAGCTGAAGTGCCCGGCGGGCAGGCGACGGGCGATCCGTTCGATCCCGGCAGGCTCGCTTCGTCGTCCGCCCCGCCGCCCCGCCAGGCGCCCGCGCCGCAGTCCCGTGCCGGCCGGGGCCGGCACGCCGCCGGGCCGCGGCCGCGTAACCAGGTTCCCGGCCCGGCCGTACCGGAACCCGACCAGGCCGTCGAGGACTCCGGCCAGGCCGCCGGGGATTTCGATGACGCCGAGACCACGGCCAAGCGTCCGAGGGAGAAGCACTTCTGGCGCGAAGTGCTGACCATCATCGTCGCCGCCGCCGTCCTCACCTTGGTGGTGAAGGCGTACGTCGTCCAGGTGTACAAGATCCCGTCTGCGTCGATGGAGAACACGCTGCTTGTCGGCGACCGGATCCTGGTGAACAAGCTCATCTACCGCTTCCGCGGCATCGATCGCGGCGACATCGTGGTGTTCAGCGGGCAGGACTCGTGGGGGCCCGACGCGCCGCCGCCGTCCAGCGATCCGGTGCTGCGGCTCTGGGATGACGTGCTCTCCGACATCGGCCTGCAGAGCAGCCAGACCTATTACATCAAGCGGGTGATCGGCCTGCCCGGCGACCGCGTGGCGTGCTGCACGGACGGGAAGGTGACGGTCAACGGCGTTCCGCTGACCGAGAGCTCCTACCTGTATCCGGGGGACGCGGCCTCGTTCCCGTTCGCGACCGTGACCGTGCCGCCTGGGCACCTGTGGGTCATGGGCGATCACCGCGGGGACTCCGACGACTCCAGGTACCACACCGGCGATCCTGGCGGCGGAGCGATCCCCGAGAGCGAGGTCGTCGGCCGCGCGTTCTTGATCATCTGGCCGCCGTCGCAGTTCACCGACCTGCCCATTCCCTCCACCTTCCAGCAGGCAGCGCTGCACGCGGGCGCGGCGGGCGCCGACGTGCTCACCGTGGGCGGGGCCGCGATGAGCGCCGGCGGCGCGGCGATGAGCGTGGTAGGCGCCGCCCCGGTGGCCGGAACCGTCGGGGCTGGGATTATCGGTGTGCCCCTGCTCCTGCTGCGCGGCCGCAGGCGCCGCCGCCAGGCCGCGCCGCGGTCGTTAACCAAGCGCAAGTTCACCCGCCCTTTTGCACCAAATGTGAATTACCGTTCGGAATTAGCGGTGATTTTTCTGCGGGTTCTGTCACAGCTCGCCCGCGACCGGGCCAGGCGGCCAGGCGATGGCGCTAAGCTCAAACGGACAACGTAAGGGTCGACGAGGGGTGTGGGTCTGGGTGAGCTGTCCTGATCCGGTAACCGCGAGCCACGGCCCGGCGAACCGCGGTACGCCGGAGCGGAAGGGCCGCGGATGAGCGGCGCCGGGCGCGGCCCGACGCCGGGCGCCGAGTCGGGCGCCGACGCGTCCGCACAGGCCACGCCGCAGGACCCGGGCACCGCCGACGGCCCCGCTGCGGAGCCGGAAACCGGCGCGTCGTCGGCTGGCAATGCGACCGAGGCCAACCAGGCGGCCGCGGCCAACGCCGGGCCCGCGGGCACCGGAACCAAGACCAAGCGCAAGGGCAAGAAGCGGTCGTTCTGGCGCGAGTTCCCGATCCTGGTCGCGATCGCGCTGGTGCTCGCGGTCGTCATCAAGACCTACGCCATCCAGGCCTTCTGGATCCCGTCGGGGTCTATGGAGAACACGCTGGAGATCAATGACCGCGTCCTGGTCAACAAGATCGTTTACCACACCCGTCCCATTCACCGCGGTGACATCGTTGTCTTCAACGGCGACGGTTCATGGGATCCGGGTCCGATACCGACGAACGGCAATATCTTCCAGCAGTTCGGAAACGGCTTTGCCAGCATGTTCGGCTTCGGGCACCCGGGCGACATCCTCATCAAGCGGGTCATCGGGCTGCCGGGAGACCACGTGGCCTGCTGCGACGCGCAGGGCCGGGTCACGGTCAACGGCGTTCCGCTGACCGAGGGCTCCTACCTGTATCCAGGCGACTCGCCCTCGGAGCAGAGGTTCAACATCGTCGTGCCGCCGGGTCGGCTCTGGGTCATGGGCGACCATCGGCTCGTCTCCGACGATTCCCGTGACCACATGGGCGATCCTGGCGGCGGGACGATCCCGGAGAGCGCGGTGGTCGGCCGGGCCTTCGTCATCATCTGGCCGATCAGCAGGTGGCGGATACTGCCGATTCCCGCCACCTTCGAGCAGCCGAAGCTGAACGCCTCCGCCGCCGGCTCGGGTGCCGGCGCCGGTAATGGCGCGGCGGAGACCGCGGCCCTGCTGTCGGCGCGGCTCCAGCCCTCAGGCCCGGCCCTCCCGCTGTCGCTCGGCTTCGCCGGGGCGCTCCCGCTCACCTGGCTGCAGCGCCGGGTCCGGGTACGGATCGGCCGCCGCCGCGAGGCCGACCGCGAACGAGGCCGCGAACGAGGCCGCAACCCCGGCCGCAAACGAGGCCGTAACCCCGGCCGCGAACGGGGACCCGGCCGCGATCCGTCCGATCCCGGCCCCCGGCGCGGCCCGGCGTGACCGCGAGAACTGGCGTACTCTGCGGAGTGTTATGACCCCCCCTGCCGTGGCCGGCCTCCGGCCTTGCTTTCCCCGGCATCCGGGTTATACGCCGCGCCGCGATGCGGGGCTCGGCGCGTACGAGACCGTGCTCGCGCGTGCCGGGTTCTCCCCGGTGGCCGGCATCGACGAGGCGGGACGGGGCGCCTGCGCCGGGCCGCTCGTGGTGGCGGCCGTGGTCCTCGACCCGGCCAGCATCCGCAAGATGCCCGGGCTCGCGGACTCCAAGCTGCTGTCCCCGGCGGCCAGGGAGGAAGCCTACGCCGATGTGCTGCGCCTGGCCGTCGACTGGCACGTGGTGGTCATCGCCGCCGACCAGATCGACGCGACCGGGCTGCACGTGTGCAACGTCTCCGGCATGCGGCGCGCGTTCGCCGGTCTGCGCTGCCAGCCGGGCTACGTGCTGACTGACGGCTTCCCGGTACGCGGCCTCGGCGTGCCCGCGCTGGCGGTCTGGAAGGGCGACCGGGTGACCGCGTCGGTGGCCGCGGCCTCGGTGCTGGCCAAGGTCTCCCGTGACCGGATGATGCGGGACCTGCATGAACGTTATCCCCTATACGGGTTCGACCGGCATAAGGGATACAACACCGATGATCATGTGCGTGCGCTGGCGGAGCACGGGCCGTGCCCGGCGCACCGGTATTCGTTCGTGAACGTGATGCGGGCGGCGGCGCCGGGGACATCGGTGGAGGTTCCGGACCCGGCCGACGCGCCGGAGCTGCCGGACACGCCGGACGCGCTGGACGCGCTGGACGCGCCGGACGCGCCCGACCTGGCAGACGCTATGGACGCGGACGCGGACCTTGTGTCGGTCGGTTCCGCGGCGGCGGGCGGGGGCATGCGCCCGAGCCAGCCGGGTGCATTCGGGGAGATCGAGAGGAGAATGAGTTCATGAGCGCGGAAGACCTTGAGAAGTACGAGGCCGAGATGGAGCTTCAGCTCTATCGCGAGTACCGCGATGTGGTGGGCCTGTTCACCCACGTGGTCGAAACCGAACGCCGGTTCTATCTAACGAATGACGTCGAGCTGAACGTTCGCTCAAGTGACAACGGCGAGGTTTTCTTCGAGGTCACGATGCGGGATGCTTGGGTCTGGGACATGTACCGCCCGGCTCGGTTCGTCAAGAACGTGCGCGTGGTTACCTTCAAGGACGTCAACATCGAGGAACTGGCCAAAGCCGATCTGGAGGTCCCGGACGACAAGCCGGACTTCCCGGCCTGACCATAGGACGGCAAGACGGCGAGGACCGCTCAGACGGAGGGCTAATGCTCGGACTTCCCGATCAGGTGGCAGCCTGCCTGTTCGACATGGACGGCGTGGTGACCCAGACCGCGGTGGTGCACGCAGCCGCGTGGAAGGAAACGTTCGACGACTTCCTGCGCGAGCACGCCAAGGCCACCGGGACGCAGTTCGTGCCGTTCGATTCCGTCGCGGACTACGACGCCTACGTGGACGGCAAGCCGAGGCTGGACGGAACCAGGTCGTTCCTCAAGGCGCGGGGCATCGAGCTGCCCGAGGGCACGCCGGATGACCCGCCGGGGACGCAGACCATATACGGGCTGAGCAACCAAAAAAACGACCTGGTGCTGCAGAAACTCGCCGCCGGGGGCGTCCAGGTCTACCAGGGCTCGATCACCTACATCCGCGCGGTCCGTGCCAAGGGCATCGCCACCGCGATCGTGTCGTCGAGCAAGAACACCAAGCAGGTGCTGGATTCGGCGGGCATCGCGGACCTGTTCGACTTCCGGATGGACGGGGTTGTCGCGGCCGAGCGCAAGCTGCCGGGCAAGCCGGCCCCGGATACCTACCTGGCCGCCGGGCGGGAGCTCGGGTTCGGGCCGGACCGCTCGGCGGTGTTCGAGGACGCGCTGGCCGGCGTCGAGTCCGGCCGGGCGGGCCACTTCGCGTTCGTGGTCGGCGTGGACCGGGTCGGCCAGGCGGCCGAGCTGCGCGAGCACGGCGCGGACGTCGTGGTCAAGGACCTCGCCGAGCTGCTCGACGCAGGCGCGGGCGCAGGCGCGGGCGCTGGCGCGGGCGCGGACGGCAAAGCGCAGCAGCAGCCTTAGCTGCCAGCGGATCGGTTCACACACGGATAAGGTGGCCCATGATCAAGCAGGCTGCGTACGGAACGGAGCCCTGGGCGCTCCGCGAGAAGGAACTTGACCTCAACCTCCTCGCGCAGAGCGAATCGATCTTCGCGCTGTCGAACGGGCACATCGGGCTGCGCGGCAACCTCGACGAGGGCGACCCGAACGGCCTGGCCGGCAGCTATCTGAACTCCGTCTACGAGGCCCGGCCACTGCCGTACGCCGAGGCAGGCTACGGCTACCCCGACGCCGGGCAGACGGTCATCAACGTCACCAACGGCAAGATCCTCCGGTTGCTCGTCGACGACGAGCCGCTCGACATCAGGTACGGCGCGGTGCACTCGCACGAGCGCGTCCTTGACCTGCGGGCTGGCACGCTGAGCAGGGAGCTTGACTGGTCCTCCCCGGCCGGCGCGAGGGTCAAGGTCAGCTCGGTACGGATGGTGTCGCTGACCCAGCGGGCGATCGTCGCGATCAGCTACACGGTCGAGCCGGTGGACGCCAAGCTGCGCATGGTGGTCCAGTCCGAGCTGGTCGCCAACGAGGAGCAGCCGCAGCGGGGCAACGATCCCCGGCTGGCGGCCATCCTGGAGTCCCCGCTGGTCAGCGAGGGTCATCAGGTGGCAGACGGCCCGCAGATGCGGGGGCTGCTTGTGCACAAGACCCGGGTCAGCGGGCTGCGGATCGCGGCCGGGATGGCGCACGAGGTAACCGGCCCGGCGAAGATGGCCCGCAACGTCGAGTCCTTCCCCGACCTGGCCAGGTGCACGATAGCGGCCGAGGTGGCCCCAGGCGAGCAGCTGCACATCGTCAAGTACGTCGGCTACGGCTGGTCCAGCCAGCGGACCAAGCCCGCCCTGCTCGACCAGGTGGGGGCCGCACTGGCCGCCGCCCAGCTGGTCGGCTGGGACGGCCTGCTCGCCGAACAGCGGGCCTACCTGGATGAGTTCTGGGACGGCGCGGACGTCGAGGTGGAGGGCGACGCCGAGATCCAGCAGGCGGTCCGGTTCGGGCTGTTCCACATCCTGCAGGCCGGCGCGCGGGCGGAACTCCGGCCGATCGCGGCCAAGGGCCTGACCGGGACCGGCTACGACGGGCACACGTTCTGGGATACCGAGACGTTCGTGCTGCCGGTGCTCATGTACACCCAGCCGTCCGTCGCCGCCGACGCGCTGCGCTGGCGGCACCTGGTCATCGGGGAGGCCAAACAGCACGCCGCCGATCTCGGCCTGGCCGGAGCCGCGTTCCCGTGGCGGACGATCCGCGGCCAGGAGTGTTCCGCTTACTGGCCCGCGGGCACCGCCGCGTTCCATATCAACGCCGACATCGCCGACGCGGTCGACCGTTACCTGGACGCCACCCAGGACGCGGAGTTCGAGCAGGAGGCCGGCCTGGAGCTGCTGGTGGAGACCGCCAGACTGTGGCGCTCGCTCGGCCAGCACGACGCCATGGGCCACTTCAGGATCGAGGGCGTGACCGGGCCCGATGAATACAGCGCGATCAAGGACAACAACATCTACACCAACCTGATGGCGCAGCGGAACCTGTCCGCCGCCGCGCACCTCGCCGAGAAGCTGTCCGACGCGGCGCAGGCGCTCGGCGTGACCACGGAGGAGACCGCCTCCTGGCGCGACGCCGCGGCCGCGACGCACATCCCGTTCGACGAACGCCTCGGCGTGCACCCGCAGCACGAGGGGTTCACCGACTACGCCAGGTGGGACTTCAAGAACACCCCGGAGGACCACTACCCGCTGCTGCTGCACTACCCGTACTTCCAGCTGTACCGCAAGCAAGTGGTCAAGCAGGCGGACCTGGTGCTCGCCATGTACCTGCGTTCGGACGCGTTCAGCGCCGAGCAGAAGGCCCGCAACTTCGCCTACTACGAGCCGCTGACCGTGCGCGACTCCTCGCTGTCCGCCTGTACCCAGGCCGTGCTCGCCGCCGAGGTCGGCCAGCTGGACCTGGCCCGCGACTACCTGGCCGAGGCAGCGCTGATGGACCTGGCCGACGTGGAGCATAACACCTCCGACGGCGTGCACATGGCCTCGCTGGCCGGCGCATGGATAGCGCTGGTGGCAGGCTTCGGCGGGATGCGCGCGGGGAACGGCCAGCTAGCCTTCACCCCGCAGCTGCCGCCGGGCCTGGACGAGCTGCGGTTCCGGATGCGCTACCGCGGCCGCAAGCTGCGCGTCACGATCAACAGAACCCGCGCCAAATACGAGCTGCTCGACGGCGACCCGCTACAGGCGACCCACAACGGCAGGCCGTTCGAGATCGGCCAGAAGCCGATGGAGCACGAAATCCCCCGCCTGCACCCCGGCCCCCGCCCCGAGCAGCCCCCCGGCCGCGCCCCCTACAGCCGCTCCAACAGCTGACCGCCGTAACCCAGCCTCCCCGCCGCCCCCTTAAAAAGCCATTTATCCCGAACGTACCGTGGTACCCCTCCCGCCTCAGCCCTCTCGTGTCGCGCGGTACCCCTAAAAGCGGGCCTCGTGGCACCGAGTCCCCGAACGGCCGCCGACCCGTACGGCCGCAGAGCCTGTGGCACCTGCAGCCCCGGGCAGGCTGCCCGGGCCTGCATCGTCCTGGATCGGTCAAGCCGGGTTCTTCGCGTTCGCGATGGTCAGTGCGCGGTCAGTTGCTGCATCATCCCGGCGGCATCCATGACTCCCCAGTGTTCGACCAGCGCACCGTTGCCGACTCGGAAGTAGTCGCAGATGCTGACGTCGATGGTGTTGCCGGTCGCGGCGATGCCCATGAATTCGCCACGCTGAGTTCCGGTCATCCGCGCCAGGACGAAGACCTTGTCACCTTCGGCGATCATGTCGTCGACCTCCACCCGCGCCTGGTCGAACGCCGAGTGGAACATCTCGAACAACTGCCGAACCCCAGCCTTCCCCGACGTGAGGCCGGGCAACTGCTCGTGTTCGACGAAGTCGTCCGAGACGAGTTCGTCGACCGCGCTGAGGTCTCCCGCACTGATCCGCTGGATGAACTGACGTGTCAGGGCCTTGTTGGCATCGGACATCGGGTTCGCCTTCCTTCGTCGCTAGGGCGTGTTCCAGTGACCGTAACAGCAAGATCGCTAGAAGTCTAGCA
>Ga0070764_10001341_pt1 | contig 10653 bp, 9 predicted proteins | sample HubBroMetageWRM4_FD_67287 | JGI IMG/M metagenome (GOLD analysis project Ga0070764, IMG submission 67287) | Warmed soil microbial communities from the Hubbard Brook experimental Forest, New Hampshire - Hubbard Brook CCASE Soil Metagenome WRM 4 | ecosystem: Environmental > Terrestrial > Soil >... | reverse complement strand
CACAGACCAGCAGCGGCCGCCGCTGCCCAGGTGACCGAAATCAAGCCTAACTGCACCAGGTCAGCAATGCGGCTGCCTTGAGCCGATACGAACGGCGTGACACTCTTCGCCACTTCCAGACTGATGCCGCCGGCGACCATCGCCGTCAACGCGGATTTCCCCAACTCACTCCAACGCAACGTTCTCAACGAAACCAATTTCCGGTAATTCAGCAGCAAAGCCAGTGCCAGCAGGTTCGCTCCAATGCCAATATCGGAAGCCCAGGCCAGGCCGACAACTCCATACCGATGGAAGAGCAGCGAATACACCGGCAACGAAGCGCTCGTGATCACTGTCACCGCGGCCATGGGAGTAAGCGTGTCACCGGAGGCGTAGAAGGCGCGGGCGTAGAGTCCCTGGGCGGACCAGAGCGCCAGAGAAAGCGAGAACCAGAAGAAATAAACGGTCGTGGTTTGCGTGTCAGACACCAGGAACCTTCCGCGCCGGTAGACCAGATCAATCAGCGGGAAGGCAGCGGCCATCATCCATCCCGTAGCCAGAAACGATGCGGCGGCGACGCGGTAGACGGAATCGTTCACCGTCGTGGCGAATTCCTTCAGGCGCTTCTCGTTGAACAGGCGCGCAAAAAACGGCAACGAGGCTTGTCCCGTCGCCTGCCCCAACACCGCAATGGGCACTGCGAACAGGCGCTTGGCATAGTTGAGCCTGGTAATGTCTCCAATACCGCTGGAGGCGTAATGGCGCAAAATCCAATCGTCCGCCGTCACCAGCGAAACTCCGAGCATCAGCGGCACCGAAAGCTTTACCCACTCGCGAAATGCGGGATTGGTGATGTCGAACGAAGGACGATAGCCAGTCCCGATCCGCGCCGCGCCAATCACGCTAGCCAGGAACGGACCGACAATGCTCCCCACCAGCGCGCCATAAGCGAGCGCGGCAATCCCAAAGTGGTGTCCGCCAATGACCCCGCCCACGATGATAAATACGTTGTAGACCAGCGGCCCGAAGGCAGGAAAAAGAAACAAGCGGTGCGAGAGCAGCACGGCTGAGACGACTCCACCAACATAGAAGAAGATCTGTGCCGGCAGCAGAATGCGGGTCAAGCGGACTGTCAGATCCACTTGCGCAGGCGAGAAACCATGAAACATCCAGCGCACGAATTGCGGCGTAAAGATTTCCGTAAGAATGGTTCCGGCAACCAGCACCGTAGTCATCACCGTGATGACGATGGAGAAGGTTTCCTGCGCGTCGGCATCGCGCTTCTCCGCGAGAAACCGGGTATAGATGGAGATGAATGTAATCGAAGCCGCGCCCCCGGCCACAATGTAGTTGAGCCAGTCAGGCAGGGTGAAGGCTGCGACATAAGCGTCGGTCTGCGCACCTGCGCCGAAAGCATAGGCAATATAAGCCTCGCGGACATAGCCGATCACCCGCGACAGCATCACTGCCGACATCAGCAGCAGTGTGGCCGAAAAAGCCGTGTGCTGGTGCGAAGGGCGGAAGAACCGTAGAAGTCTGTTCATGGGCCGCAGATATATATCCGCAGGACGCGAATTTCCTTCAAAGCCTACCAGAGGCTTGCATTCGGGACGGGGTTTATCGTCCGAATCACACCGCGATGGTTCCTTTATTGACACTGGAGTGGACTGTATCGACCTATCGGAGAGAAAAACCGCTCAAGCGAGCGCATACGAAAGACGATCTTCCGGTCTAACGAACTGTGAGCGAAAGACTTGCCGGTTGATCTCGAGTTGAGTCCCATTTGATCCACAGTGCATTGCCGCCGCGTGCCGTCCGCGTCAAAGTGACTCCGGCTACAGGTCGTGGGTGACCAAGATCCTAGACCAGTTCGGAGGCAGACATGGTGATCCGATTCTCAGCAAGCCCCGGTTCTCAAGTAATGACTGAGTTTTGTGAGCAAGTGAACCCGCGTGTGCTTCTGGAAATGAGGCGGGAGCGCCCGTTCCCAGAAATGCAGCGAGTGCAGGAAAGCTGGGTAGCGGCGCATGAAAAACGCGCTCTGCTATGGCTGGCCGCGCGCACGCCGCGATGGGTCGGCCCCGACCATCTCACCGGGTTGGGATTGGCTGCGCAGCTCGGGGCGGGCGCCTGTTACATGCTGGCTGCGTGGAACCGGTATGCTCTGCTCGGTGCGATTTTCTGCCTGGCATCGAACTGGCTGGGAGATTCGCTGGATGGAACGCTAGCCCGGGTGCGGAAACAGTTGCGACCGCGTTACGGCTTTTATGTCGATCACATGGTCGATAGCTTTGGTGCTCTGGCGCTGATGGGTGGCCTGGCCTTGTCTGGTTACATGCATCCCTGGATCGCAATCGGCCTGCTGGTTGCGTTCCTCATGCTCTCGATTCAGTCCTATCTGGCGACGCACGCGCTGGGCGAGTTTCGTCTGTCGTTCTGGCGCTTCGGTCCGACCGAACTGCGTATCTTGCTCGCAGTGGGCAACCTGACGTTGTTGTGGAGGCCACAAGTCCATTTTCTGGGTGGATACTTCAAGCTCTTCGACCTGGGAGGAACCATCGGCTTGGCTGGAATGGCGATGATGCTCGTCTTCTTCACCGCACAAAATACCGTGCGGCTTTATCGCGAAGACAGGGTCGGCAAAGAGAAGATCGCCAGAGAGAAGGTTTCTGGAGAGAAGATCGGTGACGCAAGCACCGCAGAAAAGAGCATCGCCCAGTGACAACCCGAGCGGGAGACAACCCAGGTGCGAGCTTCCCTGTCCTTCACCGCTGGGTGAAGTTCAACCTCGTTGGGGCACTCGGGATGGCAGTCCAGTTGGCTATGTTGCTCGGCTTGAAGAGCGGATTTCATCTCAACTATCTGCTATCGACAGCGCTGGCGGTGGAAACGGTGGTCGTACACAACTTTCTCTGGCACGAACGCTATACTTGGGCAGACCGGGTGCACCCCTCATGGCAAAAGTCTCTCGCGCGGTTATTACGCTTCAACTTGGCCGCCGGGGGAGTTTCCATCGCCGGCAATCTGGCATTGATGAAGGTAATGGTCGGCCTGGGCCACATGAACTACCTGATCGCGAACGCCATCGCCATAGCGTCCTGCTCGTTGTTGAATTTCATGGTAAGCGAGGCGTGGATCTTTGAGGCTGAAGCCAAGAACCTCCAGGGTAATCTTGCTGTACCACCCGAATGATTCCATACTCGAACCATGCTGGGGCCGAGCGTAACCGTGAAATGGCTGCTCGTGTTTGCGCTCGAGGCATTCTGCGTGATGCCTTCTACCGCGCAGACCGTTTCATCGTCCCCTTCCTCACCCCACCCCGCCGCTGCCCAGAAGCTCGCGGTCACCGTCATCGACGAGAATGGCTTGGCCGTCAACTCAGCCCGAGTGCAGTTGCAACCGCCTCCGCCGGCGCTCCCACTACGCTGCAGCACTGATTTTGCCGGGCATTGTGAATTCACCGACTTGTCCCCCGGAAACTGCGAACTGCGCGTCGAAAAAGCCGGCTTCTATGCCGCCGTTCAGTCCGACGTACAAGTCGGTTTCACCTCTAACGTAGACGTGACTCTTTCCCATCAGCGCGAGGCGCGCGAAGTGGTGAACGTCGTCGAATCTCCACCGGCCATCGATCCCGCGCAAATTCCTGCCAAAGAAGAACTCAGCGGCGAGGAACTTCTCGACATTCCCTACCCCGGGCCGCATGACTATCGCAACGCCCTGATCTTCATGCCTGGAGTCACACCCGATGCCTACGGTCAGGCGCATGTCGCGGGCGCTGAGACCTACCAGACGCTGCTGGTCCTCGACGGTTTCAACGTGACCCAGCCAACCAGCGGAGCGCTCGTAGTCCAGACCAGCATCGATTCCTTCCGCTCCGTCGCAGTCACCCCCAGCCGCGAGCCGGCCGAGTTTGGCAAGGGTTCCGGCGGGGTGATGGCCTTGAACACTCGCATGGGTAACGATCACTTCCGCTTCCTCGCAACCGACTTCATCCCCGCGCCGCAGGACGTCAAGGGCATCTCGCTCGCCAACTGGACACCCATCTACACAATGTCCGGCCCCATTCGCAAGGGAGACACGTGGTTTTTCGACGCCCTCGATGGCGAGTACGACAACTACATCACCAAGCAACTCCCCACCGGCTCCGACTTTGACCACGTCTGGCGCATCGACAACCTGGTCAAGCTGCAATCCAACCTCACCACTCGCAATATCGTGACGGCCAGCTTCCTGTCGGATTACTTTCACGATCCCAACGCCGGAATGTGGGCTCTGATGCCTCCGCAGACCACTCCCGGCGAAGTCGAAACCGCCTACCTCGGCTCCCTCAAAGATCAATACTATTTCCGCGGTGGGGCGCTGCTCGAAACCGGAATCGGCGGAGACCAGTACAACCTCACCCTCACTCCGCATGGAGATGCTGGCTACATCGAGACGATCCTTGCGACCGGGGGCAACTACTATCTGCACGAGGACTCATCCGCCCGCCGTCTGCAGGCGCTGGCGAACCTCTACCTTCCGCCGCGTCAGTGGCATGGCCGGCACGATATCAAGTTGGGCACCGACCTCGACCGCCTGAACTACGACGCGCAGTTCCTGCGCCAGCCGATCTCGTTTCTGCAAGTCGAGCCGCCGCCGGGGCAATCGCCCGAGCCCTGTCCCGTCAATGCGAATGGCCTTCCCATCGTGCCCGAGCCAACCTGTGCGCGCTATTCAATTTTCTCCAGCGGCAACTACTCCACCATTTACAACAACGAAGCCAGCGCCTACGCCGAAGATCGCTGGCTCATCACCAATCGTCTGCTCATCGAACCCGGCGTGCGTTTCGACTGGGATGAGATCGTTCGAACGCCCCTGTTTTCCCCGCGGCTGGCCGGAACTTACATCTTTGACGACGAAAGCAATACCAAGCTCTCGGCGGGAATTGGGATTACCTACGACGCCACCAGCCTGGGCCTGATTCATCAAGCTCAAGACGGGCAGAGGGTCGATTACTTCTTCGATTCAAACGGCTGCCCGCTGGAAGCGGACGGCACGAGTGTGAAGTGCGCACATCTGCGAGGAGCCCCCGAGCCGGCGCCAATCCCGCTGCCAACCAACTTTGTTGTTGACCGCAACACGCTCGCGGCCCCACGCTATCTGAACTGGAGCATCGCTCTCGAGAAGAAACTGCCGCAGGCAATCTTTCTGAAACTGGAGTTCATCGAGAAGCGCGGTGTCCACGGCTTCGCCTACAACGCCCTGAATGGCGCGGTTGACGGAAACTTCTTCCTCGAAAACCAGCGCGACGACCGCTACTACGCGTTCACAGTCAGCCTGCGCCACCGCTTCCGTCAGCGCTATGAGATCTTCGGCGCCTACACCCGCTCCCGTGCGCGCACCAACCAGGTCTTCGATTTCAGTGTGGATCTCCCGGTGCTGAGCCAGCAGTTGCCCGGCCCGTTCCCCTGGGACACGCCCAACCGCTTCGTCGGATACGGCGTGGTGCCGTTCTTCAAGCTCCCCATCGTCCACAAAGTAGACATGGTTTATTCCGCTGAAGCGCGCACCGGTCTCCCCGTCAACGCCACATTAGAAACGGGCGAAATTTATGCGCCCGATCCCCCAGGAACTTTTCGCTTTCCCACGTACTACACCGTAAACCTGGAGTTCGAGAAGCGCATCCATCTCTTCAGGCGCTACTGGGCGGTGCGCGCCGGCTTCGACAACATCACTAACCATCCCGACCCCGTGCTATCCAACGGCATTATTAATCCGCCGACCCAGCCGGCTCCCATATTCATCGACGGCAATGGGCGCGCCCTCGACGGGCGCATCCAGTATCTGGGCAAAGAGTGATTCGCAGACCTATTTCTCAAATCTTCAGCACAACCTTGCCGTAATTCTTACCTTCCTGCAGCAGTTTGTAAGCCTCGACAGCGCGTTCGAGCGGAAACACCTGGCCAATCACCGGAGCCAGCTTGCGTTGCGCGATCCATTCTGAAAGTTGCTTCCACGCCGGCTCCATGATGTCGCGCTTCTGCGATAAATAAGTCAGCCACAGGCCTTGGAGGCTCGCGGATTTTGCATACAAAGCCCGCAGATCGAGTTGCGGAGGCTTGCCGGTCGCGGTGCCGTATTGGAGAACACGTCCGAAATCGCGCAGGCAGCGCAGGCTTTTCGCGGTGTGTTCCCCGCCCAGCATTTCGAAGACCGCATCCACGCCTTCGCCCTGCGTCAGGTCCTTCACCGCTTCTTCATAGTCGTGCTGTTTGTAGTTGATGCCGTGCTGCAGGCCGAGTTCTTTTACTCGCGCCAGCTTCTCATCAGTCGATGAGGTCCCATACATTTCGACGCCAAGAATGCGGCCAATCTGCACTGCCGCCGTGCCTACTCCTCCAGCCACGGCATGGATGAGCACGCGATGGGTTTTGCCCGCAACCGGCGCCTGTGTCATTCCTGCCTGCCAGTAGCCGAGATAAGCAGTGAAATAGTTGACCGGGAAAGCGGCGGCTTGTTCATCCGTCCAATGCTCAGGCACCAGCCACAGCATGTTCGCGTGGGCAGCGACCTTCTCGGCGAACGCAGCCCACTGAATGTAGCCCATTACCCGGCTTCCGCTGCTCACTTCCACGCCGGCGAATTCGCGGCCGGCGATCAGTGGCGGTGCGGGTGTTCCCGGGTAGCCGCCTTGAGCCGTCATGAAGTCAGCAAAATTCACGCCTCCAGCGGCAACGCGAACGAGCGTTTGTCCCGGCTTGAGGGTAGGTTCTGCGACGTCCTGAATAGCGAGCGCATCCGGCCCAGAGAGGCGGGCGATTACTAAGGCCTTCATGAACAGAAGTCTAGCAGCGAAGCGATCACTCCGAGATGCCGACCAGAGCATACCTTCGGGTTTTCTGATCGGGGAAGATGATCTCGTAGTTTCCATACACGTCGTAGGTGTGAACGTCCTTCACTTTGAGCGGCAGCGTCTTGGCTTTGTAGTCGCCTGGCACCAAGAGCGAGTTTTCGGCATCAAGGCCTTCCAGTTCATATTTCTTTCCGTCGAGGATGGCCTTGAGCCTTATAAGGCCTCGGCTGTTAATACGCGACGAACTGACGTGAACGTTGATGGTGTATTCGGCCGGGTTGGGTTCAGAGCCCGCCCAGGCCAGCGCGGAGAACAGCAGCACAACGGCCAGTGCAATCTTTTTCATAGCTTTCTCATTTCTGTTTTCGGGCCATGTAGTACAAAGCCCCATTCGCGCGCACAAGTTGCGTGCAGGGATCGCGACTGACAATACTTTACTCGGGATCGGGAATGCGCTAGCTGGCGAAGACGCTCCCACAGCGGCCTCACCCGGCTCAACCTCGCGTTTCTGAGCCGGCTACTTGCCGTCAGGTATATACTTTCGGCGTAGCTTTAATGAGGTTTCCCGGCCGCGCCTCCAAGGGCCGGGACGGGGCGTACATTCATTCCCCTAATTCTTGCGCACCCCGCATGCTGATTTGCCGATTCCCGCCTGGGGCGGCGAGGAAATGGCACCGGTGCATCGCGCCAGATGTCTAGCGGAGCTGCATCCGGGGGAGGTCATAACTGTGGATTTGATTCTGGTACGTCTTCTTTTTGTCATAGTAGTTGCAGTTACCTGTTACGTTATCGCTCCCTTCGGCCTGCCTCGCAACCTGGACGCCGGGATCGGCGCGCTGGTTGGTGCGGGGATCATTCTGTTCGAATGGAAGCTGCGTGCCGTAAGCCTGAAGCGGCTGATCGGCGCGGCCATCGGGAGCCTCCTCGGAATCTGCGGCGCCTACCTGTTTGCCCTGGTCATTCGCAGCAGTGTGCCCGCGGGCAGTACCCAAAGCTTCCTGCAGATTCTGGTCATGTTGCTGATGGCCTATGTGGGCCTAATCGTAGGTGCGAGCAAGGGCGACTTGCTGAACTTAGCGGCTCTGGGCGGCGTTTTTGGCGGCGAGAAGCAAGGCAAGAAAAGTTACAAAATTCTCGACACCAGCGTCATCATTGACGGCCGCATCGCCGACATTGCCGAAACCGGCTTCCTCGACGGGATCATCGTTACTCCGCAGTTCGTGTTGCGCGAGCTGCAACTCGTGGCCGATTCCGCCGACTCTTTGAAGCGCAACCGCGGCCGCCGCGGCCTTGACGTTCTGCAGCGCCTGCAGAAGATGGCCACGCTGCAAATCCAGATCGTGGAAGACGATTTCCCCGCCGTCCGCGAAGTGGATCTCAAGTTGATCGAGCTGGCCAAAGTCTACGAAGGCAAGATCATCACCAACGACTTCAATCTGAACAAAGTCGCGCAGCTGCAGGGCGTCGAAGTACTGAACATTAACGAGTTGGCGAACTCGCTCAAGCCCATCGTGCTGCCCGGCGAGATCATGAAGGTCTTCATCCTCAAAGAAGGTAAGGAATACAACCAGGGTGTCGCCTATCTCGATGACGGCACCATGGTGGTCGTGGACAACGCACGGAAAATGATCGGCAAAACCATCGACGTATCGGTCACGTCGGTGCTGCAGACGACAGCAGGAAAAATGATCTTCGGCAAGTGGGACGAACGCGCCTTCGCCCGCACCAGCGGCGTGACCCAGCCCGTAGTGCCGGCAATCCCAACTGTGCCAGGGCCCGCCGCGGTGATCCCGAACACGCTGGTCGAGACCAAGCCTCAGCCGTAGACGGTAAGCCGCCGGTAGTGGTGCAGTTCGACAATTACACGAGACTGTCATCCTGAGCGGAGCCGCTTTTCAGGCGTAGCGAAGGATCTCCCACTTAACCGACCAAACGCGTCAGCCAAACCGCAACACTGCCAAGTCGCCTCGGGATTTGAACTCCCTGTCCCGCGCCCGTATACTTACTCCCCGCCATGAAGGTGATCGTGATCATTCCGGCTGCAGGGCTTGGAACCCGCATGGCCCCCGTGCCCGCCGGCGCGAAGGGCAAGAGGAAAGCTCCTCCTTCGAAGCAGTTTACTGAGCTGGGCGGCACGCCAATTCTTATTCACACGCTGCGCAAATTTGCCGCTGTCGACAAGGTCAGCGAGATTTGGGTTGCTCTGCGGGAAAGCGAGATTGAGGGTTTCCGCACCCGGCTTTCCAGTGAAAAAGACGTTTTAAAGAAGAAGGTGGAGCTGGTCGTCGGCGGAGAACATCGCCAGCAGTCGGTGGAGAACGCGCTGAACGCGGTTGCTGCGGCGGCGGATAACGATGATGTCGTTCTCGTGCATGATGCGGTACGCCCGTTTGTGACTGATGAGATTATTCAGGAAGTGATCGATGCGGCGAAGAAATACGGTGCGGCGATTGCCGCCCTGCCCGCCGTCGATACCGTGAAGCAGGTCGAGCGCACAGCCGGTGGCGCGCTGATCAAGGCAACGATTCCGCGCGCCGGCATAGTGTTGGCGCAGACACCGCAAGGCTTTCGTTACAGCGTGATCAAGAAGGCGTTCGATGAAGCGTCAGCCGACGGTTTCCTCGGCACCGACGAAGCGTCGCTGGTGGAACGATCAGGCCACGAAGTGGCCGTGGTGATGGGCTCGCCGCGGAACATTAAGATCACAGCCCCGGCCGACATGGAACTGGCGGAGTTCTACTTAGGGAAATGAGCCACGGATTTCCACGGATCAAGGTCATTACTGCGGGGTAAACTCACTGGTGATGAACTTACTAGCGCCTGCGCTGATGCATTCCGATCTGACTGAGAAGATCATCGGAGTTTTCTACGATGTTTACAACGAGCTCGGGCACGGATTTCTTGAATCGACCTACGCAGAAGCGCTGACCGTGGCCTTGGAGGAAATAGGGCTCGGTACTGCGCGCGAGGTCCCCGTGCCGGTGTGGTTTCGTGGAAGAAAAGTCGGACAATATTATGCCGATCTTATTGTTGACGGCGTGGTTCTTCTCGAGCTGAAAGCTGCAAGAACTCTCGAATCTGCACACGAGGCCCAGCTTCTGCACTATCTGCGCGCGACCGACATCGAGGTTGGTTTGTTGCTGAACTTCGGACTGCGCCCGCAGTTCCGCCGCCTCCTCTTCGACAATGCAAGAAAAAAGATCCATGAAAATCCGAGTGAATCCGCGGCCAAGGTTTCCGCATGAGAATTGGCTATGGGTTCGATTCGCATGAGTTCCGTCCTGGGATTCCGCTGAAGATTGGCGGCATCACTCTAGCTCACGACCAGGGGCTGGGCGGCCACTCTGATGGCGACGTGTTGCTGCACGCCATTACCGACGCGCTGCTGGGCGCTGTGGCTGCACCTGATATTGGGGCTCTGTTTCCGCCGTCGGATCCGAGATGGAAGAATGCAGACTCGGTGATATTTCTGCGCGAAGCGTTGAAACGCGTGCATGATGCGGGCTACATCGTGGCCAACATCGATGCCAGCCTGATCCTGGCTGCGCCTAAGATTGGACCGCACGCGGCCGCAATTCGAGTGCGTGTGGCGAGCTTGCTGGGAGTGCACGCCGATTGCGTTGGCTTGAAAGCGAAGACTCCGGAGGGACTGAATCTGGATCACGCCGCGATCGCGCATGTGGTTGTGTTGCTGGAGAAGCGAAGCAGCCCCAAGATGGCGCGGACAAAGAAGCCGCCGAAGAAGAAGGCGCGGAAGAAGACGCGCGCGAAAACCAAGTAGCCTTTGCACCCTACTCAGTGTTGCGCCGCTTTGATCAGGGCGCGGAAGATGGCGCGGGAAG
>Ga0070764_10001337_pt1 | contig 10657 bp, 8 predicted proteins | sample HubBroMetageWRM4_FD_67287 | JGI IMG/M metagenome (GOLD analysis project Ga0070764, IMG submission 67287) | Warmed soil microbial communities from the Hubbard Brook experimental Forest, New Hampshire - Hubbard Brook CCASE Soil Metagenome WRM 4 | ecosystem: Environmental > Terrestrial > Soil >... | reverse complement strand
CATCAACCACAGACCTACCGGCGTTGGTCATCCACTGTACCCGCGGACTTTCGATTTTCGGTCAAAGTACCGCGCACGCTGACGCACTCCGGCGAGCTGCTGCTGGACGCGCCCATCCTGGATCGATTCGTGGATGAAATTCGCGACCTCGGCGCCAAGCTCGGGGTGATCCTGGTGCAACTTCCGCCGAAGTTAGAGTTTGACGAACGAGCGTCTCATGCGCTTTTTGAGGCGCTGCGCCGACGTACCAACGCCCAGGTGGTCTGCGAGCCCCGACATCCGAGCTGGGGTTCCGCGCGCGTCGATCGCTTGCTCGCCAAATGGCGAGTCGCACGCGTCGCTGCCGATCCCGCTCCCTGGCCCGGTGCGGGCGAGCCGGGTGGGGCGCGGCGGCTGGCCTATTTCCGTTTGCATGGTCAGCCGCGTAAATATTATTCCGACTACGACGAGTCAAGTCTCGCATCCCTGCGCGCGCAGGTCTCCGCCGCGTTGAAACGCGCGGCGGAAGTGTGGGTCATTTTCGATAACACGGCTTTGGGGCACGCGTTAGGAAACGCATTGTCGGTTTCCGAGGCAATGCGACTAGGCATCCCCCGCAAGCGGCGCGGCAGCGCGGCCCCCGCACGACCCCAGGGTTAGCTGCCAACCGGCTGTAGCAAATCAACGACCCATCGCTTGGGCGATCGCGCGCTCGGCAAGAGGTCGCATGACCTCATATCCAGCGCGATTCGGGTGCACACCATCGTTGCTTACAGTGTCCTTCATACCTCCGTCCTGATCGGCGAGCACAGAGGAGTAATCGACGTAGACCAGCTTGCGCTGGTCGGCCACTTGTCGTAGCCAGGCGTTGATTTCGGCAATGGAGTGCCGTGGATCGATTCCACACCACCACAGGTACTTCGATGGGGGAATACCCGCCAGCACCACCCGGACCTGGTGAGCCTGTGCGAGATCGACCATCGCGAGTATGTTGTTTTTAACGTCCTGCAGCGTCGTCGGCCCGGTGTTGCCTCCGATATCATTGGTGCCGCCCATGATATGAACCACACGCGGCCGTAAGGCGATGACGTCCGCGTAAAAGCGGACGAGCATTTGAGGTGTAGTCTGTCCACTGACACCGCGACCGACTCTCCGGCCCTGCATATACCCAGGATCTCCGCCGGCCCAACCCTCCGTGATTGAGTCACCCATGAACACGACTTCAGGTCGAGGTTTGCCAGTCAGCGCGGCGTTGGCGGCTTTGTAGTGGCAGAGGTCGGCCCAATCGCGCTCGCGCTGTTCTTGTACAACCTTGAGGTGCTCGGCGGCGCCTGGCCCGCTATTGAGACCCTTGAAAAAATCGATATTGAGCTTGTTGCCGGGGGCAAGCATCTTCTCTGCCATCGCTTTCATTTCCGGCGGTGCCGCCGCAGCCGGCGGACATGGCGACTCCACAATCCCTCGGGGCCCATCGGACTGCGCGAAAGCCGGGAAGCTGCACACCATCAACAACGTCGGTAGTGCGATCGCGCCAATGGGGTTGTGGTGACTCACCATGGCTCAGTAACTCCGTCATAACGTAAAAACCGTCCCGTATCCATGATCGTCACCTTGTCGATCGTCTTGATCATATTTTCAACAGTGAACGACGTCTTGAGCATCCCCGCGTATCCGTGCAGATACTCCTGGCGTTCCGTCAACGTCGGCCCCGGGTTGAGCATCACGACGGTCACGCCGTCTTTTCGAGTTGCCTCGGCCACGAGTTGCATTTCCCGATTCAGCGCCGCCTTGCTGAGGCGATAGAAAATGGCCCCCGGAGGCGGACCGGATTTCCCGGTGAGTGACCCGTTGCTCGAGCTGATGGCAACGATCTTCTTTAGCGTGCTGGCCTGAACGTTCTTGTAAAAGCACTCGGAGACGATCAACGGACCTTTCACATTGACCGCCAGGATGGTGTCCAGCAGCGGGTACTTGAGGTTACCGAAGCTCTCGACGGTCCAATCCCCAGGGCAGGCTTCGTCGTCTCCTGCACACTTGGACCGGTCGTTGTAGACGCCCGCGTTGTTGATGAGCACATCGATCGGGACGTCCGAAAGTTTAGTGGCCAGCCCGCGGACCTGCTCGACGTTGGTGACATCGAGGCTTTCGATCCGGACTTTATTGAACCGGCTCGCCAGGTCCGTGAGCGACTTCGGCGGCTCAGCGCGGCGATGAGTTGCGATGACTGTCCACCCCTTGGTGGCGTACTGGGTTGCGAACTCCAGCCCAATACCCGAATTCGCCCCGGTGATCATCACCGTCGCGGCCATCGCCGTCGACGGCAAGGGCGCGGCGCACGACATAGCCAGCCAAAAAATGAGAGCGTTCAACCGCCGTGTAGCCATCATAGTTGTCACCTACATCACTCAGAATCGGCCTGTTGTAGCCGATTCAGCCCAGAGAGGGGAACTATAAGTGACAAGGGCGACCGGTGAGCGGCGATCTCGTCGCCACGATCTCAGCTATGTATCCTTGCATTGCCCGCCTAGCCACCGAATCAACTCCGCCCGATCCTCGGCCCGCCGCAACCCAGAAAAGGCCATGGCCGTTTCCGGTACCATGGACTGCGGGTTGGCCAGAAATTGGTCGAGAGTCGCCTCATTCCATGCGAATTTGAGCTGGGAGAATGCTTTCGAGTATTTGAAACCAACGTATGTACCGGCCGCACGTCCCATGATGTTGTCCAACGGTGGCCCGATCGAGGCACCATCCTTCTCCGTCGCAAGCCTGTGGCAGGCGGCGCACTTGGTCCAAAGTCGCTCGATCCGGTCAGGGTCACACGACGCACCCAGGCTGGTGCTACAGACGAGCAGCCCCATTAAGATTTGTGAGGCGCAGCGAATCACGCGTTCAACCGAAGCCCGAGCACGGTCGCCGTCTCCCTTGCCGCCCGTAAACCGGTTTCAACCGCCCCATCTATAAATCCCCGCCAACCGTCGGCGGTATCAGACCCCGCGAAGACAATTCGCCCCTCCTGCGCACGCATGGCTGGGCCATCGGCTGTCCACATGCCAGGTCGGTAGTTGCACCAGGTTCCTTTTGAATAGGGATCGGCGTTCCAGTCATACGCGAAGGCCGCTTTCACTTTCGCACTCGGCATGAGCCGACGCACTTCGCGAGCAATGGCCTCATCGTCGGTAAGATCGAAATCCACGGCACTCGTGCCGAGTCCGACCATCACCGTACCTCGGGCGTCTCGCTTGTCCGTGTAAAGGAGATTGATCGGGTTCGGTAAAGGGGCCATGGCCATGTAAGAGCCGACATTGCCTTCCAGTAGTACGTGGAGCTCGAACCCCGAGCCCGCATGCCTGCGTCGTGACGCCGCCAGTTTCTCGGGACGAATGCCGGGATGCCACTCAATGTCGGTCCAGCAGTTCATCGGCAGCGCGACAATCATTGCCTTGGCGGAAAACTTCCTGCCATCTTCCGAGATGGCGACGACGTCGCGCGCCGATCCTTCGATGCGGCGCACCGGGCAACTCAACTCGACGTCGCAAGCCGCGTCGTCACGGAGGCAATTGATCAGCCGCACCGTACCTTCACGCATCTTGAATTGCGCGCAGGCTTGCAGAAGCCGCTCCATGTCGTGGCCCGCCCTGGCGAACCAGTGAATCTGATCCAACAAGCCGGCGTCACGCGGAGCTGCATTGACGTTGGTAGTGACGTATGCCGTTATGGCGGCACGCGTTAGTGGGTCTAACTCCAAAGAGTTGAGTCGGTCTTGAACCGAGAGGCGATCGAGTCTGACGCAGCGCTCGTCCAGCTTCGGTGCAAACGGCTGGGGAAACAGTTCACGGGATTCGCTGCATAAGGCGCTCATCGCCCGCTGAAGAATCGCGAAATTCTCAGCCGGGTCCTGGGTCACCAAGCCGCCGTCGGTGAGCACACCAACCTTCTCGGGTGTCGCTGCACCCGGAGTTTCCACCAGGGAAATGCCATATCGGGTCACTTCAGACCAGATGTGAGGTTGTATCCAATGGATCCACTGCCCGCCGACATCTTCGGGCTGTCCGAAGACGGAAGTCGAGAAAGTGCGCCCACCCAGGCGGCTGCGGGCTTCCAGAACCAGGCAACGCTGACCCAGTCGTTTGAGCTCGCGAGCGGCGGTCAACCCTGCAAAACCGCCGCCGACAATAATGACATCGGGCTCATGTGAGGGGCTACCGTTCGTAGCCGCACGGGCGGAGAGTGCGATCGCTCCTGCACCCAGTGTGCCGGCAGTCAGCACTGTTCGTCTTGAGATCATTTACGACCTACGCATGATAAAAGCGCCCGCCACAGATAATCACACGCGGTGGAGCGGGTCGCTTTCGATTTCCTGCGACGCTACCCGGACAAATCTGCAGCCACACCCTATCAAGCCGGTGCTTGAAAGTCGGATTCCATTTGGCTGCGGCGATATTCGCTGGGGGACATCCCGGTCGTGGCGCGGAAGAGGGTGCTGAAGTGTGCGGGGTCGTTGAAGCCGTGACCGAAAGCTATCTCGCTCACGGTACGCGCGCTTTGTTGAGGGTCGGCCAGTGCCAGCCGACAGCGCTGGATGCGTTGCATCCGGATCCAGCGTGCTACGGAGGTGCCCTCCAGATCGAACAGGGAATAGAGGGTCCGCACTGACACACCCACCGAGCTGGCGATTTTCGTGACGTCGAGATCGGGATCATCCAGATTGTCGAGAATGCGGGCCTGAATTCCCTGCAACTGCGCAAGTCGTCGCTTTTGCGAAGGGTTGGTCGATACGGAGAGATCCTGCAGCGCGGTCTGCAGAAGGTCTACCACGTGCTGGCGGAGGCGATGAGCGACACGAGTGTCGGCCGGCTCCGCGCTGCAGATGAGTGAACAGACGAATTGTTGCAGGAACCGGGGCGCGCCTTGTGAACCGTCGAGGACCAGCGCCGTGACGTCCGACAGGCACGCGACTCGCCCGGCGAGATGTTCACGTGGAAATTCCACCGATAGTTGATGGAAATCCTCATCAAACCCGAGCCAATAGGGCTGATTGCCCTGAAGCAGGAAGAAGTCTCCGGGCCGCGCGTGCAGCTCGCGTCCCCCCTGGCCGGCAAACCCTTCGCCCGAAAGCTGGAAGACGACTTTGATCTGATGCGCCTCCTGGGGACAGGCCTCCGGTCGCCATTCCGCCCTCACGGGCGACGAGCGAATCTCGGCCGTTTGCATTCCTCCGAGGTTGTCCAGCCTGAACTCGCCGTTGGTGCAGGCATCGCGCCGGCTCCGGATCGAAAATCCCGGCATGCTGGACATCAACTGACGTGGCCAGTCGCCACCGAGGACCGACCCGGGAATCACGGTAGAAATGCCCTCTTATAAGGATGCGACTCGATTGTAATGCTAAAACCGCCGGCCGCAACGGCATTAGGCGGTTGAGGCCCCCCGTTCGATCCGCAGGAAATCGAAAGCGGTCCGCAGAGCCAAGAAAGCGCCAGGGGTGGGAGCCGCATACCCTGTGACGCTTCGGATCGTGCCGGACAAAAATATGGGGTCGCGAATGCATGCCATGACGATGTACAGATCCTATCTGCGGCACGCCCCACTGGGCATCGCGTGCCTCTACATGCTCCTCAGGCCGGCATTCGCAGGCGCACAAACCCCGGTGGCCTCCGCTCCTGAGTCCTCGCCAGGTGAGCTCGAGGAGGTGACCGTCACGGCGACGAAGCGCAAGGAGTCAGAGCAGTCGGTGCCTCTCTCGATGACGACATTCAGCACCGCGGCGTTGCAGGAAAAATCGATCAACACTTTCGTCGACTATGCCACGAAGGTTCCGAATCTTGCTTTTGCTCAGACCGGTGATGGTGTGGGTACCTCCCGTACGGTCTCCATACGCGGAATCTCCGGTGACAATGTCACAGCAATCTATCTTGATGAGACGCCGCTACCTGACTCCATCGATCCGCGAATACTCGACGTAGACCACATCGAAGTTCTGCGTGGCCCGCAGGGCGATCTGTACGGGGCCCGCTCCATGGGTGGCACCGTTCGAATCATTACGAAATCGGCCGACTACTCGAACTTTGAAGCAAGCGTGCACGGTCAAGTGGGGCACACGGAGGATGCACCCACTCCCAACTATACCGGTGATGCGGTCTTCAACATTCCGCTGGTGAAGGATCGCGTCGTTCTGCGTTTCTCTGGGTTTTACGATGAGCAAGGCGGCTACTTCAAGCGCAGCTTCTGCACGAACCCGGCAACTGCAGGCGTCACCTGTTTCCCGCTGTCAACGAGCGGAATAACCACGCTGAACAACATCGGCGCAACCGATACCTCCGGAGCAGCCCTCAGCTTGGGAATAAAAGTGACCGATTCTTTCACCATAACGCCGCGCGTGATGTTGCAGCGTGCAAGTTACAATGGGTTTCCGTTGGCGGACTACCGCTCCACACCAGGTAACGGCATTGGTTACCCCGTTCCTACTCCGGCCACGGGCGTTAACGTGCCTACTCTGATGGAACCCTCCGGCCTCACTCAAGCGAGGTTTTTCAATGTTCCCGAGGGCGGTACGGATCGATGGGATCTTTACTCCCTCGGCATGCATTGGAGCACCGCTGCGGGCGAGTTGATTTCGTCCACCGCCTACTTTGACAGGCGTGTTTTCGAGTCCGAGGACGAGTCCGATTTCGTATACGCCGTCGTCACGTCCGGCGCCGGGGGGCTTCCGGTGCCCAGTACGATCAGTGAGCTGAAGGACTATCAGCGACTGGTACAGGAAATCCGCTGGGCATCCACCCTGAGCGGGCCGATCCAATTTGTCGCCGGTGCTTTTTACTCGGACTTTCACGGCCGCCTTCCGTATGCATCCTATTATCCGCCAGCCATTGCACCGGGCCTTGATGCCACGCTGCTAGGGCCCGGAGGCGGACAGATCACGCCCGGTTATCCAGACACCGTATACGGACAGGACTTTCATACGGATATCAAGGAACCCGCATTGTTCGGCAATGCCTCCTACACCTGGAATGCCTGGAAGCTGACCGCGGGATTGCGTTATTCACAAGTCAGAATCAGGTCCTATGGGTACGAGCTGGGACTTGCAACAGGCGGCGGCCCCCCGATCGACAGCCCGGTCGCGGTCACCAGCGAACACGGCATCGACCCGAAGGTCGAGCTCGACTACCACGTCGATCCCGATCGTATGATTTACGCCCTGGCGTCGAAGGGGTTCAGGCCCGGCGGCCTGGTCCCCATCGTGCCCGCAGGTATTCCCGGGACCGTGACCGATTGCGTGGCCTCCCTGAAGGCCGCGGATCCGAACCTGGGCCTTGCGGACACCAGGGCCTTCCACTCTGACTCGTTGTGGAATTATGAGCTGGGCGCGAAGACGGCGTGGCTCGATCGGCGCGTCATAGTCAATGCTGCCGGCTTCTTCATAGACTGGAATAACATCCAACAGCAGGTTCTCCTGTCCTGCGGTTACCAGTTCGTCGCCAATGCGGGTCGCGCCACGAGTAAGGGCGGCGAGCTCGAATTCCGGGGTCGGGTCCTGGATCCGCTCGAGCTGTCGGCGGGTGTTGGTTACCAGAACGCGAAGATTGTCGACCAGGGCATCGGGCCGCAGCCGGCGGGTAGCCCGATTTACAACGTTCCGAATTGGACGGCGAATGCGGCGATCACCTACACCGTGCCGATCAACAGCTCCTGGAGCATGCTCAGTGTTGCCGATTATTCCTATGTGGGGAGCAGCTACAGCGCGAACAATGATCCTGCCGAACCGCGCGAGCGACCCTCCTATCGCTTGATCAATCTGCGGCTGGCGCTGGAGCACGGGCCTTACGAATTGGCGCTCGTTGGCAAGAATCTCGCAAATGAGATCGAAAGTCTGGGCGACAGCCGCTCACTGGCCCAGGAGGTCCCGGGCCGACCCCGCCTCTTCATCAACGAGCCCCGGACCATCGGACTGGAAATGCGCGCTTCGTTCTAGTATGGCCTTCCTTGTCAAGCACAGACACGAGCCTTTCTCGTGTAACCACGAACAAGCTTGGAGCGGGAGCTGAGAGCGTGGCACCGAATGAGCAACGCGACGCGCGGAGGATGTCGACGACGATGGATCATTCTAGTATCCGCGTGTTGGCTAACGCATTTCCTCATTCTTCGCGGGGCTGCCTCGCTCTGATAACGGAGATCAATTCCCTCAGGAATGCTCACTCAAAACGTTCGAGGATTCCCCTCATCGTTTCCGCGCATCGCGTTGCCGATTCGGTGGCTGGCTCTAAGGGAGAATGTGCGCCTGTGGTTAACCTCCGCTGCACGGTAGAGGCTGCTGCTAGCGTTGCTGGGTTAGGCAGTAGTGATCTTTACGTGCCGAGCGATATCCCAGATAAAGCCGGCCAGTTCTCGAGCTACCGCGACACAACACTTGTTTTGCGTCATCTTGCGTCCGGCGTTGAGCTTCTTGAAGCGATACGTCAGACGCAACTGCGCCTTCCAAGCGATGTCGCGAATGACTTTGGGCTGACCACACTGGCGCACTTCGAGCGGGCGACTCACACGAGGGTTGAAGCGGTAAGTCCAGGCCGATTCGACCAGGATACGCCGCGCCTGTTTGTTACCGGCTCGGGTGATCGATCCCTGCCGGCGGCTGTTTCCAGAGGAGAACTCCGATGGGACCAGCCCGAGATACGCCATCAAGGAGCACGGGTGGGCAAAGCGAGTGAGGTCTCCGAGCTCTGCAATCAAAGTGACCGCGGCGAGAAAGTCAACGCCGCGCAGACACATCAGGGCCTTTACGACCGGCTTCATACGCCACCCCTCGCATTGCTCGCGCAGCGCCTGAGCGAGCCTTTCAACGCGCTCATGGGCTTCTTTGATCGATTGGCGATATTCCTCGAAGGCGATCTGTTGGGCAGCATGCTCGAAGTGGATGGTGGACAGGTGGCGCTCGTGGGCTTGCGTCCAGGAGCTTTTGCCGTGATAGACGCGTCCAAGTCGAAGCAACATCGCCTTCAATTGCTGGCGAGCTTTCAACCGTGCCGCCATTGCGTCCTCGCGCGTCCGGCACAGATCCCGGATCGCCTCGTCGCGCTCCTCGGGCACGACAATGGGAGTGAGGTTGCCCGCGCGCGACTCTCTGGCCAACAGCATCGCGTCACGCCGATCGGTCTTCAGGCGCTTCTCAGCCGCCTGGCGCGTGATGCGCGAAGGGGCGATAACCTCGCAGCGCCAACCCTGTTTGCGCAGATACCGCGCCCAACCATAGCCACACGGGCCCGCCTCGTATATCAACAGGCTTCTGTGGGGAGTGCAGCGGTTCCGCCGCAACGTCTTACACAGCTCTGCAGGAGAAGGATGGATCGTCCCAATAAATCGCGGTGTCGCGCGACCCTCGTCGGCAACCGCGACCGCTACCGTGTCCTTATGAATATCCAATCCGACGTAAGCAGTGATAACCTCTTTCATGGTCTGTCTCCCGGACTGAGTGGCACAACGAGCCCTTCGGGGTCTGTGCGTGTGGCTCTGCGTACTCACCTACGTAATCCACGTTATTGCTGGGAGGCAGACCACTCCCGCCTCCCGTTACACACCCACAAACCACTTGGCTCGATGTTAGTCCTGCCAGGCCATGAAGTCTGACGCGATCACTTCGTGCGCATAGGAACATTGACGGGAGCTTTGCATGGTGTCAGAGGATAGCCGCGATATCCAATGTGGTGCGCTGCTTGCTGAATGGTTCGACGTCGCGGGCGGCGATCCGGACCCCTCGGAGCTCGTTCGCAGTATCGAGCAGGATCGCCCGCATTACACACGACGTCCGGGCTTTGTTCGCAAGCTGCTGCCGATCAGTGTCGATCCCCGAACCGGGCAGGTCGGGTCCGGCGGCTTCTATCTATTCGAGCGCCTGCGGGACATTGACGAATACTTCCGGTGGACCGAATCCGAGTATCGCGTCGACGGACTTCTGTTTCATGAGCGTCCCTTCGTTGCGAATCTCCATAAATTCGTTGGACGAATTATAGGGGCGCGTGATTTCTGTCCCATCGGTCGCCCTCACGCGTCGCTCCGCTTCCAGCTCTGGAGCTGCCGTGAGAGGGACGCTGAGGCCCGTGCAACACGCGCGTGGCCCGAGCTTAGTCGCGTAGCTGAGACCTCCGGATTGGCGAGTGTCTGGCTTGCGGCGGACGAAGCGAGTCAACACATTGCAGCCGTGACGGTCGCATCGAGGACGCCCGATACGGCGACGAATGATTACGGCGCTTGGGAACGCCTGGCGTCGGTGACTGAATCGGATGAGTTACGCGCGTTGACAAAGGTTCAAGATCTGACGTTGTGGGTGTTTACGATATGGCTGCCCACTGCGAGGAATACCGAGACGTCGCGGCTCTGGCCGAATTCACCGCCGCTGCCCGCGCCGCCTTCTCTCACAGACACACAGCGGTGATTACCGAGCTGAGGTGGGTTACAGTGCAGCTTGGACCAAGACGGTTCCCATTTTGACGACCTGGCCTTTCTAAGAACATGGCGGAAGGTAACGCGCTAAAGGGTGGAACGCTCGGCCCGGTGTCACTCATCGGACTCGGGCTGTCCTACATACTCGTAGGCAACTATGTTGCCTGGGGATATGCACTCCAGGCCGGAGGTATCGGCGGCCTGCTCAGCTCCCTCGTTCTGGTCGTCGCGCTATTTGTGTGCATCGCAT
>Ga0070764_10001336_pt1 | contig 10658 bp, 6 predicted proteins | sample HubBroMetageWRM4_FD_67287 | JGI IMG/M metagenome (GOLD analysis project Ga0070764, IMG submission 67287) | Warmed soil microbial communities from the Hubbard Brook experimental Forest, New Hampshire - Hubbard Brook CCASE Soil Metagenome WRM 4 | ecosystem: Environmental > Terrestrial > Soil >... | reverse complement strand
CGGGAAAGGGAGACATCGCAGATCGCCGCCAGGAGCGCTGTTTTCGACTTGTAGTAATAGTAGAACGTGCCGGTGGTCGTATTCAGCGCCTCAACGAGCTGCCGGGTGGAAGTCGCCGGAAAGGAATTGCGGGAAAAAAGCTCGGCGCCCAGGTAGATCGACCGCACCTCGAATGAATCGTGATCCATTGGACACCTCTCTGACGTGGCGAGCGCTCCCCACCATAACGGCTCCTTCTGCACATCGTAGCGGGCGGAAGAAGCACGAGTTTGCCCGTCTCAATCGGCGTACATCTCGCCCAGCAGATCGGCAAAAGATTCGACTACTGAGCGGCGCCGCACCTTGCCCGTCGCGGTGACCTCGGTGCCGACCTGGAGCGTGCGCGGAAGCAGCCGGGCATTCGCGACGGCCGGGACTCCCCGGCTGGCGAGATCCTTGTTCACCTGGGCCGTGAGATCGAGGTAGAACGCCAGCACAGCCGGGTTCGCGGCCAGGATTTCGCGGGTCTCGGCCGGCAGCGAATGCTCAGCAGCCCAGCGGGAAATGGCGGGCAGATCCATCCCGATGAGCACCGTCAGATATTGCTGACCGTCACCGGCGAGTACTGCCTCTTCGATATAGGGACTTTCCTTGAGCGCGGCCTCGATCTCAGCCGGCGCTACTGACGTGCCGTCCGTCAGCTCGACGATGTTGCTCTGGCGGTCCAGGATCTGCATGGCGGGCGCATCGCCCGTCTCCATCCGGCCGATGTCACCGGTCCTGAACCATCGGTCGGCCGTAATTGAGGCCCTCGTCGCGGACGGATTCCGCCAGTACTCCAGGAACAATCCCGGCGTCCTGACCTGCAGCTCACCGCTGTCGTCGCAGCGCACTTCAACGCCCTCCAGCGGAGCCAGCCAGTCGCTGCCCTGGCCGGCCAGAGCGACGACGCCGGTCTCGGTCGCGGCGTACATCTCGCGGAGCTGCACGCCCCAGTCCCGCCACTGGGTCACCACGTCTGCGCTGGTGCGCGCGCCGCCCATCAGCACCTGCCGCACCGCATCGAGGCCGTGCGCGCGCAGCGACGAGGCGTAGGCTGCCGGGCTCGGGTCGGCCAGATTCTCGGCCCGGATGCGGGAGGCGGCGAGCTCCCACATCTGCGGAGTGCCGATCACGAACGTCGGCCGCACCTCGCACATGACGCTGTCGGGGTCGGCGCCGGCGGACGGAAGGTGCGCGACGGTGCCGAACAGGATGGGCGAGAATACGGTCGGCCATCGGTCGCCGATGCTGCCCAGCGCTCCGCTCGACACGCTTCGGTCGCCCGGCCCCAGTCCCATGGCCCGGGTCACCGGCGACCACCCGCCGACCAGCGAGTCGGTGCTGTGCACGGCGCCCTTGGGCCGGCCGGAGGTGCCGGAGGTGTAGAAGACCGCGATGCCGTCCGAGCTCGCGCTATCGGTCCGGTACGTCGCCGCGCGGCCCTGCTCCGACAGCCACTTCGATCCGCGCTCGATCAGGCCTGCATAGGTGACGATCCGGGAGTCCTGGCTGAGGTCGATCCCGGCCGGATCCGCGACGACCACGTGCCGGGCGGCCTGGTCATCGCCCTCCGCCTCGCGCAGCAGGCGGTACTCGGTGGCGCCGCCCGCGACGACGAGGAATGGGTCGAGATCGTCGAGTATCGTCCGGATGTCCGGCGCCGGCGACGATACGAACAAGCCTGCCACCAGCGCGCCCACTCCCTGGGCGCCGGCATCGACGTAGAGCCACTCCGGCCTGGGGATGGAAACTATCCCGATCCGGTCGCCCCGCGACATCCCGAGTGACCGCAGTCCGCCCGACACGAGCTCGGCTTGCGTCAGGTAGTCCTGCCAGCTGACGTCCGACCACTCGCCGCTCGCGGCCCGGTACCGGAAGGCCACGACATCCGGCTGGCTCGCCGCCCTGGCCGCGAAGATGGACGCGAGGGAGGGGCTATCCGTCATGCTCTCACCATGCCTTCGGTCAGCCGACCTGTACCTGCAGTCGGCGCATATTGCGACTGAGCAGTGCGCGGGCCCACTCCGGACGTTCGTCTTTGAGTGCCAGGCGAGGAAAGCCGTCCAGGAGCGTGCGGAACGCGATGGGAGCCTCGATGCGCGCCAGCGGAGCGCCGAGACAGTGATGTATTCCGTAGCCGAACTCGACATGCCGGTTCGGCGTCCGGGAGATGTCGAGAACGTCCGGTGCGTTGAACACCCTCGGATCGCGATTCGCGCCGTCGACCACGACGAAGGCGCGCTCGCCCGGCCGCAGGGTCACGTTACCGATCACGGCGTCCTGCCTGACCCAGCGCATGAAGCCGCGGATCGGGCCGTCGTACCGGAGGAATTCCTCGACCGCGCTCGGCATCAGGTCCGGGTCGGCCCGCAGGCGCCGCAGTTCGGCCGGATTCTGGAGCAGCGCCAGCATGCCGTTCGCGATCAGATTCGAGGTGGTCTCGTGTCCGCCGAAGAGCAGCAGGGTGATCGTCGCGATGATCTCCTCGGTCGTCAGGGCATCGTGCTCGGCCTCGGCGCGCACCAGCGCCGAGATCAGGTCGTCCTCGGGCTGCTCGCGCCGCTGGTCGACGATGAAGCGGAGGTACTCGGCGAGCTCGCTCAGCGCGATTTCGGCCTGCTCGTGCCGGGAATCCGTTTCCAGGGCCATGAACACGACGAGCATGGCCGCGGCCGACCAGTCCCGGATGCGCGCATGGTCAGCGCCGGGGATGCCCAGCAGCTCCGAGATGATGGTGACCGGCAGCGGATAGGAATAGTCCGAGATGACGTCGAACTCCGGCACGTCCCGCTCCCGCAGGCCGTCCACGAGGTCGCGGCAGATCTCCTCGACGCGGCCGGCCAGCCCGCTGACTGCGCGCGGCGTGAGGGCGGCGGCCACCAGCCGGCGCAGCCGGGTATGCGACGGAGGGTCATTGAAGGCGAGCCACCGGGACAGGATCTCCCGCGACGAGCTGCCGTCAGGGACTCCCGATCCGGACGCCCGGTAGCGCACGTAGTTCCCGACCCGGTCGGACGACATGCTCGCCGTCCGCTGGAGTGCTTCCAGCACCTCGTCGTGGCCAGAAATCACCCACCCCTTGAGCTTGTCGTTCCAGGCGACCGGCTTGGCCCGTAGCTCATCGAGATACGGGTAAGGGTCGTCGATGAACTCACGGGAGAGCAGGTCGATCTGTTCCACTGACATGAGATAGGTATCTGCCTTTCAGCTGCGCACCGTAGCCATGGCTAACCTGAACCGCCTGAGCTAGGCGGCTTGCTCGCTGTGCCTGCGCCGGCCTGATCCTGAGACGACGGTCGAGAAGACCACCGCGAGGACGAGGACACCGCCGTTGAACACGTCCGACACCCAGGACTGGGCGCCCTCGAGTTCGAGCCCGGTCACGCCCACCGTGACCAGGTACATGCCCACGAGTGTTCCGACGATGTTGAACCGCCCGACCGCAACCGTCGTAGTTCCCAGGAACGCGGCGGCGAAGGGCGGCAGCAGATAGGCAGGCCCGACACTCGGATCGACGGCCCCGAGCGAGCCCGCCAGAACGACTCCGGCAAAGGCGCTGACCAGGCCGACCACGACGAACACAAGAAACCGGATTCGCCGGACCGGCAGTCCGGACAGCGCGGCGGCCTGTGAGTTCCCGCCGACGAATAGCACGTACCGGCCGGCCGGCGAGAACTCGAATACGTAGAGCGCAATCAGGGCCAGGATCCAGCCGTACCAGACCTGAAGCGGGATGCCGAGCAGGTCGTACTGGCTGAACGTCTGCAGAGCCGAGGGCAGGTCCTCGATGACCGTGCTGCCGGTGACGGCGTAGGCCAGGCCCCCGAGGCACGTCATCATGCCCAGGGTCGCGATGAATGCGTTGACCCGCAGGACGACGACGACCAGGCCGTTGACACAGCCGATCACCACGCCGATGATGAGCGCGGCAACAGCGGCCGCCCCCACCGGCCAGTGGTGCTGCACGGTCAGCACGGCCACCACGGCCGCGGACAGGCACATGTTCGCCGCGATGGACAAATCAAAGTCCCCGGTCCGCAGCGCGAGCGTCAGCGCGATGGCCAGGATCAGCAGGACCGAGTTCGACGCCAGCATCAGCTTGATATTCACCGCCGTCGGGAACGACCCTGGCAGCAGGATCGAGAAGCAGGCGAACAGCGCGACCAGCAGGAGTGGCATCGCCCATCGCTCGAGGCCGCCAGTCAGATGCACCCGCCCGCGGCCCGGCCGGGCCGGCCGCGGGTCCGCGCCGTCGGCCGGAAGGTCTGCAGGCCCGGCGGCCGGCGCGCCGCCGTCGCCTGGCTCAGGCCGCCTGACACGCATGGGTGATGCTCCCTTCCGACAGCTGCGGGCCGCCCTGAAGCTCCCTGGCGACCATGCCGTTGCGCATGATCAGGATTCGGTCGCAGACCTCGATGAGTTCCTCGGCGTCGCTGGAGCACACCAGGACCGCCGCTCCGCCGGCCGCGCGGTCCCGCACGAGCGCCAGGACGTCGCGCCGGCCGGCCGCGTCGACCCCCTGCGTCGGGCTCTGCAGGATGACGACCCTGGGATCCAGCTGGAACCACTTGGCCAGCAGGATCTTCTGCTGGTTGCCGCCGCTGAAGGAGTCCAGGCGGAGCCGGGCGTCGGGAGGGTGCACGCCGAACTCGACCATCAGGTCCTGCGTGGTGCGCCGCTCGGCGCGCTTGTCGATCCGGACGCGGTTCCCGAAGGTGCCCAGGACCGGCAGCGAGAGATTCTCCAGCGCGGAGCCGCCGTTCCAGAGGCCTTCCCTGGACCGATCGCCCGGTATGAAGGCCAGCCCGGCGGCCAGCGCGTCGGCAAATCGGCGGCCGAGCACCTTGCCGCCGAGCGTCACGGTGCCGGACTGCCGGCGAAGCACTCCGCTGATGAGGTACGGCAGCTCGTCGTGCCCCATCCCCGCGAGTCCGGTAACGCCCACTACCTCGCCGCTTCGGACGGACAGCGAGGCCGCCCGGACCTGGCCGCCGCTCAGCCCGCTGACCATCAGGACCGGGCGGGCCGCAGTCTCCGCATCACCGCCGGAGGCCGGCTCCCGTGGCACGGGCGCCTGCGGAACATCGCCCAGCATGAGGTACAGCAGCCGGTCGCTGTCCAGCTCATTGCTGTCGTAGCTGCCGACGACCCGGCCCGAGCGCAGCACGGTAATCCGGTCGGCCAGGCCCAGCACCTCGGAGATGTGATGGCTGATATAGAGGATGCCCGCGCCCTCCTCCCGCAGCCTGCGGACGAAATCCACCATCACCGCGACCTGGGCTGATGGCAGCGCGGCAGTCGGCTCGTCGAGCACGAGCAGCTGGTTCCCGTCCTGCGCGCGGATCTCGTAGACCGCCCGGAGGATCGCCACGATGGAGCGCTCTGCCTGCGAAAGCTCCGACACCTGGGCATCCGGGTCGAGCTCGAGCCCGAAGCCGGTGCACATCTCCTGCACCTGGCCCCGGACCCTGCGCTTGTTCAGCCACCCGAACCGCGGCGACCCGTAGCCGAGCCGGATGCCGATGTTCTCCCACACCGACGCCCCGTAGAACAGGCCCTGCTCCTGGTGGAGTACGGCCATGCGCTGCAGCGCCTCCGGCGTGCTCGCCTCGTAGCCCCAGATCGAGAGGGTCGCTCCCGGGTCGGCCGTGTGATAGCCGTTGAGGATCTTGACGAGGGTCGACTTACCCGCGCCGTTCTCGCCGACCAGAGCGTGGATCTCGCCGCCGGCAATCGCGAGGCTGACGTCTTCGAGCACCGCCACGGGGCCGAAGTGCTTGCTGAGGCTCGACACTTCCAGGGCGGCCGGCATCTACCCGAGACCCCAGTCCTTCAGGAAGGCGTTCTGGTATCCCACCAGTCCCGGATACAGGACCTGGAGACTGTTGCTCGCGCCGATATTGGCCTTGGTGAAGATGTTCGTCGGCTCGTCATCGTCGACCGGCTTTGCCCCGACCATGCCCCGGAGCAGTTCATCAACCTGCAGCCAGCCCGCGTAGGGGCCGTAGGGCAGCGACGCGTCGGCTGCCTGCGAGCCCGCCCGAATCCGGTCGTAGGTCGCCTCGTCGCCTGCCTCGCTCAGGATGGGGGAGTGGTTGCCCGCCTGCTGGAGGGACGGAATGGCATACGGCACGAGTGAGTCGAAGCCCGCGATCAGGTAGTTGGTGTCCGGGTAGCGGCGGACCGTGTTCGACACCAGCGGTCCCACGGTTGTCGCGATCGTGGTCGGATCAAATGTGATCGAGTGCAGTGAGCATCCGGGGCAGGCCTTGCTCAGCTCGGTCGAGATTCCGGTCGACATCTGCTGCAGCGACGGGTAGACGCTGGTGGTGAACAAGACCACGTTTGCCTTGCAGTTCGTCGCGCTCAGGAGGTAGTCGGCCATGATCTGGCCGGTCTGCTCGAAATCGTTGGTGACGTTCGCGAACACGTCCGGGCTGTCGGCCGTCGCGGGCGGATTCGACCCGACGTACGCGTCGACCACCGGGATGCCGGCCTTCTTCGCGGCTGCCAGCGGGCCCGCCACCAGCGATGGATCGGTCGAGTTGAGAATGATCCCGCTGGCATGCTGGGCGACGGCGGTGGCCAGGCCCTGATTGAACAGCGCGGGCTGGCTCTTGCCGTCGAAGATCTTGACGTGCAGGCCTGCCGCTGTCCCGGCCGCCTGGATGCCCTGGGACTCAGACAGCGGATAGGACAGCGACTGATCCGGCGAGATGAACCAGATCGTCTTGCCCTTGAGCGGTTTCACGTTGATCGTCTGAGCCGGAACCTGGTACTTCGGGGCCGCCTCGTACGGCTGCACAGCCGCCTTCGCGGTCTGTGCGCACTGCGAACTCTGCTGCGTGGCCGCCGACGGGCCCGCCGACGCATCGCTACCTGACCCTGAGCCTGAGCTGGAACACGCCGCGGCGCCCATTGTCACCGCCATGATGCCAATGGCAACCACGGATGGAACACGTACTCTCGATGCCATTTTACGCATGCCGACCGCCTCTCGGGCGCGACGCAACGGATAACAGGACAGCCCTTTACGCAGCCCTATTGCATTTGACAGGCACATCTCCCGAGCGAGCGCTCGGTTGACGAATCCATGACCGAGTGTGCACACTGATCCAATGACTGTCAAGAGGTGCCAACGGTGCACAAGGGGCCCACGGCGCGGCGAACCCAGGTCGGCAGGCCGGCCGGCGTGACCGGGCCACGAGACGTCGCTGCGTGCACTGGATCACGGCGCTCAGGAGGTCGTGACCTGCGGGTTCGCCGCCGCCCGACGCGGGCTTCTGCTGCCCCGGGCAACCCCTTGACAGGGGTGGGATTGTGGGCACAGCCGACCGGAGTCGCGGCCTGGCCAGCCTGGGCCTGGCGCTGCCCGCCGCGGTAGCTGAGCGTCGTGAGTCAGTGCGCAAAACGTGGACGCTAGGCGGCGGACGGGCTGCCGGCGCAGCGCAGGCACCTGGCCGTGCCATAAATTCCCGGCAATATCGAAGGGATTCGGAAGTGGTCGAAGATATGACGCACGACACCGCGACGATACTGGGCGGGGATTGCTCAAAGGTCAATTCATCGGCCGATCTGGAATCTCGCCTGCATAGGCAGCTGTGCTACGCGCGCCGAAATTCTCGGTACTACCGGGACCGGATACCCGAGGAAGTCGTGCAGTCTCCGGCCGGGCTGCGGCACTTCGATTCGATCATGATGACCTCGAAGGCCGAGGTAATCGCCGATCAGCAGCGCGAGCCACCATTCGGATCGGGGCTCGCCTGCGATCCGGCCGAGTTGCGGCGGATCTTCCTGAGCGCCGACTTGATCCTGCCGATGACCGGGGAGGATCTGCGGACCCTGGTGACGCTCTATGCGTCCGGATGGCGTCAGGTCGGCGTCGGCCCTGGTGACATCGCGGATGTCTCCAGCACGTACCACCTGGCCCTGGGCGGCACGATTCAGGACGACGGGTTCCGCGAAGCGGGCGCCGCGGTGCTGCCCGGCGGCCCGGGCCGGAGCGCGCATCGCCTGCAGTTGCTCCGCAGCCTGCGCGTGACGGTACTGCAGGCGTTCACGCCGTACGCCGAGCAGCTGGCCGCGGCTGGCCCAGAAGCCGGCGTGGATCCGGCCACGGAACTCGCGGTACGGCTGCTGGTGGTCGGCGGCGAGCTGCGCGACACGGCCAGCAAGCAGCGGCTGTCCGCCCTGTGGGGATCGGCCAGGATCGTCGAGGTGTACGGCGCGTCTGAGGCCGGCCTGGTCGCCATCGACTGTCCCGAGGTCGCGAACGGCATGCACGTTCTCGACGGGTCGCTGGTCGAGATCGTCGATCCCGTCTCTGGCCTGCCGGCCGATGCCGCCAGCGGCGGCGAGATCGTCCTCACGGACTTGTTCCGGCAGGCGCAGCCCTGGATCCGGTGCCGCACCGGCGACATCGTGGAGTCGGTGACCACAGAGCCCTGTCCCTGCGGTCTGACGACGCCGCGGCTGGGCCGGATCATTGGCCGGACCGGCCACATCCTCCGGGTTCGCGGAACATTCGTCGACGTGAACCGGATAGCTGCCCTGGTGGCTGAGGCGGGCGCGGCCCCGATCTCGGTCGAGGTCCAGCGGCCCGCGGGCGGTACCGACGAGGTGACGATCCGCGTCGCCATCGATGGCCAGGCGACGGACGAGCAGGCGCGATCCGCCGAGGAGCTGATCCGCCGGTCCGTGTTCGAGATGATCGGCGTCCGATGCTCGGTTGCCTTCCAGCCGGGAGCGCACACCGCCGGGCTCACGATCATCGACGGCCGTCAGGAGTCCGTACCCGCGTCCGGTGTCGCTCAGCCCGCCGAGTAGAGCTGCGGTGCCAGCCAGCATGGCGGATCAGCCCGGCGGCATCGCGAGCCTGGAACCGCGCGAGCTCCTCGAGTCGTACCGGAGCATGGTGCGGATCAGGCTGTTCGAGCTCCGGGCGGCCGAGCTCTACCAGGAGGGACGGATCCCCGGCTTCCTGCACCTGTCCGTCGGGCAGGAGGCCGTGGCGGTCGGCGCCTGCGCGCCGCTCGGGCCGCAGGACGTTATCACCTCGACGCACCGGGGCCATGGCCACGTTCTGGCCAAGGGCCTGAGCATGCGCGAGGCATTCGCCGAGCTGCTGGGCCGGGAGGGCGGCAGCTGCCGCGGCCGGGGCGGCTCGATGCATATCGCGGATCCGGCACTCGGCATATTCGGCGCCAACGGCATCGTCGGGGCCGGGGTGCCCATCGCGGTCGGTGCCGCCACGGCGGCCCAGCTCCGCGACGATGGCCGGGTGGCGGTCGCGTTCTTCGGCGACGGCGCGCTCAGCACCGGCGCGTTCCACGAGGCCGCGACCCTCGCCGCGGCCTGGCAGGTCCCGCTGGTCCTGCTGTGCGAGAACAATCAGTTCTCCGAGTTCACCCGCACGGCCGCCGATCCGGGCGGGCCGGCGGCGGGACTGCGGGCGCAGGGATACGGACTCCGGTTCGCGCGCGTGAACGGCAACGACGTCCAGGATGTGCAGACCACGATGCAGGACATTGTCAGCGGCCTGCGCAGCGGAGACCGGCCGATCCTGGTCGAGGCCACCACGTTCCGGATGCGAGGCCACTACGAGGGAGACCAGCAGCGATACCGGGACGCCGAGCAGGACGAGGCGTGGCGAGCCCGCGACCCGATCGATCTCGCGCACGCCCAGCTGGCCGCACTGGGCCTTGATGCCGACGCCACCCGGCGCGCCGCCGAGGAGGAGGTCGCGGCGGCGGTGGAGTGGGCCACTCGCCAGCCTGAGCCGGCGGCGGCCTCGCTGACCGACTTCGTCCGGCCGCGGCCCGCGGCAGCTCCGGCCGAGGTCCCGCTGCCTGCGGATGCGGAGCCAGTGCGGATGAGCCGCGCCATCTCGGCCGCGCTCCGGCGCGAGCTCACGGACGACCCGCGGGTCTTCCTGGCCGGTATCGACGTCGGCGCCGGCGGCAATGTCTTCGGCCTGACCAGGAAGCTCGCAGCCGACTTCCCCGGCCGGGTCCGTGACACGCCGATCGCCGAGTCCGCCATCGTCGGGATGGGCATCGGCGCCGCGATGGCCGGCCTGCGGCCGATCGTCGAGATCATGTACCTGGACTTCATCGGGGTCTGCTTCGACCAGATCATCAACCAGGCGGCCAAGCTGCCCTACATGACCGGCGGCCGGGCCAGCGTTCCGCTGGTGATCCGCACGCAGTTCGGCGCGGGCCGTTCGTCCGGCGCGCAGCATTCGCAGAGCCTGGAAGCGGTGCTCGCGCACATCCCCGGCCTGGCCGTGGTGATGCCGGCTACGCCGGCCGACGCGTACGGCCTGCTGCGGGCGGCGGTCCGGTACAACTCACCGGTCGTCTTCATCGAGCACCGGCTGCTGTACGAGCAGGCCGGCCCGGGCTTCGCCGCGGATCATTTCGTGCCGATTGGCAAGGCGCGGGTGGCCAGGGCCGGGCGCGACGTGACGATCGTGTCCTGGTCGCGGATGACGATCGAGAGCCTGACCGCCGCGGAACGGCTGGCCGCCGACGGCATCGAGGCCGAGGTCATCGATCTGCGGACGATAGCCCCGCTGGACTGGGCTACCGTCAGCGAGTCATTCGCGAAGACGAACCGGATGGTGATCGCCCAGCAGG
>Ga0070764_10001334_pt1 | contig 10671 bp, 9 predicted proteins | sample HubBroMetageWRM4_FD_67287 | JGI IMG/M metagenome (GOLD analysis project Ga0070764, IMG submission 67287) | Warmed soil microbial communities from the Hubbard Brook experimental Forest, New Hampshire - Hubbard Brook CCASE Soil Metagenome WRM 4 | ecosystem: Environmental > Terrestrial > Soil >... | reverse complement strand
GAGTTTCGCGAAAAGGCGCGCCAGTATGGATTGGTCATGACCGCCGGCATGGATTTCCACGACATTCGCTATCACACTAAAGGCGTTGGAATGGACGTGGACGCGCAAGACTTGGCGCCGTTCTTAGACCTTGTTGGAGAGGCCGCCTACACGGTCAGGGCGCCAGGCGCGAACTGATCGCCGTTCGGATGCGTTCCAACAGAGCGTTGCCTTGGGTTTGGGTTTCAGAAAGTGCATCCCGTTGTAGTGTGACGGTCTCGGCGTCGCGCATATACTTGTGGTTCACGCGCACGTTATAAGCGCAACTCGTTAGCGAGCTTGCCGCCAGTTCGGCGGCCGAACCGATATCGCTGCTCAATGCGCTGACCGGAAAGTCGAGAAGGCGCGAGGCGACTTGCAATAATTCGAGGTTGAGTTTCGCCGAGCGGAGCGGCTCTTCGGCCGCGCGCGCGAGCGCATCTTCGAGTGCCTGTCGCCGATCGCGTTCTTGCTCGGGATTATCTTTCGGCATTGACTGCGCGTTCACGACGCCCTGGTAGGCGGCTTCATCGAGCGCGCGCGCTTTCGTGAGCTGCGCACGCAAGTCGTCGGCGCGTCCGGCGATGATTTCGAGCGCTTCGGCATTATCGGCGTTGCGTGGGTTGGCTTTCGCGATGCGCGCGACCATTGCGACTAACGCCGCACCCATGGCGCCGCTCACCGCGGCGGCGCTGCCGCCGCCGGGGACGGCTGCGTCCGAAGCGAGGCGATCGAGGTACGACTCGAGGCTTTCCATGCTTGTCATCATAGCAAGTGAGCGCCAGCGGGGGTACGAGGCGCCGCGACGAAGCGATGCCCGTGCTTTTAAATACCGTCCTTGGCGACGTTAAAGATCGCTCCCGCGCCGAAGCCGGCCGTTCCAGAATCGCCTGGGCTGCAGGCGACATGCCGGTGCTCGCGCAGATTCGCGACCGGTTCGAAGCAGAGAAACCTTTGGCCGGCATTCGCATCGGCGCGTGCCTGCACGTGACGACCGAGACGGCGAATCTCATGTTGGCATTGCAGGCCGCCGGTGCGGAGATCGCGCTCTGTGCAAGCAATCCACTTTCAACCCAAGACGACGTAGCGGCGGCACTGTGCGAATACGGCATCGCGACCTTCGCCATTAAGGGCGAAGATCACGCAACGTACTATTCGCATATCGAATCGGTGATCGCGACCAAACCGCAGATCTCGATGGACGACGGTTGCGACCTCGTGACCACCATCTTCAGCAAGCACCGCGAAATGTTCGCCGATATGATCGGTGGCTGCGAGGAGACGACGACGGGCGTAATTCGTCTGCATGCGATGCAACGCGACGGCTTGCTACCATATCCCGTCATTGCGGTGAACAACGCGCAAACCAAGCACATGTTCGATAACCGCTACGGCACCGGGCAGTCCACGCTCGACGGCATCGTGCGCGCGACCAACGTGTTGTTGGCCGGACGTACGCTCGTGGTCGCGGGTTACGGCTGGTGCGGGCGCGGTATCGCTTCGCGCGCTGCCGGCATGGGCGCGCACGTCGTCGTGACCGAGGTCGATCCGCGTAAAGCGATCGAAGCAGTGATGGACGGTTATCGCGTGATGCCGATGACCGAAGCGGCCAAGATCGGCGACATCTTCGTGACGGTTACCGGCAACTATCACGTGATCGCCGAGGAGCATTTCAAGCTCATGAAAGACGGCGCGATCGTCTGCAACTCCGGACACTTCAACGACGAACTCGACCTCGATGCCATCCGTAGCATCTCTGTTGGCAGCACGGCGCCGCGCGAGTTCGTCGAACAGTTCGAGCTGCACGACGGACGAAAGGTCTGCATTCTCGCCGACGGCCGTCTCGTCAATCTTGCCGCCGCCGAGGGTCACCCGGCCGCGGTGATGGATATGTCGTTTGCCAATCAGGCGTTGGCGACGTCCTTCTTGGCGAAGAGCTATGCGAACCTCGAACGCAAGGTCTACGACGTGCCGGTCGAGATCGACGAAGAAGTCGCGTTGCTCAAACTCGAGTCCATGGGCATTGACATCGACACGATGACGCCCGAACAAGAGAAGTACGCCGCATCGTGGAGCGAGGGAACGTAATGGAATACCGCCGACTCTTCACCAGCGAGTCGGTCACGGAAGGGCACCCCGATAAGCTGGCCGATCAGATTTCTGACGCGGTGCTCGATGCGCTGCTCAAAGACGATCCGTATTCTCGCGTTGCGGTCGAGACGTTTGCCATCACCGGGCAGATTCACATTGCAGGTGAGGTGACAACGAAAACCTACGTTGACATTCCAAAGATTGCGCGCGAGGTGGTGCGGGATGTCGGCTACACGCGCTCCGCTATCGGTTTCGACGCGGAAACGTGCGGCGTGAATATTTCGATTGACGAGCAGTCCCCCGACATTGCGATGGGCGTCGACGCATCGCTCGAAGCGCGTGCCGGCGACGACGAGGAGTTCGAGCGTACGGGTGCCGGTGATCAAGGCATGATGTTCGGCTACGCCTGCCGCGAAACCGAGGAACTGATGCCGCTGCCGATCGTCCTGGCTCACAACTTAACGCGCCATCTGGCAGCAGTGCGCAAAAACGGCTCGATTCCGTATCTGCGTCCGGACGGCAAGTCGCAAGTGACCGTCGAGTACGACGGCGATAAGCCGGTGCGCATCGATGCCGTGGTCCTTTCCACGCAGCACGATCCGGAAATTCCGCTCGAAGAGATTCGTCGCGAGATCACCGAGCGCGTCATCAATCACGTGCTTCCAGAGTCGATGCATGACGATAACACCCGCATTTACGTCAATCCAACCGGACGCTTCGTGATCGGCGGCCCAAAAGGCGACGCCGGTTTGACGGGACGCAAAATCATTGCCGACACCTACGGGGGCATGGCGCGTCACGGTGGCGGAGCGTTCTCCGGCAAGGACCCAACCAAAGTGGATCGTTCTGCGGCATACGCGGCCCGTTGGGTGGCCAAGAACGTCGTCGCTTCGGGTTTGGCCGATCGTTGCGAAGTGCAAGTTGCCTATGCAATCGGTGTGGCGCATCCGGTGAGCGTCGCCGTCGAAACGTTCGGCACCGGTCGCGTGCCGCAAGAGAAGATCGCGGCCGCGGTGCGCGAGGTGTTCGATCTGCGGCCGGCGGCGATCATCCACTATTTGAACCTGCGCCGTCCGATCTATCGACAGACGGCCGCATACGGTCACTTCGGCCGGCCCGATCTCGATCTGCCGTGGGAGCGTTTGGATCGGGTTGAGGCGCTGCGATCTGCAACTGCTATCTCGGGGGAGCATCTGCGTGTACCGAACTTCGCCAATTAAAGCGTTCGCCGTTGCGCTGGTTGCGCTCTTCGCACTCGGTCGCGCCGAGGCGGCGCAGTTCGCTCCATCGCACACATATAAAGCGGGAACGCGGATTGCGTGCGTGCTCGAGGAACACCTCGATTCGTCGAAACTTTCCTACGGGAACGCGTTTCGTCTTCGCGTCGTCGATGCAGCATTTCCGGCACTGCACGATGCGGCGATCATCGGTTACGTTACCGAAGTGCATCCGCCGGCGGGCGGCAATGAAGGGCGCGTTGCATTCTTTTTAACCACGATTCAACTGCGCGACGGCGAGAAGAAGCCGATCAGCGCTTACGTCGTCAATCGTGGCGTCGTGCGCTTTAACCCTGTCGCGCAGTACCAGCAGCGCCAGCAGGTTGCGCCCATGACCGGCGTACCAAACGGCACGATTACTCCCGGACCGATCGCCTGGCAGATGAACGTCGGCAGCGGACCATCGAACGTCCACCGGTCGGATAGTTCTGGAGGGGCACAGGGCGGTTACGTCTACGCGAGGCGATGGCCGATCGTTGCGCCTGCGGGCACGGCGGTGACGGTCGAGCTAGCTCACAACCTTACGATTCCGTAGCTCTCGGCTCGAGTAACTGCTCCATGGTGCACTGACGCGGCGCCTTATCCGGTCGCCAGCGCAGCAGGCGCGTCGCGTGCCGGAATCGGTGTCCGGTGACGTGATCGAACGATACCTCGACAACGCATTTGGGCGCCACGGGAAACCACGGCGATTCTTCGCCGCGATTCCAACGGCTCGGTCCTCCGGGTGCAGAGCCTGTGAACCCCGGCGGTTGCACGATGCTTTCGAGTTTTTCGGCCGCGCGCGATCGCTCTTGTGCGCTCATCGAGCCGACGAACCCAACGTGATGCAACGATCCCGCTTCGTCGTACAACCCTAGCAGCAACGATGCAATCGCACCATCCTTCGCGCGGCGAAAGCCACCGACGACGCAGTCGGCGGTGTACTTGCGCTTGATTTTGACGACCGCGTCGCGGCTGCCGAAGGCGTAAGCGACGTCGCGTTTGGCGATGACGCCGTCGAGTCGCGCCAGACTTCCACTCAGCCACTGACGCGCCAAATCCGGGTCGTCGGTCGCGGGTGAAAGCGCGATCGTTGCGTTTTTGGCAAAGTTGTTTGCGATGAAACGCTCGAGTGCGACATGCCGCCGGCGCAGCGGTTCGCTCGAAAGATTCGAAGCGCCGTCTTCGAGCAAATCGAAGAGAACGTAGGTCGCGGGGGTTTCCTTTGCCAGGCGTGCGACGCGGCTTGCCGCCGGGTGAATGCGTTGCAGCAATGCGTCGAAATCTGCGACCGCACCATCGGTAATCATGAGTTCGCCGTCGGTGACGAAGCGCACGTCCTCCGCGCGCTTTAACCCCTCGACGATCTCAGGAAAATAGCGCGTGAGCGATTGCCCGGACTTCGATTCCAGCTCGACCTCGTCACCGTCACGAAACGCGACGCAGCGAAAGCCGTCCCACTTCGGCTCGTATATCCACTGCGCGCCTTCGGGAATCGTTGCGACTTGGCGCGCCTCCATCGCTTCGATGGGAGGCCGAAGCGTCAGCCCCTTAAAGTGAGGCATCGAGTTTGAAGCGCCCGCGCTTGGCGAGCAGCGGCTTCCAGAGATCGCCGACGCGTGCGATGCGTTCCGGTAGGTTACGCAAGGTGAAGTCGCCGGGCTCGCAACCGGCTTCCAGCTCATCCCACGTTACCGGTGTTGATGCCGCCGCCTCTTCGTTGGGCCGCACCGAATAGATCGACGCCAGCGTCTTTCCGAATGCGTTTTGATTGTAATCGACGAGCACGCGGCCTTGCGGGCGTTTCGCAATGCGATACTCTGCCGTTAAGATATCGGGATGCGCCTTGGCGATTTGATGACCGATCGCTTTAGCGATACCCCATACTTCGTGTTGCGTCGGCCCGACTTCGATAGCGACGTAGATGTGCACGCCCGAACTGCCCGACGTTTTGACGTATGGCTTCATGCCGAGGCCTTCCAAGACGTCGCGCACGACGAGCGCGCCCTCGCGCACGACTGAGAACGGCGTGCCTTCCACCGGATCCATGTCGAAATGAATGTACAGCGGGCGGTTGGGATCGTCGCACAGCGAGTACCAGGGATTGAGGTCGATGCAACCGAGATTGATCAACCAGAGCAGTGAAGGGCGGTCGTCGATGATCGGAAAATCGATGACGTTACCCGACCGATGCTCGATGGCACAGGTTCGCAACCATTGCGGATGCGGCGACGGCGTGCGTTTCATGTAGAAGAAGTCGCCGTTGATGCCGTGTGGATACCGCTTCATCACCATCGCCCGCTCGGCGATATGGGGCAGCAGGACGTCCGACACGCGCAGGTAGTAGCGCAGGAGATCGCCCTTCGTCAGGTCGAGCGCGGGGAAATACACCTTGCGCAGGTTGGTTAATGAAACGCGCTTGCCGTCGACCTCTAGCGTTACGTCGTCGGCGTCGCTAGGTATCTCTACGCTGGCGCGGTTACCAGCGCTATGTTTAACCACGCAGCGTTATACCGCGAGTTCGAGCGAGTGACCTGGAAACGGGATTCTCTCTCGCCGGCATTGTATGAGCTCTGTCCAATGACGCTACGTCCCGGCTCGATCAATCACGCCGATATCGATACGGCCGGCCTCGAAGCGGAACTGCGACGCAGCGTCCGAGGCGAAGTGCGATTCGATGACAGCACGCGTGCCATGTACTCTACCGACGCATCGAACTACCGTCAGATTCCGATCGGGCTCGTCCTGCCGAAAGATGCGCGCGACGTCGAAGCAACGGTCGCGGTCTGTCGCAGATTTGGCGCGCCCATTGTTTCGCGTGGCTGCGGAACGAGCTTGGCCGGGCAAGCGTGCAATGCGGCCGTGGTCGTGGACTTTACAAAGTACATGAACCGCATCGTCGAGATCGACTGGAGCCGTAAGACCGCGCGCGTGCAGCCGGGCTGCGTAAACGACGATCTGCGCGATGCTGCCGAAATGCGGCACCTTACGTGGGGACCGGATCCAGCAACGCATAGTCGCAACACCTTCGGCGGTATGATCGGCAACAATTCGTGCGGCATGCACGCGCAGATGGCCGGCAAGACGGAAGAAAACGTTGAGGAACTCGAGATCGTCACTTACGACGGTGTGCGCATGCGCGCCGGTCCGACGCCCGACGATGAGTTGGAACGCATCATTGCGGAGGGCGGGCGTCGCGGTGAAATCTATGCGGCGCTGCGCGCACTGCGCGACCGATACGCCACCGCGATACGAACGCGGTTTCCGAATATACCACGGCGCGTATCCGGTTTCGCCCTCGATCAACTCTTGCCGGAGAACGGTTTCAACGTGGCGCGCGCGTTGGTTGGAACGGAGGGTACCTGCGTCACCGTGATCGAGGCGAAGGTGCGGCTCGTACACAGCCCGCCGTTTCGCTCGATGGTCATCCTTGGTTTTCCGGATATTGGCGCGGCTGCCGACTTGGTGCCGTTCTGCAATGGGCACGAACCGATTGCTCTCGAAGGTATGTCGGCCTCGATCTTTCGCTACATGGCGCTCAAGGGCGAGTCATTGGATGGGCGCGCACTCTTCCCCGACGGTAACGCATGGCTCATCTGTGAATTCGGCGGCGATGCAGCGGAAGAAACGGCAAAACGCGCGCGCGGCTTCATGGATGCATGCGCGGCGCTTCCCAATGCGCCGGCAATAAAGTTTCTCGACGACGACCGGCGACAAAAAGAAGTGTGGGACTTTCGCGACGAGGCGCTAGGTTCGACTTCGAAGGTTCCCAATCAGGGCGATTACTATCCGGGCTGGGAAGACTCTGCAGTCGATCCGGCTCGCTTGGGCAGTTATCTTCGTGCATTCGAACAGATGCTGGCGGAGTATGGCTACGAAGGCTGTCTCTACGGCCACTTTGGTCAAGGCTGCATTCACATCAGCATTAATTTTGACTTGTTTACCGCTGAGGGCATCGCGAAGTATCGCGAGTTCGTGACCAAGATGGCGCATATTTGTGTGGCGCACGGAGGCTCGCTCTCCGGCGAGCACGGCGACGGTCAAGCGCGCGGCGAACTGCTGCCGATCATGTACGGCGACGATCTCGTCGATGCGTTTCGGCAGTTCAAAGCGATCTGGGATCCGCAAAACAAGATGAATCCCGGCAAGGTCGTGCATCCGTACAAGATTGACGAAAACTTGCGTTGGGGCACGACGTACGAACCGTGGGAACCAAAAACGCACTTCAGCTTTCTGGAAGATCGCGGCAGCTTCGCGTACGCCGCCAACCGCTGCGTCGGAACGGGAAAATGCCGCAAGCATAGTTCTGGAACGATGTGCCCAAGCTATATGGCGACTCGCGAGGAGGCGTACTCGACGCGCGGCCGCGCGCGGCTGCTTTTCGAAATGCTCGAAGGCAACCCGATGAGCGATGGGTGGGAAGACGAGGGCGTCAAGGACGCGCTCGATCTCTGCCTCTCGTGTAAGGGGTGCAAAGGCGAGTGTCCGGTTAACGTCGATATGGCGACCTACAAGGCGGAGTTTCTCTCTCACTACTACGAACGCAAACGGCGGCCCATTGCGGCGTACGCATTCGGACTGATGCCGTGGTGGGCGCGCTTTGCGTCGCTTGCGCCTCGCGTTGTCAACGCGCTCACGCAGGCCCCCGGATTGAACGCGCTCTTCAAAACGGTAGCGGGCATCGCACCCGAACGCTCGATTCCAATCTTCGCTCGAGAGACGTTCCGTTCGTGGTTCGAGCGACGGCCACCGAATCGTTCGAGCGACCGCGAAGTGATTCTTTGGCCGGATACGTGGAACAATCACTTTCACCCCGCGACCGCGCAGGCCGCCGTTGAAGTGCTGGAACATGCGGGCTTTCGCGTGGTCATTCCATCGGTGCAACTGTGCTGCGGCCGTCCGCTCTACGATTTCGGCATGCTCGATCTGGCGAAACAGATGCTGCGCGAGATATTGGAGCAACTGAGGCCCCAAATTCGTGCCGGCGTCTGTATCGTTGGATTGGAGCCAAGCTGCGTCTCCGTCTTTCGCGATGAGATGAGCAACTTGCTCGGCCCCGATGAAGACGCACAGAGATTGCGAGAGCAAACCTTTTTGCTGACCGAGTTCTTAGCGAAGTATGCGCCGGACGCGCGATGGCCGGTTTTGCGCCGCAAAGCGCTCGTGCAAGAACACTGCCATCACAAGTCGATCCTGGATACATCCGGTGAGAAGAAGCTCTTCGATGCGCTAGGACTCGACTACGAGATCCCCGATACGGGTTGCTGCGGCATGGCGGGGCCGTTCGGGTTCGAGCAGTCGCATTACGACGTGGCGATGACCATCGGTGAGCGTGCGCTTCTGCCTCGAGTTCGAGAAGCAGCATCGAGCACGCTCATCGTCGCGGACGGTTTCAGTTGTCGTGAGCAGATCGCGCAGAGCACCCTGCGGCAAGCGTTGCATCCGGCCGAAGTGCTGAAGATGGCGCTCGACGATCGCAATCACACCTTTGCCGACGAGCGTCCGGAGTTGCGTTACATGGCGGACGTTCGCGATGCAACGCGTGCGGCAGCGCGCGAGGGTGCGATCGGCCTTGCAATCGGGGCGGCGGTTCTCTTCATCGCGAGTGCGGTGCTGTTGCGTCGGCGATAGGTCTGACTGCGCGATGAGGTCGCGATCGTCACCGGGCGTAGGTTCCGGCTGAGGGCAGGGGGCGAGCCCCACCCGTTGAACCACGGTCCCTGCCCAAAAAAGCGCGTCCCGGTTAGCTCAGTTGGTAGAGCAGCTGACTGTTAATCAGCGGGTCGCTGGTTCGAGTCCAGCACCGGGAGCCATTTCAGAAAGCCCCGCAGAGTAGGCCTTTCTGCGGGGTTTTAGTTTGCCTCCGCTCGTCGCTTTGACTTGGCGTGAAGCCGAAGCTTTACGCTCACTCTTTCGACACGGCTGGGCGTTTAAAAGGCCGCCGATCGCCGCCTCCGCTTCGTGCTGCATGTCCGTCGTGACGTGCTGGTAGAAGTCGAGGCATTCGCTTGAGATCTTCGGATTAACGCCGGCCCTAGCATCAACGTGGCCGATGTGTGCCGGAGGTCATGAAAGCGCACGTCGCTTGAAATATTGGCCTTCAATAGCAACGGCTTAAAGCTGCGGCGCTTATAGTTTGATCGCCGCAGCGGGCCGCCGTTACGGTCGGTGAAGATTAACGGTCCAGAATTTCCGGAGGCTTCCTGCCGTTGTTTGTGCGCAGAGAAACGGCAACGGGAGCGGCGCTGATCTCTATCGTGAGAATGCCCTTTGTCGCTCGCCTTTCGGCAAGCTCGTCTTTCATGGAAGGAGGTCCTTAGAAATGCAAGCAAGGTTGCTATGATGCTGAAGAAAGCTCTGGCTTTTGTAATTCTTGTGGTGGCGACGGGATGCGGCGGCGGATCTGCAGGTCCCGGAGGCGCGGGCGGATCGAGCGGCTTGATCCTACTGAGCCCCAACGGAACGGCGTCGAAGCCGATTGACGAGTCGATATCTGAACCGTTCATACTTAGCGCAACCGAGGCGGGATATAGCGGCAACTTCACGGCTCGAAAGGTCTCCGGAGAATGCTTTAAAGTGCAGCCGCCGGCTGTGTCTTCCGGCTACTGGACAATTGCTCCCGATGGCCTCTACTGCATCGGTGGAAGCAAAGGCGACACCGAGGAGTTTCAGGTCACTGATTCCTACGGGCATTCGGCGATAACGTATATTCACACGATCTAATGCCGTGCCGATCGCGGCGCTTTCACCCTGCGTGCAAATACCGCGGCGCGGGGCTCGGCGGATACGTTGGGTAGCTTAGGCCCGTGTGCCCCTTTCCCGCTCCATCTCCGTAACGCCAAACGGTCCCGTCGGCGAATCGCACGTCATTCACGCGGCAGACAACGCTCTTAACGATGCCGGCTGTGTTCTGCTGGCCAACCGCTCCAACCGTGCCCGCGAGATTCCGGCGCGCATGTATCTGCACGTCGGGTGTAAAGGTGCCTGCCCAATCAAGTCCGAGGGTCTGCGTCACCTCGTCGAACGTATCGCGCACTTCAAAGACAAAGCGCACTGTTTCGACAGGCTGCGTGCTAACGTTCGTGAAGTCGACGGCTGACGCGACGTAAAAGTTGCTTTGCCGCGTAAGAATCTGCGTGACTACGCCGCCATAGCCCGCCTTGTCGATCAGCGCGGCCCGGCACGCATCGATACGGATGGGCGACGCGCTTGAGCCTAGTGCTTCGGTAGGAATCGCCTGATCGGCGATCGCGGGAACGGCACTAAATAAAAGCGCACAAGCTGCCGCTACGCTCGCGCATATCGA
>Ga0070764_10001333_pt1 | contig 10673 bp, 4 predicted proteins | sample HubBroMetageWRM4_FD_67287 | JGI IMG/M metagenome (GOLD analysis project Ga0070764, IMG submission 67287) | Warmed soil microbial communities from the Hubbard Brook experimental Forest, New Hampshire - Hubbard Brook CCASE Soil Metagenome WRM 4 | ecosystem: Environmental > Terrestrial > Soil >... | reverse complement strand
CAGGTGACGCCGTCGTATTGAATAACGTCGCCGCCGGAAGTGCCGAAGTAGATCAGGCCGCGACGATCCTGGATGATCGTCCACACCTGCACGGAGCCGCTGTATTCCTTGACCGGATGGTTCTCGAGGACCGGCATCCCGGCCAGCGCCGGCGCAGCATTCGAAGCCTTCTGGGGCGGAGCAGCGCTCGGCGCGGCAGATTGCAAGGATGGCGCTGCCACAGCCAGGGCCAGAAGCGCTAACTGCGAATATCGCCGGTGAAAAGTGTGACGTGCGGCCAGGGGTGCGATCAAATGGCTACCATATGGGCTCGGCGACGTGGCGGTTTAGGGGATGTGAATTGGACAGAGAGGCATCTTAGCACGCGGCAATTCCGCGCGCAAGCACTGAGCTGCCATAGGCTTGCCACATCAGCGGCAGCCTGGCTCGAACCACCAGGACTTCCGGCCCCTCCCGGCCCTGTATTCGTTCCCGCGTTCTTCGTGGAGCATCGAAGCCAATCCAGTTCCTCAGCCCGCACGGCTTGGCCTTGTACTCAGGCGCAGGAATTTCTCTTGACCAATACAAACAGTTGTAGTAAATATTCCTATACGCATAGGAGATAGAGTTGCGCAGGCTGGAATTGAAGAATTCTTTCCAGGGAGAAGAGCACATGGATCAAGCAGTTTCGATGAGATTCGAGGCGCGCAAAGGTTTCGCGCGGGGCCGCGCGGGATGGTTGACCCTTCTATTCGTAGCGATTGGATGGATCCTGTCAACCCAGGTTCACGCTCAGGCGCAACCCGAGCAAGCAGGCGCAAAGGCCCCCGAGTACGCGGTGGCCACCATCAAGCCGGCAAAAGCCGATGAAGGCAGGGTGATGATGATGTTCACGCCCGACGGCATTTCGGTCTCCGGCGTGCCGCTGGAGTTGCTGCTTCGCGAAGCCTTCGGAGTTGGAGACGACCGCATTCTGGGAGCGCCGGGATGGGTCAAGACGGATCGGTTCGATATTCAGGCCAAGGTGGATGGTGCGGATGTGCCGAAGCTGGAGAAGCTCTCCATGGACCAGCGGCGGCAAATGCTCATTCCGCTTCTCGTCGACCGCTTTGGTTTGAAGTTTCATCACGAAACCAGGGAGCTTCCGGTGTACGCGCTGGTGATTGCAAAGGGCGGCTCGAAGTTGAAAGAGTCCACTGTGCCGGATGCTGCACCCGGCGGCGGGCCTCCGCGCCGCATGACGATGATCAGGGGCAACGGAAATATCGAAGGGCAGGGATCGTCGATTGAGAATCTGGTGCACGTTCTGTCGAACCAGCTTGGACGAACGATCATCGACAAGACAGGCCTTGCAGGCACCTACGATTACAAGCTGAACTGGACTCCGGACGATGCGCCTCCCATGGGCGGCGGACCAGGAGGCGGTCCGGGCGGTGGACCTCCCGGAGCAGGCAGCGCCCCGCCGCCGGATGCAGGCGGACCTTCGCTCTTCACCGCCATTCAGGAACAGCTCGGATTGAAGCTGGAAGCCGAAAAGGGCCCGGTGGATGTAATCGTCGTCGATCATATCCAGGCACCCTCGGCGAATTAGGCTCGGTTGGAGCAGGCAGATGGCATGGCGGCACATCGCGTACTTATCTGTGTTATGCGCCGTTGCGTGGCTCGCGCAGTGCGGCCGGGCTGCTGCTTCCGAGTACCGTGGGCAGGTCAGTTTTAACGGCTTGCCCATTCCCGGCGCTATGGTCACGGCGACGCAGGGCGCAAAGCAGCTGACAGCAATCACAGATCAAAATGGCAACTATTTCTTTGCCGATTTGCCCGATGGAAGCTGGACAATTGAAATTGAGAAGCTCTGCTTTTCGCCGATCCGTCAGGATGTGACGATTACTCCGGCGACACCAGTGGCAATTTCGAATTTGAGTTTGCTGCCGCTGGACAAAATCAGCGCGCTTGCAAAACAATCCCCCGCTCAAAACACTCAAGCCCTCAGCATGATCAATGAGCCGAAAAAACAGGAAGACAAGAAACCGGGCGAGCCTCAAACCGTCGAGGTACCAAAGCTCCAGAGCGACGAAGACGAGCGGGCATCCGACGGACTGCTCATCAACGGAAGCGTGAACAATGCGGCCTCGTCTCCCTTCGCGCTCACCCAGGCGTTTGGCAACATGCGCAAAAATCAGAACGGGCTCTACAACGGCGGCCTCGGCATGATCCTCGATAACTCAGCGCTCGATGCGCGCCCGTATTCGTTGAGCGGCCTCAACTCGCCAAAGCAATCGTATAACCAGTTCACCGGCATCGCCACGCTGGGCGGGCCCATCAAAATTCCCCACCTGCTGCCGCTCGGCCCCAACTTTTTTGCCGGCTACCAATGGATGCGCAGCCAGAATGCGTCGATTCTTCCCGGCCTGGTTCCCGACTCCGCCGAACGCACCGGTGATTTCTCCGGCGTGCAGAATGCGTCCGGCGAGCCGATCGAGATTTTCAATCCCGCTACAGGCCTGCCCTTCACGGGAAACGTAGGCCCCATCAGCCCGCAGGCGCAGGCCTTGTTGAATCTATATCCATTTCCGAACGTCGTCGGCAACTCCGCATACAACTATCAGATTCCGACCATCGCCAACACGCATCAGGATGCACTGCAGTCGCGTCTCGACAAGACCATCGGCAAGCGCGACGAGTTCAACGGCGGCTTTGCATTTCAGAGCTCGCGGTCGAATGCCTCAAACCTGTTCGGCTTTCTCGACACGACCGATCTGCTCGGCATCAACAGCAGAGCCAACTGGTCGCACCGGTTTAATCACCGGCTCCTGCTCAATGCCGGATACCGCTTCAGCCGACTGAGAACGGAGATTGTGCCTTTTTTTGAAAATCGCGCCAACGTCTCCGGCGCGGCCGGAATCGAAGGCAACGATCAAGACCCCGCCGACTGGGGACCGGCGGGGCTCATGTTTTCAACCGGCATCGCGCCGCTTTCCGATGCGCAAAGCGCCTTCAACCGCAACGAAACCAACGGGCAGTCGTTCTCGATGTCGTGGAACCACCTTCGCCATTACATAACGTTTGGCGAGGATTTCCGCCGGGAGGAATTCAACTATCTCTCCCAGCAAAATCCACGTGGAACATTCACCTTCACCGGCGCAGCCACGCAAGGAACGTTGAACGGCGCGGCTGTCGGCGGGTCCGATTTCGCCGACTTCCTGCTCGGCATTCCCGACACCAGTTCCATCGCCTACGGCAACGCCGACAAGTATTTCCGTGAATCTGTATACGATGTATACGCAACCGACGACTGGCGCCTCAATCCGGAACTCACGATAAACGCGGGAGGCCGTTGGGAATACGGCGCGCCGATTACCGAGCTGTTTGGCCGCCTGGTGAATCTCGACGTTACGACCGGCTTTGCAGCTGCCGCTCCAGTCATTGCAACCAATCCGATTGGACCACTCACCGGCCAGCGCTTCCCAGACTCGCTCATCCGCCCGGACAGACACATCATTGAGCCGCGGGTTGGCGTCTCGTGGCGGCCCATCTCCGGTTCGTCCATAGTGCTTCGCGCAGGCTATGGCGTTTACTCCGACACATCCATCTACCAGGCGACCGCGCTGCTGATGGCGCAGCAGGAGCCGCTCTCGAAAAGCCTGAGCGTCGCGAACAGCACAGCTTGTCCGCAAACCCTCGCGAGCGGATTCAACTCCTGTTACTCGATAACCTCGGATACCTTCGGCGTCGATCCCAACTTCCGCGTCGGCTATGCTCAGAACTGGCAGCTATCCGTGCAAAGCGACCTGCCCGCTTCGCTGCAGTTGACCGCGACCTATCTCGGCATCAAAGGAACCCGCGGAGTGCAGGAGTTTCTTCCCAACACGTATCCGAGCGGCGCAATCAATCCTTGTCCAAGCTGCCCCTCGGGTTTCATCTATCGCACCTCGAACGGCAACTCGACGCGCGAGGCCGGGCAGTTTCAGTTGCGCAGAAGGCTGCGCAAGGGCTTGACCGCATCGCTCGAATACACCTATTCGAAGTCCATCGACGACGATTCCGCGCTCGGCGGTCAGGGGCCGGTTGCGTCCGGCCTGTCCAGTCAACCATCGTCGCAGCCCACGCCGACGATCGCGCAAGACTGGCTCGACCTCAGCGCAGAGCGCGGGCTTTCGACCTTCGATCAGCGCAACCTTCTCAATGCGCAGGTCCAGTACACCACCGGCATGGGTCTCGGTGGAGGGACGCTGATGAGCGGCTGGAGCGGACGGCTCTTCAAGGATTGGACGGTGCTGTCCACGATCACAACCGGCAGCGGTCTGCCCGAGACGCCCGTTTATCTTGCCGCAGTCGCCGGCACGGGCGTGACGGGAAGCATCCGCCCCGCGACGACAGGCAAGCCAATCAACGCAGCGCCGCCTGGTTTGTATCTGAATCCCGCAGCGTACGCCGCGCCCGCGCCGGGTCAATGGGGAAATGCGGGACGTGACTCCATTACTGGTCCAGGCCAGTTCTCGCTGAATGCGGCTTTGGCGCGCACATTTCGGCTTGAAGGCCGGTACAACCTCGACCTGCGCGTGGACTCTACGAACCTGCTCAATCACGCAGTTTTCTCCGCGTGGAATACGACGTTCGGCAGTCCGCAGTTCGGGCTTCCTGCCTCCGCCAATGCAATGCGCAGCCTGCAGACCACGCTGCGCGTAAGGTTCTGACCCATGCGTCTTGCGGCCACATTCCTCCTGATAGCGACGCTGCCCGCGGGCGCGAAGGTGATTGGGCAGAACGCACCCTCGAATGCGCCTGAGCAATTCACCATCAAGGTAAGTTCGCAGTTGGTTGTCGAGACTGTCGAGGTAAGAGACAAAAAAGGGACTCCGATCGACGGCTTGTCCGCCAAAGACTTTTCGATCGCCGAGGACGGAGTTCCGCAGGAAATCCGATTCTGCGAAAAGCAGAATCTGCCGGAAACTCCCAGCCAGATTCAGCCGCTCGCGCGCTCGGCGGAGAACGTCAAGGTCTATCGTCAGCTTGCGCTTGGCCAAATTGCGCCCGAAGCGCCGGGAGACATCCGCTACAAGGATCGTCGCCTGCTTGCCTTCTATTTCGACATGACCGCGATGCAGCCTCCGGACCAGATGCGCGCGCTGGCCGCGGCACAGAAATTCATTCGAACGCAGATGACTCCCGCGGACCTGGTCGCGATCCTGCGCTATTCGGGTGGGTCGGTCGATGTGCTCCAGGATTTCACTGCCGACCGCAACCGGCTGTTGAGCATCATTGAAACCATGGTTGTGGGCGAGGGCCAGGACTTCGCCGAGGAAGCAAGCGATGCAAGCGCAGCGGACACGGGCGCGGCCTTTGGTCAAGATGATGGCGAGTTCAACATCTTCAACACCGACCGGCAATTGTCCGCGCTGCAAACAGCCGCCCACCTACTCGGTCGGCTCAACGAGAGAAAGTCGCTGCTTTACTTTGCTGGCGGCCTGCGCCTGAACGGCGTAGACAATCAGGCGCAACTGCGCGCCACCATTGATGCTGCCATTCGCGCCGGTGTCTCCTTCTGGCCCATCGACGCGCGCGGCCTGGTTGCGCAGGCGCCCCTCGGAGACGCGACGCAGGGCTCGCCCGGCAACATCGGCATGTACTCGGGAACAGCGGCGCTGGCCGCGACCAATGATTTTCAGCAATCGCAGGATACGCTCTACGCGCTTGCCGGTGACACGGGCGGCAAAGCGCTCTTCGACAATAACGACCTGGCGCAGGGCATCGTCCAGGCGCAGCGCGCCATTTCCGGGTACTACATTCTTGGCTACTACACCACGAATGAAGCGCAGGACGGGAAATTCCGCCGCATCAAAGTCTCTGTCGATGCGAACCTCAATGCGACCCTCGATTACCGGCAGGGTTACTATGCCGGAAAGGTCTTCGCCAAATTCAACGCCGTCGACAAGGAGCGCCAGCTTGAAGACGCGCTGATGCTCGAAGACCCGGTCACCGAACTCACGATTGCCATGGAGATCAATTATTTTCAGCTGAATCGCGCCGAATATTTTGTGCCGATTGTGGTCAAGATTCCGGGACGCGAACTCGCTCTCGCCAAACGCGGCGGCGCAGAGCACACGCTGATCGATTTCATCGGCGAAATCAAAGACGACTACGGCGGCGGCACAGTCACCAATCTGCGCGACCACGTCAACGTGAAGCTGAGCGACGCGACCGCTGCGGAACTGGCCAGGCGGCCAATCGAATACGACGCTGGTTTCACCCTGCTTCCCGGAAAATACACCGTCAAGTTTCTGGCCCGGGACGACGAGACGGGGAGAATCGGAACGTTTCAAACGACGTTTGTCATTCCCAACCTGAACAAGGAGGAGAAGCGCATCCCGATCAGTTCCGTCGTTTTGAGCAGCCAGAGGATCGACCTGAAGGACGCAATCTACAACGCCGCAAAGACGAAGGACCAGGATAAGGACGCCTCCATCAATCCCCTGGTCGAGAAGGGGCAGAAGCTGATTCCGAGCGTAACGCGCGTCTTCAGCAAGGCGCGAGACATGTTCGTTTATCTCCAGGCTTACCAGCGTGCGCCAACCAACACTCAACCGGTGATTGCTTACGTTACCTTGTTCACCGGGCAATCAAAGGTCTACGAATCGCAGCCCATCGAAGTGACCCCCGACTTGAGCAGCCGGCTCGGAACAACGGCCTTTGGTTTCAGCATTCCTTTGAACTCGATCTCTCCCGGCGAATACGACTGCCAGGTAACCGTGCTCGACCCGACTGGGGGGAAAGGCGCATTCTGGCAGGCGCCGATCACGATTGTTCCTTAGATGATCCGTTCGCGCCGCGCTTGCGCTTTTAGGCGAGGCGGTGTGAAATCTTAGACCATGCGGTATTCGGGATTTTTCATCATCGTAATTTTCTGCGCGCTTCACGCTTTCGGCCAGCATGTCACCGATCCGCACGCCTCGGTGGTGGCAGTAGCAGCCAGGCAGGCGACCCTCAAAGCCACCAAAGATCCTCTGCTCCTCGCTGCGATCCATGGTCTTCATTCCTGCGTCGAGTCGCCGCCTGTCGCGGCGCCTGTGGGCCGAATGATCATTCCACACCACTATCTCTCCGGCTCGAGCGGCCCCATCAATCCCGCCGAGGCGGAAGCGACGCGTGTTTACGCAGCCTTCGAGAGCCGCATCACGGCCGGGATGAATCAATATCTCGCCACCGGCAGCCACGCTGAGTCGGCCTGCGCCCTGGCGCAAATGGATGCCTGGGCCCAGGCGCGGGCTCTGCTCGACTACGACCGCGAAGAGTCTTCGCAGGCATGGTACCAGGTGGAATGGACGCTGAGTTCGGCCGGTATCACCGACTCCGTTCTTGTGAACGACACCACTCTCGATCCCGCAGTGCAAAAGCGCGTCACAGAATGGCTCGACACGGCAGCCCACAAGGACATTTCGTTCGAGAAGCCGGGAGACACGAACAACAATCACCACTACTGGCGCGCGTTGGCCTCAACGGCCATCGGCATCACTGCCTCCGACAACAAGCTCTATCTCTTCGGAGTTCAAGCCTACGTAAACGCGATCGGCGAGATCGACTCCAACGGCGCATTTCCCAAGGAGATGGCGCGGCATGAAAACGCCATCCACTACCAGGGATTCGCGCTTGAGCCGCTGGTGCTGATCGCGGAATTTGTCACACGCCAAGGCGTTCCGCTCTATGAGTACAAGGCCAACAGCCACATGCTGCGCGATGCCATCGTCTTTTTTGGTCGCGCCGTTGACGATCCCGGCCTTGTCAAGCCGTATACAAGCGATGCGCAGAAGACCAGCTTCAGGTCAGGAGACTTCGCGGATTTCGCCTTCTACACTGCGCGATTCGGAAGCGCCGGTTTGCCGCCGGCAATTGTCGAGGCGCTCAAGCATCCCACCACGGCTACGCGCCTCGGCGGTTGTACCACACTCCTCGCCGGCCGGTAGTCAGGCCGTTTCTGCGTGACTCCCGTCGCCATCGGAACACTATCTGACTGACAGGACGCAGGATATGCGCAACGGTTTGGGCGCCGGTGGTGCTTGCGGAACGGGGCTCGTTCGCAAGCGGGACTGGCTGCGGCTCCCTGCGCAGTAATTCGATTCAGCATTCCGGCCTGATTGGTGGTATCGTCGAATTCATCTCGCATCAATGAACGATGGGATCTTCCCTTCGACGACAATCAGTCGATAATTGTTCTATTTTTCGGCTCGTTTAACCAACTTCCACCTTGGCGTTCTTTTTGTTGAGGCATGGCAGTCGTGTCGGCGCAGTTTTTCTGAATCAACCGCAGAAACGAGGGCACACGGATGACTGAGACGATTCAGGCAACGGAAGCCAGTTCCGTTCTCACCCGGGAAGAGATCACCAATTTAACCCAGGAAGAGGGCAAGCCCGCGGATACGCTGATGAATGTGGTGGCGTTGATCGCGGCGCGCTTCAGAACCGATGTTTGCTCAGCCTATTTGCTGGAGCCGGATAGGTCGAACCTGGTGTTGGCCGCGACGCTCGGCCTTCATCCCAAGAGCATTGGCAAGCTGCGCATGCCGTTGAGCGAAGGACTGGCCGGCCTGGTGGCTGAGCAGGTATTGCCGGTTGCCGTGGACAACGTGAAGAAGCATCCGCGCTACAAGTTCTTCCAGGATTCCGGCGAGGAGGAATACAACTCGTTCCTGGGAGTGCCGCTCATTGACCGCGGAATTCTGCAGGGCGTCTTGATTGTGCAAACCAAGGAGCAGCGCATCTTTCGCGAGAACGAGATTCGCATGCTTGCGGAAGCGGCGAGCCAGGTTGCACCGGTGGTGAGTGAGGCGCGCACGCTTGACCGCTTCATCGGGCCGGCGCAGGAGCGGCTCTGGTCGCTGGCGCGCAATTTATGGTGGAGCTGGGATCGCGATTCCGTCAGTCTGTTTCACGACCTGAATCCTACTCGATGGCGGGAGCTGAATCAGAATCCGATTTCGCTTTTGAGCGAGATGCGCCTGGGAGAGATCGATCGGCGTGCATCGGAACTGGTGTTGCACAGCCGCATCAATTATTGTTATCGCCGCCAGCAGGAGTACTTGACGGCAGACCGCACCTGGGGCGGAGGGAACGCGGGGGTCCTGCGGCCACGCCCGGTGGCTTATTTCTCTGCTGAATTCGGATTGCATGAATCGCTGCCGATTTACTCCGGTGGTCTGGGAGTCTTGGCCGGAGACCACATCAAGAGCGCTTCGGATCTCGATATTCCGCTGATCGGAATCGGCCTTTTCTACGGACAGGGATATTTTCTGCAGCGTTTGGACCAGAGCGGCTGGCAGCGCGAGGAATATCTGCAGACCGATGTGAATCGTCTCCCCATGCAGCCGGCCATTGGCGAAAACGGCGAACCGGTGGTCATAGAAATTCAGACCCGCGGCGGCTCGATTCGCGCCAAAGTGTGGCGCGTGAAGGTGGGCCGCTGCGACCTCCTGCTGCTCGATTCCAACGTTGAAGGCAATGCGCCGGAAGACCGCGAGCTGACCTCGCGTCTGTACGGCGGCGATGGCCGCACGCGCATTCGTCAGGAACTGCTGCTGGGAGTCGGCGGTTTTCGCGCATTGAAGGCGATGGGCGTCTCGCCGGGAGTTCTGCATTTGAACGAAGGCCACAGCGGCTTTGCGGTATTCGAGGCCGTGCGCAATCGCATGGTGGAAGAAGGCCTGGACTTCAACACTGCTGCCAGCCAGATTCCGAGAGAAGTCATCTTCACCACCCATACGCCTGTGCCCGCGGGTCACGATCGCTTCAATGCAGACCTGATTGAGGAACACCTGGGACCGCTGCGCGATCAGCTTGGCATTTCGCACGACAACCTGATGGGCTTTGGCCGCGAGTATCCGACTGACCAGGGCGAGCAATTCTGCATGACCGTCCTCGGCCTGAAGCTTTCGCGGCGCGCCAACGCGGTTTCCTCGCTCCACGGCGAAGTTTCGCGCGCCATGTGGAGGTGCCTCTATCCCGGCAGACCGGAAGACGCGGTGCCTATCGGGCACATCACCAATGGCGTCCATGTTCCGTCGTGGCTTGCGCCGCAGATGTGCCGTCTCTACGACCGTCACCTCGGAGTCGGCTGGCAGAGCCAGAGCGGATCGGCGCGCACCTGGGAGCAGATTGAAGGCGTCGATGACGGCGAGTTGTGGGAGACGCACCTGAGCCTGAAGGCGCAGTTGCTTGACTTTGCCCGCAGGCGCGCAAGGGAGCAGGCCGAGCGGCGCAGCGAGGCCAGGGAAACCCTCAACGATCTCGGAAAGGTGCTCTCGCCGGATGCGCTCACCATCGGATTCGCGCGGCGGTTCGCCACATACAAGCGCGCCAACCTGGTTCTCGCCGACATCCGGCGGCTGGCGTCGATGGTCAACGACCCCAAGCGTCCTGTGCAATTCCTTTTCGCTGGCAAGGCTCACCCCCACGACGAACCCGGTAAGAAGGTCCTGCAGCAGATCGCCGAAATGATGCGCAACGCGGAGTTCGCCAACAAGTTCGTCTTCATTGAGGATTACGACATCAACGTGGGCCGCTACCTGGTGCAGGGCGTCGACGTCTGGCTGAACAATCCGCGCCGCCCTCTCGAGGCTTCCGGTACCAGCGGGCAGAAGGTAGTGCTCAATGGGGGCTTGAATCTTTCGGTGCTTGACGGCTGGTGGGCCGAGGCATACGACGGG
>Ga0070764_10001332_pt1 | contig 10675 bp, 8 predicted proteins | sample HubBroMetageWRM4_FD_67287 | JGI IMG/M metagenome (GOLD analysis project Ga0070764, IMG submission 67287) | Warmed soil microbial communities from the Hubbard Brook experimental Forest, New Hampshire - Hubbard Brook CCASE Soil Metagenome WRM 4 | ecosystem: Environmental > Terrestrial > Soil >... | reverse complement strand
GATAATCATTCCCCCCAGCCCCGGAAACGCATCCTGCAAAAGACTGGCGGACGCAAGATCGTTTTCAATCCTCGCCGAATCCAGCAGCCCCTTCACCACCATCGCCTCCGACTCCTCTTCACTGTCGAAGATCTTCACTAGCTTCTCATTAGGATCAGGCCGTCGTTGTTCCGCGGTCGCATTGCGCTCTGCCATAACATCTCCGATTCTCGGAATCCCCAACCATGACCCAGCCGGGATTCCGCACTCCCGTGATTCTAACTCTTCTCGCATCCCGACGAAGCCATTTAGGATTTTAGAAGCCACCCATACCGCAAGCAGTAACGTGGCAAAGCGGCGCTTCAGCGCCGCGATTAGCGGCAAGGGTGGAGCAGGCCTTCAGGCCTGCGTCAAAGGCGACCACCAGGACTGGGCTTTAGCCCTGAGGTATGTGCGCCTCCGGGTGCCAGGTCGTACTCTGTGTTCCCCGGTGCCCTCTGTGTTAAAGATTTTCCTACAGAATATATCTAGACAAATCCTGATCCTTAACAATGTCCGTCAACATCTTCCGCACGTAATCCGCGTCGATAGTCACGTGCTCGCCTTTTCTCTCCGGAGCGTCAAAACTAAGAACATCCAGCACCCGCTCCATGATGGTATGCAGCCGCCGCGCTCCAATGTTCTCCGTGCTCTCATTCACCCGAAACGCAAAGTGCGCAATCTCCTGCAGCGCCTCCGGAGTGAACTCCAGCTTAACCCCCTCAGTCTCGAGCAAAGCCGTGTATTGCTTAACCAAAGAAGACTTAGGCTCGGTAAGAATCCGCACGAAATCTTCCATCGTCAAAGACTGCAGCTCCACCCGAATCGGAAACCGCCCCTGCAACTCAGGAATCAAGTCGCTGGGTTTCGAAACATGAAACGCCCCGGCAGCAATAAACAAAATGTGATCCGTCCGCACCATCCCATAACGAGTGTTAACGGTAGTGCCCTCAACAATCGGAAGAATGTCGCGCTGCACGCCCTCCCGTGAAACATCCGGACCATGCCCACCCTCGCGCCCCGCAATCTTGTCGATCTCATCCAGAAACACGATCCCGGAATTCTCCACCCGATCGATAGCCGTCCGCGTAACGTGATCCATATCGATCAGCCGCTGCTCTTCTTCCTGAATCAGATATTCAAAGGCCTCATTCACCTTCATCTTCCGCTTCTTGGTCCGAGCCCCGAAGATGTTAGGCAGCATATCTTTGATGTTGATATCCATCTCCTCAACACCCTGGTTCGTCATAATCTCAAAAGAAGGGAAATTTCGTTCCCGCACATCAATCTCAACCTGCCGCTCGTCCAGTTTCCCCTCGCGCAATTGCTGTCGCAACTTCTCCCGAGTCCGCGAAGAAGATTCAGCCAAAGCAGTGCTGCTATCGATCACCACGCCGCCGGCAGTAGTAGGCTCACCCGGCCGGGCCGGTGGAGACGGCGGCAGCAGAATATCCAGCAGCCGCTCCTCAGCATTAAGCTCAGCCTTGTCCGCCACGTCCTCAAGCTTCTCCTCCCGCACATTGTCGATCGCAATTTCCACCAAATCCCGCACCATCGACTCCACATCCCGCCCCACATACCCAACCTCAGTAAACTTCGAAGCCTCAACTTTAAGAAAAGGAGAATTCGCCAGCTTAGCCAGCCGCCGCGCAATCTCCGTCTTCCCCACCCCAGTAGGCCCTATCATGATTATATTTTTGGGGATGATTTCTTCGGCTAGTTCGGGAGTTAGTTTTTGGCGGCGGGTGCGGTTGCGCAAGGCGATGGCGACGGCGCGTTTGGCGTCCTTTTGGCCGATTACGTGTTTGTCGAGCTCGACTACTATTTCGCGGGGAGTCAGTTCGTCGAGGGCTAGTTGTTCTTCTTCGGCGGTGCTGGGTAAATAGATGGCCATAAATTCAGTGACTAGTGATCAGTGGCTAGTGGTCAGTCTGTGTGTCTTGGCTGGCCACTGATCATTGGCCACTGACCACTTTTTCAAAGTTCTTCGATCGTTACCATGTCATTGGTGTAGATGCACATTTTGCCGGCTATCTTCATCGCTTCTTCGGCGATCTGGCGGGCGGTTAGTTGCGTGTGCCTTGATAGTGCTTCGGCGGCGGCTTGGGCGTAGGGGCCGCCGCTGCCTATGGCGGCTACTCCGCCGTCGGGTTCGATTACGTCGCCTTGTCCGCTTAGCAGGAAGGTTTGTTCCTTGTCGGAGACCAGCAGCAACGCTTCGAGGTGGCGTAAATACTTATCGGTGCGCCAGTCTTTGGCTAGCTCTACGGCGCCACGGCCGAGGTTGCCGTGGTACTGCTCGAGTTTTGATTCGAAGCGGCTGAAGAGGGTGAAGGCGTCGGCGGTGGAGCCGGCGAATCCGGCGAGGATTTTGTCGTTGTAGAGGCGGCGGATCTTTCTTGCCGTGTGTTTGATGACGGACTCGCCGAGCGTGACCTGGCCGTCGCCGGCCAGGACTACGCTGCCATTGCGGCGGATGGATAAAACGGTGGTGGATCGGATCAGTCGCTTCGGGGACATGGGCGCAATTCTTGATTATAGCAGCGGCGGGACCGTCGCTTAGGTTGAGACGACGAACCCCAGATCTTTAACACAGGGGGCACAGGGGAGGGAACCTTGATATCAGTCCGTTAACTTGCGACACCGGACTATACTCGCAGGGACCAGTGAGGGAAATTGCAGATAGGCCAAGCTTTTTCCGCCTGCATTGGACGCAGACAACTATCGAAATCAGGTCGCTCGCGAACCGGCGATGAAAGGCGGAATTTATGGACTCGCATGGGCTACTAGAGCTGGCAACCCGTTGGGGATGGTTAGCAGCACTCGTTGTTCTGGTGCTGTGTTACAGAATGGTCCTGCGAATATTCGGCGCTATCGTGGTGCCGGAAGATTCTCTTGGCGTGGTCAACAAGAAGTGGGCGCTGTTTGGCAAGAATCGAGCGTTACCTGTCGGCGCTATCATCGCGTTGAATGGTGAGGCTGGTCTGCAAGCCGACACCCTGGCTCCGGGCGTTCACTTTGGCTTGTGGCCATGGCAGTTCAAGGTGACGCTTCAGAAATTTATCACCGTGGACAAGTCCATGATCGGTGTCGTCGAGGCACGAGATGGGAAGCCTCTTTCCGGTGGCAGAGTTTTGGCTCGAACGGTGAAGTGCAACGCTTTCCAGGATGCGCGCGCGTTTCTTCAAAACGGCGGCGAGCGCGGGCCGCAAATTTCAGTAATTCCCCCAGGAACCTACCGGATCAATCCGGCCCTGTTTTCAGTTGCGCCTGCGCCGATGCTTGAGATCGAGGACAACATGGTCGGAGTCGTGACGACTAAAGACGGCCAGCCCCTGCCTACTGGAGAGATCGCGGGTAAGGAAGTTCCTGGACACAATCTCTACCAGGATGCGGAGGCGTTCATCACGAGCGGTGGTTTCAAAGGCCTGCAGGAGCAGGTCATCCTCGCCGGCCGTTACTTCATCAATCCACGGTTTGCTACGGTGGATACGAAGCCTATGACCGACGTTCCAATCGCAAACGTGGGAGTTGTTATTGCTTATGTCGGTGACCCCGGCGAGGATCTGACCGGGGACAGCTTCAAGCATGGCAACCTGGTCAAACGCGGGCAAAAAGGTGTGTGGATCGACCCTCTCGACCCCGGCAAGTACCCGATCAATCCCTACACCAATAAGGTTGAGTGCGTCCCGACTGCCAACGTGGTGCTCAATTGGGCCACTGGCAAGACCGAAGCACACATGCTCGACAAGAACCTCTCCACCATCACCGTGAGGTCCTCGGACGGATTCACCTTCAATCTCGATGTGAGCCAGATCATCCACATTCCGCGCAACGACGCACCCAAAGTCATTGCCCGGTTCGGCAGCATGACCAATCTGGTGACCCAGGTTCTTGAGCCCACCATCGGGAACTACTTCCGCAACGCCGCTCAATCCTCAGACGTGATTGACTTCCTGAAGAACCGTTCCCAGAGACAGAAGGAAGCCAAGGAGGCGATCTCTGCCGGGCTGGTTGATTACAACGTCAACGCAGTGGACACATTGATTGGTGACATCACGCCACCGCCCGAGCTGATGAAGACACTTACGGATCGCAAGCTGGCGGAGCAGTCGAAGATCACCTTCGAGAACCAGAAACTGGCGGAGGAGACGCGAAAGGATTTGGAGCAAGCCAAGGCCATGGCCGACACGCAACATCGCGTCGTTGATTCGGAGCGAAACGTCACGATTGCCGACTTCGCGGCGCAGGCTGTGGTCAAGGCTGCGGAAGGCGAAGCCAAATCCAAAACCATCAATGCCCAGGCTGACGCTCAGGTGATTACCGCAGTGGGCGCGGCTCAAGCGGGAAAGACTCGCGCGGTCGGAGAGGCGGAGGCGGATGTGATCAAGCAGAAGATCGCGTCCATGGAATCGGCCAACTACGCCGCCGTGCAGATTGCTGATTCTCTCGCCAGTCACGGCATCAAGCTGGTTCCGGACATCTTAGTCAATGGTGGGGGCGGGTCTGGCTCCGGAAGCGGAAGCACACTGGTGGACGTCCTGGTCGCAAATCTGATTCAGGCACAACAAGCAGAGAAGGATACCAAGCGAACAAAATGACAACTCGGTCGGTGGCGGGTTAGACGACGGCAAGTTGCATGGGTCCTTCGTCGGAAGTCGCTTGCTTTGCGTGCGACTCCGCTTCCTCAGGATGACTGGGGCAAGTTAACAGCGCCGGACTGTCGCTGAAAGCTGTCAATAGCCAAGTAGTAAACGATTGGAGTTAAGTTGCTGATAATGTTGGGTAAATATTCCTGAAAAAATGGCGCGTTTACCCTCTCCAACATGATATAATATAATTATAGAGTAAAACTTTAGGAAAATTGAGGCGCGGCCCATGGGCCGCGCCTTTTCTTTTGGGATGAGGGTGTCTGCGGTGGGTGTCGGGCACCCTTCCTGCGCTGCTACGTGGGCGCTCATCGGGGTCCTTCTGGCGCGGGCTTCGCCCGCGGAACGGACGAATGCGTCCGTTCCCACACGAGCGCATCAGCTCTCCACACGACGACTGCGTGGGATCGCCTTTTAGGCGATTCCACTTCGCTCAGGATGACAGTAACTTGAAGATGGGAGAAGAGATGACCAAGTGCAAGGGGTTCAGAACTTTCAAGGAACGCGGGGAGTGGGTGGAGTTGCAGTTTATGGCGGGGGCGGTGCGGAATGGGTTCAAGGTGTCGAAGCCGTGGGGGGATTCGTCGGCTTATGACGTGGGGATTGAATCGGGGGAACGGATTCTGCGAGTGCAGGTGAAATCGACGGACTGCCATACGCAGTATGGATATCTTTGCCAGTTCAAGCCTAACGCGCGCAGCAGGCCTTACACGATGAAGCAGGTCGATTTTTTTGCGGCGTACGTGATTCCTGAGGATGTCTGGTATCTGATTCCGGCGGCTGTGCTTTTGCTGGGGAAGCCGAAGAAGGCTTTGACGCTTTTGCCGGAGAAGCCGCGGCATCCGGAGCGGTACCGGTATGAGGGCTATCGAGGGGCTTGGGGATTGCTGTTGCCGGGCGAGGAGAAGATCAAGGCACACGGTCGGGACCGTTTCGGGGGCTAGCGGCGGAATGGTGGCGCTTCCGTCGACTTTGTGGATGAAAGCTTGCGCCGCCTGAGAAGCCCACTTCTCGCAAAGTACGCGAGGAATGGGGCACCCGCCTGCCCCTCACAACTCGGTCGGTGGCGGAGTAGACGACGGCAAGTTGCCTGGGTCCTTCGTCGGGAGTCGTTCGCTTTGCGTGCGACTCCGCTTCCTCAGGTGACAAGCAAACCCCTCACCGCCGCGAAGCCAACGCAGCCGTCTTCTCAGTGCACGACTCAGGGTACGACCGGCAAGACCAGATGCGAAGGCATGGTGGTGGTGCAATAGATTCTTTGGGTTGCGGGAACGTAGTCAGATGCCGCGGCTTTGTAGATACTGGGCACGAACTTCTGTGGATTGCGATCGATCACGGGAAACCACGTGGATTGAATCTGGACCATGATGCGGTGGCCTTTGAGGAAAACATGGTCGTGGTCGCGCAGCGGGACGTTCCATTCCGTGGGTTGGTTCGGCTTGAGGGCGCGGGGCTTCTCGTAGCTTGCGAGATAGCGGCCGCGGCGCACTTCCATCGCGATGGGTAGTTCGTAGCCATTCAGCGACTGGGCGTATTGTCCGGGCTTGGGGCCTTCGTCGGGATTCCAATCGTTTTTCTGCGCGTTGTCGGGATAGACGTCGATCAGCTTGACGATGAAATCGCTGTCGGTGCCGGAAGTTGAGGCAAACAGATTCGCGGCGAGCGGTCCGGTGACGGTTAGATCGTGGTCGAGCGGATCGCTCACGAAAGAAAGCACGTCGGGACGGTGATCGACGAAGCGCTGGTCGGCAACTTCCCAGGTGCGCCAGTCGCCGGCGGGATACGTCGGCGAGATGGGGCGTTGACGATAGGGCACGGGATTCGCCGGATCGGAAACGTATTCACGATAGGCCTTCGCGTTCCTGGATGGTTCCTGCGCGGTAAACGAGAGCGTGCCGTCCGAATGAAAGTAGAGATTGGTGGGCTTCGCAGTCTTCGGAGGCCACTCCGGGTAAGTGTGCCAGGTGTTCGATCCGCTTTGAAATGTGCTGGCCTGCCACGCCAGCTTCTCGCCCTTGCCGTGCAGGTAATAACGGAAGAATGGGGCCTCGATGTTCTCGCGAAACTCGCGGGCAGTTTCGTGTCCTCCGAAAGGAATGATGCCGATGCTGTCAGCCTTGGGCGTCCGCCACTCGCCGTGATACCACGGTCCGGCGACCATGAAGTTGGTGTGTTGCGGGTCGTTCTGCTCAGCGTGGCGAAAGATTTGCCACGGACCCCAGGGATCTTCCTGGTCCCAGAAGCCGGCAACGTTGAGATTGGGAACAGTGGAGGCGTGCAGCTGGCTCACCCAGGCTTCCTTTTTCCAGAAATCGTCGTAGTCGGGATGGTCGATGGTCGCATTCCAATAAGGAATCGATCCGTGGAGATACTTCGCGTTGATGTTGGAGAGCGGGCCGAGGTTGAGATACCACTCGTAGGTGTCGTAAGTCTCAAAATCAAAGTTAGTGTTCTTGTTCTTGTCGGCCTGCTCCAGCACGGCATATTCAAAGTCGTAACTCTCTCGCAGGGCGCCGTAACGGTGGTCATCGTCGTCCATCCACTGATCAACGGGCGAGGCCTGCTCGCTGATGGCTTTCAGCGCCGGGTGCGGGTGGAGAAGAGTGAGCGCGGTTGTCAGTCCGTCGTAGGAAACACCCATCATGCCAACGTTTCCATTATTGTTGGGCACGTTTTTCACAAGCCAGTCGATCGAGTCGTAGGCATCGGTAGTCTCGTTGGTGGCTTTGGGATCGCTGAGGTCGACCCAGGAGGACAGATTGAAGGTGCCCTCCGACTTGAAGCGTCCGCGGAGATTCTGGATGACGAAGATGTAGCCATCCTGGGCGAGATCTTTCATGGAAGGCGGCATCTGTTCAGGTGGCTTGGCAGGGACTCCGTAGGGCGTGCGGCGAAACATAATGGGCAGTGGGCCGGTTTGATCGACTGGCGTGAAGATGACGGTCTGGAGGTGAACGCCGTCGCGCACCGGAATCATGACTTCCTCGAACTTGAAGATCGGCTTCGGTGGCGGCTGCGGAGTAGTCTGCTGCGCTGCGGCAGACATTGCTGCGGCAGACATGGCTGCGGCAGACACTGCAAACAAGAACGGCAGAGCGAATCGTAGGGTTGATGAGGGCACGAGCGGTCCTCCAGTGTTCCTTATTCGCACAGAAACTGAGCGCGAAGTATATCAGCCCTCGGATTGTCTCGGCCAATCTGTCTGCCGAAGTACTTCTCGTCATCAGAAGTCATTATCCGAATCGGAGGTTGCGATAAAGCTTTGTGAGGCGATGCCGCTCGCGCCCTGGATAGAATCGAGTTCGACAAGACCGGGGGGAAGAAATGCTCATAGGCAGCACAGTGTAGTAGTACACTGAGGTCACTGGGGCGCTCATCCCCGAACCTTTAGAGCCACGCACGATTGTGCGAGACAGGCGGTTTCAAATGAAAACTTGGGGCATACGATTCTTCTCAAAAGCTCTCGTCTTAGGAGTGCTGGCCTTAATGCCTGGCATAGCCCTGGCGCAGATTTCAATCGGCATCAGCATCAATATTGAACCTCCGGCTCTTCCGGTTTACGTTCAGCCTCCCTGTCCACAACCCAACTTCATGTGGACACCGGGCTATTGGGCATGGGACGGCGTTGGCGACTACTACTGGGTTCCTGGAACCTGGGTCGAAGCGCCGCAACCTGGCTTTCTCTGGACGCCCGGTTATTGGGGCTGGGGAGATGGCGGTGTTTACGTCTTCCATGGCGGCTATTGGGGATCGCAGGTCGGCTTCTACGGTGGCGTGAATTATGGATTTGGTTATGGTGGAGGCGGGTTCGCCGGCGGTGAGTGGCGTGGCGGCTCCTTCGCTTATAACACGGCAGTAGTGTCCGTGAACACGACCGTCATTCGGACGACCTATGTGAATACAACCATCGTCAACCAGACGACGATCATCAACAACACTCACACCAGCTTCAACGGTGGCCCGAGTGGAGTTGCGGCGAAGCCGACGGCGCAACAGGCAGCCTTCGCCAGCCAGCCTCACACTCCTCCTACTGCGGCCCAAACCCAACATGAGAATGTTGCGAAGCAGGACAAGTCCAATTTTGCTTCGGCGAACCATGGTGTTCCGGCCCATGCCGCGGTGGCGCGTCCGGCGACCAGCGTCGGGGAACTACAGCACAACGCTGTAACCGCCAAGGCCGCCCCTGGAGCAAAGCCGTATGTTGCTCGTCCGGCCGCTGCGGCAAAGCCTGCGGAAGCGGCGCGACCCGAAAATAAGGCCCCAGCCCCGGCAGCGCATACGACGCCAAACAAACCGGCACCGGCTGCTCACGCGCAGCCTGCTGCGAAGCCAGCGCCAGCCAAGACGGAGAGCGCGCCTCGATCCGAGCAACCCGCTGCGATGAAACCTGCTGCAAAGGAACCTGCTGCAAAGGAACCTGGGCCTGCGATGAAGGCCGCTGCGCCGAAACCTGCCGAGAAGCCGGCTGCGCCTGCGGCGAAACCGGCAGCAAAGCCAGCTCCGGCGGCGAAGCCTGCTGCCAAGCCAGCTCCCAAAGAGGCAGAACACCATCTTTAAGAGGTGGAACAACTAGGGCGGGGCGGTGGGGGGTCGTGGCTCGCCAGGATGTTGTTCTGACTGAGGTCCGACTCCTCAGGATTGGCAGGCGCGTACATTCCCGAAATTATTCTCCATTCACCACTCGCGGAGCCATGTGTGAATGATGCGAAGGGTGCCGGACTGTTTCTTTCCGTTCTTATCCTTACTCTGTTCTGATCCTTCTCCGTGCTGATCCATCCAGACCGACTGAACACGATAATCGTGATGATGTCGTCCGTCTGCCTGGGCTAGGCGCAAGCAGTCATGCTGAAAAAAAAACGCGCCAGCATGTTCTCTGGCGCGTTTCAGGAGGAAGGCGCATCTGCAACCTTCCGAGTAAATCCAATTCAGTCAGTTAGTCCCCGGCGTCAGCGCAAGAGCACACGCCAGTGCCGGTGCCCAGCGACTGCAGCATGCCGCAGGTTTCTTCCAGATTGAAACCTAGCTCCGTGGCGGAGAGAGACGCATCGGTAAGAGTCGTCTCAGTGAGGGCGTACGATCCTCCCTCGCGCTGAGCGTGAGTGAGCCAGCCTTTAATTCCATCCTGAGTCGTATAGGAGACAGGGTTGCAGACTCCGCCTGATGGAACCAGACTTGAAACCTCCTTGATGATGCCGCGGGTAGGCGCGACGCCATGATCGAGGATGTTGGTAAGCAGGTTTCCGTTGACGGTGAGGTCGAGGTATCCATTCGAGGTGATCAGGCAGCTGCAGCATTCATGCATCTCTTCGGTGTTATCGAAGACATAGATGTTTGCACAAAGGTTTGCCGTGGAAGCGTCGCCGTCGTTGGTGAGCCGCAGGTGGGCTAATGGCGCGCCTGCAACAGCGTTCGCAAAGTAGCCTACGTCGTAAACATTGTCTTGAGCCGCGGCGGTGCCCACTCCCAGCACCAAAGCAACGGCCAGTAGGGAAAGCAGTATACAACCAACTTTATTCATGCAAATTCCTCCTAGAGTCGCGCCTAAGGCCGGGGGAGCCGAAGTTACACGTAAAAAGGACTCTAGCGGGTGGTGAAATCTTTGCAATCCCCCATGTGGCTTAGTCCGGGACACAGTAGCTACGCCGATTGGGTTAGTCCGCGCATCTGTGCGACAGGTCTCCGCACCGAGCGCTCATCATTGGAGGAACGAGGGAGGGGACGAGTGTGAGCGCACGTGGGATGACGCAACTGATCGAAAAAGGGGGCGGGCGCGAGGCTCTCCGGAGAATCGCCACGAAGCCGGTCGAGCAAAACCCCACCCCCATATCTACTATCGTGCCGTGCGGTGCACCACGCCCGTGAGGGGCTCGGTTCCGAAATGCTTGGAGCCGGGGGATCCGAACGTCAGGGTAATATATGTCGAACACCGAGTTCCTCACCGGCTGACTTCGGGCCCTGAGCGGTACACTTCGCTGGCGGCCAGCGCTGACGGTCGCCGGTTGGTTCTC
>Ga0070764_10001330_pt1 | contig 10676 bp, 8 predicted proteins | sample HubBroMetageWRM4_FD_67287 | JGI IMG/M metagenome (GOLD analysis project Ga0070764, IMG submission 67287) | Warmed soil microbial communities from the Hubbard Brook experimental Forest, New Hampshire - Hubbard Brook CCASE Soil Metagenome WRM 4 | ecosystem: Environmental > Terrestrial > Soil >... | reverse complement strand
TGATGTCCATCGTGAGGTGATCGAGCGAGCCCGCGAAATCGAAGACGACCAGATCGTTCGCGGCAATCTGATGACGATCCGCGAAGTAGTGAATCACGTTCACGTCGTTGCCCGAGCTGACGATCGCCGGATACGACGCGCCCTGCGCGCCTTTATCGAACATCTCGAAATACGCGAACGCCTCGATTTGATACTGGAACATGCCGGGCTTCGCATGCGCGAGCGCATCTTTATTTGCTTCTGCGCTGATCTTTCCGATGCGCCGCTCGATTTCGATTTCTTCGGGAGTTTTGATGTTGCGCATCGCGTCGAGAAACGGCGTGAGGTCGCGAAAATGGAGCAGCGGGTAGCGCTGCTGGAGCAAATAATTGTCGGCGATGTTGCCGGGGATCGGCTCGTGATACGGATTTGAGAATTTCCAGCCGTTGTCGCGGCCCACTTCGGCGCGCGCACCGTCGGCTTTATCGGGGAAGTTGAGTCGCACCCACAGGTCGGCGTTGGGCGAATCGCTGCCGGGGCGCGTGATGCGTGCGGAGATAAATTCATCGAGCGTGGTGATCGGCAGCACCACGGGGTAACCCATCGCGGCGCGCGCATCGGCGGAAAGGGAAGAGAGATTCGGGCCGTACACTTGAGCGGTGCGCGGCGCCTGCTGCGGCTCGAAAATGTAAGTCTTGCCGCCGACTACATCGATCAGCATCGCCGAGCCGGGATCCTGCAGGCCGGTGAAGTAGTAGTAGTCGTTGTCTTCGCGGTAGTGCGTCGCCTCGGGAATTTCGGTGCGCGCGAAAAGCAAAATCCAGCCCGTCTTGCACTGCGCTGCGAGCGCGGCACGGCGCGCTTCAAACGCTTTTGCGCCGCCGAGGTCTTGGATGGCTTGCGTGTCTGTGTATTGCGCGGTGGCTGTAAATGCAAAGGCGAGAACGAGCGCGGCGACGGCGACTATGTTGCGAAGATTCACGAGCGGGCCTCCTGAGGCGGCGTGTGAAATTCCGGCAACGTTGTATCACATTTCGAGGCTCGGATGAGGCGAGGAGAAAACGGCACCGAGTGAAAACCAAAACATTACACAGAGAACACCGAGAACTGCACGAGGGCACGGAGGCTCTGTGCTTGGCGCCGAATTCTCGGTGCACTCAATGGTTTTCTCGGTTTTTCTCTGGGAAATGTTCCACGCTCTTGAATTTGTGGTGTGCCGTGTCACCACGTCGATGTGGTTTTCGACTTCGCAGCGCGCGGCTCGCCTGGCGCGTGCTCCATGTCGAGCACATGATGGCCGCCCGGTTTCGCGCGTTCGCCCGTCGCCGCGGCTTTCAAGATGCCGAGTAGCTGCACCATTTTCCCCGAGGGCGGCTCCCAATATTCCGCGCGCTCGGCCGTCACCTTCAGCAGGCAAATGTCCGGATCGTCGAGTCCCTGCGGAAACCACGCCTTATAAATGTCGCTCCACAATTGCTTCATCATCTCGCGGTCGCGCGAGATCGTCGCCGTCCCCGCGATCGATACGAATCGCGAATCGTCTGCGCTCGCGTAGGTGAGGTTAACGCGCGTGTCGTGCGCGATCTCCTGAACGGGGCTGGTGCGGCCGCTCGAGAAAAACCACAGCGTGCCGTCGAACGCGCGCCCCTCGGGCTGCTTCTGCGTCGTCATCGGGCGGCTTTGCAGCGCGCCTGTGCCGTCGATCGTAGTCATCATCGCGAACTTGATGCCGCGGATTAGTTTGTCGAGCTTGTCGAAATCCGTCTCGGTGTGAACTTCTGAAATCGGACGCGTTTCGTTGGCCATGCGTCACCTCCCGCGGTGCGTGGAGCCTCGTGATAGGAAAATGCTACGCGCGGGCGGTGGGCGGGGGACATCCAGTGTTTCGGGTAAGCAGGCTTAGGAACAAGCGCTACAGAAAACCGTGGAACATTTCACGGAGAAAACCGAGAACGGCATGAGGGTACGGAGACTCCGTGCTTGGCGCAGAATGCTCCGTGTCCTCAAAGATTTTCTCGGTGTTCTCTGTGGAATGTTCCATGCATTTGCATCTGTCACGCCTCGTCAAGCGCTGGCGCGCGACGATAAAGGGCGTAGGTGACCACCAGCGCGGCCATGCCCATCACCGCGGCGAATAGGAACACGGCGTGGTAGCCCGCGTGAGTGACGATCACACCCGCCGCCGGCCCTGAGACGCCGAGCGCGAGATCGAAAAACGCCGTGAAGATCCCGAGCACCGTGCCGCGGTTCACCACTTCCACGCCGCGCACGGCTTCCACGCCCAGCGCCGGAAACACCAGCGAAAATCCAATCGCTGTGATCGCCGCCGCGAACATCGCCATCTGCGGGGAATTCGCGCGCCACAGCATGAGCAAGCCGAGAATATCGATCGAGAGGCACACCATCACCACGCGGAATCCGCCGTAGCGCGGAATCATCCCTGCGAAAATCAGCCGCGTCACCACGAAACAAATTCCGAAGATCGTCAGCGTGAGCGCGGCGTGAGGCCAGTTGCGGCTCGCGAAATACAGCGTGGCAAATGACGCGATGCAGCCGAATCCAATCGACGCCATCGCGAGCGTCAGCCCGTGCGGCGCCACGCGTTCGAGCAAATGTTGAAACGGATGCGGCTCGCCAGGCTCAGGTGGCACTTCGGCGATCGGCTTTGCGATCGCGTAGCCGAGAACGGGAATCACTGTCATCACAACGGCCAGCGCGGCCATGCCCCAGCGGCCCACGATCCACACGCCGAGCGGCGCGCCTGCGGCCACAGCGCTGTAACCCATCACGCCGGACCACGCGATCACCTGCGTCGTATTCTCGTGGCCCACGCGGCCGATGCCCCAGAGAGTTTGCCCCGTGGCGACGAGGCTTTCACCTGTGCCGAGAAAAAGCCGGCTCACGAAAATCACGGCAAGCGCAAGGAGCGGCCAGCGCACTCCAAACGAGGCAGCGACCAGCAGCGCGCCGCTGATGATGCACGCCCACAGGCCGATCACGACGGTGCGTTTCGCTCCAGTGGTGTCACTCATGATGCCGGAGCGCGGGCGGCTCAGCAGCGTCGCCACATACTGCATGCTTACGACGATGCCCGCCATCAGCGGCGAAAATCCGAGCGTGACGTGCGCGAACACCGGCATCACGGCGAGTTGCATCCCGATCACCAGATAAATCAGGAAGCTCAGCGATGCGGTGATCGCGATTTTGACGGTTACGTTGAGCGATGAGGAAAGCAACGGGCGATATCCTGAGCGTTATTTTCGCACGCCGCCGCTGCGCGCAGCACATCCACTTTGGCTTTCAAAACGCGGCGCGTAGCGTAGGCTTCGGCCTGCGCATCGCTGCGGCAGCTGCGACGGACGTCGCCGTGTCTAAGTGCGTGGCGCTTGAGGAATGTGAAGTCCGTGTGAGTCTCCGCGCCGACTGCAGTCGCTCCGCCTAGGATTTCTCAGACTGAAGTCTGCGTTACCCGCGGGCTTAAGCCCGCTTCTCACACAGGCAAGAATGCCTATGCCACTGCGCGAAGTAGCATGTGCAAACCTGCCGGTGGGCTTTTCTGTGCCTCAGTTTTTCGAAGGCGCCGAAGCAGCAGCGGGCTTTGCGTTCGGTTTACTCGTGAGCGGTATTTGCGATGCGTCGTTCGCTTTGATGTTCATGAACATCCCACGCAGCGTCGCGTACTGATCGCTCGGGAAGTTGATCGCGTTGAGCGAGAAGCTCCGCCGGATCTCGATCGCTCCATCGTGCTGCGATACATCAACGCTCCAATTAAAGAGGTCGCCCGATTTCACCGGCTTCAGCGTCGGCACCGCTTCAACGGAATAGCCAGCGGGCGTGCGCATCACGAAATCATCAATTTCCTCGAATCGCTGCGGAAAACGGATCGGATTCACGCGCGTGGTGGAATTGAACGAGTCCGCATAAGCGCTGGCAAAAACCGACGCGGGCACCAGCATGTGCGATCCAGCGGTCGTCGCGAACCCGCTCAGCTTCAGAGTTCCTTTCGCGACCAACGCTTTCTTGTTGTCGTTCCAGTCCGAAGCCTCCGTAACGGAAACTTCCGCGCCTGCCGGCAGCCGCGCTTTGAAATCGTCTTCCAGAGCTTTCTTGCGTCCCAAGTCGTCTTCGTTGAAAAGCGATGTGCGCCTCTGCGCTGCCGTCGATCCGTTGAACGTCGCCTCAAACGTGCCGGACGAGCTTCCATCTTCAGCAATTTCCAGTTCGACGCGCCGGATCGTCACCGAATCGCCGCTGCTTTGCTGCTGCGTGACGATTGGTTCCGGAACCTTGGCCGTCAGCCGCAGGCCTTTACACTCCGTCTCATTCCACGGCAATAATCCGAACGGGTAAAATTTCGCGGCGGGATCGAGCCAGTATTCCGTTTTGTCGGTCTGCACCCACACCAGTGAAGTATCGAGCTGGCTTGTGTCCTCGCTCGTCGATACGAACGTGTTCCGGTCGCGCATGGCGATGAACGCGAGTTCCGCTTTGAATCCGGCGGCGCGCGCCAGACCCACGAAAAATAAATTGATCTGCTCGCTGCCGCCGTAGTTGTGCTTGATCAGGTCTTCGACGTTGTCGTTGGATTTTATTTTTTCCACTTTGCGCTCGGCTTCGCTCTTTTCGTTTTCAAAGTCGAGGTTGTGCACGCTCTGCGCGCGGTCGTAAAGCTTGCGGAGCTTTTGATCCGGCGTGTCAGCGGGCGAGACCGTCTCGTTCACCACTTTTTCCAACGAATGCTTCTTGTCGATGAAATATTCGCCGCCGCCGCGCCAGTATTCCCCAACGAGCTTCCAGAATTCATCCGACGAAGACACCGTGCTGCCCGGAAAACTGTAGAAAAACTCCACGCGCGATTCGAGCAGGTGCCCGGGAGGACTCAGGGGTTCTTCTCTCACCCCTCGCACGTCGTGCACTTGCATCGCGTAGGAATGATCGGGCTGCTTCTGGGGCAGGGCGTCCTTCGGCAGATTGGTCGAGCGGAAATTCAGCGATAAGGTGCCCGATCCGGGCCGGATCGAGAAATGCGCCTCGCGTGTGTAGAGTTCATCGGAGACGGTCCAAGCCAATTCGTGGAAGCCGAAACCGTAAGCGCGCGTGTATTTGAATTCGATAATCGATCCCGGATCCACCTGTTGCAGCGAGAACGTCTGTTCCATCGCGCCGAACCGGCCGGATTTCGCCACAGGCCTTTCGAAAATTTGCCCGTCGAAGTTGACGACTGTGCCGTCGGGCTTGATCGTGCGCGCCTGAAGGTTCTTGATTTTCGAATCGCCCTTCACGAAGGCGATCGCGCGGCTGGACTCCGTTTGTGCTCCGGTGGCTGTGAAGATTTTGATTCGCACGTACTCATCGACAATTTCGCCGCCGTAGGTCGCTTTCGATACGTCCACGCGGACGCTGCGATAGAGGATCATCGCGTCGTCACCGGGCTCGGCGGGATTGTCTGCGAGCGCTAGGTCGGCCGGCGAGATTGGGAGCCAGTCTTCGATGGACGCGGCCGCCGCGACACCGGTTCTGCGTGCCGCGACTAGCGCGATGCCGCACAGCATGACCGTGAATAACGCGATGCGTGCCGCTTTAGCTCGAGATGGGATCACGAGCGGCCTCAATTCTTCGCCGGCGAAGCGGCGGTGGCTGTCGCGGGCTTGGCATCGGCGGAAGTGGTGAATACGGCCTGCGCTTCGTCGTTGGTTTGCACGGCGAGCATGAAATGTCGGACGGACGCGTATTCGTCGCGCGGAAAACTAATATCGTTAATCGCGAGGTGCCGGGTGATTTGCAGCGTCTGGCCGTGCTGCGTGGATTCGACGATGTAGCGGAACGAATTGCCCGCGACGATCTTCTTCGATTCCGGCAGCACGCCGATGGTGTAGTTCGCCGGCGCAGTCATAGATACGGTGTCCATTTGTTCGTAGCGCTGCCCGAAGCGAATTGCATTGGAACGCTTTTCCGGATGGAACGCGGCGCGGTGGCTCATCAGGAACACGGTGATGGGTACCAGCAACCTGCGTCCGGTGACCGATCCGAATGTGGCGAGTTTGATTTTCCCGTTGAACTCGAGCGGTTTCGACGTGTCATCCCAGTTGGAGATTTGATCGACGCTGATGTTGGCACCCTGCGGCAAATCGCGTTTCAGCTCGCGCTCGAGCGCAACTTTGCGGCCCGCTTCGTCGTCGTTGTAGATCGATTCACGCTGAATCGCTCCCTCGGCGCCGGTGAAGCTGATGTCGAATGTGCCGGCCGCGCTGCCGTCGTCGGCGAGCTGAAGTTCTACATTGCGAATCGCGGTGGCGTCGCTGCTTTTTTGCGCGGGCGTGGTCACAAAGTCGGCGCCGTTCTTGCTGAGGCGAATTCCATTCGACTCGGTCTCGTTCCACGGCAGCAAGCCGAATGGAAAATATTTCGACGCAGGGTCGAGCCAGTACTCCTTGTCGCCGGCGCGGACCCATACGAGGTTGTCGTCGAGCTGGTTTACAGCTTGTCCATTGGGAGTGAAAATGCTGCGGTCGCGCGCGGCGATGTACACCATGTCTGCGTCGAAGCCCGCGGCCCGCGCAAGACCCACGAGCAGAATATTAATCTGATAGCCCGTGGCGTAATCGTGCTTCAGCAGCTCTTCCACGTTGTTATTCGGCTTGATCGCTTCGGCTTTCAGCTCCGCCGCGGATTTTTCATCCTGAAAGCTGAGGTTGCGGACTTTCTGGGCGCGATTGTAGAGCTTTTGCAGCTTTTGCTCCGGCGTATCGCTGGCGGCCACTGTTTCGGAGACCGCCTGCGCGAGCGCGGATTTCTTGTTGAGGAATTTATCCACGTCGCCGCCGCGCTGCTTGCCGATGGCATTCCAGAATTGCGGCGCGCTCAAGCCGGAAGGCTCGCCCGCGTCCCGGTAGAAAAAATCCACGCGCGCTTCCAGCGCACGCAGCGGAGGCATCAACGATTCGTCCGCGATGCCCGGCAAATTGTGAACCTCCATTTTGTAGGAGCCGTTGCCCTGGCGCAGCGGCAGCGTTCCCGCGGGAAGATTCGTGGTGCGGAAATACAGCGTAGGATCCATGCTGCTGCGCGCGGCGTAGGGATCAATCGAGAAATAAGCGTCGCGCATGAAAAGGTGCTGCGACACCGTCCAGTCCTGCTCGAAAACGAAATCGGGCTTGTACGTGCGGCGGTAGCGATACTCGATGATGCAGCCGGGCTCGACCTGCGGGGGCGTGAACGTCTTACCAAGAAAATTCGAGTTGCCGCTCTTTTCGAGAACCTTCTCGTAAACCTTTCCGTCGAAATTGACGACGGTGCCGTCGGGCTTGATCGTGCGCGCGGCGATGTCCACGATGTCGGAGTCGCCGTGCACAAAATCGATCTCCGGCGTCGATTCCTCGTCCGCGCCCTTCTGCGTAAAAATCTTGATGCGAATGTATTCGAGGTCGTATTCGCCGTCGATGGAGGCGCGGCGCGCGTCCACGTGGCTGCTGCGATAGAGAATCATCGCGTCGGCGCCGGGTTCGGCGGGATTGTCTTTCATTGCGAGGTCGGCGGGCGGGACGGGAAGCCACTCGTCCGCGACGACGGTCGAGCGCGTAGCGACGAGCACGACGGTGGCAGCGGTAGCGAGGATGAATGTGACGAGTGCGAAGCGTGCGGCGTTGCGTCGGGCTGGGCTCAAGACCGTGTCCTTTTGTCCGCGCGAGTTTTCGCGGGTGAAGGTGCGACTCTCGCTAGCGTAGAAGAGCCGGCGCGAGTTCAGTGGGGGAGAATACGGGGCGATGTCGTTCGCGTCAATATGTGGGGAGATCAACGCAGGCGCGGACGCGGGAAGTGCCCGCAGCGTGAAGTGCGCTACGGTTTGTCATATACAAAGACTTGTCTCGGGTCGTCGGTCTCTTCGGTCAGCACGCGCCCGTCGGCGGAAAGCGTCCATCGAGATTTCAGGCTGATCGGCTCGTAGCCGCTGGCCGGACCGGAGGTGATTCGGCCGCCCATTTCGGTCACCAAAACTGACTTTTTCCATTGAGCCTTGGTGAACATCTGATTCTCGGCGGTCTGCAGGGACACGTGCTCTTTGCCGTCCGGAGTGAACTCTTCCGTCGATAGCTTTCCGTCCGAGGTGCTGCGCATCTGAATGGTTGCGTCGGAGTGCGGGTACGTAATCACGATCGTCTTGGAGCTCACCGACGGATGTTTTCCGAGCTTGCTCTTCGCCAGATTCAGCACCCACGTCCCAGAAAGATCCGGCGCGGCGCCAGTTTGGGCGAGCGCCGTGAAAGCCAGCAGGATCGCAAGTGGGATCGAAACGAGCGGTTTGCGCGCAGTTACAGCAACGATGAGGTTCATTGCCGGGAATGTAACACAACCGGCGTGGATCGCACTGTAGGGAAGTGTTACGCGCCGAACTGGCGGAGGTGATGATCGAGGTGCTTGTACATTAATATGGCCCACTCATTGGGCGTGAGCTGGCCGAAGAAGCTGTGCGGATGTGTGGTGCATCCCGCGGGTCCGGCTGCGGCGAAGCGATCGATCAACGTCACCAGGCGCGTGCGTTCCGCGTTAAGGTCCCGGTCGTCGCGCACGATCAGTTCCGGCATCGTCGGCGAATTGCGGCGCATCGGTGCGTCGTCCTTCAGAGCGAGCGGCTTGATGACCCATCCGAGCAGCCTGCCTGCAAACACGCGCGGCAGATTTTTCTCGCCGAGCGCCATCTCCATGCTCGTGCAGCAGTGCGCCATCGCTTGCGGCGCGGTCATCGAGCCCCACTGCCGTGCGCTATCCGGGCGCAGCGATGCGATTCGCTGTTTCACTTCCTGCACTTCCGCCGCGTTGTAGAGATTTTTCATCGCTGGCGCGTGTTACGGACGGCGGCCGGCCATGCGCGCTTCCACTTTCGCGGCGGCCTCGTCCAGCTTCTTCGCGGCTTCGCGCAGAAAAGAAGCGGTGCGGCGCTCGGTCTCTGGCGCGACTTCCTGCTCCACGTACTGGCGGATCTTCGAGAGCTCTTCATCGATGCGCCGGCCGAATTCTTCAAAGCGATCCATGGGGTCTCCATCCTGCTAAGACAAATGCTTGAGACATAAGGATAACGGTTTTTGTGTTGTGAGTGGAATGGCCTGCCGCGCAGGCAGTTCTCCGGCGAGGAAAAATATCGAGACGACGCAGATTGCCGCCGGACCTCAAATCAATCGCGCGGCACCTATAGGGGCGGGTTGCGTTGCTGATGCGCAAGTCGGCGCACTTGTCTCGGTAGCCGGCCAAGCCTGCGGCCGTTTTCATTCGCTGCGCGAAACAAACCGGCCTCTACAGGTAGCGTTGGATCGGCCGGAACACGTCGAGAGGCAATCTCGTGACGGAAGTTGCGCCGAGGGAATTTCGTTGTTGTGACCGTGGTCCGTCGATGTGCCGAGCGCTGACACGACTAGTGCTCGGCGGAGAACGGCCTGCGCGGCAGGCTATTCAACTCCCGCCGTGCGGCCCACGTGCCCGCTGGACATCAGCCGGAGCTGTGCGTACACTCCCTCCAATTCCCACCTGTAGTTCCGGAGGCTCCAATGGCCAGGCGTGACTTTTTCCGTTCACTCGCGGCACTTCCATTTCTCTCGCTCCCGTTCACCGTGCAGGACACCAAGAAAAAGCTCCACATCATGATGAAAAGCGCCTGGGGCACGGATGACGAGACGCGCGCGTCGTTCGTTTTCAATCACGCACTCGCGCTCGCGAACGCCGGGCACGACGTTCAGATTTTTCTGCTGGGCGACGCGACGGTACTCACGCGAAAGGCCGTGGTGGATTCAATCGTTCCGATGGGTTGGTCGCCGCTGAAGGAGACGTTCGAGAAGCTTGTGGCGGCAAAGATTCCGGTGTTCGCGTGCGGGGCGTGCAGCCGTTCGCGCGGCGTCACCGAGGCGGACCTCGCGCAGTGGGGATTCCAGTTCGGCAATCCCACGATTTTTGTGGGAATGGTCGAGTGGGCGGACAGAATCATCACGGAATAAACCACAAAACAGCAGCAGCCTGAACGCCGCTGAATTGAAACAGGCAAGAATGCCTGTGTTGCTGCGAGTAGCATGGGCGTTCCCGCCGGTGTGCAGTTGTGTCACACGCGTCGTGAGTATCCTTGCGCTCCAGTCACCATTCCGTTACAAGTAGAGGCGCACCGACCCGGAGCCCTACGTGAGTCCAGACGCGAGCGCCTCTGTAACGAAAGCGCCAGCCGTCCCCGCAACGCCGCCGCACAATCGAACTCGCAGCCTACGCATCCGGCGAAATCCAACGTTCTACATCGCGCTCCCGGCGCTACTCGTTGCGATTCTCGTGTGTGCCGTTCGCCTGGCGGCAGACACGCTGAGCGGCACGGTGAAGGATCCGTCCGGCGCAGTGGTGGTGGGCGCGAGTGTCGCCATCGAGGGCGCGTCGCTCAAGCAGCCAATCGCGCTCGCGAGCGACGCCACCGGAAAATTCAGCGCGCCGAATCTTGCGCCCGGCAATTACACGCTGCACGTTGAGAAAGCGGGCTTCGCGCCGTTCACCACCACAGTGGACGTGCGCGGCGCGGCGGATGTAGCCGTGAACCTGACCATCGCCTCCGAGCAGGCCACCGTCACCGTCACAGAAAAAGCCAGCGCGCTGGCGAATTCAAACGCCACCTATCGCGCGCTCCGCGACGACGGTCTCGGCGAATCGCGCAACGTGGAGAATTTCACGCTGCC
>Ga0070764_10001329_pt1 | contig 10677 bp, 9 predicted proteins | sample HubBroMetageWRM4_FD_67287 | JGI IMG/M metagenome (GOLD analysis project Ga0070764, IMG submission 67287) | Warmed soil microbial communities from the Hubbard Brook experimental Forest, New Hampshire - Hubbard Brook CCASE Soil Metagenome WRM 4 | ecosystem: Environmental > Terrestrial > Soil >... | reverse complement strand
GCAATATCGTGCGGAGGCGCACGTGTCTCAAGAAGAGCTCGCCGAGCGGGCCGGCGTCAGCGCGCGGGCCATCGGCGACATCGAAACCGGCATTTCGCTCTGGCCGCGCGCGATTACGATTTCGCTGATCGCGGAGGCGTTGCAGCTCGATGCTGCTGCGCGAGAGACGCTGCGCCTCGCATCGAGCCGCCGCGGCCTTTCAGCGAATACCGAACTTCCCGAGGCCGCGCCGCTCGTCGGACGCGAGGCTGAAATGGCCGCCGTGCTCGCGCTCCTTCGCGACGAAGACGTGCAGCTGGTTACGCTCACCGGCGGACCCGGTGTCGGTAAAACCGCGCTGGCCGCCGCCGCGGCGCGCGAACTTGCGCCTGAGTTCGGCGGACGAACGCGCTTTATCGATTTTGCTGCACTGCCCGATCCCGCGCTCGTGCCCACCAAGATCTCGCTGGCAGTTGGGGTTCGCGACGTCCGCGGCAATTCGGTTACGGCCTCCGTCGCAGCGGCGATCGGCGGCGCTCCGATGCTCATCCTCATGGATAACTTCGAGCGCGTGGCCGCGGCGGCTCCCTTCGTCGCAGAGTTACTTGTAGCGGCTCCGCAACTCAAAGTTCTGGTCGCGAGCCGCGCCCGCTTGCGCTTGCGAGCCGAGCGCACGTTGACGGTCGGGCCACTGGCAACCCAAGCCGGCACTGCATTGTTGCTGGAGCGCGTTGCGTCGTTTTGGCCGGACCTCGCGTTATCCCAAGACGAGCAGTCGACCTTAGCGACGCTGACGGAAGCGCTTGGCGGCGTGCCGCTCGCGATCGAGTTGGCCGCACCGTTGTTGCGCACTTCGTCGGCCGCGGAGCTGGCGGCTCGGCTCGAACGTCCTCTTGACATCCTCGTAACGCAAGATCGCCGCTTGCCGCAACGTCAACGCACCATGCGTGATGCGATCGCCTGGAGCTACGCGCTGCTGCCGCCCGATGGGCAACACTTGTTCCGGCAGCTGGCGGTCTTTGGCGGCTCGTTTATCGAAGAGGCGGTGCAGAAAATTGCGTCGGATGGCGCGTCGTCCAGCGATGCCTTGGGAACGTTGCGAGCACTGGCGGCGCTGATCGACCAGAACCTCGTCCGCATCTCCGACGACGCCGCCGAAGAGGCGCTCTTCGAACTTCATCCGCTGCTCAATGAGTTCGCGAACGAGTTACTCGAACGCGAAGGTGAGCGAGAGACGGCGTACCTCCGATTCACCGAGTACTGTCTGCAGCTCGCACAGGAGCCCCCGCGACCCGAACCATCGTACGATCGTGCGACTCGCATTCGTTTGCAACGCGAGTCGGCCCATTTCGACGCCGCGCTCGGGTGGCTAAAAAGCACCGGGCGTTTGGACCAAGCGCTGATACTGGCCGTCACGATCTGGCCGATTTGGTACCGGCGGGGTGAGAACGTGCACGGATATGCCTGGCTGACCTCCCTGCTCTCGGACGCGCGCGCGGGTTCCGTTAGCGATGCGGCGCTCGCGGACGCGCATTGGGCAGCGCTGGGACTCTGCGAATCATCGGGTCAACCGGAGCGTTTCGAAGAGCATCTGGGCGTCGCGCTGCCGCCCAAACGCGCAGCCGGCGATCGGGGCGCCGTCGCCTCAATGCTTGCCGGCGCGGGCGCGGCCGCACATCTGAAAGGCGAGCACCACAAAGCTCGAGCGTATCTCGACGAAAGCCTGACGATTCGGCGAGAGGTTGGCGACGGGCTCAACATCGCGCGCTCGCTCCTCGACCTGGGTACGCACATGTCCGACCAAGGTGAGTTCGCGCAAGCCATGCGTTACCTTGATGAGGCGCTCATTCTGTTTCGTGCAGCGGGCAGGCGGATGGGCACGAGTCTCGTGCTGGGAGCTCTCGCATTGGTCGCGATCCGCTCCGGTTCGCCGTCGCATGCAGAGCTGCTCGCTCGCGAAGCCGCCGACGTCGCCGAATCCGTTGGTTTCAAAGAATCGGCGCGAACCGCAAAAATCATCTTGAGTCGGGCGCTCTTGGCATCGCGAAAGATTGACGAAGCGCAACGGCTGGCACGTAGCGTGGCCGCCAATGATGAGGCCGCACCGGCGGTGCCGAGCGACGTCGCCCGAGTGCTCGCCGCCATCGCCTTCGAACGCGGCCGGCTGCGACTCGCGAGTCTCCTGTTGGGCGCCGCTTCGGCCGACCTAATCGGGGTGCCGATGGCCGATCGCGCATCCTACCAGAAACTAGCGACCGCACTCAGCGCCGCTTTGGGTCCAGACTTTGACGCCGAGTATGCCGCAGGTCGCGAGCAGGGCGTGCGAGCGGTCCTTGCGGCGAGCGAATTCTGTTAACTCTCGCCCAGATTGGGGAAGAAACTCGTAATTCCAGCGGCTGCATTTGGAGGTTTACCCATGATGAAGAGTTTCGTCGCCTTCTTGATTGCGATGGCCTTGCTCCCGACGAGCGCTGGGGCGCAGGCGCAGAGCCCGCCTAACGTGACCGGTAACTGGACGGTTAATCCGACCGGTGAGGCACTGGCGAGCGGGCTACTCCGCCTTCGGCAAGATGGCCCGAACCTGACCGGTACCTACGGTGGGGGCGGCAAAATTGACGGCAAGTTCGAGCCGGGCAGCCTGCAAGTCAATGGCACCTGGAGCGACCCGCGCGGCAACGGTTGGATGACGATCGTTTTCGGCTCCGACGGGAACCGCTTTTCCGGCGACTGGGGACGTCCGGGCAGTAAACCGAGCGGCCATTTTGACGGAATTCGTTCGGCCTTTCCCAGTGTCACCGGGGCCTACTTTGTAAATGTCAGTGGAAGCGACGAATTTGCGACGCGAAGGATTACGCTGCATCAGTTAGGCTTAGACGTGGTCGGCAACTACGGGCCCGGAACTCAGGTGAATGGCTCGATGGCAACAGACTCCAACACGTTCAACGGCACGTGGAAAGGGCCCAATAGCAACGGTTGGATCAAGCTGCAGTTCGCCGACGACAGCCGGAGTTTTCAGGGAACCTGGGGCCTGACCGCGGGCACCGAGCCCGCCGGAAGCGTCACCGGAAGCGTGAGAAACGTTCCCAACTCGAACGCGACCGCAAATGCCGGGCCGGTCGAGGTCCGAGGACTCTGGCGCATCGCCTCCAGCGGTAAGGCCTTTTCCAGCGACGTTCTCAAACTCGAACAAGATGGCCGAAGCGTGACCGGCTCCTACAAGAACGGACACCTGGAAGGCACGCTCTCGCGCGGATCCCATTCGCTGAGCGGCAACTGGCGTGACCCTTACGGCAACGGCGTCTTCACGCTTAGATTCGCCTCAGATGGCATGAGCTTCCAAGGCACCTGGACCACGAAGTACAACAGCGGCAGCGTTATCGGGAAGCGCGTGATCGCGGCCTCGTCGGCGTTGCGTCAGTAACGCTCGATCGCTTCTTACGCCTAGCGCGTTTTCTCGTTCGCGAGAAATGATCGCTCGAACGCGCTACGGCGCGATGCCGGTTGCCGCGGCGCAGGAATATTTGCAACGACTCCGCACCGTTGGTCTTCGCGATTACCTCAAAATGCACGGCAACCGGGCTGCCTTCGTGCTCGAGCGTCTCGATGGCGACGTCACCAACCTCGGACTCCTATCTTTTTGGGATTCTCTCGAATCGATCGAAGGTTATGCCGGCGACGATTGGTTCGGGGCGACCCTTCAACATCATTCGGTATATGCCCATCGTTTGGAGGTCGCCAACGCCGCGAAGGTCGCTCGCGCGTGGCACGGAGTCGTCCCTTTGGATAAGTCCGACGCCTATCTCGAGCTCATGCGTACGATCGCTCTAGACGACTACGAGCGCGTAACCGGAAACCAGGGAGCCTTTGTCCTTCATCGCACGGCTTCTGACGTCGCGCACTTCACGATGCTGACGTTCTGGGAATCGCTCGAGGCCATCGCTCGTTTTGCCGGCCGCCCCATCGACCGAGCGAAGTATTACGATTTTGATGCGGCGTATCTGCTCGAAATGGAGCCGAAGGTTCTGCATTACGACGTTTACGGGCTCAAAACTTAAACTCGATTGCGCCGCGTTCGAAGTTGATCAGGTACTCTTTAACTTCGAGTCCGCCGCCGAAGCCAACGAGAGCGCCCGAAGCGCCGATCACGCGATGGCATGGGGCGATGATCGGAATTGGATTGCGCCCATTTGCCGCGCCCACGGCACGCATCGCGTTGACGTTGCCAAGGCGCCTCGCGATTTCACCGTACGTGCGCGTCTCACCAAACGGGATCTTCAAGAGTTCGTCCCATACGCGCTTTTGAAAATCGGTGCCGCGAAACTCGAGCTTCAGTTCGAACTCCTTTCGCTGACCCGCAAAATATTGATCGAGCTGCCGTGCAGCTTCCACGAGTACCGGCTGATGCGGATCTTCCATTGTCTCGAGGCGAGGAACGCTCGACCCCTTCGATTCCCAACTTACCGCCAGAAGTCCCCGATCGCTGCCGACGAGCCGCAAATTGCCGACCGGCGATGGGACGATCGTGTAGAACATTACGAACCCTTCGACACGCCGGCGCCGGGCTTGGTTGCCACGACGCCGTTGCGGATTTGTAAGCGCTTTCCCTCGAACGTCGTCAGCTCGAAACCGTCGAAGCGCTCGTTGAACGTCCGGCTGTAATCGCTCAAAAGCGAGATCGCTTGCGCTTCACCGGCGAGCAGCCCCGCGATGCTATCGGAGCGATAATGCACTCCCGCTGCGTGACGCGCAAACGCGATATTGATTGCGAGCTTTTCAAATTCGCCCCCGAGCATCAGCGGGCGTTCGCGCCAGGGCTGCAGTTCATCGCCGTCGGCGCTCGCAGCCACCGCATTCGGGATGACGAAGTTCTCATTGAAGAAGGCCTTCAAGACCGTCGCACACGCGCCCGCAGCGCAGGCATGCGCCGATGGATACGATGGATGCGTCGGACTACCCTCAGGATAGGCGACCGGCAGAAAGGCCGCGGCATGAAGCGACTTCGTTCGAGCGACGGCGTCGGATCGGAGGATGTCGGGGTGGATCCCGTAGGCTTTGCGCCCACTCATTTGGTACTCGATTCGGCCGCCCATAACTTCGGGACGCAAGCGCCGATTCACCAGCCATTTGTGATAATATGACGTCTTCTGCCCGAGAAGCGCCGCCTGCGCGATCAGCGTGAGGAACATCTTGTTGCCGAACGTGATGTCGCCGAACTGTGTTTTGGAGTTACGATAGGGATTAGCCGGCGCCAGCGCCTGCGATCCGTACGACGTCGCGATCAACGATGCGTGCATATACGCCTGGAAGCTGAAGTCGCGATGAACGTAAGCGGCGAGATCGCCGTTCGTAGCGGCCCACCGCGCGCCGGCGTTGACGATTTTCTGCGTCATTGTGGCGCCGCGCTGACACGCGAGCCAGGCTTCGCGTTCGGTAAGAAACGATTGTCCCGGCGCCGGAACGCGATAGCGCTGAACGATCGACGTCGGGCCATACGGAACGTCGAGCCAAAGGAACTGACTCACAAACGGGCCGGTCAACGAACCGGCGAAAGACCCGCGGAAGAGCGTCGACGCGCTCACCGAAGAACCAGCCCCTTCCAACGGCACCGAGAATGAATTCAAGTCGGCCGCGGCAGCCGCAATCAACGGATCGGTAGAGAACGCGGTGAACGGCACGTCGAGCGTCAAGGCATGCCAGTAGAGTTCTCCCATCTCGACGGCCATTTTCGCGCTCGCAAACGTCGGCGCCGGCGCGACGTCGGTTGCATGGCTGTCGGATGCGACGAAATCGTAGGCGTACATCGCCTGTGGGTTGTTTAGCCGTTCGACGGCCAGTGGATCGCGAGGCAGCTGCTCGAATCCCGCGGGATCCCCGCGCTCGATGATCGCAACCAATTGGGAAAACGCCGACACGTCGACTTCTCCCACTTCGTTATGGGGCAAGGTCTTAGCAAAGCTGGCTCGTTTGTCGGCATAACGCTGTTCGTCCCCATTCGAGCCGTTCGCCGCGAGCGCGGCCAGGAAATGCGTGCGGGCAGCCTCTTCGCGAATCGTTAGCGCGCGCTTTCGGCGATCCGATCTTGGCGCCGGCGACTGGGGAGCCAGACCCAACCCCGCGATCAACGTGCTCGCCGCAAGGAACTCGCTTCGTGACGTCATGGCGCACACGTTTGCCGCACGCCGGCAACTCACTGCCGAGCGAGGTCGAGAACGATCTTAACGTTTGGTCCTCTCGCGAGCAGCCTTAGCGGCCGACCGCCTGCAAGGAAGCGGAATCGCCGGCAAGCAATGCACGTGGCCGTTAACTTGTGACCCGTTGATACAGGAGATGATGATGATGCGTTCGTTCGTAGCGACCGCAGCGATGAGCTGCGTCTTCCTTTGCGGATGCGCTAACTTCGGTGGATCGCCGCAACTTGGCGCCGCTTCGCTGGCGCCGCAATCAGCCGCAGTCGCGCAATCGGCGCTGCCGGCCGGCCTCGACCCGTCTGAGACTGCGGCAGCCGCGTACTGTCAACAGACTCATGGTGAAGTCGAGGTTCGGCGTCCCGTTTACGGCAGCAACGGCTCGCAGCTGCTCTTTCTGGCGGGCACGCAGAGCTTTTGCCAGTACACCAGCAAGAAGGATGGATCGCGCATCCATATATTGCTGCTCACGCTCTACACGAAAAAGCCTTCCTTGGCTGCGCTCGCATACATCTTAAAGCCGCCGACGGGCTCGTGTCAGGGCAATCCCGCGTCGTGTTACTGCTCGCTGCTTGGCGGTTCCGACCAGTTCGGCGGAACGACCGGTGCCGGTGGAGGATGGTACAATAAAAAGGCGGTCGATCAAACGCTCGAGGCGTGCATCTTCCCCGATATGTCCTCGATCGACTCGTGGGGATTGGCATACCACGCCAACGGCATCATCCGCGGCACCAACTTAGAAAAGGTGATGCGCTACCACTACAAAGGGTAGGCTTACGTGCCGTAGCGGCGCTGCCGGAGCGCAAAGTCGGCAAGTGCCGACTTGAAGTGGGCGGCATCGAAATCGGGCCAGTAGGTCGATGTTGCCCAGAACTCGGCATACGCCGACTGAAACAAGAGAAAGTTGGAGAGGCGGAGCTCTCCTCCGGTCCGCACGATAAGATCGGGATCGGGGAGTCCCGCGGTATAGAGCCGGCTCGCCAGCGCGCGTTCGTCGATCGAGTCGGCGTCGCGGGTCCCGGCGCGCACTTCTTCGACGAGCGCGCGCACCGCATCACCGATCTCGCGGCGGCTGCCGTAGTCGACGGCCAGATTGAGCAAAAGTGCCTGGTTACCCGCGGTCTCCACGACGAGTCTTTCGAGTGCGGTTCGGGTGGCCGCCGGCAACCGTTCGGTTCGGCCGCAGAGCCGCACGCGAACGCCTTCTCGCGCGAGGCGGCGCAACTCGCCGACTGCGGCACGCGCGCAAAGATCCATCAGCAGCCCAACTTCGCGGGCCGGACGATCCCAGTTCTCCTCCGAGAACGCATACGCGGTCACGACGCGGACCCCGGCGGCCTTCGCGGCGCGCAACGTCCGGCGTAACGCCGTGATGCCGCGGCGGTAGCCGCAGGCGACGGGCAGACCTCGCTGCGCGGCCCAGCGGCGGTTGCCGTCCATGATGATGGCGACGTGGCGCGGCGTCACGTCGTGGCCAGTTTCGCCGCTGCGGCGCCCTTATGCGAACGTTCGTGCACGTCGCGAACGACGGCTTCGAGTTCATCAACGTAGGCGAGAAATCGCTGTCTGCCGCGTTTGGTGATGCGATAGACCGTCTGCGGTCGTCCCGAGCCGCGCAGCTTCTCGGTGATGACGATGCCGAGCTCAGCCAATGCATGCACGTGCCGGTTCAAATTCCCATCGGAAAGATCGCATGCCGTTTGGAGCTCGGTAAAGCTGAGACCGTCGGGATGCGCGATCAGGCACGTGCAAATGGCGAGGCGCCCACGCTCGTGAAAAATTCGCTCCAATCCCGGATAGGAAAACGGCGCTTGGCGCGCGGTGCTCATCGCGACCGCTCCCGCCAAATGAGGGATCCGATCGCGATCTGTCCGAGACCGAATCCGAGCGGCATCACCCACCACGCGAGCGCAACGTTGCGCAGCGGAGAGACCAGAAAGAGCGCGGCAAGGATGCCGAAGCCAATCGTCACCGGCAGGGTGGTCGCCGGTATCGCATCGCGCGATGCGAACAAGCCGATCGAGTAGATCGCAAACCATGTGCCGGGCAGCAACGCGTAGTCGGAACGATCGATCAAGCCGATGGTGAGCAGCCCGCCGAGCACCACCGCGGGCGCGATAGAGCGCGCGGCGGATCGAAAGCGACTGCGGGCACCTGGACCACGGTTTCCCCAAACCCAGATCGCGACGGCACCGTAGTTGAGCGCGAGCGCGACCGCCAAGCAGGTTATCCAAATGAGCACGTACCGACCCAGCGCCGCGGGTGTGGCCGGAAACGGAACCATCTGCATTTGGACAAACCCTGCGACAAGCGCAGCCAGACCGCTCGCAATGGCGGCCGGAGCGGAATACCCCTCGAATCGTTGGACTCGAACCAACCGGTCGCGGACTTCTTCGAGATCCGAGAGCGCGCGCTGTATCTCCACTGTTGAACTTTGTAGCACAAAGCTAAGCCGATTGCAACTGACGGAGGCGACCTCTCCTTTTCCAAGAAGCTCTCTGCTCGAATGGACGATCAAGCACGGCGCGACGGAATCAACGATGCAGACGCAACCGGAATGGTGGCCGGCGAAGAGCTGATAACGGAGGCGCAGACGTTGCTGCCGCTCCTGCGGCCCCAGCTTCCGAGCGAGGATCTGCACAAGGCGCTCCCGCCGGAGCACGGCGAGCATGCGACGATCGACCAACTTCACGGCGAAATTCATTCGGCGCAGCCCAATCGCGACGCGATCGAGAGCCACGTCGGGCGTTTGCGCGCGCTGCCCGAGGTCGAAGCAATTATCGCAAACTGGTGGGATGATCCAAGGGTACAGCGCTTCGTTGCGAATTTGAACCAAATCGGACTCTAGACCCTAACGTCAGCGATGCGACGTCTTCTCGCCCTCGCTATCGTGCTCGCTTGGCTTGCCGGATGCGGTGGCCGGGCGAGCGGCCCTTCAGAGGCCCTCCCCTCCTTGACGAACCCGTCGCTTCGTTTCCAAACGAACGGCAATCGCGAGTTGCCCGAGCCGCCGGTAGTGAAAGCGGCTCACGGGATCGCACAACTCACGTTGATCGTCAACGAAGATAAGGCGACCGGCCAGCCGGAGTTTGTATACGACGGAATGACCGGAGTTGCGCCTACTATTGACGTCAAACCCGGCGAGACGATCGAAATCAATTTGAAAAACCAGCTTCCAACAGAGCCGCCGCCCGGCGGAGTCATGCGCGACGGCGTCATGCGCGACGACGTCAACCTGCACTTTCACGGGTTGGGCGTTTCGCCGATGACGCCCGGTGACGACGTGCTGGAAATGATCGCGAAACCCGGTCGGACGCTTCACTACGTCGTGCCGATTCCCAAGAATCAAGAGCCTGGACTCTACTGGTATCATCCGCACGTTCACGGCGAGGTAAACTTCCAAGTCGGCGATAGCGGCATGTCCGGTGCGATCGTCATTGAGGGTTTAGAGAAACATCTTCCCGGCTTGGCCAAGATGCGACAGCGACTCATCGTCGTGCGCGCGACCGGCGAAGGTGGCGATGACGCGATGTCGATGGGTATCCACCCACAAGGAAGCAACACCACGCCGTGCACGACAAAAGATGGCTTCAGCGTCAGCCTCAATGGCGTTCACCAGCCGGATATCACGATAGCGCCCGGGGAGAAGCAGTTCTTCCGCATCGTCAACGCAACCGGCCATAAGACATTGCGGCTCAACGTCGAGGGCGAGAAGCTCGAGGTCGTCGCCATCGACGGCTTCGCGCTGGATACCTACCCCGGCACACCGCCAACCCTCACCGAGCCGTACGTCATCATTCCCCCGGCCGGGCGCGCCGAGTTCGTCGTCACCGGCCCCGCCAGCGGCCGTGCCAAGTTCCGCACGATGTGCTACGATACCGGGCCGAACGGCGATCCGGATCCGTACGTCTACCTCGCCCATATCGTCGCGCCCAAGCATCGCCCAGACGGCGGCGACTTTTCGACGCGGCCGCTCACCGTCGGCGCTCCGCTGCCGCCCAACGCCTACGATACCGCGCTGCCCGCTCCGTCGGCCAAACGACTAGTGGTCTTCAGCGAGGATAACCAGCCGCATTTCTTCATCAATGGCAAGAGTTTTTCGATGCGCGCACCGCCGATGTTCGTGGTTCACACCGGGACGGTCGAGGAGTGGCACATCGTCAACGTCACGCAGGAGATTCACGACTTTCACATTCATCAAATTCACTTCTTAGTGGAGAGTGTCAATGGCGTGAAGGTGACGCATCCGCACTGGGCGGACAGTTTCATCATTCCACATCGCTCGACAACGGGTCCGGGCGAGAAGCACAGCGTCCCCGGCTCGGTCGTGATGCTGATGGACTTTCGCGATCCGATCATCCGCGGCGAGTTCGTCTTTCACTGCCACATCCTCGATCACGAAGACCAAGGGATGATGGCCAAGATCGAAGCGATCTAGCCAGTAACGCCACTCGCCGCTCGCACTCTGCCAGGCATATGGCACTCGCGAGCGGCAAAATAGGGTCATGCTTGG
>Ga0070764_10001327_pt1 | contig 10683 bp, 10 predicted proteins | sample HubBroMetageWRM4_FD_67287 | JGI IMG/M metagenome (GOLD analysis project Ga0070764, IMG submission 67287) | Warmed soil microbial communities from the Hubbard Brook experimental Forest, New Hampshire - Hubbard Brook CCASE Soil Metagenome WRM 4 | ecosystem: Environmental > Terrestrial > Soil >... | reverse complement strand
TCTAGGCGTTGCTATGTCGGTTGGCGCTGCGATCGGATTTGAGCGGCACGGCGTCAATAGCCGGCCTTCTGGCAACTACTTCGAGACTCCGGGGTGCTTGGCGCAGCGAGATAAACAACTCTCTGAGCGATACCGCCTCAATCCCTGGGACTTGAATCAAATGAGATTAAAGAAGTTTTCTGTGGGCTCGGTCGCAGGCTGGGCGTGGGCATTCATCGCCGGGGGAGGGGATCTCTGGCTGCAGTTCGGCGTCGCAGCGTTTTTCTTCATTGCGGGACATGCGGCTCTGACAATATGGCCTCATCGCTGGCAGCCGCCATAGTGGCCGCACCGTGTTTAGTCCTCGACTTGTCTTCAGGCGGGTGCTAGTTTTTTTGAATGCGAGAGCGATTCGACACGATACCGGATGTCCGCGATGGGTTGACGCGCGAGGAGCGCGTCGTCTTGTACGTATTGCACGAGACGCAAAAGGAGCGCGGCGATCGGAACGTGCCAACTGCGATGTTATGGGGCCGAGTGTGCGAGCATTTCTATATTAGTCCCGAGGATCTCTCACTCATGCTCGCGCGATTGGGCGCGCGAAAATGAGTGCGGGGCTGTGAATCGCCCGACCCAAGAAGGCATCCGCGGAGGCGAAACAGTCGGGGGAGGGGCAGGGGGACTACACCTCATTGGGAGAGCCGATTCGCGCTCCGCGGCGCCCAAACAGACTCTATTCCTTAGTGGCTGAGCAATCGATAATGCTTTAGTCCTAGTTCGCACTTTGTCGAAGCGGGAAAGGAGTGATCACATGCCGGCGCAACTGAATCATACGATCGTTTGGTGCCGCGACAAGAAGCGCTCCTCTGCGTTTCTGGTCCGAATTCTCGGCTGCGCCCCGGCAGTGCCGTTTTACCATTTCATGGTGGTCCAGCTGGCAAACAACGTTTCGCTCGATTTCATGGAGACGGGCGGATCCGTCGCGGTGCAACACTACGCATTCCTCATCGATGAGAGCGAATTTGACGCGACATTCTCCCGAATTCGCGCTGAGGGCCTAAGCTACTGGGCAGACCCCGCGAAATCTCGGCCTAACGAGATCAACCATAACGACGGCGGTCGCGGCGTTTATTTCGAAGATCTCGATGGTCATATGCTGGAGGTCATCACACACCCCTATGGAGGCGTCGCGCGATCGTAAGGATTCGTTAGATCGTGGCACCCTGGGCGATCTGTAAACGCGCGAAACCACCCCAGGCGCCCATTTGTTCTGGCGCTGATCCGATAGCAAATCACTGCTGTTTGGAGTAAAAATACCTGCGAGCGAAGCGGGTGGCGGAGCCTACGAAACGGCATTTATTTTGATCAGAGGGTGCAATGGCGTACTTTGATCGCGTGCTCATGACACATGGATCTGGAATGCAGCCGGTCCTGACTGCCGTCTTTATCGCGACGATGGCCTGGCATGCAATGGCGTGGGCGGACGACCAGGTCGTTGGCGCGACGACGATCGCGATCGGCACGGATCCCGCGATTCATGCGCCGGCTCGCGCCGGGCGTTCCGCCGATGCGACCAAGATAGAGGCCGTCACGCTACCGCAGCCAGATCTCAATGCCGGCGCATCGCCGTCGAGTGCCGACGTGACCGTGACGGCGCCAAAATCTTTAACGAATCAAGAGTGGGCGGGGAACGCCTTGCATCAGTTCGTCGAAAACCACGCAACCGTGCATTACGACAACACCGGTACCACCGGCAACCTGGCGCATTGGCGTGGTGGTAAGCAGAGCATTTGTCCGCAAACTGAGGGGCTGACCCCGGCGGACAATGCCTTCGTGACGGCGCGACTGCGCGCAGTGGCAGAATATGTGGGTGCACCCGTGCAGTCGGACCGGCAGTGCGAAGACAACGTGCGGATCGTGTTCACGAGCGATCCTCATAAAATCATGAAGGACGTCGTTGACTGGGCTTCAGTCTACTTTGGCGTCAGGTATCCGGCCATGAGGCCGCTGTTGGCGTTTCGCGTCGATCATGCGATTCAGGGCTGGTACCTGACGACACGTCGCCACAGCAGCGTCTTGAATACTGACGTCGGGCTGCTGGCGCTGGGTCTTCAACCGCTCTGGCCCAAAATCATCCCCACAGGGCTTAACGACTATGGCGATATGGGTGGAATCGGCGTCGTCATCCTGGTCGTCGATACGACGAAAATCGCCGGCTACCAGGTCGGGGCAATTGCCGACTACCTAGCGATGTTGACCTTGTCCGTCGCGCAATCGCCCGACCACTGCGATTCGTTGCCGAGCATTTTGGACTTGATGTCCTCGAGCTGTGGTACGCGTGACAAGCCTACGGCCTTGACGGCGGCCGACCTGGCCTTCTTGAAGGCGCTTTACTATCGCAATACTGGGATCGGTTCATCGCCTTCGCGGGATGATGTCGAATTCACCATGGCGCGAGAATTCAAGAGTCACTGACCCGTGTAGCACTGACTCAGCACCGCCCGGCAACGAGTGGCAACGAGGGCTATTTTAAATTTTACATATGTCCTTTGAATTTGCCGACGATGACGCATTCTCGAGGGTCGGGTGTTGGAGAAGCGCGGCACGGGGGGTAGAACTAGCGCTTGCAGAATCGTGGTTCCTCAGACTGTTCGCGTCGGGAGGGAGGGTCGCAATGGAACTCATGAAACGACTGAGCCAATATGGTCGGTCCGCCGGTGCTTTTGTATCGAACGTCGAATCCTCGACATTGCGGAAAGTGGGGTTGTCGAAACGCTTCACGCCGATACCCGCTGCGATCAAAGCGTATGGCGCGGTCATCGCCGAGAAGGTCGCGCTAATCGACCGCCTTCCAACCAAGTATCGGCAAGAGGCGTACGAACTCGTTTGGATCTACGTGATGAAAGGCTACGATGCCTCCGGCCTGGCGCGCGAATTGTCGGATCGACTGGGGATGGCTCCCGATAAGGCAAAGCTGATCGCCCGATCTCAATGCAATATGGCTCGCGCGGTGATGCAGAATGCAGAGCGCATGGAGATGGGCGTTCGGGAAGCGGTGTGGCAGCACGAAACGCGCTGTGGAATCCAGAGTCACGCTGCCTTTAATGGCCGACGCTATCTTTTGGCGCAGGGCGCGAGTTTGGATGGGAAATGGCTCTGGCCTGGCAGCGAGCCGACATGCCATTGCTCGAGTATCGATATCAAGTCGGACGAAGATTAGCCAGTCAACAGCGGAGCTGCGCTCGAGCGCGGCGGCGACTTGAGGGTGCTGCGATTCGCTCGGTGCGCAGGACCGTCATTTGATAGCAGGTCCGGTGGGTGATATACGCGGGCATTTCTCGCGGCCGAGGGCGATCTGCTCCATGCGCCTCACCAGCGCCGCCGACGGTGTCCATTGGCCCCCTCGAGCTATAAATCGCGTGCTGGTTTCGGTCGTTCCGGCGCGGCGTGCCGCTGCCGCGCGCGCCAGCGCCAACTCGACTCGGGCCTGTGCGTGGCGATCTTGTTGTGTTGGTAGCAACGTTCCGTCGCGCTTGAAGGTCAACATATTGAACACCGAACGGATGACCCGGACTGGTCGACCATGGATCATTTCCACGGCGACCTCGGCGCAGCGAACGCGCTGGCCCGCAAAGCGGGTGAGCCGAAAGCCGCTGCGGACTTGCAGCATGCGATCGAGGGACACGTTTGGTAGTCGATACAGAGCACCTTCCCGATCAAGTAAGAAATATCGGAGCGCGAGGCGCATGGAATCACTTTATGACGTTGCGGAAGTGCGTGGGATTCGTTATTGCCGAAGGAATTTAGATCACCTTCAATCTTTATTTCAACGACCGTTTCCCGCGCATTGATCAAGAAACGCACGAAACGCAGCGTGCGCCACACGCCGCAGCTCGCGCCTTTGTTTTAGAGACGCAATCAACGCGGCCGGCCGCAGTGTACGACCCTGCGCTGTAATGTTGGCATGGTCGAGCGCCATGGCGACACTTCCCGCATCCGCGTCGTGGTCGAGCGGAGCGCGGGTGTCTGTCATCGAACAGCGGACACGCCCACTACTGTAAGATGAAAAAATATCCGCACAGTGGATGAGAGTTCTGGGGTTAGAGTATCGCTTTCATATAGAAAGCCGCACGGTGGACAGTTTCATCAGTCGGCGTCATGGGGAGCGCGTCCAGCATGTCAAAAAAGGTGCGCAGCGGAGTCATGTCGGCGCCGCCAGGCCATGCTGCGTTCAATTCGGTGGTGGAGCGGCGCGTTGTGAAGCTGATCGAGTCCGGCGTCGCTTACAACATTGGCGATCTCGCCACGCAACTTCACTTGAGCTCATCCCACCTGCAACGGTTATTCAAGCAGGAAACCGGGCACCGCATGGGCGAGTGGTTGGTGACCTTCAGGATGCAAAAAGCGGCGTATTTGCTGGCAAACAGTTACCTCACTGTGAAGGAGATCGCGCGCTTGGTGGGATACGAGCACGTCTCGAGCTTCATTCGCGCCTTCGAGAGCAAATATGTCCTGACGCCCACGCGCTTTCGGGAAAGTGCCGATGCCAAAGATCAATAGATTGAAGCGAAACAAGCCGGCCAAGTCGAGATGGCCAATCGAGGGGGAAGAAAGATGATGACACGGCGTGAGTTTCTGGATGGAGCGGTAGCCGGCGCAGCGGGTTTAGCCATCAGCTCGACGGCGAAGAGCTACGCGCGGATTATCGGGTCCAACAACCGGCTCAACTTTGCCGTCATCGGCTTAAACGGTCGCGGCTACGCGCACCTCTCATCCTTGAAGGCGAACAAGGCGAGCGCGCGCATCTCCCATGTGTGTGACGTGGAGAGCAATATCTTGAAGAAGTTCTCGGCCGTCACGCAGACTGAGATGGGCGAGGTCCCGGCGACCGAGAAGGACTTCCGCAACCTCCTCGCGCTCAAGGAAATCGATGCGATCACCATCGCCACGCCCGACCACTGGCACGCGCCGATGGCGATCGCGGGCCTACAGGCCGGCAAGCATGTCTACGTCGAAAAGCCCTGCAGCCACAATCCCTCCGAGGGTGTCATGCTAATCGAGGCGCAGAGGAAAACCGGCAAGCTGGTGCAGATGGGCTCGCAGCAGCGCTCCTCGCCACACACCATCGAGATCGTCGACAAGATCCACCATGGCTTGATCGGCCGCGCTTACTTCGCCAAGGCGTGGTACAGCAACGTGCGCAAGTCGATTGGCACAGGCAAGGAAGTTCCCGTGCCGCCGCAGTTGGACTGGGATCTCTTCCAGGGACCCGCACCACGCCAGGCCTACAAGGACAATGTACAACCCTACAACTGGCACTGGTTCAAGACTTGGGGGACCGGGGAATCGCTCAACAACGGCACGCACGAAGTCGACGTCTGCCGTTGGGCATTAGGCGTGGACTATCCCAACAGCGTGGCATCGATTGCCGGGCGCTATCAGTTCAAGGACGACTGGCAGTTCTACGACACCATGAGCACCAGCTTCGCCTACGACGACGCGATGATTTCCTGGGAAGGGAAGTCCTGTAACGGGATGACGTACTACGGTCGCGACCGCGGCGCAGCCATCATCGGAACCACCGGCACGGTAGTCGTCGATCGCGACGGCTACGAGATCTACGACTTGAAGGGTAAGCAGACTGCTCAGTTCAAGGCCGGCGACCAGACTACTTCGGCGGACCTGGTCGGCCGCGACTCGATGACGGACTTTCACTTTGCAAACTTTATCGCGGGCATTCAGAAGGGCGAAAAGCTGAAACAGCCCATCGCCCAGGGCAACGTCGCCGTGACCATGTTGCAACTCTCGAACATCGCTTGGGAGACGAAGCGTGAGCTGCACCTGAACAACCAGGACGGCACGGTGCTGAACGATCCGGAAGCCATGACGTTCTGGGGCCGCACTTATGAGAAGGGCTGGGCTCCGCATCTGTAAGGGTATGAAACGAGATTTTTCGCGGCGAAAGTTTCTACGCACCGCTGTCCTTGCCGGAGCTGCAATGTCCACTCCGGTCATGCTTTCCGCGGCTGTCTTGAAAAGGTCAGCCGCGGGCAAACCGTCAGCCATCAAGTTCGGTCTCGCCAGTTACACCTTTCGCAATTTCAGCCGCGCCCAGTTGATCGCCTACATGCAGTCACTCGGCGTCTCGGGGCTGAACGCTAAGGATGTCAAAGACCATCTTCCAACCGATCCTACGCTGGAATCACAGGCGATCGCCGACTACACAGCAGCGGGCATCAAACTTCACGCCGCGGGCGCGATCTATTTCCTCAAGGATAATGACGACGACATCCGCGCCAAATTTGAGTATTGCAAGCGGGCCGGCGTCGCTGTCATCGTCGCCGGCGATCCCACGCCCGCGAGTCTTCCGCGGGTCGAGAAGTTCGTCAAGGAGTACGACATCAGGATCGCGATCCACAACCATGGGCCGGAAGACAAGCTCTGGCAGTCGCCGCTCGACATCCTGAAGCTGATCAAAAATATGGACCCGCGAATCGGCTGCTGCATCGATGTCGGCCACACCGAGCGCGCCGGCACGGACGTCGTCGAGGCCATCCATGCAGTCGGAGCGCGCCTCTTCAACCTGCATATGAAGGATCTGGCCGACTTGCACGTCAAGGACAGCCAGGTAGCGGTGGGTGAGGGCAAGATGCCGGTCCGCGCTATCTTTGAAGCGCTCATCGCCAATCAGTACGCGGGCTTCGTCGACCTTGAGTACGAGATTCACGCCGATGACCCGCTGCCGGGCGTTACCAGCAGCTTCGCCTATATGCGCGGCGTGCTCGCGGGCATGGGGTATGCAAAGGGGAATGATGCAGTGTACGGCGACCGACAGGCCATGCGAGACGACAAGAAGGAGATCGAGCAGTGAGGCATCTATCCAGACGGATGTTCATCGGCGGCGCGGCTGGCGCATCCGCATCGTTTTTGTTGGCCCTGCGGACAGTCGCTGCCGACACGAAGTTCAAGGTCGGCGTCATCTCCGACGAGATCTCTCAGGACTTCGATCACGCCTGCTACGTCATCGCGAAGGACTTCGGTCTGCACTGGGTCGAACTGCGCGAGGTCTGGGGCAAAAACCTGCAAGTCCTCTCTGATGCGCAGATCGCCGAGGCGCAGAAAATCCTCGCCAAATACCGGCTTCAGGTCACCGACATCGGCAGCCCGCTCTACAAGGTGAACTGGCCTGGCGCGCCCGTCTCCCAGTACGGCACCAAGGAAGACATGCACGGCGCCGACGAAGTCAGCTTCAAGCATCAGGATGAGGTCCTCGAACGCGCGATCTTTCTCGCCAAACAATTCAAAACGAATAAGGTGCGCTGTTTCGACTTCTGGCGCATAGACGATATCAAGCCCTATCGCGCCGCCATCAATGACAAGCTGCGGCAGGCCGCCGAACACGCCGCCGCGCAGAACATCATGCTAGTGCTTGAAAACGAGTACGCCTGCAACACCGCCACGGGACGAGAAGCCGCCGCTACCCTCGCGGGCGTCCCCTCTCGCCATCTGTCGCTCAACTGGGACCCAGGCAATGCCGTCATGCGCGGCGAACTCGATGCCTATCCCGGCGGCTGGGACGCTCTGCCCAAAGACCGCATCCACCACTGCCACGTCAAGAACGCCATCAAAGACAGCGCTGGAAAGACGCAGTGGTCGCCCGTCGACAAGGGCTACATCGATTGGACCGCGCAATTCCGCGCGCTCGCGAAGATCGGCTACACCGATGCGGTCAATCTCGAAACGCACTGGACGGGCGGCGGCACGCCCGAAGAATGCACCCGCATCAGTTGGGCCGGCATGAAGACCGACCTTGAGCGCGCGACGCTGGGCTGAGTAGGCGCGAACTGCTGATCGGCAGTGGCCGGCGCCCAAAGCCGACGCGTGCCCTACCTGGGTCGCTGTGTTTAACAATAGTTCTTCAGAAGGGTGCGGCGGCCCACGCTCTTGGCGCGCCGGCAAAACCGCGCATTGGCAACAGCCTAGAATGCCGGAGAATGATTGCCGTAGTCGACGATGATAAATCAGTGCGCCAATCATTGATTCGCCTTTTAAGCGCCGCCGGCTTCCGGGCGCGTGCCTTCGCTTCCGGCGAGAGCTTTTTGGAGTCGTGGAAACTGGATCCACCCGACTGCCTCCTGCTTGATTTGCAGATGCCGGGCCTAACGGGGCCGGAAGTCCATGACATACTGAACTCGGCGGGCGTCAAGTTTCCCATTATTACTATCAGTTCGGATGATTCGCCGAGCACCCGGGAGCAGTGTCTGCATCGAGGTGCCCTGGCCCACCTCAGCAAACCCATCGATGCTGGGGCCTTACTACAAGCGCTCTTGGCAAAGGTAAAACCGGAACACCCGCCCAACGGAAATCAAGAAACAAAATAGGGCTCGATCGCTTGAAATGTGGCCTCTTGCGGGCCGATTATCCGATTTATTAACAAGAGGCGCGCCCGGCGAGGCGACCCGTTGTCCGATATTCGCGAGCCTGCAAGGGGGGAGACCATGTCCGACGAGATTGAGAGCCGTTGGCAGCGCTTAAGCGAGTTTCTCGATGAGGCGCTCGAATTGACGGACCCGGTCGAGCGCGCGCGATGGCTTGCTTCACTCGAGCAACAGGATGCGGACATGGCCGCCCAGGTTGCGCGGATGCTGGCCGCGCAGTCGCGGCAGGGGTACGCGGAGTTCCTCGCCACGCCGTTAGCCACCCCCGACCCACTTCCGGCCATCGGCTCGCTCGCCGGCCGGACGGTCGGACCTTATGTTCTCGAAGCGGAAATCGGGCGCGGCGGCATGGGCAGCGTGTGGCGGGCGCGGCGCGCGGATGGCCGCGTCTCGGGACTTGTCGCGATCAAATTGCTGCATGCGGCATGGCTCGGCCGGGACGGAGAAGCGCGCTTTCGCCAGGAGGGCAATCTGCTTGCGCGCCTGGATCATTTGAACATCGCAAGGCTGATTGACGCCGGCATTCTGGACGATATCTACCCCTACCTGGTGATCGAATACGTCGACGGGCTGCCGATCGACGAATATTGCGAACGCGAGAACCTGGGCATCGAGGCGCGCCTGCAACTCTTTCAGGCAACACTGGCGGCCGTGGGGCATGCGCACAGCCACCTCATCGTACATCGCGACATCAAACCATCGAACGTATTCGTCACCTCCGGTGGCGTCATCAAGCTGTTGGATTTCGGGATCGCCAAGCTCTTGGATGACGCCGATGATGGCGCTGCGCTCACCAAGACCGGCCTGCGCGCGCTCACCCCCGAATACGCTGCGCCCGAACAACTGTTGGGCCAGGCGGTGACCACCCAGACCGACATCTATGCGCTGGGTCTGGTGCTGTACCTGCTGCTCACCGGCCGCAACGCCACGCCCCAGGATGCGCAGGGAACGGCTCACCTGGTGCGGGCCATCATCGATGAGGACGCGGCGCGCGCCTCCACCGCGGTAGAGGATCTCGGACGGCGCCGCGCGCTAACCGGCGATCTCGACAATATTCTGGCTAAAGCGCTCAAAAAAGCGCCGGAGGAGCGTTATTCGAATGCGTCGGCGTTCAGCGATGATCTGCGCCGATTCTTGTCGCATGAGCCGGTGACCGCGGGACCCGATACGGTCCGATACCGAGTATCCAAGTTTGTACGGCGCCACCGCGGCGCGGTGGCGACCACGGCTTTGACCGGGATGGCATTGCTTCTGGCCATCGTCATCACCACGACACAATGGTTCGAGGCACGCCATCAGCGCGACATCGCGCGGGTGCAGCTGCAACGCGCAGCAGCCTTCGGGGACCTCGTATCGATTGTGCTGAACGAGTCGGGTCATGCGGGCGAAGCGCTGACAACCGGTCAGCTGCTGGAACGTGGGGAAAAGCTGGTGCGCTCGGAATTCGCATCCTCCGACGACTTGCGATCGCAGCTTCTCTTTACGCTGGCGCGCCTGTACGCACACGTCGGAGCGACCGACAAACAGCGGGTTCTGTATCGGGAGTCCTATGAGCTTGCGACACGCAGCGGCGATGTGGGGTTGATTGCGTTGAGCGGCTGCGCGGCGGCGGCGGCCGATGCGGCCAGCGGGCTTGGCAAGGACGCCGCACAGCGAATCGATCGATTGTTGGCGCGCCTGCCGCGCGATGCAGAAAACGACGAGGTGCGCGCAGGCTGTTTGAATTTCGCCAGCACGGTCGCAGATTTTGCCGGCGATGGAACGGCCGCGCTGGCCGATGCCGAACAGGCAGACCAACTCTTGGCGAACTCGCAAAGCGGCACCGAGTGGGAAAAAGTGGACACGATGATCTTTCTGGCGGATGCCCGTAGAGCCGCGGGACAGCTGGGCGCCGCCGATCAAACCTATGCGCGCGTTGCGGCGGAATTCCAGCGCATCGGCGTGGAGGACAGCGGATTTGCCGCCACGCTGTACAACAATTGGGGCATTCTTCTGGTGAACTTAGGATTGCCGGTTCGAGGCGCGCAGTTGTTCGACCGTGAGAGGGCGATTGACCAAGGTTATTCGCTGAACGATGCCTTTTCGGCAACTGCCTATGCCTCAGCCCTCGTTCCGCTCGGCCGCGCGGCGGATGCACGCGAGATACTTCAGGCCGCGTTGAATCGCGCGGTCCAAATCGGGAATCACCGTTCTGCTGCGATGGTGCAAATGGGGCTTGCGCGAGTGAACTCGGAATTGGGGGACCTGGACCGGTCGGACAGGTTTC
>Ga0070764_10001326_pt1 | contig 10683 bp, 7 predicted proteins | sample HubBroMetageWRM4_FD_67287 | JGI IMG/M metagenome (GOLD analysis project Ga0070764, IMG submission 67287) | Warmed soil microbial communities from the Hubbard Brook experimental Forest, New Hampshire - Hubbard Brook CCASE Soil Metagenome WRM 4 | ecosystem: Environmental > Terrestrial > Soil >... | reverse complement strand
TGCTCGGTCAGGCTGAGCGCTATCGCCTCGGCCAGCTCCGGGTCGAGCTCGAGTCCCATCTGGGTCAACTTGACGCTGACGTTGGCGTCGACGTTCCGCGCGCTGATCTGGTCAAGAAGCTGATGGTAGATGTCGGCGGCTTTCTGCGCCTCAACTTCGGAACTGACGCTTTCGCCGAGCGAATCGAGCGTGACATGGATACCCTGTTGATTGACGGCCTGGGCCACACGCACTGCGTCGTCGATCTCCATGCCGGCCACAAAGCGGGAACTCATCCCGTGGCCGAAGCGGGAGTTCTCACAAAAGCCGCGCATGGTGCGATTACGTGAGAGAGCAATAAACGCCGAGCGAAGTACGGGCATGAAGCAATCCTGAGCGGTGGGCGCTCTGGTTGAAGGCCTCTGCCGCAGTTCTCAGTTTCGCACAATTGACGACCGCCGCGTGCGGGTCCGGCTCAAAGCACGGTACGGGCCGCCGATTACTGCAACTCGACTTCGACCACCGTGCTGCCATGCGCGGGCAGCGTCACGCTCACATCTTTCGACACCTTGCTCGCATCCATCGTGAATACATCCTGCGCAGCGTGTTTTTTATCGTCCAGACCAAGATCTTTCCATGTGGCGCGCAGTGTGACGGGATTGTTGTCGAGGTTGAAGAAGGCAAAATATTCCGCGTAGCCGCGCGCGCCGGGCGTGTTGATGGTGGCTCGCCAGACACGCGCGTTTTGAAAACCGGCGGGCAGGCTCGCGGCATCGACCGGGCGGCTGAACGACGAAGACTGATCGATGAAGAGCAGCGTCTGGTTGGTAATGAGCGAGCGCGTGTAGGCATCGAGTCTGGTGAGATTCGCGCCCAGAATCAGCGGTGAGCGCGTCATGCACCAAAGCGTGAACTCGGTCCGCTCTTCGTCCGGCGTGAACCTTGACTGGCGCGCTTCGCCCCAACCCGGATGAGGGCCCAGCCAGCCGAAGGGAAGCATGTCCTCATCCGGCCAACTGCCCGGACCCACATAGGGAACCCACTTGGCGAGGCGATCGAAAGCCTCGCGCGTGCCGATGGGAAATTCGCCCGCGCCGGGCTTGTGTTCGAAACTCCAACCATCCCAGTGGTCGTCGGCGATGCGCCACATCTGCGCGTATTGCGCAACCTCGGCCGCGTGCTCGAGTTGCGTTGGACCGGGCGAAAGGCTGAGCACAATCGGCCTGCCCGTCTTCCTGATGGCTGAGGCAATCTGCTTGATTTCGGTGATGCGGTAGGGATGGTCGCTGATGCAATCCACCTTGATGTAGTCGAGGCCCCACGACGCGTACTTGCGCAGCATGGAGTCGTAGTAGGCCTGGCCAGCCGCGTTGTCTGCGACGCCCCAGTTCTCTTCATTCCACGGACAGGGCGAGGTCATGTCGGCTGCGTCCGCCGCACGAAAGCTCGAATTCGCAATGGGGAGGTTCTCCTTCACCACCTCGCGCGGAATGCCGCGCACAATGTGAATGCCGAATTTGAGACCCTTGGCGTGAAGCCAGTCGGCCAGAGGCTTGAATCCCGCGCCGTTGGCCGAGGAGGGGAATCGGCTCACCACCGGAATAAGAATTCCGTTGCCGTCCCACAAATCCTTCTGCGCATCCACTTTGCCGCCAAACGGATTCTGCATGTACCACCCTTCATCGATGACCGCGTATTCCCAGCCGAACTCGCGCAGGCCGTCGAGAACCGTAGCATTGGCGCGGAAATCGGTCTCATTGATCGTCAGTCCGTAAGCGTCCCAACTGTTCCAGCCGAGCGGCGGCGAGAGGGCGATGCTCTGCGCCGGCAGTTGCGTTGCGGACACAATGACGACGAGAAAAAAAGCGGTCATGAGAACACGAAAGGGGGTCATGCAGAAATCGTATACCAAGGCCACAACCTTGGCACTCAGCGGTCACATGTAGCTTAGCCATTCATCGCTGCGCCGCCGCTTCACGTCTGCGAACCAGGCACAGAGCGGATATAGCGCGATGACCACCAGCGCCCACGAAAGATAAACCGCGGGCAAGCTGAAACCCCAGCCGGGCAGCGCCGTGAAGGGAAACCGGCTCGGGTCGGGCGATTCGAACATCGGGCGCATCTGGCCGAATCGAAGCTGACAAACGACGACAGCGACAACATGAATGAGCGCGAAATGAATCACGAAGTAGAACAGCGGCACGCGTCCGTAGACGAGCGCCGGCTTTAACCAGTGCGGTACGCCACTTTCGAATGCGAGGAGCAGTAGCATAGCTGGGCCGAGCGTCATCAGCAAAAAGAGCAAAGAAGCCGGATACTTGGTCGTATTCAAAAATGACAGCACGGTGAAAGCCGCGGATTTTTGCGTTGCCCACGGCGCTGGATCACCATAGATGTTTACCGCGCGCAGGACCATGAATGCCGCAAAAAGCCCCAGCCCCAGTCGCAGCAGGAATTTCTTGCGGCGCTCAGCAGGCCAATCGAAGATCTGTCCCAGCGAAAAGCCGACAGCCGTCACGCCGACCCATGGAATCAATGGATAGGCAACGAAGACCATGTGATTTCCGATCGAAAAGACGGGCCCCGGCACATGCAAGATCATCCATAGCGGGGCCAATTTTCCAAATGTCGCGGGCTGCACGGAGTCCAGCAGGTTGTGGCCGGCGATCATCACCACGCCGATTGTGCTCACGGCCCACTTCGGCAAATGCACCAGTGCCGAAAGCGTGATCATGGCCCAGCCAAGCGCCCACAGCACGACCAGCATGGTCATGTGGTAGTCGAAGTTGAATTGCATGGCGAGGCAGCGGAAGACGGTGACTTCCAGAACGATAAGCCAGATGCCGCGTGTCAGCAGGAAACGCGACAACTCGCCGATGGACTTTCTGCGCAGCGCGAGGCACGCACCGGTTCCGGTTAGAAGAAAAAAGACCGGCGCGCAGATATGCGTGAGCAGGCGCGTAAGGAACAAGCCTGCGCTGGCTCGCGAAAGATCGATGGGGTTAACGGCTTGTGAGCCGAGAAAGTCGCGCGTGTGGTCAAGCGCCATGAGGATCATCACGATCCCGCGCAGCGCATCGACGGATTCAAGCCGCCGCGACCTCATCTTGAAGTTGTGCCTCCCACAATTTTAGTTAGGATATCGATTTTAATTCTGCTTCCAATCCGCGATCCACTGATTTAACGGTCTGTCAGCGCGACATCCGCTTGCGTGCGGTAATCTTGTGCGGAGGTACATTGTATGCGTTTTCGCGCCCTGAGCCGCTGGGCTCTTGCGCCGCTGGTTTTGTTGTTTGCTTCCGGTCTGGCTGCCCAGCAGCATGCTGTTCCGGGCGGCGCGGGTCTCGCGGAGCCCAACCCGCCGCTGCCGGTCCTTCACGTCGACAATGGGACGAACTCGGTTGCCGCGCAGGCGGCGCATTATGTTGTGCTCGTATCGCTCGACGGTTTTCGCTGGGACTACGCAAAGCGGGACGATGCAACCCATCTTCTGTCGTTGGGCAAGCATGGCGTCTGGGCGCCGCTAGGCATGCTGCCCAGCTATCCCTCGCTCACCTTTCCCAACCACTTCACCATCGTCACCGGCCTCTATCCCGAACACCACGGACTCGTGGCGAACAGTTTCTACGATGAAACGAAGCAGGCCCGTTATGCCATTGCCGATGCGAAGGCTGTGACCGACGGGTCGTGGTATTCCGGCACTCCGCTCTGGAGCCTGGCTGAAAGCCAGGGGATGCGGTCGGCGTGCCTGTTCTGGCCTGGGTCGGAGGCGGAGATCGCTGGATTCCGGCCAACCTATTATCTGAAGTTCGACGACAAAATCGACGACACGGCGCGCATCGAGCAGGTGCTTGCCTGGCTGCGCCTGCCGGCTGCTGACCGGCCTCACTTTATTACGCTTTACTACTCTGAGCCCGACCATGAGGGCCACGAATTTGGCCCCGAGGCGCCGGAAACAAAAGCAGCCGTGGTGAAAGTGGACGGGCTGATCGGCAAGCTCAAGGCCGGGCTGGATGCGACCGGATTGCCGATTGACCTGGTGGTCGTCAGCGATCACGGCATGGCCAAAGTGCAGGGCGGATGGATTACGCTCGATCAGTTCGCCGACCTGGCCGGCTTCGAAACGGTGGGAACCCTGCTCTACGGCAAGACCGAAGAAGACCGCGAACGCGTTTACAACCAGCTTAAGAAGGCCTCGCCGCAGTTTGTCGTCTATCGGCGCGCAAACGTTCCGGCCGCGCTGAATTACAGCCAGAACCCTCGCGAAGGAGATCCAGTGGTGATTGCCACTGGGCCTTATGCCATCCGCGCCCATGCGCCGCCAACCGGGAAGCCGGACCAGCCACCCATCCCCGGCATGCATGGGTTCGATCCGGAAAAACTCCCGGAGATGAAAGCCAGCTTTTTTGCCGCCGGACCCGATATAGTTGTTGGAAAGACGGTGGCGCCGTTTGAGAATGTAAATTTGTACCCGTGGCTGGCGCATCTGCTGGGTCTCACCCCTCCGAAGACCGACGGCAGCTTGAACGTGCTGGCCGGGACGCTGCGCGATGGCGGAGCCGACAGAGAAAAATAATCGTGGATGAAGCGCGATTGCGGATGAAGTGCGATTGAAGGAGCAGGGTAGGGATGAGTTTAGTTCTTGGTATCGATGGTGGAGGGACGCGGACCCGGGCCTCGATTGTTGAGCTGCAAGCGGGGGTCGCCGGCGGGCGAGTCCTGGCTCACGGAGAAAACGGTTCCATCAAGCGGCTGCGCGTGGGCGAGGAGGCTGCGGAAGCCAACCTGCGCGAGCTGCTGAAGGACGTCTATGCTCAAGCAGGGGTGGGCAAAGTTACTGCTGCTTCGTGCGGCGTGGCCAGTTGCAGCCTGCCGGGAACCGTTGAGTGGATCACTGCAGTTCTAGTAGATTTTCACGCCGAACTCACCGAAGTTGTGGGCGACGAGGTTATCGCGCTGGACGCGGCTTTCCAGGGAGGGCCGGGAATTCTGCAGATTGCCGGAACCGGCTCGAATACCATTGGCCGCGCGCCGGACGGCAGCCGCGAGTGGGCCGGCGGCTACAGTTCGCGGCTGGGCGACGAAGGGTCGGGCTACTGGATCGGCGTGAACAGCGTACGCCGGGCTCTTCATGCTTTCGACCGCGAAGAGCCGACACAAATTCTGGAGAAGGTCGGCGAGATCTGGGGCACGCACAGCCTCGAAGACCTGGTGAGCCTGGGCGACAGCACGCCGGGTCCGGACTTTGCCGCGCTGGCGCCGGCCATCAACGAACTGGCTGAAGCCGGCGACGCGGTTGCTCTTGGAGTTCTGCACCAGGCAGCGGCGGATTTGGTTGAATTCGTTCTGCTGGTGCGGGGCAAACTCCGCCGTAACCACAAAATTGCGGGCGAGGTTCCGGTGGCGTGGACCGGTGGCGTGGTGGAGAAAATGACGATCGTGCGCGAGGAGTTCTTCGCCGGACTCGCGGCTGCAGCGCCGGAGATGCCGGTGGGAACTGAATCAGTGGTTTCGCTCGAAGGAGCGCTGTGGCGAGCTCGCAGGCTCGCGGAACGCGCGACCGCGACAGTCTGAAGGCCTTTCTCCCCGATTAGTGCAGCGGGACGGCTTGCCTTCCGTTTACGAAAGATGCCTGAAGCCTTCCATCGGCATCGATCACCACCAGGTTGGCGGGCCGGCCAACGCTGAGCGTGCCGGCGCGATCTTCGAAGCCGGTCATCCCGGCCGGATTCGCGGTCAGCAGGCGCAATCCCTGTTCGATCGAAGCTCCCGTGAAGGCCAGGAAATTGGTGAGCGCCTTGTCCAGTGTGAGAACGCTGCCGGCCAGCACATCGCCGAAGGAAGCCTTGCCGTTGGCCACCTGAATGCGCAGGCCGGCCAACTCGTATTCGCCGTCCGGCATGCCCGCGGCGCGCATGGCATCGGTAACGAGAATGGCGCGTTCGGGCCCCTTGGATCGCCACCAGATTTTGACCATCTCCGGCGTGTTGTGAATGCCGTCGCAAATCAATTCGGCGAAGAGCGAATCGGTGGTGAGCACAACGCCCAGAATGCCCGGTTCGCGATGATCGAGCGGACGCATGGCGTTGAAGGTGTGCGTGGCGCTTACGGCTCCAGCGGCAATGCCGGCGCGGGTTTCAGCCGCTGTCGCGTTCGAGTGTCCCAGGGAAACACGCACACCGCGCGCGACGGCATGGGTGGCAAATGCGAGTGCCCCTGGCAACTCCGGCGCCAGCGTCATCAGGCGGACTTTTCCCTCGGCGGCTTCGTAGAATCGGTCAAAGAGAGCGATGTCGGGCGCGAGCAGAAGCTCAGGTGGATGCACGCCGCGCCTGGAGTGGGAAAGGAACGGCCCCTCGAGATGAATGCCAATCGGCCAGCTGACGGTTTCGTCTGTCTCCGGCGGATGGTCGATCAGCCTGGAAAGCTCCGAAAGCGAGTGCAGGATGGAATCGACCGGCGCCGTCACCGTGGTGGCCAGGTAGCTGCCGGTTCCGTGCGAGGCAAGGAAGCGGCCGATGGTTGTGATGGCTTCGGGCGTGGCGTCCATCACGTCGGAGCCGGCAGCGCCGTGAATATGGACATCGAAGAAACCGGGAGCCAGAATCGCCAAGGGAAAGTCGAGAATCCGATCGGGCGATGCGACCGGGGAATTGGCTTCAGCGCGCGTGGCAATGGACGCGATCAGGCCGTCCACAATGGAAACGACTGGGTTGTCGAGCAGGGTCGTTCCGTTCAGAAGCTTCTTCGCCGTCAGCACCGTTCGCATAAGAAAAGATTACTGCATGGCCGGCACGCGACGGTTGGCTTTGCTCGACCAGGCTTGCCGATTCCATGCCAACCAGGCACAGGCTAGTTAATCCGCAGCTTGCTTTCGGGCGTCCGGAATCCGGCCATCACTTGCGCGGCTTTCAGCGCGGCCTGGGTTGCGGCCAGATCGGCCTGGCAGGCGGTAAGCTGCGCCGTCAGCGAGGCAAACTGCGCCTCGAGATGGATGCGCAGATCCTCGATGGCGTGCTCCAGCCGCTCGTTGGCGGCGATCTGCTCGGTCTGGCTCTCCTGCACGGCCTTCAGATTAGGAAGGATCACTTCGGCGAGCAAATGGGTGAGGGCGGAAAAGGGACCGTTCATAAGCAAATTCTAATGAAGTAAAGGGAAAAGCGCCTGATTACGGCTGGCCGCTCATTGGTAATGTCTCCGGCACCAATCGCCGGCGGAACTTTTGTCATCCAGAATTGAAGCGCGGCCCGAGCCATCTTTGTTAAGGTTTTGGCATGATTATGCGGGCTCTGTTGACGGTTGCCTGTTCGATTCTGATTTTCGGAACGGGACCACTTTCGGTCCAAACCCTGCTTTCGGCTCAAACAGTAAATCTGCCCACGAGCAAGCAGTTGATCGGCGAGATTCCCGGCCATCCGCGGCGGCTGAACAGCCTGCCCATGTCGATGGCCGTCTCGCCCGATGGCCGCTACGTGGTCACGGTGAATGCCGGCTACGGGACCTTCGAGTCGAAGTATGAGCAGTCGCTTGCGGTGCTAGACACCCAAACCGGCGGGCTCGAAGACTTTCCCGACGACCGAACGCTGGTGAGCGCGAAGCAGACGCTCTATTCCGGGCTCGCTTTCAGCCGCGACGGCATGCATCTCTACGCCAGCATGGGTTCGCTGACTGCTCCGGAGGGCGACGGCAAGAGCGGCACCGGCAGCGGCGTGATTGTTTACAGCTTCAAGCAGGGCAAGATTGCGCCGGAGCGGTTCATTCAATTGCCGCTGCAGCAACTGGCTCCGGGCCACACGACCAAGCTGATTGGCGACGTGGAGAGCAGCAACGGCGTGCCGTTTCCGGCGGCGCTTGCTGTGATCGGATTGGCTGGTTTGGGCGGAGAACGGCTTCTTGTGGCGGACAATCTCTCCGACGATGTGCTGCTGCTCGACCCGGCAACAGGCAAGATCGAGAAGCGGTTCGATTTGGCGGAGAGCAACACGGTGCCTTCGGTGTATCCGATCGCGCTGATTGTTCCCAAGCTTGGCAGCCGCGCGTTTGTGGCACTGTGGAACGCCTCGGAGATTGCGGAGCTGGACCTGGTGAACGGGACTGTTGGCCGCAAGCTCGCGTTGCTCAAGCCGTCGAGTCCGATCGCGCCAGGCACGCATCCGTGTGCGTTTGAACTCTCTCCCGATGAAAAGACACTTTATGTTGCCCTTGCCAATCGCGATGCGGTTGCTTCTGTCGATGTGAGCCCCGGCGAAAATCATGGACACTTTGCGGTGAAGGGCTACTTTGACACGCGGCTGCCGGGGCAGAGCTACTTTGGCGCCGAGCCTGAGGCGCTGGCGGTGAACGCGGACGGAAGCAGGCTCTACGTGGCCAATGCCATCAGCGACGCGGTTGCGGTGATCGACGCAACCAAGCTGACGAGGAAGGCCGCGCAGGAAGGCATGGTCGAACCGATCGGCTTCATTCCCACCGAATGGATGCCGATGGACCTGGCGTTTCTGCCTTCGCCGGCGGGCGGAAAGCTGTACATCGCCACGGCCAAGGGCAGCGGCACGGGGCCGAACGGCGCGCCGATGCGCGCGACGGACAACGCGCAGGGCAAGCGGTTTGTGCGGCCCTACACGTACATTGCTACGCTGCTGCATGGCTCGCTGGCGACGCTGGACGCGAAGCAGGTCGACGACAACTTGAAGCAGTGGACCGACGTTGTGCTTGAATCGAACCGCATGAAGGCTGCGCAGGAGAAGATTGCGTTTGCCGGCGCGGAGCAGAATCGCATCAAGCACGTGATTTACATCATCAAGGAGAACCGGACCTACGACCAGATCCTCGGCGACTTGAAGGAAGACGGAAAGCCGGTGGGCAATGGCGATCCGGACCTGACGATGTACGGCGAATCGATTACGCCCAACCTGCACAGGCTGGCGCTGCAGTTTGGCGTGCTGGACAACTTTTACGACTCGGGCGAAGTGTCGGGGGACGGGCACGTTTGGTCGAACGCGGCAATCGGCACCGATTACCTGGAGAAGACCTGGCAGCAATCGTATCGCGGCGGCGAGCGCAGCTATGACTACGAGGGTGTGGTGGCCGATGGACTGCCGCTGCTGCAAAAGATTCCCGATGTGAACGAGCCGGCCAGCGGCTATTTGTGGGGCGACCTGGCGGCGCATGGAAAAACCTATTACCACTTCGGCGAATTCATTGCGACGACCTTTTGCAACGAAGTGAAGACTGCCAACCCGCAGCAGGGGCCGGTGCTGCCTGGCGCCAACTGCGCGCGCAAGGCGATTGAGCCGGGCGAAGCGATTCCGGTGGAGTGGGGTGGCGGCGTGAACAAATGGCCGTGGGCGATTCCGTTGATTGCGACCAACATTGCCACGAAGCCGGAACTGGTGGGCCATTTTGCAAAGGAGGCTCCGGACTTTGAGCTTGCTGTTCCGGACCAGATTCGCGTGGATATATTCATGCGCCACCTGAAGGGATGGCTCGCGGACAAAGAGCAGGGCAGGGACACGATGCCCAACTTCGTGATGCTGCGATTGCCGAACGACCACACGGCGGGCACGCGACCGGGCGGGCCAACGCCGCGGGCTTCGGTGGCCGATAACGACCTGGCCGTTGGCCGCGCGGTAGATGCGATTTCACACTCTCCTTTCTGGGACGACACGGCGTTTTTCGTACTCGAAGACGACGCGCAGGACGGGGGCGACCATGTGGACGCGCATCGCAGCCTGGCGCTGGTGATCAGCAAGTACGCGCCGCACGGAGCCGACGGCGCGCCGTTTGTCGACAGCCGGTTCTATTCGACGGTGAGCGTGGTGCGCACCATGGAGACGCTGCTGGGACTGCCGCCGATGAACAACAATGATGCGCTGTGCTCGCTGATTTCGAGCCTCTTTACCGGGCCCGGCGATCAGCCTGCTTACACCGCCGATTATGTGAACCGCGACAACAATCTCATTTACACCGCCAACGCGAAGACCGCTCCTGGCGCGAAGGAAAGCATGAAGATGGATTTCCGCCATGCCGACCACGCGCCGGTTGAAAAGCTCAACGTGATTCTTTGGAAAGACGCGATGGGCGACAAGCCGGTGCCGGCGATGCTGAAGGCGAAGCATAAGAAAACCAAGGACGATGACGAGGATTAGGGCGTTTTTTCGTCTAACTCTTCTGTTTTCAAAATGGTGCGCGGAAAAGGGGGGAGGGGTGGGGGTAGTTCCCTTTTTCTTCTCGTTTTTCTGCAATTCCGGCATCCATAAATAGTGTGCGCCAAGAGAGCGTAATTGTATGCAACCACCAGCGGTGGGGCAGACGGCGCTTGCGCGCCAAGGGGGTCTGGTTTCCCCGGTCGGACGCTGTCTGGGCTCGAGGTTTCCCAACCATTCGCGATGGAACTGCGAATGGATGGGGCACGGAGCGTTTTTGGGCAGGGGACGCAGGACAAGAATAAAAGCAGGTCCTTCGACCTCCTCCGCTTCGCTTCGGTGGCTCAGATGACAGAGTGTTTTAGCGCCCAGGATCGCGGTGCTTTTTGTGGTTTCAATCTTCGGGGTCGGATCAATACACTATCGCCATGACCAAGCGAATTGGGATTCATCTGGGAACGGCGGGCGGGGCTTCGAACGCTGTTGAACGGGCGCGGGAGATTGGCGCGAATACGTTTCAGTTTTTCTCGTCGAGCCCGCGGATGTGGCGCGCGCCGAAGGT
>Ga0070764_10001325_pt1 | contig 10688 bp, 7 predicted proteins | sample HubBroMetageWRM4_FD_67287 | JGI IMG/M metagenome (GOLD analysis project Ga0070764, IMG submission 67287) | Warmed soil microbial communities from the Hubbard Brook experimental Forest, New Hampshire - Hubbard Brook CCASE Soil Metagenome WRM 4 | ecosystem: Environmental > Terrestrial > Soil >... | reverse complement strand
TGAAGGATCGCGTAATGATGCAGGCTTGACTCGAGCTGCTTGGGTGTTGTCATTCCAAGGTCGAAGAGAAAATTCCGACGAATGGCGCCGGGATATAGCACATCCAAAATACGCCTGGCGAAATCCGCGCAATTCGAGAAGAAGAAATTGAAATGCGTTCGGTCCGGCTGACCATTCAACCACTTCATGAGCCGATCGTCCTGGTCCGCAGTCGTATGCACATGGATGCAGATGATCCGGCGCCGATAGGATGCACCGAGGAGCTGAATCCAGGCGTCATTTGGAGGATCTTGCTGGAAGCTTCCGGGATGATTGATCCGATATTCCGCGCGCAACCGGTTGACTTCATCAATGCTGGCAGTTTCGGGAATTTCATCGGAAGAATCTACTGCGAATAAGTAAGGACCCGGGGGCATTGCTATCCAATCGTATCCATCAATCCCCTTATACCGACTAACGACCGTTCCATTCTCGCTTGCCTTGCACCAGCGCAGATGGATGTGATCATCCGAGCACAGGCTATCGACCAAGAGCGCCGCATGTCCTGTCGAGCTAACATGGCCCAGAAAGTTAATCGGGGCCTCAATGAGCAGAGTTACATCGGCATGGGCTCTCGTTGCGGGGAAAAGCAGAAGAAAAAGAAGAAATGAACAAACTCCGATTTTGGGGGAGTTGCCCAGCCCCAGCCCATCGAAGCAGATGGAATGGAAACAATCGCTGATGTGTTTGGCCACTTCTTTAGCTCCAATCTGGAAAGTAGTCTGCGCGAAAAGCCCCGGCAGAACTCTTCCACGATTAGGCCAGAAGTCTGAACACGAATCTATTGCTCGAAGGTATCGATCGATACTTTAGCACCAGTAGAATTGCTCCAAACCACGTCCCAACTAACAACGCGTTTGATTATTCGCATTGATCATTTCAACGCCACGCTCTCGCCGTGGTCCAGAGCCGCCCGTGTATCATTGAGCATGTCAGTCATCATATTTCGCGGTAGCTCGTCTGTAAGCGGCTTGATTAACCAACGAAACTCGATCGGGATGCCACGGGTCAGAGCGACAGTTTCGATCTCAACGTACACGCCTCCATCCCGCTCTTCCAGTCGCTCGTTGACAACTGCGCGCCACACGTATCCCGGACGTCGATTCTCCGGGTATGGGTGCTCATTCGGTTTGCCGTAGTCGGCGATCTCTTGAATCCGGGCTGCATTGCTCGTGATGTACACCCTCTTCGAATCCAGTCTCTCGATGTGGATCTGATTATCAGTCGCAACCGCGGCGGTCACGGACAATGCCTTCTGCACTGCCACTGCACTGATCTCAATATTGTCGCCATTGCGTTCGAGCACCGAACAGCTCGTTAGAACTTGCCTGTAGACTTCGCTATAGTCCTGGTAGTTGGTGAGTACGCTCATTGCCTGATCGAGATTTACGTTGGGAATAAAAACAATTCCGACCCAATCATGGATCATTCCTTGAGGCACCCTGCGTGGATCGTGGTTGGTTACCACCAATTCGTCCCCTTGTAGCCGCCGCTGCAAATCCGGCGAATTATCTGCCATTAAGAACGGGCCGCCGCCGTTGATTTGGCTTTCCGCGTGGGCGTCAAGGTTCCGGATATATTCGTCCCATGCGCGCAGGGTTTCCTGCCTCAACTCCACCGCGGACAAGGGCTTTACCGCGAGCAAAAGCAGCAGCATTGCAGTGCATGCACGAATCGTGAGTTCGATGTTCCGCGTTTTTTGGAATACGAGAGTGTGTTTCATAGAATGCCCCTTCAATCCATAGATTATGACGCCCCGGCCAGCTCTCCTGCGAGAGATTAAGGGTTTTGATTCCAGTTTGAGCTCTGCTTATTCTTGCATCTTTTCTCCATGGGAATTCTCCACATCAGGAAATCCAATAAAACTTCTAACGACATCTGCACCAAACCCCCTCGAGCGTACAAGACGATTCGGACTCGGTACAATGCAATTAAGCCAGAACGGGCTTGAAGCATCCATTGGACCAAGGTATCAATCAATACGTTGGTATCAAGCGATAGAGTGCCGCAGTTGGGTCCCGATGCTATCCTCACACATCCGATAAACCCAGAGCTTGATGTTGCTGTTCCCCGCTGTCGGCACTGAAACCGGCACTACTTGCGTTGGAGGAGCCAATGCCGAAACTTCTGTCGGTCAATGTTGGTCTTCCGCGTGAAATCACCTGGCAGGGCAAACTCGTCCGCACCGCGATTTGGAAACACCCCGTCCCAGGGCGTGTTTTTGCCAGACGGCTCAACCTGGACGGGGATGGCCAGGCCGATCTCAAAGGTCATGGCGGTGAACACCGCGCCGTTATGGTCTATCAACTTGAAGCCTACCGCTATTGGGAACGCGAGTTCGGGCGAAATGACTTCGAGTATGGTCAGTTTGGAGAGAATCTCACCGTCGAAGGTCTCGCCGACGATGAGGTCTGCATCGGCGACCGATACGGGATCGGCACCGCTGTCTTTGAAGTCACTCAACCACGGGTCACCTGCTACCGGCTCGGCATTCGAATGGACAACCCCCAGATGGCGGCTTTGCTCGTATCGCACCGCAAGCCAGGGTTCTATTTCCGTGTCATCACCGAAGGTGAAGTTGGCGCCGGAGACGACATTCGAAAGATCGCGGATGGACCTGGAAGGATCACGGTTGCAGAAACTGATTCTCTGCTTTACTCGGCAGAGCACGACCTCAACCGCATCGCAATCGCCGCCCGTGTCCCTGCTCTGAGCCCTGGATGGAAGGGCTCGTTCGAAAACTTTCTCCAAGCAGAAAAGAACGGAATCCACAACGGCAACCCGGGGCTTACGGCATCCATTTCATCTTTGCCTGCTTGGACGGGATTCCGCCCGGTGAAAGTGCTTGAAGTACGCCCGGAGACCAACGAAGTCGTATCAGTCCAATTGGCTGGACTTGAAGGTTCTCTCCTTCCGCCCGCGCTTCCCGGCCAGTACCTGGTTTTGCGCTATCTCCCGGATAAGAACTCGCCTCCGGTCGTGCGCAGCTATTCCATTTCTGACGCCTCGGATTCGGGTACTTACCGCATCAGCGTCAAACGTGGAACAGGTTCAGGGAGCCGGCATCTTGTCGACGCAACGAAGGTCGGTGACATGATCGAGATCAGTGCACCTCGCGGCGATTTTATTTTGCGGCCGGGGCAGCGTCCCGTTATTCTGCTGAGCGCCGGGATCGGCGTCACTCCCGTTCTTTCGATGCTTCACTCTCTCGCGTCCAGTTACGGAGATACTCCGCGGGAAGTTTGGTGGATTCATGCGGCGCGCAGCGCGGAGGAACACGCGTTTGCCCAGGAGGCCCGGCAACTGCTGGCCATGATTCCCGGTAGTCATTCCGCAGTCGCCTACAGCAAGCCGCATCCAACCGACCAGCCCGGCAGCGACTTCGACGTTTGCGGACGCTGGGACCTCGCAAGGTTGGAGAAACTTGGCCTTCCCATCGGAGCCGACGTCTACATGTGCGGGCCATCTGCCTTTCTGAAGGAAATGAACTTCAATTTGATCTCGTTGGGAATGAGTCAGGATGCGATCCATCAGGAAGTGTTCGGACCCGCGGACAGCATTGAGCCAGGAGTAACGAAGTCGGAAGTGAAGCCTCCGCATCCTCCGGTTCCTCTTGGAACCGGGCCCATCGTGTCGTTTACGCGAAGCGGCCTCGCGGTACCATGGGACAGACGATTCAAAAGCATACTCGAATTGGCCGAGGCATGCGACGTATCTGTCCGATGGTCCTGCAGGACGGGCGTCTGTCATATGTGCGAATGCGGAATTCTTGACGGCCGGCTCCGATACGCACCAGAGCCACTTGATCGACCAGCCCAGGGCAACGCTTTAATCTGTTGTTCTACACCGGAATCGCCCATCGAGCTGGATCTATAGTTCGATGGCTCTCAGGATGTTCTAGTTGATTGTTGGACTGGCGCTTCCCGGAGCAACTTGGAGCAACTTCATCCGGCGCAACCGGACCGAAACGCACCTGCTGGACATCGCCATCCTGATCGAAGGAGTTCACGAATGCATTCTGACATCGTTCCAGGAAGCACCTTCCCCGACTATCAACTGCCCGATCACACAAGTACCCTTCGGAAGCTCAGCGAGTTACAGGGCGATGACCCGATGATTCTCACCCTCGCCCGCGGCAATTACTGTCCGAAGGAGCACCAGCAGCATTTGGAACTCGCCTCGTTCTATCCAAAACTTGCTGTGGGCTACACGCAGATTGCCACAATCTCCACCGACGACCACCACACATCACAGGAGTTCCGCGCGTCGGTCGGCGCGCAGTGGCCGTTTCTGTCCGATCCTGAACGAATTGTGCAGAAGGATCTCGACATCCAGGAGTACACCGATCCCGAGAACAATCCAATGATTCCGCACACGCTGGTTCTCAAGCCGGGCCTCGTCATTCACAGCGTCTACAACGGCTACTGGTTCTGGGGGCGTCCCTCCATCGCCGATCTCTGGCACGACCTCCGCGCTGTCACAAAGGAGATCCGCCCCGACTGGGACCTGCGCGCCCCAGGACTCCGTGACGCGTGGAAAGCGGGAGACCTGTCGGCATTCCACGGGTGGAATAAGCGGGCGGTTGCGCCACGGACGGAGAAATCCTTGCATGAAGCCATGGACGAATGAGACGCATCCCAACCGCAGGCATTCTTGTCAACTCAACCAACGTTTTCCAATCAAGAGTCACGATCCATGGGCTTGCCTGATCTTATCTCAACCTCCCTGCAGGTTGTCTTCTGCGGCATCAATCCAGGCATGCGGTCGGCTGCAGTCGGACTTCATTTCGCCAACCGGAGTAACCGCTTTTGGCGTGTGCTTCACCTCGCAGGCTTTACCACCACACAGTTGGAACCCGGGCAGGCGCACCTCTTGCTCGCTTATGGATATGGAATCACCTCAGCAGTCGCCCGGCCAACAGTGAGCGCGTCAGACCTCCGTCGAGCCGATTTCATTGCCGCCCGCCCCGTTTTCGAGCGCACAATTGCGAAGTACAAGCCAAGGTATCTGGCGTTCCTGGGGAAGCCTGCATGTTCCGTGTTCCTGAACCAGCGGAACGTATCATGGGGTTTGCAGCCAGCCACATTCGGCGGATCAGCGGTCTGGGTATTGCCCAACCCCAGCGGCCTGAATCGCGCATTCACCCTCGATAAGTTGACAAATGCTTACAGAGAGCTGTTCGAGGCCGCGGTTTCCCGCGGTCGCTAGATACCCACGACGCAATCAGGCTGGTGCCAACCGATAAGCCATCGTGAGTCATACGCCGCAACTCTGTCAGACGATGGTATCGATCGATACCATCGTCCAATTGTTGCAACTCTGTTCCTCTCGTTTAATGAGCACATCGCCCTTGAGACCAAGGTCGCGTCAGCTACGAAGAATAGAGTTCGATGGAGCCGAGGCCATGATCTTCCGATCTTCAATTCCTCGGCACCTGAGTATCTTCGATGTCCCGGATTCGGATGTCGCGATCCTGAGACTTCATCGCACAAGAGGATCTGACAACAGACTGCGGAACTCAGACGAATTGGTCGGATCCGCACCAACGAAATCAACCCGCGCGTTGACGCAGACCGCGTCCCGGCTTCGCAACGCGATTTAGGAGAATCGAAATGAGCTTGATCGATCGCGCGATTGCAGCAAACCGCAAAACAGCAGTGCACCACGATCCTTCGCTGGCAAACAAGCCGGCCCCGAAAATTGCAATCCTCACATGCATGGACCCTCGCCTGAACCAACTGCTCGAATGGCTGGACATTAAGCCCGCCGATGCAGACGTGATTCGGAATGTCGGAACGGCGGCAACGACCGACGTTGTGCGGTCTCTCATGTTTTCAATTCACGTTCTGGGCGTGCGCGAGCTCATGATCATCGGTCACACCGGCTGCGGAATGGAGATGTTTTCTGAAGAGGCGTTCGAGGACCATATCCACTCAAAATGCGGCGTCTGGGCCGTCTCTCCCGATAAATTCCACTGCTATTCCGACGTCAATAAGGCGACGCAAAAGCAAGTTCTGAAGCTCCGGTCGCATCCGTGGATTCCCGCCGATATAGCGATTCGCGGATTTGTCTTTGATTTATCAACTGGCGAACTCCGCGAAGTAACACCGAAAGGCAATAAATAGTCGATCGACAGGATGGCAACCCTCAACATGCCTTTTGACATGCACCGCAGCAATAGCCGCATTGCTGCGGATGCGCGATTGCTGCGTCGCCAAGGTTCGTCAACAATGGTGTGAAGATCGTTTTGTAGAATGCGAGGTCGAGTGCAGTGACGAAGGGCTATAGATCCAGATCGCTCAATCCCGGATGGCTGTCAGGCCGTCTTCCCAAAGGCCAATGGAACTTGCGATCTGCTTCTCGAATAGGCAACTCGTTGATGCTCGCATGACGCGCATACATTAATCCTTGTTCGTCGAATTCCCAATTTTCATTTCCATAGGTGCGGAACCAATTCCCCGTGTCATCGTGGTATTCGTAGGCGAACCGTACCGCGATTCGATTGCCATGGAATGCCCACAGCTCCTTGATGAGCCTATAGTCCAATTCTCTCGTCCACTTGCGCACGAGAAACGCGACGATCTGATCGCGACCAACTGGGAATTCGGTTCGATTTCGCCACCGTGAATCGACAGTATAGGCAAGGCTGACCTTCTCGGGGTCACGCGTATTCCAGCCATCTTCCGCGAGGCGAACCTTCTGAATGGCCGTCTCTTGTGTGAAGGGAGGCACTGGCGGGCGCAGCGTCATGGTAATAGGTTCCTTCTCGGGGTCCTGGCTCGTGCACTCAGGAATAGCGGTCCAATCTTACCCGGCAGTTCGATTGTAAATAGCAACAGTTCGTTTCAGAATGTGATGCAACTTAGCGACGGACTTTATAGTAAGCACGTCGTTGAGTCTCTCTCGAACACAATCTTGCAAATCCAGTTCTCCACGCCACGGGGCCGGTTAGCCGCCGCGGCGTGAGAGAAATCGCCAGGGATCAGAAGGTGAAACGAGCCGCCAACTGAATCTCTCGGTTGCTGTATACCTCGGTTCCCTCGACCTGCCCGAAGTTTTGCCCAGTTAGATTCGAGTTCGGATTTGTAAATTCCGGTGTGTTAAAGATGTTGAATGCATCCCCGTGCAGTTCCAGCGTGCGCCCTTCTGTGATGTGCAGGTTCTTCTGAACGCTGAAATTCACCACGCGATAAGAAGGTCCGTAGACCTGGTTCCGACCGAGAGTTCCCAATCGCGTGTACACAGTCTGCCCGTTGGCCGAAACAGTTGGCGGATTCGCAAAGGAAGCTGGATTGAACCAATGCCCGGAGATGCTCTTTGGATAGGAAATTGGTCCAATCAGGTCGGGGCGGTTTCCGGGGTTATACTCTCCGGTGGAAAGATCGGTCGGAGTGCCGGACTGTACCAGAGCGATTAAGCTGGTCTGCCAGCCGCCAATCAGCCAATCCATCGGCAGCGAGGCTTTGCCGTCAAAGCGTTGACCACGGCCGAAAGGCAATGAATAGAGTGCCGACGTACTGAACACCTGCCGTTCGTCCTGACTGGAGCTCCCATAGCTCGCCTTCGGATCATAGTAGAGAGCTGACGTCTGACCCTGGAACGCACCGGTCGAATCGTCCAGCGTGTGCGACCAGGCATATGAAACAGTGCCGATCAACCCTTTGCTGGCGCGGTGTTCGGCATGCACTTGCAAGCCGTTGTAATTCGAAACACCGTTGTAGTTGTTGTAATTGATATTCCCCAACCCAGGGAAGTTCTGAATTCCTGTTCCGAACTGGTAGAGGTTATACGGGTAGTACGAGGAAAGGTTTGATCCCTTCGTGCCGACATAGGCGACATTCAAAACATCTTTGGAACCAAACTGCCTCTCTACTTGCAGGTTCCACTCCTGCACCATGCTGTTATTGTTGCTTTGGTTTACGGCGATCATGCTGGTGCCTGCCGGCGGATGGGACGGATCGAAGCTTGGAAAGCCACGAGCCGGAAGCGGTGTGACTGCGACAGACGGGCTGTTATAGCCGGTGCAGTTGTATCCGCCGTCAGCCGGGTTCGGCGTAGCTCCAGGAAGTTGGCCGGTGAACGTGATGCAGTAGCCATTGGTGGCAAGGTAGTCGTTGCTGCCGCCGAAAGGAGCTTGTTCGCCCAGCTGGTTGTCGATGCCGCCGTAGTCGGGATAATAGAAAATCCCGTATCCACCGCGCACTACCGTCTTCCCATCTCCAAAAATGTCATAGGCGAAACCAATTCGCGGTCCGAAGGCGTGGTAGTCCTGATGGACGATACTGCTCGGCACGCCATTCTGCCCAGCGAGCAGCACCGTACCATTGTTCACATCAAAGGCGGACTGCTGGTTGTGAGCTTCGTAGGGACGAGTCAACAGATCCCAGCGAATGCCCAGGTTCAGTGTCAGGCGACGGTTGACTTTCCAATCATCCTGCGCGAAGATTCCGTCTTCCTGGCCGATATTAGCGAAGTAACCCGACTGCGATCCAATCTCGTACTGATCCATGCCGCCGGCCAGCAGTTCGGAAACTTCGTATCCGGTAAAGTCGACCGTACCCTGGTCGATCCAGAAGTACCCCTTCCCCTCTTGCGGGTTGAAGTACTCGACTTGGCGTCGCAGCCAGGTTCCGCCTAATTTGACAAAATGTTTTCCCTTTGACCAACTGAACGAGTCGGTAATCTCATAGGTGTTCTGCGGAACAGCGTAAAGACCGTAGTCTCCGGTATATTCGAGGTCGCCCTTCCATCCGCCAATCAGTGCGCCTCCACTGGTCTCCTGATTGATGTTCGCGTTCACGATGCCCAAATTCGCCGACACATTCACGCCGTACAACGGAGGCGTGTATCCATAGTTATCGCGGTTATAGGCAAGATGCGCTTCGTTCACCATGGTCGCATTGAAGATGTGCGTGTAGCCGATGTCATAGCCGCGGGCATGCGTCGGATTGATGCCCGTTCCGCCCCCCGCAGGAAGATTGACGAACTCCGATGTCTTTGTGTTGACCGAATTATCGTAGCTGAAGCGAAAGAACGCCGTGTTATTTGGCGATGCATTCCAGTCAATCCTGCCGTCAAATGTGTTGTACTGGTTGGCCTCCGATTGCGTGTCAAGGTAATTGTCGAGATAGCGGTCAGTGCGGCTCGGCAGCGGAAACGCATTAAGGTAGTTGACGGCTGCCGGGTTCATGCGCGCCGTCGGAATGATGTTGCCGCTGAAGGGCTGGCATGTGGTTGGATCGAAAATGAATCCCGCGTCTGTCCCCGAGGTGGTTTCCCCGGCAAGCGGATTTCCACTCGCATCCGTGCCCGGAAAGCAGCGTGGATACTGGGTTTGAATGCCACTCCCATTGGACAAATCCACATTTTCAAGCTCTGTAAAGTTTCCCGTTCGCATCAATGCGGTCGGAACCGTGACGTAGTGCGGGGCAACCGGTAGACTCTCGCGCAGCGCCTGGTAGTCCCCAAAGGCGAACAGCCGATTCTTCAGGATAGGCCCTCCTACTGCAAAGCCCTCCTGGTTGCGATTAAAAGATGGAGCCGGCGTCGGCGGAGCCCCGTTGAACTGGTAGTCGGGGTTGGAGTCGAATTTGCCGCTGCGATAAAACCAGAACGCCGAACCGTGATAATCGTTGGAACCGGATTTGAGAGAGCTGACAACAATGGCCCCGCCAGCACGGCCATATTCGGCCGGAGCCACGCTGGTATTCACCTTGAATTCCTGTGTCGCATCGATATTCGGAAAGAAAAGGATCGTGTTCACCAGGCCGTCGTTGTTGTCTACGCCGTCAAGAATATAGTTGTCCGCCTGGGGCCGGAGGCCGTTGACCGAAAGCGCCGCGCTTCCGCTTTCGTTGTTTCGCTCCGTCTCGGTCGTATTGCTGTTGCCACCTCCGCTTGCCTCATCCCCATATGCACCACGCGTCACGCCGGGTGTCAACAAGGCAAGATTGCTGAAATTACGGCCATTCAAAGGCAGTTCCGTTACCTGCGCGCCGTGAATCGTTGCGCCAATGGCTGAGTTGGATGTATCGATCAGCGGCGCTGAAGCCACGACTTCGACGGTCGTTGAAATTCCTGCCGGCTGCAGTTGGAACGCTACGTCTTGTGTCTCTGTGACTGTGACCGTCACAAGAATTGATTGCGGCGCAAAGCCCTTTGCCGAGGTCTCAACCGTATAGTCGCCCCGCGGAACCGCCAGAATATTGAATCCGCCGTTGCTGCCCGTTACGGCAGAAAGTTTGAGCCCGTTTGCCGAATCCGTCGCAGTGACACTTACTCCCTGCACCACGGCGCCGCTTGCATCTGTCACCGTTCCTGCGATGGCGCCGGTATCGCTCTGCGCGCGCAGAGACAGCGCAGTCATGCAGGTCAGCAGGACTACCAACGCAGCGCAAATCCAGCGCACGCGGGACTGCGTTCCAGTTGGGACTGTGTCGTTCTCAATCGTCGAAAGATCAATGTGTTGTTTCACTGGAGTACTCCTTTTCAAAGAATTGTCGAACGCGCATTGAGCTATCTCTCGTTCAAGCCTTGTGTCAGCCTTGCGCCGGCGACGATCATGCAATACCCATGCCAATCGCGCGCCATCCTTAAGTAGTTGAATCTGGGTAAAGCTGGCGCCAAATGCCTGTCAAAATCACAGAGTG
>Ga0070764_10001322_pt1 | contig 10696 bp, 9 predicted proteins | sample HubBroMetageWRM4_FD_67287 | JGI IMG/M metagenome (GOLD analysis project Ga0070764, IMG submission 67287) | Warmed soil microbial communities from the Hubbard Brook experimental Forest, New Hampshire - Hubbard Brook CCASE Soil Metagenome WRM 4 | ecosystem: Environmental > Terrestrial > Soil >... | reverse complement strand
GCAATGAGCTCGATATTTTTCCTGCCTCTCGGATTCATCAATAGATATAGAAATTCATCTCCGCCATTGCGGCACACCGTGTCTTCGTCTCGGACGTACTGCAGCAGGCGCTGCGCGATGGTCTTCAATGCTGCATCGCCCACAGTATGCCCGTGCTCGTCATTGAGATTTTTGAACCGATCCAGATCGAGAAACATCACGGCGAGCGTCCAGTCGTGGCGGTCCGCCAACGCAATCGCATGGGTCAATCGATCATCGAACAACTCTCGATTGGGAAGCCCCGTGAGAGAGTCATGCAGAGCACGCACCTGCGCCTCACGTGTGTGCTGCTGCGCGGTGGAAAGGGCAGCCGTCGCATCAGCCAAGGCAATCTTGGATTCCGTCAACTCCGTTTCCAACTGCTGCAGGTCCTCAATTCCACGCATGGTCGTTGTGGTGTCGAGTGAGGTTGTCCGCGAGTCTTTCCGCTGCGAATACTCGGAAACCGCGCCGGCGATTGCATCGTCGAGACAGCGATTAAAGGTGCGAAATTCGCTGGCAGAAATCGGGGCCCCGACCTCCGCGGCGAGACCGGTGACCGCTTGGCAGACATCCCCGTAATCTCTGATCACCTGTTCGACCGAAAATCCCTGTTCAAATAGATCTTGCCCGTGCAATGTCGCTGTGACGCCCAGGGCTGATTCGCGGCGACCGGGACTGCTTGATGCAAGTTCGCCTTCCACAACCGGGGAACGCTGCTCAGTCGCCAACGTCTTGGCCACCTGATCGAGAAAGACGGGGATCCCGTGTGCAAGCTCCTGACGCGCTAGTTTAGGGGAGGACCTGTTGGCCACCATTACGCGACACCGATCAACTAAGAGCGTGCGGTTGGCTATTAAAAATTCGTGCAGCACTCAGCATCGTAGTTTGACAACCATACTGGCGTCTGTACGGTCGAACACGTTGCCTCCACTGAAGAACGGACAATTGGATGTCGAGTAGGGCAAGTCTTACGAAGCTTCATCCGCTTTACGGTGGCGCCGCGGGGAAAAAGGCCCTAAGGTGATTTTGATATGCGTCCTGACTACCAGATCCTCTCCACCTGCGTTCCGTGCCTGGCAGATAGGCAGTAGCATCCATGTCTGTCTTAATTGAGGGAATGCCGCTCGACGTCCAACGCTTGGTCACGCATTTACAAAATGCGGCCGAACTAAGACAAACCACTCTCGCCCATCGGTTGCATGATGATCTCGGCGCACTCATGGGTGCCGCCGTAATGGATTTAGATTCGATGCGTCGGGTGAAGCCTGCGCTCAGTCAAAATGCGCTTGAGCGTCTGGACCGGGTCAAGAGAACGCTGCAGCAAGCAATTGACCTCAAGCGCCGCGTTATTGAAGAACTCAGGCCCAGTACACTGGATGATTTTGGCCTGTTCGCTGCCCTTCGGTGGCAACTAAAGAAGACTTGGGGCAATTCAGCCGTGGCCTCCAGTGAAACTTACCCCGCCATCGAGCCGGTATTCGAGTCTGGCGCCGCTATCGTACTTTTCCGAATCGCTCAGGAAGCCCTCTCGATTGCGCTCATGCGTGTAGCGGTAAAATCGACTGACCTCACTGTGCGGGCGGACCCGGCGAACTTTTGGATGAAGTTTTCGGATGACGGCACGGCGAATCCGGAAAGGCAATCAGAAGATCCAGCGATGTTGGTCGCGTCCATGCGAAATCGGATCCGAGGTCTCGGCGGCAATGTGGAAGTATCCAACAATGCAGCGGGCGCCGCCGCACTGACCGTTTGGATGCCATTGCGCCGGACCAGTACCGGCGTTGACAGCTAATACCCTAGTTTCATCGGCTGGGCGGCCCCTTGCCAGGCAAGTCGATGGTAAAAACGCAACCGGCGCCCGGTACGTCGCGAACTCTCAATTCGCCGTTGTTCGCCTCAACGCTGCGCCGACAAATGCCAAGGCCCAGCCCGAGCCCCGATCGATCATCACCGCTCTGAACAAAGGGTAACAATAATTTTTCGGTACTTCCGGTGGCCAGGCCCCCACAATGATCCTCTACGTCGATCAGAACTCGGCCTCCCTCAACGTGCGCATGCAAGCGCACCTCCGTGTGGCGCTTCGTAAACTTAAACGCATTTTGCAGCAAGTTACCCACCGCCGCCGCGAGCATCTCGGTGTCCACATGCACCCGGATGTCCTCGCTCACCGGCGTCACCACAAATTTACATTCGCGCGCCAACGGATCCAGCGATGACGAGGCTGCAATCTCACCTAGGAAATCCGCAAGTCGAACATCCTTGAGGCGCGGCGGCAGACCCGCTGTCACTCTAACTTCGGCCAGTGACCGATCAATGAGATTGCGCATTCCAATAAGGCTGCGATCAAGGACGGCGCCGGTCGCACCCGACATGCCGACATTACCGGCCTTGATTGCTTTGATTGCATAGCTCGCGATATGCAGGTAGTTTCGCAGTTCGTGGGCCAAGGGCCCCAGCCGCGAGTTTAAAGCCTCGAATCCGTCTTCCGTTGTAATAGCAGCTTGCCGGTAGGCGTACTCGGTGACTGCGCCCGCGATCGCATTGTCGAGACACCGGTTGAAGGTACGAAATTCATCTACCCCTATCGACGCCCCTTCCTGATAAGCAAGATTCGTGACCGCTTGGCAAACATCGCCGTAGTCCCGGACAACCTGCTCCAGCGTGAATCCGCGTTCAAGCAAGTCGCGCCCGTGCAATGCCGCCATCGATCCAATCTCAGAGGCATAGGCCCGAGGCAAATCCGCCTGCGCGCCGCCGCCTTCTGGCTCGGATGCTTTCTCAAGAGCCAGCGTTTCGATGAGCTGATCGAGAAAGATCGGTATGCCGTGAGCCAGACCATCATCGGTCGACTGACCCTCGGACCTACTCGCCACCATGGCGCAGCACTCATCAATCAAGACCGTGCGGTTCGTCTTGATGAACTCATGGAGCATCGTCTACTTTACTTTCAGCGGCCCATGGACGTCTGTACGGTGGGACACGCTATCCCAATCCCCAAGGTTTCTTCCCAGGTTTCGCTGCCTTCTCTCGAGGGCTCGGACCGCCGTGTTGTCGCTTTTGCAGGGATTGCACGCCTGGAGTGATGGTGCATAACGGGGTAGTTGACCGAGATTGCGGATAAAACGCAGCGATTGCGAGATCCCGGAGTTCGAGGCGGCGTCGAGGTTTAATGACGTCCAAACTCGTCACTTTTTCATCAGCCATGCATACGCGTTCCTTATGTTGCTGCCTGATTTGACACCCTTACGCCCCAATAAGTTAGGCTAAATACATCAATAAACGACAGAATGAGGCTTTGCACTACACAGTCGCACCTCAGCGACAATCTACCGGAGCCGATGTCGGACGCCGCTCCTGCGGTCCGGGGCATAGACCCGCATCATTGTCCGATTGGCAGCCTTCGCGCCGGGCGCGTCGGATGGTAACAAGCGCGCCTGTAATATTTTTGGTCATGATCATTCGCCCCTTTTTGCTTGAGCGCAAATTAAACAGATTCTAGGTACGCGACGACGGCCTGCATCTGATCTCGGGTCAAGTCTTTGATGACACCATGCATTACCGGCGCAGTGCGAAGCACACTTTGAATCACGAGCAGCTGCTTGAGCAGATAGGGAGCATGCTGTCCCGCGAGGCGCGGAAACGGCCCATTACCCTGAGCCTGGGCACCATGACAAGACGCGCAGGCCGGGATCTGTCGTCCCGGTACGCCTTCCACGAAGATTTGCTTGCCCTGGGCAATGAGCGTCGCGTTACCGCTTCTGCCTTCAGCAGCCGACTGTTTGGAAAAATACGCAGCGAGTGCGCTGATCGAGGCGTCGTCGAGTTGCGATGCCATGCCCCACATATAGGCTTGTGCATCCGGGTCAGCCCGCGTTTGATCCTTGAAAGCATGCAACTGCAACTCGACATAGGGGGCCGTTTGCGCCGCTAAAATCGGGAAAGTGGGCGACACGCTTCGGCCACTGAGTCCATGACAGGCGCTGCACGTCTCAATGGTTTTTTGCAATGTTGCCTTTTGCGCATCGGTCATGACAGCCGCGCTTACGTCGGCGGCTTGAGCAATGCCAACCATCAACAAGGCCGTGCTTAAGGCAGCAACAGCGTTTCGGATCACATCCGTCTTGACGAATGACTTCATCAGAAATTGACCCAGACCAAGCCGTACAAAGTATTGTTGTTGGAGGCGTTGCGACCGGAACCGTCGTAGTTGCTTCTGAGACCGTTGAACTTGTCGTAGTCGACGTATTGGAGTTGCAGTTTCGTATTGAGCCACGGCAGGTAATTCAGCTCCGCAATATAACCGCTTGAATCGGGACTATTGTTTGCACTACCAACAACCGGTGCGGCCGCATAAAGGATGGTGTCATTGCTGCCAGTGGTGCTGAAATACCCGAGCGAGCCGCCTATCCGGCGCTGGTAGCTGTATTCGCCCGTGAGCTTTGAGGTCTTGAGGGTGTTGCTGGCATTTGCGGCGAATTGGTCCAAGAAACTCGCATTGAGCGTTTGATTCTCGTGAATATAAGTCGCGAGGACTGTCACAAGGTGATCCTCACCGATGAACTGGTATTGAATATCCCCAGCCACGTCCTTGTATTGATTGGTGGGACCCTGCAGTGGGGTGCCATTTCCCGGGTGAGTCCTTATATCGATTCCATAAGTGCCAACGGACAATGAGTTGCGATCCCAGCGTTGCTCGTAGGTCAGGCGCCAATACGGAGCAAGCCCGTGAGCCACATTGCTTTGGGTGCTATCAAGTGGATGCGTGCCTCCCACAATCGCAGGGCTGTATCCCGATATTTCGGCATACCAGTGATCATCCAGCCACATGTACACCCCGAGTCCGGCGACTGATTGGGCCAGCGTCCCGTCGATCTGGGTGGCCGCAATCGGTCCCGGTGCGACCGAACTGCCCGCGTAGGGAAATCCCCAAGCGGGCGTCGAGTTCCAAACGTCTTGAACCGTGGGATTATTATTCAGCGTAACGCCCAAGATCATATTATGGCTGTTGCCGTCCGTGCCTCCGAAAGACAAGTGATGGGCATAGCGAATATCGGTATTGTCTATCCCAAAATGGTCGGCGGCACCATCGTAAGTCAGCTGAATGAATGCCCCGAGTTCATTCGCGATCTTGCCTGCATAGAAAAAGCTCGCCTGATCCGGAAAAAGCACTTCGCCATCTTTGGCAAGAGCTCCCGGCAACACGCTGTCCGGAAGTGCAGTGCTGGTATGCGTATAAGAAATCTGCACCATCATGCTGATGGCGGGAATAGAATTCAGTGCCAGAGTTTGACGAGAATCAATGTCGATTCCGGTGATCTGTTTGATATTGTCGAGCACATAGCCGTTCAACTTGAATTCTCGGCCAAAGGGAGTGAGTTCAGGAAACACGGTGTGGCAAGCGGCGCAGGTCATGCCGGTTTGCCGAGCAAAGCTCGGCACCGCCCAGCTCTTAGCACTCAGTAGGCACAACAACCCGATTGTAAGAAGTCTTGGAAACCCCTGATGGAGTGCAGGCCGGCGGAGACCGATCATGAAATCTTCCTCTTGTTCCAAACGCGCTGTGCTCTTCTGGTGTTGGCGCATTTCTGATCAGACCTAGGCCAATCTCATTCGATGTCTATACTGGGAACTTTGTCAAGCAAAGTGCACTTTACGGATAGTGGTGTGCGAAAGATGTGCGCTACCGTACATTGAAGGCAAGTATCCGATCTCGCGGCTGATGAATATCAGAGTCCGCATGGCCGAACACTCTGTGTGTGCCTCGCGGACTAGCGGCGGCGCAATATCTCTCACTCCTCCGTCAGTCAGGGTCCGGCAGAAGGGCTTGAAGAGATGAACGGCGCGTTGAAAGTTGCGTCGGCTCGCGCTCATGTGTACGGTAGAGAACATATACTCGAGCGTAGGCCCCCAAGCTGCCGCAATGCGAGGCCGCGCCTCGCCGCCGATGGGTGTTCTTAGGTCCTCAGATGCGCCCAGGAATTTCGTGAATAATCCGCCCTCTTCTCCTGTGCAGAATCACTTACTCGCGGAACTTCCTCCCGCGGAGAGGCAACGTTGGTGGCCGCAGTTGGAATATTTCGATATGCCGCTCGGTCGAGTCATGTATGAGGCAGGCAGCACGCTAACCCACGTCTATTTCCCGACAACCGCCATTGTTTCGCTTCTCTATGTGATGGAAAACGGCGCTTCCGCCGAAATCGCCGTGGTAGGCAACGAGGGTATCGTCGGCATTTCGCTCTTTATGGGCGGTGATTCCACACCAAGCCGGGCTGTTGTTCAAAGCGCCGGAAGTGGTTTTCGCTTAAAAGCGCAGATATTGAAGGATGAATTCAACAGAGCAGGTCCGGTGCTTCACCTGCTGCTTCGATACACTCAAGCACTAATCACGCAGATGGCTCAAACCGCGGTGTGCAACCGTCACCACTCGTTGGACCAACAATTGTGTCGATGGCTGCTGCTAAGTCTGGATCGTCTGCAGGGTAACGAACTCGTGATGACCCAGGAGTTAATCGCAAATATGCTCGGTGTACGTCGCGAGGGCGTCACGGAGGGGGCCCTCAAATTGCAGAAGGCGGGGCTCATCAGTTATGCGCGTGGACGTATCACCGTGCTTGACCGTCAAGGTTTGGAGAAACGCAGTTGTGAGTGCTACGCGGTAGTCAAAAAGGAATACGGCCGACTACTCCCCAGCAAGATAGCGAGTTAACGCGTGCCGCCTCACCCAAACTACCGCAGCCGCAAACCAAGGCAGGCCGCCGGCAACATACCCGCTAAAGAGACATGCGACACAGAGTCCCGCAACAGTCCCACAATTACCTCGCTTCGGCGCAAAACGGGTTAGCGACGGAGGCGCTAAGTTACTGATCTGACAAAAATTTGAGAGCGCGCCCGGACGGATTATTCGGCGCGGGACGCGCCTCACCCCTCCGGGGTCGCCCTGCGGGCGATCAACTCGGCCGAAGACGCCCGAGTTGTCGAACCGTCTCTTTGTCTGTCGGGAGTTCGAACCAACGCGCTCAGAGACTTGCCGCCGTTAGCGTTTCTCACTCAAAAAATCGGTGGCGCGCCCGGAGAGATTCGAACTCCCGACCACCTGGTTCGAAGTCGCAAAGATGATTTGATAGGTTCTTAATTTTCAACCACTTAGCAGGCCCGCCCTCACTCGAAATAGGCGCCGTAGCGCATGAAAAGGCACCAAACGCTACGTTTTCGCTACGGTGCCGATCTAGCGGTTTGACCACGCCCAAGCGTCTCCTATACTAAGGCAGCAATGCCAACCAACGCAGTAAGACTGCCTGCAGTTCTCGAAAAATTCGTGGCGTCGCAAGTGCGCGAAGGCATGTTTCGCAATCGCGAAGCCGCAATCGTCGCGGCAGTCTCGCATCAAAAGCGTCTCAGCGAACAGCGTACCTGGTTGCGGTCTGAATTCCAGAGAGGCCTCGATTCCGGACCGGCCGTTGAGCTCGATATTGAAAAGATTATTCGGCGCGGTCGTCGCCGGCTTGCCGCTCGCGCCCGCCATCGGTGACTATCTAGTTTTTACCCCTAGCGTTTCGGCGTTGACCGGACGATCAATCGTCCACCGTCGACAAGCTCATTGACCGAGTTGGCGAATCACTCCTACACAGAATGTCAGCCGCAAAAGGCGTTCGGCAAGAATACGCGGTGATGTGCCCGAATAGATCGGGAGAAGATTGAGACCGGAGTTTCGAAGAGACTCTTCCAGCTGCATCAATTTCTGAGCCTCGCCGACTTGCGCCGTCAGCCCCTTCTCTGCCAGCCGAAGGATCTCGCCCTCCATCGACCTCAAACGCATCTCCGTGGCGGTAAGTCGGCGCGCAAGTGGTTCACGATCTTGGTACTCCCCCGTCCTTCCGAGCAGATCTTGAATTTTACTCACGAACGCTTCTTTGATTGACGTTGGGGGCGGGTCGTCAAGGAATAGATTATCGGTTTTGCGCTCGGGGGGTTCCTGCAACAATGCGATCGGTCTTGCACGGATGCCAAACGCTCCCCGTTCGAGGTGCGCAAACAGTCTCGCACCTGCTTTTGGACGCGCGCCTTCGAGTCGCTCGATGGCATGCTTGGCGAGCTTCGAATACCGGAGAGTCAATGTGAGTCTCAACCCGACGTCATCGACGAGTTCCATATGGAACTCCTGGGTCGCGCTGTCGAATCTTGGGTCCAACCATTCTCTTGGCCGGAGGACATAGTAATCAGCGTGTGGATCGGCATCAGCTAGCCCCAGGCTAGCCAGATCGTCCTCCCAGCTCCTCTTGAGTGATTCCCAAGAGGAGAATTCGCGTCCAGGGAAATCAGGCCAACTCTCCGCTGCCATGATCTGTGCGCGAGTGTCCGCCGCCAGCGAAATACGCCCGGAACGGTTTACCCGTGCGTGCGAGAGAAGTACTTGTGCACCGCAAGCGACGGCCGGACTTTCGCAGCCCGTCCAAGGTCCGCTGGCGCGATACCTCATCACTGGATCGAAATCTAGAAGGCCGATTGGCCTCGCTTCAGTTACGCTATACCAACGCTTTAGTGCCGGGGACCAAAGAAAAAGCGTTAGCCCCGTATATCCGGATTCTGTGCGCCACGGTTCCGCCGCAACGCCGATAAGTTCGAGACGACTCACATTCTCGTACTCAGACCGCGCCTCTCCCCACAGTCCGGGAACGACTATTGGCGAGTCACGAATGGCCGAGGCCAACGCGAAGGCTCGTGCCAGCTCACTGAGTATTGCTGCACTCGAAGACTCCGCGTTGAGCTCCAATTGCAGATCTACATGATGCGCAAGTCGCGAGAGTGCAAGCGAAAGACGATGCAGATCCGCGCCTTCGGCTGCCGATGAGTGCGATAGCAGCCGCTCAACCATGTTTTCAGATAGATGGGGCACTCCCAGCTCTATACAGTCCGCCACCGTTGCTAATATATGGGTGAGCAATCGACGGGTCGCCGGTTGCTCGTGCGGGGCAAGCGGCCTAGCCGACCTGCGACCCGCCTTCGCTGCCGGCAATGGCGGAATCGAGGCGCCGTTGGCTCGCTGAAATGCCAGGACCGCTCGAGCTATAAGGCCCTTACGCCGTCTGCCGCGATATTCGAAGATAAATGACTCGAGTCCGCCTCCCGCATAACGCACCTCCACCGGAGGGTTGGCAAGGCGAATCTTCACCTGGCCATCGAGTTCAATCGCGGGTAGATCCGACTCCATAACATCGGCAAGTGCCTCACGAACCGCGGGCAGCCCCGCAAATTCTATGAGCGCGCTCGGCGAGACGGACATTAGCTCAGCCACGAGATCGTGGGATGGCTCTCGCTCATTGTCCGGCGAGCTTGGCCCAGCGGTTTCCACGTCGCCGGATTGGCTTTTCACCAGCGACCGCAGGTGAATCCAGGCCGCAAGAACATGCTGACACGTCGATTTTGCGGGGCAAGTACATGTCGCTCGAGATGGACCCCGCGAGTCAAACGTTACCTTTTGGGTGCCAAGGTCGACTTCGAGATGTCGATCTGACTCCCGGACGATCGGCGCTAGCGATTCGAGATCCTTGCGCGCGCGCCGCAGCAGTCCAGCACTGGCAAGCGCAGCGAGCGCCTCATCGTCGAGCGATTCGAGCTGAGGTCGAAGTTCAACTAGGAGATGACTTTGACTAACCACTGCGCCAGTCGCTGCGGCGTCAGAGCCGCAATTTCCATCCCAACGGCAGCAAGGCGTTCCGCCATCGCCAAGTCATACACCGGCGACGCTTCCATATCGAGCGCAGCCAAGCCAAGCAGGCGCACGCGCGTCGTTGCTAATCGCTTACACGTGGATATGAGATCTCTGGGCGATCCCCCCTCGCAGAAATCCGTTATCAGCGCGATCACCGTTCGTTGTGGCACCTCGACGAGTTGTTCGCAAAATCGCATGGCTCGCGCAATGTCGGTCCCGCCGCCGAGTTGGACGCTCATCAACGACTCGATTGGATCGTCTGCATGATCGGTCAGATCGACGACCGATGTGTCGAATACGATCAACTTGACCCGCAGGCTTGGAAGTCCGGCGAGAATGCCCGCTAGAACCGCACTGTGAATCACGGACTCGGCCATGCTACCGCTCTGGTCAACGCAAAGGATCACCGTCCAGGGAAGCCGGCGGGCATTGCGGTCAAAAAAGCGAACCGAATCGATGATTAGCTTTTTCCTCTCCAAGTCATAGTTCTTAAGATTGGAGCGAATCGTACCGCGCGCGTCGAGATTCTGAAGCAGCGGCATTGGGCTGTGCCGAGAGCGATTGAGCCGGCCCGCGAGTGTTCGACGCACGTCCGCCTCAATCTTGCGCCTGATATCCTCCACGACCCGGCGCACTACTCGCCGCGCCGCATCGAGAACCGGGCCCTTGAGCTGACCGCGCAGCGTGAGAAGTACGCGAAGCAGTTCCGTATTCGGTTCAAGGCGCTCCAGCGTCTGCGCGTCAGTAACGAGCTCCGTCAGGCCGTATCGATCAAGTGCGTGCTTTTCGACGATCTCCGCCGTATCGCGAGGGAACAGCTCCCGCACCTCCTCCAGCCATGACGGTATTGTGAGCTGACTTGGATCGAGGGATCCCGGCGCGCGTTCGGTCCCCGGCTCTCGAACTCCGCGCCCTGAATACTCACGACCATAAAGAAAGTCCAGCGCACGGTCGATGCGCGATTCT
>Ga0070764_10001319_pt1 | contig 10711 bp, 10 predicted proteins | sample HubBroMetageWRM4_FD_67287 | JGI IMG/M metagenome (GOLD analysis project Ga0070764, IMG submission 67287) | Warmed soil microbial communities from the Hubbard Brook experimental Forest, New Hampshire - Hubbard Brook CCASE Soil Metagenome WRM 4 | ecosystem: Environmental > Terrestrial > Soil >... | reverse complement strand
TGCGTGATCGGCAACTGAAAGATAGACCGGAGGCCCAGCACGAGAATCAGCAGGCTGACAACCGCCGACAGTACGGGACGTTCGACAAACAGGTCGGTGAACTTCATCGGTCTTCCTCGCTAAGCCCGCGGGGCCCTCACTGCTCCTGGGGAGTCGGGTTCGGATCGTCTTTGGGCGTCACGCTGTTGTCGACCAAAAGCACCGTGCCATTCTTCAACTTGAGCTGCCCGCTGGTCACCACGGTGTCACCCTCCTTGATGCCACTGATGACGGCGGCTTGGTCGCCCCGGGTGGCACTTACGGTGACAAACACCTGCTGCGCGACCAGCGACCCGTCAGCGGACTTGTTCGCGAGGAACACGGTCGCGCCGTAAGGGTTGTACGTGATCGCCGTTTGCGGCAGCGTCAGGTAGCGCTTCTTGTCACCCGACTGCACGGCAACCTGCGCAAACATACCGGGCAGGAGCCGCCGGGAAGTATTGGTGACCGCCGCCTCCACCTGGAAATTGCGGCTGGCGGAGTCGACGAGCGGATCGATCGCGGTAACCTTGCCTTCGAACACCTCGCCGGGAAAGGCATCGGTGGTCACATGCAGGACCTGGCCCTGAGAAACCCGGGCGAGCTGCAGCTGCGGGATCCGGAAGTCCACCAGGATGGGGTCGATCGCCTCCAGCGTGACGACCTTGTCACCCGGGTTCAGATACTGCCCCGGATTCAAGGTGGTGATGCCCAACTTGCCGGCAAAAGGCGCACGCAGGGTTTTCTTGGCGACCAGCGCCGCCTGCGACTCTGCCTGCGCGCGACGGTTCTTCAGATCCGCGGCGTCCGAATCGAGCACCGCCTGGCTGATGGCCTGCGCCTCCAATTGGACTTTGTCGCGGTTATAAGTGGTCTGCGACAGGTCGGCGGCCGCCTGCAAGGCGTGCAACTGCGCGATGTCCGAATCCGCGTTCAACTCAACCAGCACCGCGCCGTTTTTGGCCTCGTCGCCCGATTTGAAGTTGACCGTGCGGACCAAGCCCGCCAGCTCGGTGGTGACCACTACGCCGCGAAAGGCTCGCATGCTACCGACGGCGGTAATCTCGGGTTGCCAATCCGAGAATGAGACGACCGTGGTCGAAACCGTCTGGTTCTTCGGAGCGTTCTCCGCCTTGAACTTCGCGATGAACTGGGGCTTGAGGACCAGGTTGAAAAATACCAACGCGCCCAGCAACACCGCTGCCGCGCCTAACACGATGATCAGACGCCAACGCATCACGCTGCTCACTGCTTGGTTACCTTCTCTTCTTGATCTTTGCGATTCCACCAGCCGCCGCCGAGCGCCTGGTAGAGCGCGGCGGAATCGGCATAGCGGGCGGCCTCGGCCAGCACCAGGTTCTGGTGGGCCTGGGAATACTGGCGCTCGACGACCAGGAACTGCACGTGGCTGATACCGCCCGCCGCTAATTGCTTTTTACTGATATCGAGCGACTTGGCGGCGAGGTCGTCAGCGGCAGCTTCGGCGCGTAAGTTGCGCGCGTCGGCTTCCAACGCGCGCAAGGTATCGGCGACATCCTGCATGGCAGCCAACACCGTCTGCCTGTACTGCGCGGCGGAGTTATCGAGATCGGCCAGGGCCGCGCGACGTTTGTGAATCAACTCCCCACCGTGAAAAATGGGTTGCGTCAGCGAGGCGCCGACGGTCCATGTGCCGGTCCCGCCGGTGAAGAGGTTGCCAGCGCTCAAAGCGTCGGAGCCGATCGCCCCGGTCAGGTTGATCTGCGGGAAGAGGTTCGCCGTCGCCACGCCAACGTTGGCGCTCGCCTGGTGCAACAACGCTTCCGCGGCCTGCACGTCAGGCCGCTGGCGAAGGAGCTTCGCGGGCACGCTCACGGGCAGCTCGGTGGGCAACGCCAGGTGCTCCAGCTCGAACTCGGGGATATTGGTGTCGGGGGTCTTACCGGACAACACCGCGAGCCGGTGTTGTGCCTGCGCGAGCGCCTTTTCGAGCGCCGGCAGGGTGGCCTGGGTCTGGGCCAGTTGGGTGTTCTGGGAAAGAACGTCGGAGCGCGAGACGCCGCCGGCGGTGAACTGCCGTTGCACGACATTCAACTGATCCTGCTCACTCGCGATGATGTCGTTCACGGCGACGATCTGGGCCCGCAGGGATGCGATGTCGATCGCAGTCGTAACAACGTTCGCGGTTAGAGACAGGTTCGCCGCTTCCAGCTCCCAGCGCTCGTAGTCGGCCTGCGACCGCAAGGCCTCGAGCTGCCGGCGAGAGGCGCCGAAGACATCGAGCCGATACGAGACATTCACGGCCGCGGTGACGAGGCTGAAGGTACTCGAGCCGAACTCGGGTGCGCCGAACGAGGCGCCAGAAACCTTCTCGCGCGCGCCGGAAAATGTGCCGTCCGCCGCGGGCAGAAGCAGGGAACCGCGCTCGGCGAGGTAGTTCTCCTGGGCCGAACGGAGCGCCGCCTTCGCGGACGCGATATTGGGGCTGTCTCGCAACGACTCGCGCACCAGTCCATCGAGGGGCTCGGACTGGAACAAAGTCCACCAGTCGCCGGGGATGTCCCGATCAGACACGAAGGTTTGCACCGCTCCCGCGGTCCCCGGTGCATCCACTGTCGCCTGGGGCTGCTCGCCCTGGGTGTAGTGCTGCGTCGCCGGCGGGGCCGGCGAGTGGAAGTTCGGGCCCACGGCGCAAGCCGCCAGCGCGGCGGAAATCGCCACGCACAACAAGAGGTTACGCGCCCGAGGGGCACGTCTCGAATGGCTGGATGACATTGCTTGAACCCGTTAACCGGGGGCGCAACCGCTATGGCGTATGGGTGCCTTACTGCTCAGCAGGAAGGCACAATCGGTAACAGTGAGCCCTGATGGATACACTTTAGCAGCCTAGGCAGGCTCAGGGGCCACCACCCTGCGGTTTTCTGTGTAATTTCGTCGCACGACGGTCCGTTTTACGCAACAGCTGAGCCCGACTGGTATCGTGCGCGGATGTCTGCCGCCGCATTGAATGAACTGAAGTCCGAAGCCGTGCTGAGTGTTACGGACCTCTGCAAGAGCTATCCCCACATCACCGCGGTCGAGCAGGTTTCCTTCGCGGTCAGGCGGAACGAGATTGTCGGTCTCCTGGGCCCTAACGGCGCCGGCAAGACCACGACCATCAACATGATCCTGGGCGTACTGGCACCAACCTCCGGCAGCATCAAGATCGCCGGCCTGGACATCGCGAAACGCCGTTCCCAGGCATTGGCCCGGACGAATTTCGCAGCCGTGTATGCAACGCTCCCCGGTAATCTCACGGTGACGCAGAACCTGCGCTTTTTCGGCCTCATTTACGGGATCGCGGACCTCACGGGCCGGATCGAGACCCTGCTGAAAAAGTTCGACCTCGAGTCGCTACGCAACACCCGCTGCGGTGTGCTGTCCTCCGGCGAGCAGACCCGGGTCGCCCTCGCCAAGGCGCTGCTGAACCGGCCGGAACTGCTGTTGCTGGACGAGCCCACCGCCTCCCTCGATCCCGCCGCGGCCCAGACCGTACGCCAACAGATCCGCGAGCTCGCCCGCGACGAGAATTGCGGCATCTTATGGACATCCCACAACATGTACGAAGTCGAGGAAGTCTGCGACCGGGTGCTGTTCCTGTCGCATGGGAAGATCCTGTTGGAAGGCGACCCGCGCGCCCTGCCAGCGCAGCACGGCACGCACTCGCTCGAGGAGTTGTTCATCCAACTCGCCCGCGAGCCGCTGCACCCTGGCGGGGAGGCCCCTAAGTGAGGCTACGACCGGTCGCGGGCATTCTGCTACGACAGCTATACCTCTTCCGCAGCAGCCCGGTGCGCCTGCTCCCGACCTTCGCCTGGGTGGCGATCGACATCGTGGTATGGGGATTTCTGACCCGTTACCTGAACTCGGTCGCCGGCAATCACCTCAACTTCGTGCCGACCCTGCTGGGAGCGGTACTGTTCTGGGATTTTTTCACGCGCATCATGCAGGGAGTCACCACCGCCTTCCTGGAGGATGTCTGGTCACGAAACTTCCTGAACCTGTTCGCGACGCCGCTGTCGATCTCCGAGTACGTGACGGGGCTCGTACTGACGAGCGTTGCGACGAGCCTGATCGCCCTGGTGGTGATGCTGGTGCTGGCCACGCTCGTATTCGGGCTCTCGTTCATCTCGCTCGGCGCGATGTTGATCCCGTTCGTGATGGTGTTGTTTCTGTTTGGTGTCGCACTGGGAATCGTGGCGAGCGCGCTGGTGTTGCGGCTCGGACCGGCGTCCGAATGGCTGGTCTGGCCGATGCCGGCCCTCCTCTCTCCCTTCGTCGGGGTCTACTATCCGCTCGCGACGCTGCCGGCGTGGATGCGCGATGTGGGGTACTTGTTACCCCCGTCCTACGTCTTCGAAGGAATGCGCACACTGGTCAACGGCCAGGCGTTTTCCGGTACGGGCCTGATGATTGGCGCAGCGCTGGCGGTCGTGCAGGTGATGCTGGCCGGGTACTTTTTCGCTCGTGTATTTCGGTACACCGTTCGCACCGGGTTGTTGGCTCGGTATAGCGCGGAGAGTATCGGCTAGACGCAATGGCGGCGTGACGCCCGCGTGGTGTCCGCGTGGCGAGCGAGGATCGTCAGTACGGATCCGGTAGCGGCGGGTGATGTTTGAAAATGTCGCGCTCCTGCTTCACCTCGTTATAGGGTCGGTAGAGCGTCGTGGGCTCTTGCGGCTTCACCGTGAGCGGTCCCCGGACCGTGCCGTGATCGGGCGCGACCGCCCAACTGGTCTCGTAACGATTGCGGAACAGGGGCGCGAGATTCGAATGCGCAATTCGCCAGGCGCCGTCTTCCCTCACGTAGTCGACGTAATACGGGCCCCAGATCCAGGAAGCCGACGTGGCACTTCCGGCAGCGCCGGGTGAGAGCCAGTGGCTGCGTGCCGACAGGCCATCCGCCGCGATTTCGACGTACGGATTCACCGCCATGTGCAGGATGAAATACCCGGGGATGTTCTTCGTCACCGCGAAAGCTGCGTAGAGCGCGCGCACGCTTTCCATGCCCCGGTACACCCCACTATCGGAAAACTCCACGGAGATATCCTCGACGTGTTTGGCAAAACACTCCTCGACGATCCGGTCGAACTTCTGCGTGAACAGACAGTGCGCATATTTCGACTGTAATTTCTGGATCTCGAGCTGGTCTTCGAGGCGTTGCACACGGACCAGCAACTGCTGGATGGCTTGGGTCGAATCGGCGGAGGGGGTGCTCGACATGGCTACACTCCTGACATTACATGCGCAGTACGGCTTTCACCGTTGTTCCATGCTCGCAGTCGACGAACGCGCGGGCTATCTCCTGGAACGGGTAGAAGCGGATGAGCCGGTCGAAGGGCAGGCGCCCCTGGCGGTAGTATTCGATCAACAACGGAATGAAAGATCCGGGCGAGCTGTCGCCACCGATAATGCCGCGCAAGGTGCGTCCGCCGCTGAGAATCTGGAACAGATCGGGCGTCCAGGGTGTGAAGGGGGCGCCGACAAAGCCGGCCACTCCACGCGGGGCGAGGCTTTCCATGGCCTGCGTGAAGATCGCCGGGGCGCGCGTGGTGTTGAAAGTGAAGTCGACGCCGTAGCGCGTCAGTTCCTTGATCGCGTGGGCCGCGTTGCCCGCAGACACATCGATAACGTCTGTCGCACCGAGCTCCATGGCCAGCGCCAGGCGAGCCGGAACCACATCGACCGCGATGATACGCGTCGCACCCACGATTTTTGCCGCCATCACCGCGCTCAAGCCAACCGCTCCAGTACCGAAGATTGCGATCGACTGTCCGGGGCGGACTTGCAGCGAGTTGATCACCGCGCCAGCTCCGGTCATCACTCCGCAAGCCAACGGTCCCATGATCTCGAGTGGTAGGTCCGCCGGTGCTTTCACGGCACTGCGCTCATCAACGAGCGCATAGGTCGCGAAAGACGATTGACCGAAGAAACGCGCGTTTATCGGCGTAGCGTTCTGCGTGAGCGGCGTGCTGCCGTCAGGTCGCCGGCCGCCGAAATTCCGCGGCATGATTTCATAACAATAACTGTGCGCGTTCTGACGACAGCTCGGGCACTCGCCACAGAAATTCGAGCTCAGTATCACGGGATCGCCGGGCGCAAGTCGCGTCACTTCCGAACCGACGCGCTCGACGATTCCCGCACCCTCGTGCCCGAGCACAATAGGCTTGGGTGCCCGATCGCGCTCGTGGACATTGATATCGGTGTGGCAAATACCCGTCGCGACAATGCGCACCAGGATTTCGCTCGCCCGTGGCTCCTCGATATCAAGCGACTCGATCTCGGGAGGACAAGTAGCGTCTCGCGAAACAGCCGCTTGGATTTTCAAGCGACATACCGCCCTGTAGTCAACGCGCGCTCAGACACCCACATCCCGTGGAAGGTCGAGCGAACTCGAACCGGGAGTGTCAGCAGCGCGATCGGACCCGCCGCGATATCACTCGCGTTCAATATGGCGAGGTCGCTATGGTTTTCCGCCAGGCGGTTCACGATCACGAGCAGGTATCCTTCGCCCTCCGGGGCGCCGGGCTTCACGACGAAGTTAGGCTCGTGCACACCGCAGTTCTCGCCAGGAACCCAGGTCGCCATCGTTCCGGTGTGGTGATCGAAGCGCGCGATGGCGCCCATCCCCATCTCTCCCGCCCGCGCAGTCGGCGAGCGGCAGATCCCGAAACCATACCTGTAGGGTTTGCCCATGAAGCGGTCGTCGCACTTCGGCATCTCCGTCGGCGTTCGCGCGAGCAGCTTCGCCTCGTAGCTGTCGTGTTTTCCGGCGAGGTCGAAGGTGAGACGGGTGAGTTGCGGTGGCGACCCCTTGAACGGTGAGCCGTCATGACTAGGAAAGAAGTCGAAACAGTTGCCGTTGTACAGGCACAGATCGAGGTGCAGGAGCGAGCCTTCGTTGAAGGCGTTCATCATGTGGCCCGCACTGACGGCGGGCCCCTGGAACCAACGCACCTCGCGCGCGGTGCCCCACCGCGGCATGATCGCGAAGTGACTGCGTTGGTCGGGATGCCATTGATAGAACGGACCACCCTGTTTGAGAACGGTCATATCCGTGATGAGCGGAAAGAACGGCACGATCACGTGCGAATCGGTCACCGCGAAGTCGTGCACCATGCCCGGATATGGCATGTTGAACCAGGTCTCGTGCACGATCTTGCCGCCCTCGGCGGCGATGTAGAAAACGATGTCGGTCGTGCCGTCGCCGCGCGCTTGGTATGAAAAGGTCAACAACTCATTGGTGTGGTAGTCGAGCTTCGGATGCGCGGTGAGACTCACCGCGCTCACATCGCCTTCATAACGCCATTCCCCCCGCGTGGCGAGGGTCTCGGGATCCAACTCGATCGGCAGCGAATCCTCCTTGAGCGCGAGCAGCTTGCGGCCGTGCCAGACGATGTTGGTGTTCGCCGTGCCCATGTTCTTGCCGGCGACACTCGGATCGTTCGTGTAGCGGTTACGATAGCGGCCAAACAGCGAACGGCGCGCCTGCTCCTGGAGATTGAACCGCTCGGTGCGCACCCAGCGGCTGCGGTAATCGACATGCCCGTTCTCGAAGCGGAACAGGTGCGCCATGCCTTCGCCATCTATAAAGATGTCCTCCTTGGCAATCGAGGGGTACTGCCGATCCGGTCCGCAGCGATACAGCACACCCGTCAGGTCCCGTGGCACCTGCCCGTGCACCAGGCGGATGTCACGGATGTCCGATTCGAGGCGCAGCGGCGCGCCCCAGCCCTGGTACAGCGGAATGTCGGGAAACACCGTGTCCATGAACTCAACCCCCTTCAGCTCAAGACAGACGGACGGCGCGCATGACGCGCCTCGGTCCTTGACGCAGCTTAATGGCAAATCAATGCTTTGGGTGGTGGGGGTGAGTTGCTGGCCACTGGATGGCAGGCGGTGCCGCTATTCGTCCGGCGGTCCGATCAGGCGAGCATAATTCCCGGCATGAATCGACTTTCGCGAGGGGGGGCATCCATGAAAAAGATCTCTGAGCTGTTCAATGTCACGGGCTATGGCGCGGTCGTGACGGGCGGGGCGAGCGGGATCGGGCTGGCCCTGGCGGAGGCCCTGGCAGGTAACGGTGCGCGAGTCACCCTGCTGGATGTTCATCCGCAGCGCATCGAGAGCGAGACGAAACGGCTGCGCGGGGCCGGCTTGGATGTGCGCGGAAAAGTTCTCGATGTTACCGATCACAAGGCGCTCGACGCTGCTGTCGATGAGGCTGCGAGCGAGTACGGTCGGCTCGATGTCGTGTGCGCGAATGCGGGCATCGACTCCGGAGTCGGATTCGTCGGATCGTGGATCGGAACGGAGAGAAAGCGCGTGGCCGAAGGGGGGCTCGAACATTACACGGACGAGCGCTGGAACCGGGTGATCGACATCAACCTGAACGGCGTCTTCGCCACCGCGCGTGCCGCGGCCAAACACATGAAACCACGCAAGTCTGGGCGCATCATCGTCACGACGTCGATGGCGGCGACTCACATCGAGCCCGCGATCGGGTCGGCCTATATGGCCGCCAAGGCGGGAGCAGCGCACTTCATGCGAGCCGCCGCGTTAGAGCTGGCCGCGTACAACATCACCGTGAACGCCATCGCACCCGGATTCATCGTCACCAACATCGGCGGCGGCCACGCGCATAACCCGGACACCCAGAAGGCAGTGGGAAAGGTTATCCCGATGCATCGCGTTGGGCTTCCCGAGGACCTGGAAGGGTTGGCGTTGTTCCTCGCCTCGCCCGGATCAAGCTACATTACCGGACAGGAGATCATCATCGACGGCGGCTGGGGACTTGGAACCGCGGACTAGATAACTGCCGGCGGCTGCGATCCTGTAGGATGGGCGGATACTACGAAAGGAAGCCCATGAAGACCTCGATGTATCAGACCTCGATCCCCGTATTTATTCGCGTGCTGAAGAATCTCGCCGCCGTACTCGAGAAGGGCGCCGCCCACGCGGAGGCACGCAAGATCGATCCGGCAGCATTGCTGAACGCGCGCCTGTACCCCGACATGTTTCCGTTCACGCGACAAGTGCAGCTCGCGACCGACACCGCAAACAGCGGCGCCGCCCGTCTGGCAGGCACAGACGTGCCGGCGCACGAAAGTAACGAGACCTCGTTTGCAGAACTTGCCACGCGCATCGGCAAGACGATCGCTCAGCTCGAGACCTTCAAACCGGAGCAACTCGACGGAACTGAAGACAAAACGGTCACCTGGCAAACGCGTAGCAGCACCAAGAACATGCAAGGCCTGCCGTATCTCATGAATCATGTGCTGCCGAATCTCTTCTTCCACAGCACGACGGCTTATAACATCCTGCGGCACAATGGCGTCGAGCTCGGAAAAATGGACTACCTCGGCCGGAGCTGATCGCCCCTATCGCGCCCCCCAAACCTCCTCCGCGACCTCCACCACCAACGCCAACTTGCGCCACTGATCGTTCTCCGACAGCAGGTTGCCATGGTGCGTACTGGCGAACCCGCATTGCGGAGAAAGGCAGAGGTTCTCTAAGGGAACATACTTCGAGGCAAGGTCGATGCTGCGCTTGAGCGCGTCCTTGCTCTCGATTTGTCCCACCTTTGTAGTGACCAGCCCGAGCACCACCTTCTTGTTCTTCGGCAACAGCCGAAGCGGCTCGAAGCTGCCGGAGCGCTCGTTGTCGAATTCCATGAAGAATCCGTCGACGTCGCACGAGAACATCGCTTCGGCGATGTCTTCGTAGCCGCCCTGCGTGGCGGAGGAGCTCTTGAAATTACCGTGGCAGGTGTGAATGGTGACCGCGAGGTCGCTCGGACGACCTTTCAGCGCGGCGTTGATAGTGTCGGCATACCGGCGTGGGAGAGCCTTCGGGTCGTCGCCGTTGGCGCGGCAGGCCTCACGAAACTTCTCATCGCCGAGATACGCGAACGCGACATCGTCGAGTTGCAGGTACTTGCAGCCGGCAGCGCTGAAAGAAGCGAGCGCCTTCCGATAGGTCGCCGCCGCATCGTTCCAGAATACATCGATGTCAGGATAGACCTCGCCGGCGATCCCCCTGCGCCCCGCCCGCATATGCAACATCGACGGCGAAGGAATGGTCTGCTTCGGCGTACGTTGGGTGTGCGCCTTCAGGAACTCGAAGTCATTCACCATCACCGGGCGCGCGTAGTCGAGCTTGCCAACCACGGTCGCGATAGGCGGTTGCTCTTCGGTACCGACGAACTTCGGGCCCGCCATCTGTTTGATCTCGACGCCCTGGAGCTGGCGCAGGAAATCGATGTGCCAGTAGTCGCGCCGAAACTCGCCATCGGTGACCGACTTGAGCCCGATCGACTCCTGGCGCGCGACGGCGGCGCTGATCGCGTCGTCCTCGTGTTTGCGCAGTTGCTCAGCGTTGATCGCACCGCTCTTGAAGCGAGCGCGCGCCTCGACGAGCGCTAGGGGGCGCAGCAGACTGCCGACCTGGTCGGCTCGGAAAGGGGGACGCGTCACGAAACTCTCCTCATACTCGTCAATGCTCTCATGCTCGTCACTGCAGGCTCATCACCGCGACCGTGCATCCCACCGCGAAGATCGGGATCGGCGCATAAAACCATAACTCGCCCGTATGCCCTTCGGCCGCACCCGCGAGCGCGATGAAAGTACGGATTTCCAGGCCGCCCTGCCCGGCCTCGCGCCAGGTCTCCTCATCC
>Ga0070764_10001317_pt1 | contig 10714 bp, 11 predicted proteins | sample HubBroMetageWRM4_FD_67287 | JGI IMG/M metagenome (GOLD analysis project Ga0070764, IMG submission 67287) | Warmed soil microbial communities from the Hubbard Brook experimental Forest, New Hampshire - Hubbard Brook CCASE Soil Metagenome WRM 4 | ecosystem: Environmental > Terrestrial > Soil >... | reverse complement strand
CAACTGCCGTGAGTACGTCACCATGCACCATCGGCTGGGTGTCGATGCCGGAGACCGGCTGCTCGACGTGGCTTGCGGCTCCGGGCTCGCGATCGAGCTGGCTCGCCTTCGCGGCGCGTTGTGCTCGGGTATCGACGCCTCGCCCAGGCTGATCGCGGTGGCCCGGGACCGGAACCCAGGATGCGACATCAGGGTCGGCGATATGCTCGCGCTGCCGTGGGATCGGGCGTCGTTCGACGTCGTGACCAGCTTCCGGGGCATCTGGGGCACCACGCCTGACGCAATTGCCGAGATTCGCCGGGTGCTTCGCCCCGGCGGGCGCGTCGGGATAACCGTATGGGGTCACATCAAGGTTTCTCCTGGAGCCTGGGCGCTGGCACCGTTCCGGCTTGCCGCCGTGGAAAAGGTGGACAACCAGGCTGCAATGGTGTCGCTCGGCCGGCCCGGTGCGGGTGAGCAACTCCTCGAGTCATACGGATTCCATGACGTTGAGCGCGTGGACGTGCCGTTCGCCTGGGAGTTCGCGGACCCGGAGGTGTACGCGCGCGCGATGGCTTCTAGCGGCCCGGGCTACGAGGCCATCCAGAACGTTGGCGAGGCCGAGTTCCACCGGGCGGCCGTAGAAGAGGCTCAGGAGCGGCTGCGAGACGGCCTGCCTTTGCGCGCCGAGATCAAGGTCGTGGGCTACCTGGCCCGCCGTCCCGCAGCCGACTTAACCTGAACCCCGGCGGCGATCACCGCGTCGTAGCCGTGTCGCATTCGGCTGGTTGGGTTGAGATCGTGACAGATGGCTATCCGCAGCTTCTGGCAACCCCGGCCCTAAGTGCGCTTCGTCGTCCCCCGCCACTGACCTGACGCCCTGACCCGGCGGCGGCCGGGAGGACCGCAGCGACGAGATCACGTACGTGATTGGCAGCGGTGGGCTGAGACCGAGCCTGACGCCGAGGTGGCAGGCATCTTTGGCTGGTCATGTGAGCAGGTGCCGCAGCAGTGCGGTTACGGCTATTCCGCAGCCAACGGCGAGCAGCATGGGTGCCCTGAGCGTGCGCGCCAGCCCTGCTGCGCCGACACCGAGCACTTGCTGCCAGTTGACATCGTTCCAGGCGGTCCCGCCGAGGTTAGTGACGATCAGGCCGGCGAGCAGCGCGGAGGCCATCAAGCTGATGACCTTCACGGCGCGAGGCGGAAGCTGCCGCTCACCGAGCGCGAGGGGGCCGCCGGCCTTCATCGCCCAGTTCGCGGCGGTAACCGCGAGCACCGATAGCCACAGCATCATGAGGTCCTTGTTGCGCGCTGCGCTGAGCGGCGGCGTCCGTGGACGGCGCCGATAAGGGCCGCTGCGGTAGCGCCCAGCAGCGCGTTACCGGGGTTGGTGACGAATAGCAGTGCCGCGGCGATGCCCGCCCCCAAGATCGCGGCAACAATGGCTCGCCGGGACTTGCGGAGTTCGTCGAGGGCGAGCATCAGGAAGAAGGCCGGGAACACGACGTCGGCGCCGAGGGCGTACATCAGGTGGGCCGATGGCGCGGCGAGCAGGCCGGCGGCGGTTCCGCCGACCCAGCACATCCATTGCGGGATGCTGGCACCAATGACCCGCGCGACGTCGAACCGGCCGTTTCCGCGGTGTCCAACGGCGAACGACGCATCCAGCAGCGCCTGGGCTTGCAGGCCGCGCCGCAGCCGGCCACCGCGCAGGCTGTCGTTGAGCGCCACGCTCATGACGAGGTAGCGAGCGTTGATCAGGACCGCTGCGGTGACCGCCGCCACGGCGCCTCCGGCTGGCAGCGTGGTCAGCAGCGTGAACTGGGCCGAGCCGGAACACGCGAGCATCGAGAAGATCAGGGGCACCGCGCCGCCCCAGCCGGCGGCGCTCGCAGCGGCTCCATAGGCCAGCCCCAGCACGAACGTCGCCGCGCCCGGGCCGGCTCCCAGACGCATCCCGTCGGTGAGCGCCCCGCTGCTGGTGCGTGTGCCGCTTAATGCCAGGTTCCCCACTCCGCGAATCTAACAGGCTTAATCTAATTAGACTATTAGAATTAATGGCCGTGGACCATCAGGAGGACGCAGATGGGCGCCACCAGCACCCCGGCACCGGGCCTCGTCGGCGGTCACGTCGCGCTCGACTTGGTCAACACCGTCTCCTGGCGCCTGGACAAGAACCGCTGGCGCGACAACCTGCATGACTACGCTGCCCTGATCGCCTGGTGCCAGCAGGCCGGCCTGCTCGAACCCGGCACAGCCCACCGGCTGCTGGCCGCGGCGCCTGGCCACCCGGGGCTTACCCAGCAGACCGTGCACGATGTCCGCACGCTCCGCGAGCACAGCCACACGCTGCTCGCCTCACTCGTGGACGACGGCGAACCCCCCAGCGTCGTCCAGACCCCGCCGGGCTTGCGTGCCCTGCTGCTCGACGCGCTGGCTCACAGTGAGCTGACCGGGCCGCCGATGCGCTGGCAGCTCACGCCGGACCGGCACCCCGACATCCCGCGGCTGCTCGCACTCCAGGTGCTGGACCTGCTGCAGTGCCCGCAACTGCCCCTGCTCCGCCGATGCCATGGCCCCGGGTGCGGCTGGCTCTTCCTCGACCGCACCCGCAGCCACACCCGCCGCTGGTGCAGCTCCAGCGACTGCGGCAACCGCGAGCGAGCCCGCCGCCACTACACCCGCCACCGCGAGCAGCCCACGCACCCCGAAGCAGCACAAGGCGAAGCGGAACCCCGGGGTTGACCGGCCTCCCGGGTGGGGCTGTGGACAGCGGCCATCCACCCCCGCTTGCTTTTCAGGGCCGCCCTGCGGTATTTCACCGTGGTGCAGGACGCAGGCCGTCGAGCGCGGCCTGGAGGATTGGCTGCATGTAACTGGCGTCGCCATGGATAGTCGCGACGGCGTGGAACATGTCGAGGACTTGCTCGAAGGTGAGGTCGTCACGAACTTCGCGGGCTCGCTGAGCGGCGGCGAGCAGCGGCCCGCCGGCGGCGACGACCCGGGCGCGGTTGCTGTCAAACACGGGATCGCCGCTGTCGGTGTGCTTGAGCAGCTCAGCGGCAATGTGCTGCTTGGCGGCGAAGAACGCGTAGAGCTGGCGCAGCCAGGAGGCGAGGGCGGCGCCGGGCGCCTGCCCGCCGGGAGTCCGGGCGGCCTTGCAGATCGCGTCGACCTCCTCGATGTACAGAGCCTCAAGGAGCTCACGCCGGCCGGGGAAGTTGCGGTAGAGGGTCGCCATGCCCACGCCGGCGCGGCGTGAGATCTCGGCCATCGACACCTCGGCCTCGGGATCGGCGAACGCGGCGCGGGCGGCGGTGAGGATCTTGTCGCGGTTGCGCTCGGCATCGGACCGTCTAGGCGCTGTTCGGAGCTGATTAGCGGGCACTGGCAATCCAAGTGGACAGGCTATCCGATTAGGTCTACGGTGAAGTGGACAGGCTATCCGCCTGCTGGCGCTTCCGATCTTATCTCACCTGCCGCCGCCGGCCCGCGACCGAGCAAGTAAGGCACTTTCCATGGAATACCGGCCTCTGGGACGCACCGGCATCTCAGTCAGCCAGCTGTGCCTGGGTGCAATGATGTTCGGCGCCTTTGGCAACCGCGATCACGGCGAATCGGTCCAGATCATTCACAAGGCGCTGGACGCAGGGATCAACTTCATCGACACCGCCGACGGCTACTCTGCCGGCGAGTCGGAGGAGATCCTGGGCGAGGCGCTGGCGGGCGGGCGGCGAGATGACGTCGTTCTCGCCGTCAAGTTCGGCGTGTCCTTTGGCGGAGATCCCAACCATCGTGGCGGGTCGCGCCGGTGGATGACGCGAGCGATCGAGGGCTCACTTCGCCGGCTCCAGACCGACTGGATCGACCTCTACCAGTTCGGTGCTCCCGATCCGGACACCGACATCGACGAGACCCTCGGCGCTCTGACCGACCTCGTGCAAGCGGGCAAGATCCGCTCCTTCGGCGCGTCGAAGGTCCCTGCCTCACAGATTGTCGAGGCCCAGTGGACCGCCGACCGCCGCGGCCACGGACGGTTCCGCACCGAGCAGCCTCCCTACTCAATGCTGGTCCGCGCGATCGAGTACGACCTGCTGCCCACCTGCCGGCGGCACGGAATGGGCGTACTGGCCTACAGCCCGCTGGCCGGAGGCTGGCTGTCGGGCAAGTACCGCAAGGGCCAGGAGATCAGCGGCCCCGGCTCCGCCGCCCGCGCACGGATCTCCGCCGCCTACGACGCGGCCAACCCGGCGAACGCCGCCAAACTCGAGGCCGCCGACGCACTCGGGGCGCTCGCCGACGAAGCTGGGATCACGCTCATCCAGATGGCGACCGCCTTCGTCGTCCGGCATCCCGCAGTGACCTCGGCGATCATCGGACCGCGCACGATGGACCATCTCGACGGCTATCTCGCCGCCGACGGGATCGAGCTGTCCAGCGACGTGCTCGACCGCATCGACGAGATCGTCCCCCCGGGAGTCACGATTGACGTCGCCGACAACTACTGGCAGTACGGCACGAGAGCGCTCGACGCCGCTTCCCGTCGCCGGTAAGTCCCGAGGGGCCGGGGTCAAGCCGACGCTGAAGCTGGCCATCCCCAGTGACCTTTTATCTCGTGGCCGAGGAGATACTCGAACTGGCGCAGGATGGTCATCGAGGTGGTGACCAAGACTCACGGTCCCGGCCTTCATCGCCCCGATCACCACAAAATTCGGCAGGGTCACCGCGTCGCCACGGCAATCGATATCCTCCCGTCCTCGCCGGAATCAGCGCCGGGTATACATTTTCCGCGAGGCAGATCCGGGACGCGACGAATTTGTCCCGCGCCGCGGCCCGGCGAACCGATGAGTGAGCGCAGCTCCCATCGTCTACCTGCTAAACGCCGGCGTGCGCTGACGGCTATGGCCGACTCAGCGCAGTGCAGGAGGCAGCGTGCATCACAACCCAGACGCGATGAGGAGGAGCGAGTGACCAGCGGTGGCTTCTCGTCGAAACGGCTGGCGCGCGTGCGAGAAGTGCTGGACCGTCACGTCGACGGCGGCTACGTCCCGGGTGCTGTCGCCGTCGTCGCCCGCCACGGCGAGGTCCACATCAAGGCAACGGGCAATCTTGCCTTCGAGGGGCGCAGGCTCGGGGACGCCGATGGCAGCCGACACGATCTGCCGTATCGGCTCGATGACCAAGCCGGTCGTTGCCGCCTGCGCGATGACGCTCGTCGAGGACTGCACGCTCCGTCTCGACGACCCGGTCGATCGGTTCCTCCCGGAACTGGCGGACATGACCGTGCTCGCCGACCCGGACGGGCCGCTAGACGACACCGTCCCGGCGAAGCGCCTGATCACGCTGCGGGATCTGCTCACCTTCACCCTCGGCACCGGCATGGTCCCCGCCGAGCCGGGAACGGTCCCGATCTCCGACGCGCTGAACGCGCTCCAGGGCGACGAGCCTGGGCCGCCGGATGAGTGGATTCGACGTCTCGGCACGCTTCCGCTGGTCTACCAGCCGGGTGAGCGCTGGATGTACCACACCGCCGCCGACGTGACGGGCGTGCTCATCGCGCGTGCCACGGGCATGTCGTTCGGGGAGGCCCTGCGCGAGCGGATCTGCGGGCCGCTGGGGATGAAGGACACCGCTTTCAGCGTGGGCGGCGAGAGCATCGGCCGGCTGGCAACCGCCTATCAGCGCGACGAGGCCACCGGCGAGGTCGTCATCGAAGATGGCCCCGACGGTTACTGGAGCAGGCCGCCGGCGTTCGAATCGGGGGGCGGCGGGCTCGTCTCGACGGCCGCCGATTTCCTCGCCTTTGCCTCGGCCCTGCTCGCCGGCGGTACCCGCGACGGCGAGCGGGTGCTCTCGCGGCCGTCGGTGACGCTGATGACCAGCGACCACCTGACCCCGGCGCAGAAGGCGGTCTCCGGGTTCACGCCGGGGTACTTTGACGACATCGGCTGGGGTTTGGGGATGTCGGTCCGTACCCGGCGCCCGCACGCTGGACCTTCCCCGGGCGTGTCATATCCCTGGGCCGCCTCGGTTGGGAGCTACGGATGGCCCGGCGTATACGGCACCGGCTGGTACAACGACCCTGCCGAGGACATGACGACAATCCTCATGATCCAGCGGGCGCCCGCGCCACCTGCGCTGCCGATCCTCCTCGACTTCTGGACGGCCGCCTACCAGGCGATCGACGACTGAGCACGGCGCCGGAGACTACGTTTCGGCTATGGCAGTGTTCGCGTTGTGGAGCGCACCACGATCGCGATCAACGGCTTTCTTTCGGTCGATGGCCGAGCGCGGTGATTTGACCGTGCTTCACGAGCCGTTCTGCAACCTGAAGAACTATGGCGAGACTGATGCTGGCGGGCGGACGTTCGATTCGGCCGCTGCGCTGCTCGCCTGGCTTCGTGGCGAGGCGTGCGACCGGGACGTGTTCTTCAAGGACACGATGGACCATCAGCACGATGCGGTCCTGGCCGACCGGCCGTTCCTCGCGGAAGCCCGTCATGCGTTCCTCATCCGCCGTCCTGAGGAAATTGCAGCGTCCTATTACGCCCTGTTCCCTCCGATGACCATCAACGCGATCGGGATGCAGCGGCTGTGTGAGATGCAGGCTGCTATCAGCGATGCTGGCGGCAATCCGCCGATTGTCCTTGACTCGGATGACCTCGTGGCCCGGCCGGCTGCGACGATGGCGGCGTACTGCGCGGCCGTCGGGCTGCCGTTTAACCCGCGAGCGCTTAGCTGGGAGCCGGGTGAACAGGCCTGGTGGCAGCGGTCAGCTGGCTGGCACACGGACGCTGGCAACAGTTCCGGTTTCGAGCGGCGCGAACGGGCATACGCCTGCACCGTCGAGAACTCCGAGAAGCTCGCACGGTACGTCGCCCATCATCGGCCCTTTTACGAGCAGCTTTATGCACAGCGGATGAACGTCACGCCTTGGGAGTAAACGACAGGGCTTCCCGGGTCACCGGCCCACGCCGTTCCATGCAAACCGCATCCCAGCGATATGTGGCGTTTCCCGGATTTATCTGGCCTGGCTGCGGGACCGGGGCCGGGAATGAAGCCGCAGCGGCCGCATGTTGACCACCGCCGACCGGCTCTCCTACCTAGGGAAGAAGGCACGCCCATGACGTCCTCGCCGGCCACCATGCGCGCCGTCCGGCTCTCCGGTCCCGGCCCGGTGGACAACCTGCGGCTGACCGCGCTCCCGCTCCCGCCCGAGCGGGACGGCTGGGTGCGCATCCGCGTCGAGGCGTTCGGCCTCAACCGCTCCGAGCTGAAGCTTCGGCTGGGTCTGGGCGCGGGCGTCAGCTTTCCCCGGGTGCCGGGCATCGAGGCAGCCGGCACCGTCGACGCGACCCCGGCCGGCAGCGGGCTGGCTCCCGGGCAGAAGGTCGTCGCGATGATGGGGGACATGGGCCGCACCTACGACGGCGGCTATGCCGAGTACACCTCGGTCCCGCTGTCCCAGGTCATCCCCGTCGACACCGACCTGCCGTGGGAGGTGCTGGGCGCCCTGCCGGAGATGGTGCAGACGGCCTACGGCTCGCTCACCGTCGGCCTGGACCTGAAGCCAGCTCAGTCCGTGCTGATCCGCGGCGGCACCTCCTCGGTGGGCCTGGCCGCCGCCGCGTTGGCCACATGGCGCGGCGCCACGGTGCTGTCCACCACCCGGCGGGCCGACCGCCTCGCTTTGCTGACCGAGCACGGCGTCGACCACCCCCTGCTCGACACCGGCGAGGTCGCGCCCGCGGTGCGCGAGCTGTACCCGGACGGCGTCGACGCCGCGCTGGATCTCGTCGGCACACCGACCCTGCCTGACACTCTGCGCGCGGTGCGCGTGCACGGCACGGCCTGCTTCAGTGGCAGCCTCTCCAACCAGTGGACGGTGCGGGACTTCGCCCCGAACGAGTACCTGCCGAGGGGCGTGCGCCTGGCGGGCTACTCCGGCGACGCCGCTGACCTGCCCCGCGAAGCCCTCCAGGAGATCCTCGACGCGGTCGCGGCCGGCCGGCTGGCCTTCCCGGTGGATCGCGTCTACGACGGCCTGGAGCAGGTGCCGCAAGCCCACGACGACATGGAGCACGACCGCGCCACCGGCAAGCTCGTCGTCCGCGTCCGGCATTAAACCGCTGCCCGTTTGTTCGAGAAATCCCTTTGACCTGTGTGTGGAGCTAAGGCACTTGAACGACCGCGGCCTCCCTGAGGGCCGCTACCCCCGGTCGCCGTAAGATCTGGACTGCCGCGTGTCGTGATGGGATGTGCATGGGACTCCGTCGATTTCTTAGCAATCGTGTTGCGCGCGAGCCGCTTCCTGAAGATCCAGTGGCCAGGCTTCAGTACGTGTACGACAAGGTGCTCGGCTATGTGGGGCAGGACTCCACAGTCCACGAGGTCAAGTTGCTCCTTTACCCCTGGCTGCGCGGGGCATTCCCGGCAGGACCCGACTCCATCCCCCGGTCCGCTGCCGACCGGCAGACCGATGCTGAGAACCTGGCCAGGAGGAAGCGCGTCATCCTGTGATGTCGACGTGGGCGAGGCAAGCTGCTCAGGTCAGTGGGCACGTACAAGCCCCAGACTCCGTTGGAGAACTCGCCCGTCGGCACTGCGCAGGGCGATGCGAGGTCGATCTGGCCTTCCAGCGGGTGGAGGACTACCGCCCACCGCGCTGGCCCGACGACGAACACCCCAAGCAATACCACCTCGACTTCGAAGTGGACCAAATCGAGCCCGAACAGCGCCGCGTCATTCGGCGCTCAGCCTGACGCTCAACTCGCCGAGTCTCTGCCGCCCGAGGTACGCGAGGCCGTCACCTTCGGCCGTCCTGTAGCTACTTGACGGCCACCCGCGCATTCGGGCTTGTGCCGATGATTTTCCGGGAGCCGCCGCGTCTTACGACGTGACAGACGCCAGCTCGCATGTGCCGAGGAGGCCGGGCCCATGACCGCGCAGACCGAGACGACCACCCGGGAGCAGATCCGGGCGCTGCTGACCGACCGCGCCGCCGCCATCACCGCCAAGGATGCGCGTCGCGTGGTGGACCGCTGCGCACCCGACATCGTCAGCTTTGGCCTGGCCCCGCCGCTGCGTTCTGCCGGAGATGATGTGCGCGACCCGGCCGGGATCGAGAGCTGGTTCCAGACCTGGGACGGCCCGATCGGCTACGACATCGGCGATCCGGTCATCGAGGTGGGTGGCGACGTCGCGTTCTGCCATGGCCTCACCCACATGACGGGGACGAAGACGGACGGCGAGCAGGTGGACCTGTGGTTCCGGTCCACCGTCGGGCTCCGCCGGACGGCCGCGGGCTGGCAGATCACCCACGAGCACGACTCAACGCCGTTCTACATGGACGGCTCGGGCCTGGCCGCCACCGACCTGAAGCCCTGACCCGCCGGTACCATCTGCTCCCGCTCGGCCTACTCCCGCTCGGCCGGATCTGGCTGGCCGAGCGCGGCGCGCTGTGCGTCGAGGAAGGCTTGTTCGACCGGGTTTGCGGTGAGCGAGCGGGCGCTGGCGTAGGCCGCCGCGGCTTCGGAGGTGCGGCCCAGGCGGCGCAGCAGGTCGGCGCGTGAGGCGTGGAACAGGTAGTAGCCGTCCAGGCCCGAAGAACCTAGGTCCTCCACTGCGGCCAGGCCGACTGAGGGTCCGCGGACTTCGGCGAGCGCGACGGCCCGGTTGAGCGCGACGACTGGAGTGGGTGTCAGCGCGTATAGCTGGTCGTAGAGCGTCAGAATGGCTTGCCAGTCGGTGCTGTCAAAGCTGGGCGCAACGGAATGGACCGCGTTGATGGCGGCCTGGATCTGGTACGGGCCGGGCCGGTCACGCTCCACGCACGCGCGCACGATGGCCTGACCTTCGATCATCAGGTCCCGGTTCCAGAGCCGCCGGTCCTGTTCGGCCAGGCGAACCAGCGAGCCGTCGGAGCTGACGCGGGCGGCGCTGCGGGCATGCAGCAGAACGAGCAGCGCCAGCAGTCCCTGCACCTCCGGCTCACCGGGCATCAGCTCGGCGAGCACGCGGGCGAGCCGGATTGCCTCGGCACACAGATCAAGCCTCAGCAAAGACCCGGCGGTCGCTGCGTAGCCTTCGTTGAAGATCAGGTAGACGACGGCGAGGACGGGTTTGAGGCGGGCAGGAAGTTCGGCTTCCGCAGGCACGCGATAGGGGACATGGGTGTCCTTGATCTTGCGCTTGGCCCGGACGATCCGCTGGGCCATGGTTGTTTCGGGAACGAGGAACGCCCGCGCGATCTCCGGCGTCTGGAGCCCGCCGAGCAGCCGCAGGGTCAGCGCGACCTGGGCGGGCTGGTTGAGCGCCGGATGACAGCAGGTGAAGATCAGGCGCAGCCGGTCATCCGGCACGGTCTCCTCCTGCGGCGCCAGGGCATTGTCCCCGGCAGCCTGATCGGCGGCACCGTACAGGTGATGCGCTTGCGCGTGCCGCTCATCACGGACCGACTCGCGGCGCAGCCTGTCAATGGCCCGGTTGCGGGCGGTCGTGACGATCCACGCGCCGGGGTTGGGCGGCTGGCCGTCCGACGGCCACCTGGCGACCGCCACAGTGAACGCGTCCTGGACCGCTTCCTCGGCGGCGTCGATATCGCCGAGAAAGCGGATCAGGGTGGCGACGCAGCGGCCGTACTCTCGGCGGAACACAGCCTCGACAGTCACCGCGCGAGAAGCTATGGCCAGAGCAAGTCCTCACAGCGTGGGTGGCCCGAGCACTGTACCTC
>Ga0070764_10001316_pt1 | contig 10716 bp, 9 predicted proteins | sample HubBroMetageWRM4_FD_67287 | JGI IMG/M metagenome (GOLD analysis project Ga0070764, IMG submission 67287) | Warmed soil microbial communities from the Hubbard Brook experimental Forest, New Hampshire - Hubbard Brook CCASE Soil Metagenome WRM 4 | ecosystem: Environmental > Terrestrial > Soil >... | reverse complement strand
CCGGGCGGCATCGGTGAGACCGGCACTACGGCGGCACCACCGGCGGTCGGGAATGCGATCTACGCGGCGACCGGGGTGCGCTTGCGGCGCCTGCCGATCGACCCAAAGCTACTTCAACGGACGTCCGCCTCGTAGATCTGCGGCTTGAAGCCAACCAGGATGCGCGCCCCCATGACCAGGACGGGGCGCTTGATCATCGACGGCTGCGCGCGCATCAGCTCGATCGCCTTGCGCTCGTTGAGATCTGCTTTCTGGGCCTCGGGCAGCTTACGGAACGTGGTGCCGCTGCGATTGAGCAGCGTCTCCCAACCAACCTGTTTGCTCCACCGGGCCAGCGTCACGGCATCGATGCCGGAGACCTTGTAGTCGTGGAACTCGTACTTCACGCCGTGGCTCTCGAGCCACGTGCGGGCCTTCTTCATGGTATCGCAGGCCTTGATGCCGTAAATCGTGGTCGCCACAGTCAATGATCCGTCGCCGCAGGGCGGTAGTTGTAGAGCACCCGGTAATAATAACGGCGAATCATCCGGCCATCACGACTCAAGACTCCGTCCGTGAGCGGCCCCAGTCGCTGCGCGCGGGACTCGATTTCCGGGCCCTGCATATCCTCAGGCTTGAACCCGATCAGCAGCAGCGTACGACCCGCCTGAGCTTTGGAAGGGAACCACCGCTCGTACATCAAGCCGACTCCGCCGAGCAGGTGATCGCTCGATGTCTCGCTCACAGAGCGCACCCGATCGGGCGCGTAGAAGGCCAGCTGGCTGGCGATCGCGTAGCGATCCATCCCCACCGTCAACGGCTCGGTGCCAATCTCGGCGCGGACGCCATTTTCGATGGCCGTGAGTTGCCTCCCCAAGTCCCGCCAGCCCACCGGGACGACTTCCATGTGCGGCCCATAACCTACACCCGGCAGTCCCAACACCAGGTAATGAAAGGCCGCTCCGTATATCAATAACAGGATGGCCCACGTCGGCGGCCATGCGGCTCGTGCCCAACCCCGCACGCCCGTCGATGATTTCTCGGTTGCGGCCACGACAGCGAACGCGAGAGCCGGCACGGCGGCGATCCACAGCGTGCCGGTCCAATCCAGCTTCACTTCGTGACGCAGACTGAAGGCGAAAAAGACCGCCAGGGGCACGAGTACCGACAATTGCATGAAACGCCGGCGACGCTGCGCCTCCGTGATCGCATCTACGGCAGTGGTGTCTACCGGCTTTCCCCACAACGTCACGTACAGACTCACGGCGCCCACCGGTGTCAACAGCACGAGAGCGGAGAGAAGCAACTTATGAAGGGAGAACCGTGGCGCCTCAGCCAGCCGTCGCGAGGTCTGAAAGGCGAAGGACGCCCACTCGTGGGTGGCATTCCAGAAAATGACAGGCGAGAAAATCGCCAGGGCCAACACCAGCGAGGCGTAGGGCAACCAGTGTCGTAGCCAATGTCGCGAGCGGGCATCCCAGACCATGAAGATGAACGCTACCGGGGCGAGCATGAGGATCGTGTATTTCGACAAGAGCCCCAGGCCGAGGCACAGTCCCGCTCGCCACCAAGCGCTGGCGCGGTCAGCGATGAGCGCCTGGTGGAGGTAATAAAGGAGCGCCGCCCATGCCGCGGTAAGGGGCGCATCCGGCGTCATCATGATGCCGGCGAAAAAGAAGAACGGCAGAACCTGCATGAACACCAGCGCCACGAGCGCGCTCGTGTCATCGAACAACGCGCGTGTGAGCCGGTAGACGAACCCTGAAGCGATGGCGCCGCAGAGGATCGCTCCGCTGCGCACTCCGAATTCCGTTTCTCCAAACAGCGTCGTGCCGGCGCGAATCAGCCAGGCCACCATCGGTGGATGGTCGAGGTAGCCGATATCCAGGTGGCGCGAGTAATTCCAGTAGTAGGTCTCTTCGGGCAGCAACTCGATCCGGCTGGCATAGATCAGCCGCAGGAGACCGGCGCAGACGATAAAACCCAGGGCCAGCGCACGCCAACGGGCACCGCTCGCGAAACTCCAGGAACTCGGGGTGAGGCACAGGGCGTTCCCGGATCGCATCAATACAAAAGTCGCGGCAACGGCGACCACAATGGCCCACTGCGCCGGCACGCCCCAACCCATCAGGAGTGCAAGGACGCCCCCGCGCAGAAACAGCACCGACAGGGCCACGACGAGCAGATGCCAGTACAGCCGCGGTTCGCGCGTTGCGCCGGCGGCGGCGACCGCCGCACGAACGGTGAGGAAATAATTGAGCAACGCGGCGCATGCGAAACTGACGATGTGAGCCGGGCTCACCGCCATCCCTGCGCCGATCGCGACCATGAAAATGGCCGCATCGGCCAGCGGCGCGGTCGCCGTGGCAATAAAAGACCGCGACGGCCGATCGTTCGCCATTGTGCAAGATTCGCCGAAAGCGGCATTTTAACCCATCGTAAGCTAAGGTTTCGTAAGGCCTGCCGGGGTCTCGGGCCAGAACTCTCCAATAGGAAAAATCTGTCCCGTATGTAAAAATCCGGGTATGGCAATGAATGTGAAGACGGTGTCCAGGTGAACCCGGAAGTGGTCGACGTAGTGGTGATAGGCGGCGGAATCGCAGGAGTCTCCGTCGCGGCGACGCTTGCAGAGACGCTGCAAGTTGTCGTGCTCGAGCGGGAAAGCCATCCGGGGCTGCACTCCACAGGGCGCTCTGCGGCGCTGTTCTCCGAAATCTACGGTGGCGAGACCGTCCGCGCGTTATCCCGTGGCAGCCGCGAATTCCTCTATTCGCCACCGCCGGGCTTTGCGGAGTCCCCATTGGTCCGGCCGCGTGACACTCTGCATATCGCGACGGCCGAACAGGAAGAAAGGCTCGACGAGTTCGCAAACCTTCCGGACGTCGCTCCCGCGATCCGCCGGATAGACGGCGCCGCCGCGCACGCCTTGTGCCCCATTCTTCGCGAGGATCAGGTGGTCGCCGGTGCGCTGGAGACGGCCTCCGCCGATCTCGACGTAAACGGTTTGCACCAGGGATGGCTGCGGCAACTGCGGGCACGCGGCGGCCGGTTACTGGTGAACGCTGAAGTCAACACCCTGCAGCACACTGGCGTCGCCTGGAGGTTGGAAACCCCCGACTCGATCATCCACGCGGATGTTGTGATCAACGCTGCCGGCGCTTGGGCAGACGTATTGGCGCGGCGCGCGGGAGTCCGCGAAATCGGCTTGGAGCCGCGCCGGCGTACGGCGTTGATCGTCGACGTGCCGGCTGTGTTGCACGTCGATTCGTGGCCGATGGTGATCGACATCGATGAGCAGTTTTATTTCAAACCCGACGCCGGCGCCCTGCTGCTCTCGCCCGCCGACGAAACGCTGAGCGAGCCCTGCGACGCGTGGCCTGACGATCTGGACGTCGCCATCGCGGTCGACCGGGTCCAGAACGCGACCACCTTGGAGGTAGACCGGGTGCGTCGCAGTTGGGCGGGATTGCGCAGCTTCGCAGCGGATCGCACACCGGTGGTGGGCTATGCGCCGGACGCACCTGGGTTCTTCTGGCTCGCCGGCCAGGGCGGCTACGGCATTCAAACAGCACCCGCGATGGCTGCACTGGCCGCCGCGTTGGTGCGGCGGATGGCGGTACCCGAGCAACTCCTGAGCTTCGGCCTGGACGCCAGAACGCTCCGCCCGGAACGGCTACACACCTCTTAAACGTGTGCCGTCGCGCGGCCACCGCATGGCTGACGCGTGCACGAAACTTGCGACGACCGGGAGCGGATGGGATAGTCCGCCGATCGTTTGCGCGCGGTGTTAATGCTGCGCGCTATATCGATATAGATATAGCGAGCCAAGAATTATGAGCACAACGGGAAAGCGTGTTGGAATTGTCATCGGCGTCGTAGCCGTGATCGGCCTCGCGGTACTCGCGTGGGCCGCGATTCGCCCGGGACCGCTGGCCTTCGCGGGCGGCAAGACGGTGGCACTCTCCGAGTACACCGCCGGGCATCCGACCGGCGTGCCGGCCGACTTCGCGGACACCGATAAGTTGGCGCGCGGCAAGTACCTCACCGAGGCTGCGGATTGCCAGGCCTGTCACACCACCGAAGGCGGCAAGCCGTTCGCCGGTGGCCGGCCGTTCGATACGCAGTTCGGCACGATGTATTCGCCCAACATCACCGCGGATAACGAGACCGGCATTGGTAGTTGGAGCGATGCGGAGTTTCTGAAGGCCGTGCACGAAGGTGTCGGCAAGGGTGGCCTGCGGTTGTATCCCGCGTTTCCCTATGCCGCGTACACGTATCTCACCGACGAAGACGTGCTCGCGGTCAAGTCGTACCTGTTCAGCCTCCCGGCCGTCAAAAACACCCCGCCACAGAACGCCCTGAAGTTTCCCTTCAACCAGCGTTGGCTGATGGTGTTCTGGGCGGCGATGTACGATCCCAACACGCGTTACCAGCCGAATACCGATCACACCCCGCAGTGGAACCGCGGCGCGTATCTCGCAGAGGCGCTCGGCCATTGCGGTGATTGCCACACACCCCGTACGCCGTTCCAGTCGCTCGATAATCGTAACAAGTTTGCCGGCGGCGCCTCGGAAGGCTGGCGCGCCTACAATCTTTCGAGCGATAAGGCGTCTGGTATTGGCACGTGGAGTCAAGACGACCTCGTGCACTATCTGACGACGGGACACTCGATGGACCGCGGCTCGGCGTTTGGCCCGATGGCCGAGGCGGTGCACCTGAGCTTCGCGAAAATGACACCGTCTGACATCAACGCCATCGCGGAATACATCCACAGCGTTCCGCCGGTAGCGACGCCCGATCTGCCGGCCCCGAAGGCCGAGCCTGCCTCCGCCGATCCGGCGAAAGGCGTGGCTATGGACCAGAATGAAAAGGGTCGCGAGTTCTTCGCCGGCGCCTGCGCCGGCTGCCATGGCTGGACGGGTGACTCGCTGGTGAGTCACGCCACGTTAACGGGGACTCGCGCGGTCAACGATCCGAGCGCCACGAATGTGGCCCTGGCGGTGTTGCATGGTGCGAGCACGCTGCCGCCGTCGGCTGACATTGTGGCGATGCCGGCTTTCGGCGCGGCCTATTCCGATGGTGACATCGCCGCCGTCTCGAACTACGTGACCGCCAGATTCGGCGTGAAGGGCTCCACCATCACGGCGGACGACGTCCGCAAGCTGCGCGTAGCGTCGGAGTAACAGCGCCACTCCTTTAATAGTGCGGCGGACGCTCATCCTCGGGCGTCCGCCCTTCGTCCGCCGCCGGCATGGCGCTGACTCTATCCGCGAGCGTCTCCATCTTCGCTCGCAATCCTTGGATCTCCCGCTGCTGGCGATAGACCACGTCGCTCAACTCATTGTTGGCTCGCTCGAGATACGCGATCTTCATCTCGAGCCGCTCGATCGCTTCGGTACTCATCTCGCGGTCGCCGTCAGGTGGGAAGCAAGCGGTTGCTCGGACCGCGGCTCCCCGGTGCGTGGCTGCGTAGCCGACTCATCGATGTCGGAGGTCGTGGTTCGGCGCAACTCGCGCGGCTCGTCCATATCCCATCGGCGACCCCGGTGCAGAGTCGCCCGGTTGTCCCAGATCACCAGGTCACCCGGCTTCCAGGTGTGACGATAGACAAACTGCGGTTGGGTCGCGTGCTCCAGCAAATCCAACAGCAACACCCGCCCTTCGGCGACCGTCATGCCGACCACGCGGCGCGTGTGGACCCCGATGAACAACAGCTTGCGTCCCGAGCCGGGATGAGTGCGCACGATCGGCCACAGCACCGGGGGAAACACCGACTTCGCCGCCTCGGAATACTCATCGTCCCCGAGCATGATGCGCGAGTGCAGCGCGAAGTGCTCGGCCTCCAATCCGTCCAACTCGGCCTGTAACCGCGAATCGAGGCCGTCGTAGGCGGCGCGCAGATCGCAGAATTCGGTTTCGCCGCCCCAGGAGGGCAACCGCACAGCCAGCAGCAGCGAGTATTTTGCGGCGGGCTGCTGAAAAGAGCTGTCACTGTGCCAGAGCTGGTTGGCCATGTTGCCGACGATCTTGCGATCCGAGCGCTCGACGGGCTTACCGTCATCGCCAACATTCGACATGTCGGCGACTTCCGCGTAACCCGTTCGGGGTGGCGCCGCAGGCGGCTCCTGCCCACGATTACGAACCACCCGGGCGAAGCCGAGCTCGAGCGTGCCGAGTTGCGCCGTCATGGTGCGCTGCTGCTCGGGAGTCATCGCCTGGTCGTGAAAAACGAGCACGCCGTAGCGATCCATGCCGCCGTGAATCGCCGCGATCGTCGCCGGAGCAAGCGGCTCGCGCAGATCGACGCCGTCGACCTCTCCTACAAACAGCGGATGCAGTGGCCGAATGACCATCAAACACCTCCGTCGAGCGTGATGCTGACCGGGCAGTGATCGCTGCCCAGGACGTCGGCATGAATTTTCGCCGTCTTCACGGCGCTGCGCAGTTTTGCCGAGACGAGTACGTAATCGATTCTCCATCCCACATTGCGCGCTCGCGAATTCGCGAAGTGACTCCACCACGAGTAGTGGCCGTTACCCTGGGTGAACATGCGGAACGTGTCGATGAAGCCGGCGTCCAGCATGTTCTGGAAGCCTTTGCGCTCCTCGTCCGTAAAGCCCTTCTTACCGCGATTCGGCTTCGGGTTCGCAAGATCGAGCTCCGTGTGGGCGACATTCAGATCGCCACAGAAGATAACTGGCTTCTTCTTCTCGAGTTGTTTGCAGTAGGCCAGGAATGCCGGGTCCCAGTGCTCGAATCGCAATGGCAGGCGACTCAAGTCGTCCTTCGCGTTCGGGGTGTAGACCGTGACCATGTAGAAGTTTTCGAATTCCGCGGCAATGACGCGGCCTTCCTCGGTGCTGTCCCGCTCCAACTCGTCCGCGAACTTGAAGCGCTTGGTGAAAGTGTCCGGAAAGCCGTTGATCACCTTCAGCGGCTCCTGCCGGGCGAAAATGGCAGTGCCCGAATAGCCCTTCTTCACCGCCGAATTCCAGTATTCGTGGTAGCCGGGCAGCTCGATCTCGATCTGCCCCCGCTCGGCCTTGGTCTCCTGCAGGCACAGGATGTCGGGCTTGTGAGTGGCCATGAAAGACTGGAACGTGCCTTTTTTCAACGTGGCACGGATCCCATTGACGTTCCAGGAGTAGATTTTCATAGGCTGAAGTCTACCGCAGCGCCCCAGGGAACGGCCTCGGGCGACAACGGAGCGGCAAAAATGGTCAACTAAACCTATCGCGGCGCGTTCGGTCCAAGTGGTATGGCCCGTTCTCCCCCATTGCGCGGCAGTTCGGTCGAGGGTTTTCTTATGATGAAGCAGCTTATTTCCAGCGGAATTTTGGCAGTTACGGTTTTTGGAGGCCTCGCCGGGTGCACCACCCTGCGCGTGACCTCTGACGTTAATAGAGCGGTGGTGGGCTCGGTGCAGTGCCACACCTTCGGATGGGCCGGAACGTTCAGGGGTGACAGCCCCATGCGCAACGGCATCGCCAATCCCGTAAATGAGGCCCGCCTGCGAAGCGCTATTCAGGGGCAACTGGCCGCCTTGGGGATACAGCCCGCGAACGGCGCAGCCGCTCCCGACTGCTTGGTCGGCTACGGAATCGGCGCGCACACCCAGGTCGAAGGCGCTTACCCCGTCGGTTGGGGCTGGGGCTTCGGAGCCGGATACGGATACGGCTGGCGCGGTGGCGGTTTCTATGGCGGCTATGGCGGCTGGGATGAGCCTTATGTCTATCGCGAAGGCATCATTGCGGTCGACCTGTACGACGCGAGGAGCAAGGCGCCTATCTGGCACGCCTCGGTGAACCAGAGTCTGTATGGCGCGATCGGCGTGCAAGCCGAGCAGAAGATCGACAAGGCCGTCGCTGTCATCTTCACGAAGTATCCGCACTCATAAGGGCGCGATCGACAGCGAAGACACCAGCGCCCGTCCCCGCGAAGGCCGGAATGCGATCACCAGCAAGCCGTCCTTCGCGGTGGTGTCGAAAGAGCGCTCGACACTCTTCAACTTGCCGCCGGCGGCGGTGAAGATGTCGAAATGGTGTAGCGCTGTTTTTCCATTGACGTCCACGTCGAACACGCGCTCACCGGGCTGCGTCGCGTCGGGCTCGATAAAGCGCGCCACGATCCGATATTTCTGGGTCCCCTCCGGCACGGGCACCCGATACGAGAACTCACCCTCGCGATAGCTATCGTACAAACGCGGATCGGTGGCAGCGACCTCCGCTCGCTTCTGCGCAGGCGTGTCGGGCGGTTCAACACCCTTCGCCTCCCCGCCCACGAAGTACATATCCGAGCCATAGCGCTCGTGGTTCCGCGCCACGTAGCCGGAAATATCGCCGGCTTTGATGCGCACCACTCCTGGCGAACCCGCGAAAGTCCACCGCATAGCATCACTCGCCGCCACTGCGCCGATGTTAGCCGTGGCGACTAACTCGTTGGGTCCCTCTGCCAGGTGAACGGCGCGCCACAGGCATACGCCCTCCGCGCAAGAGGTCTCACCCAGGTCCCGGCTATTTAGCGACAGACGAGCCTGCGCGGCATTGCTGTACGCCTTGACGTCAAGCACGGCGTACGCGCGATCGGTATACCGCCTTCCAACCAGGTGCAGCGTCGGTCGAGTGCTCCAATTCGCGCGGTAGAAGTAGAACGCATCCTTCGCGACCGTCCGGTCATAACTCACCAGGCCTTTCTCATTGATGTCCGTGAGATCGCCCTCATTGCGCGAGTCGCTGGAAAAATCGAATAAATTCCAGATAAACACGCCCCAGAGGTAAGGCCGCTCGCGCAGTCCAGCCCACGACGCCTCGTGATAGATATTTTGCAGCTCTTCCGGGTGCGGTCGGCCGTGCGGGTTGATCGGCCCGCCCTCCGGATCGTCGCTGTGTTGGGTGAGCGCTGCTCCCGCACCGTATTCGGAGACGGCCAGCGGTAAGCGAGGGTGGCGCACGTGGGCCGCATCCAGCATCACACCGAAGTCGCTGAATTTGCCGGTGTACCAGCCGAAATAACGGTTATAGCCGGCGACGTCCGTGATCCCGACGATCTCATCCCGGGGCGCGATGTTGGCAATGTCGCTCCCCGTGTGCGGTGGCAGCCCCACTTCGCAGCAATCGGCCAATGCGGTGACCCGGCTTGGATCTTGAATTTTCGCGAGACGGTTGAGGTCCTGCAACAGCGACCGCGGCTGGCTCGGGCCGCTCGACTGCGTCGCGCGTAAATCAACCTCGTTCGCGATCGACCACACGGCGATCGAGGGATGGTTGTAGTTCTGTAGAATGAGCTCGACGAGCTGTTGCTTGGCGTTAGCGGCGAGTGCTTCGCCCGCCGGACTGCCGTCGAACGACACCTGGTTTACCAGCGGGATCTCCGCCCACGCCACGATGCCACGCTCGTCTGCAAGCTCGTAGGAGCGCTGGTCGTGTTGGTAGTGCGCGAGCCGCACGGCATTGCCGCCCATGTCGACCAGGTAGTCGAAGTCTTGTTCCTGGTCCGCACGCGAGATCGCCCAGCCTTTCACCGGCCGATCCTGGTGCATGGACGCGCCATGCAGCAGCAAATGCTCGCCGTTCAGAAAGAAGCCTTTGTCAGGATCGAAGGCCAGGGTGCGCAGACCGAGCGGCTGACTGACCCGGTCGAGGATCTCTCCGCGAGGCGAGCGCAAGGTAACGACTACGCGATAAAGATAAGGATCTTTCGTGCCTTGCCAGAGTCGCGGCTGCGCGATGCGCAGGGTGGCGGTCGCGACGACCACTTTTGCGGTGAGGGCCACCGGCCCACCCTGTGCGCCCGGCGCCGATGGTGCGTCCGACCCGCCGGCGGTCGAGGCGACAACTTTGCCCTCGGCATCTTCGATAGCGCTCTCGACGATCACCTTCGCGGGTTTCGCCCCATCGTTCACCACCCGCGTCGCAACCAGCACATCCGCAGCCGCTGGCTGAATCGAAACCGCGTGCGCATAAACCCCAGGCCCGCCGTGATCCAACAAATCCACATGCGCCTCGCGAGTGGTCACGAGTGACACGTCGCGATAAATTCCTCCAAACACGAAGAAATCGCCCGACAGTGGGATCACCGCCGCCGTACTCGACCCGGGCTGCGGCTTACTGTTGTCCGCCTTCACAACCAGGAGGTTCTCACCCGCAGAATCGATGGCAGCCGTGGCGTCGAAACGGAACCTCGAAAACGCGCCAGCGTGCTTGCCGAGGTAATGCCCGTTCAACCAGACATCGGCAATCGCCCCGACGCCGTCAAACTCGAGAAAGTAGCGGCTCGCGGCCTTTGTAGCGTGGGTCGTAAACCGCAAGCGATACCACCCGACACCCTGCACGCTGTTGGATAGCGGCGACCGCTCGGTCCCCGCATTCCCGATCCGATTCCACGTATGCGGCACATCGATCGCCTGCCACGCTGAATCGTCAAACCCGCGATTCTCAGCGCCTGCGACCGAGCCCGATTGCTGGAATCGCCAGCCCTGGTCGAGGCTGACCGAAACACGCGGCTCGCCGGCAAACGCCGGCAGCGCGATCAGACAAACGGCGATAGACCATGCAGTTCGACGCAGCACGGCCACACGCGACACAGCCAGCAGCACCGCCCAGCCCCACGGCCCCGCCAATCCTCGCCGTACGATCATCCAATCCCCCTCATGGCGCCCCCATCAGCGGCCGCTCACCGTGACTCCCGGGCCGCCCGCCACCAGGTCTTACCAATTCGCCATCGTGCCATCTTCCAACC
>Ga0070764_10001314_pt1 | contig 10718 bp, 9 predicted proteins | sample HubBroMetageWRM4_FD_67287 | JGI IMG/M metagenome (GOLD analysis project Ga0070764, IMG submission 67287) | Warmed soil microbial communities from the Hubbard Brook experimental Forest, New Hampshire - Hubbard Brook CCASE Soil Metagenome WRM 4 | ecosystem: Environmental > Terrestrial > Soil >... | reverse complement strand
GTGCGAACGCTGTGCCCGACCTCGAGCCCGATGTCCCACAGAAAGGTAACGAGCCGCTCCACCATGCCCCGGCCGGCGGGGTCGGGAGGGGAGGGCACTAACAAGAGAATGTCGATATCGGAGCAGGGGTGCAGCTCGCCGCGGCCATAACCGCCCACCGCCACCAACGCCCAGGCAGCGGCTTGCGGAATCGACTGCGCCCGCCAGACTTCCCGTAAAACGATATCGACGAGGGCGGCCCGCGCATGCACCAACGCCTCGACGGGCTCTTCGGCTAGGAAGCGGGCCTTCAGATCCTCATGCGCGTGGCGCAACAACTCGCGATACGCGGTGGGCGAGCCCTGCGCTTCGGCGAGGAGAACGGGTAAACGACTTAAAAGCGGCCAGGGAACACTCCAGGAGGTTGCCGGGAGTGCTTCTTCTAATAGGTCAGTATCACTGGAGGCTGACATTATTGGCCAAAAGTGCCGCGGGCACTTTCGGCGACCCATCTAGGGCCGTTATTACACGCGAGCAAAAGGCGCGGCTTTTGCTCGCGACTCAGGTCGGTTCTCGCGACGAACGTTCGTTCCACTAGTGTTGCCGGCCCTGTGCGCCGAGGGTCAGCACTTCGACCCCCGTATCGGTGACGAGCACTGTGTGCTCCCACTGCGCCGAAAGCGAATGATCCTTCGTAATGACAGTCCAACCGTCCGGCAGCAGCCGAACATGGCGCTTGCCCGCATTTACCATAGGCTCGATGGTGAACGTCATTCCCTTGCGGAGCTCCAGGCCCGTGCCCGGCTCGCCGTAGTGCAGAACCTGCGGGTCCTCGTGGTAGATGCGCCCGATCCCGTGGCCGCAATACTCGCGCACCACGGAATAGTCCCGCCCCTCCACGAACTGTTGGATGGCGTGGCCGATATCCCCCAGGTGGGTGCCGGGTTTCACGGTCTCTATCCCGCGCCACATCGCCTCGAAGCAGGTCTCGGCGAGCCGCTGCGTATGGGGCGCAGGCTTCCCGACGAAGTACATGCGGCTGGTATCGCCGTGGAAGCCGTCTCGGATGACCGTGACATCGATGTTCACGAAGTCCCCGGCCTTCAGGCGCTTTTCGTTCGGGATGCCATGGCAGACGACATGGTTCACAGAGGTGCAGATCGTCTTCGGGAAGCCCCGGTAATTGAGGTTCGCCGGGATCGATTTCTGCACTTCCACAATGAAGTCGTGGCAGAGCTTATCGAGCTCCTCGGTCGTTACCCCGGGGACGACGTGCTCCCCGATCATGTCGAGCACATCCGCGGCCAGCCGGCCGGCGATGCGCATCTTTTCCTGTTCCTCGGGAGTCTTGATCGTAACGTGCATAATGGCTCGGGATTCTAAGCGGCGCGAAGCGCTGCGGTCGGCAGCGCTCGAAGGGGCCTAAGGCGTTGTTCGGACGAGGTCTTCATGGTATAAAGCGCGGCCTTTTTTGGCAACGCACTGTACTTTACTAACCCCACACGCATATCACTGGTGTAAAGACCAGAACCTCCTGTGGCTGGGTGCCCTTGAACCTCGTTTCAAGGGTGGCCACGAGGGATACGCGGAGGCCCAACCCAAGCAGGAGATTTGAGAATGACCAGCGTGTCCATGCGACAGATGCTGGAAGCGGGTGTCCATTTCGGACACCAGACCCGCTTCTGGAACCCGAAGATGGCCCCTTTCATCTTTGGCGAACGCAACCGAATTCACATCATCAACCTCGAGAAGACGCAGCCCCTTTATACAGAGGCCGCCGCGTTCATTAAGAGTGTTATCGGCGATGGGGGCACCGTCCTCTTCGTCGGCACGAAGCGTTCCGCGCGCGAGGCCGTACAGGCTGAGGCGATCCGCTCCGGCCAGCCCTTCGTGAACCAGCGCTGGCTCGGCGGCATGCTCACGAACTTCAAGACCATCCGCCAGTCGATCAAGCGCCTGGGCGAGATCACCGACCTCGCCGTTTCCGGCGCGCTCGACAAGCGCGGTAAGAAAGAAGCCACCCAGTTGCGCCGCGAGATGGACAAGCTCGAGAGAAGCTTGGGCGGCATCAAGAACATGGACTCCCTCCCGGACGCCCTGTTCGTCATCGATGTCGGTCACGAGAAGATCGCGATTCACGAAGCCGCCAAGCTCGGCATCCCGGTCGTCGCGATTGTCGACACGAATTGCTCCCCGGACGGCATCGACTACGTGATCCCCGGTAACGACGACGCCATGCGCGCGATTCGTCTGTATACCGCTGGCATCGCGGATGCGGTCCTCGAAGGCAAGGAATCGGTGCCCACGGTGGCGACCGGCGAAGACGAGTTCGTGGAGCTCGACGAGGCTGGCAATCCGCGTAAGAAGCAGCGTGGACGCCCGCGTCCTGCGGCTGCTGTGCGTAAGAAGCCTGGTGCTGGCGGACGGCGCCGGCCTCCGGTCCCGGGTGTGGCGGTTGTCGCTCCGGTTGTTGAGGGTGGCCCGGTGGTGGATGACGAGGACCTGGATGCAGAGGAAGTCGCGGCTGCCGCGGCCGCTGCAGTCGGCCCGGCCCCCACGCAGGTAACCCCGCCGCGCCGCCCCACGAGCGGAGCCGGTCGTCGCAAGGGCGGCGGCCGCGAGTAAATTATTGGCCGAAACTCGCCTGCGGCGCTTTCGGCACAGGATCCTTCTCTAATGAACATTACAGCAGATGCAGTGAAGCAGCTCCGCGAGCGCACCGGCGCGGGCATGATGGAGTGCAAGAAGGCACTCGTGGAAACGAAGGGTGACCTCGACGCGGCCGCCGATCTCATGCGCAAGCAGGGGCTCGCGAAGGCCGACAAGAAGGCGTCCCGCGTGGCCGCCGAAGGTGTGGTCGTTGTCGAGAAATCGAGCGATGCGCACACCGCCGCCCTGGTCGAGATCAACTGCGAGACCGATTTCGTAGCGCGTGAGCAGGATTTCCGGGGTTTCGCACAGGCGGTGGCCGCCGTGGCCCTGGCCGGCAAGCCTGCCTCGCTCGAGGCTCTGCTCGCCGGGAAGCTGCCGAGCGGCGAGACCGTTGACGAGCGTCGTCGTGCGCTCATCGCGAAGATCGGTGAGAACATCAGCGTTCGTCGCTTTTCGGTGCTCACCTCGGCCGGTCCTCTGGGCGCCTATGTGCACGGCACGCGGATTGGCGCGTTGGTTGCGGTGAAGGGTGGCGATGCCGCTCTCGCACACGACCTTGCCATGCATGTCGCTGCCAGCAATCCGAAGTACCTGAGCCAGGCGCAGATCCCGGCGGAAGTCGTAGCAAAGGAGCGCGACATCCTCACGGAGCAGGCGCAGGGCGAAGGCAAGCCGCCGGAGATCGTCGCGAAGATGGTCGAGGGACGCTTGCGCAAGTCCTTGGGTGAGATCACCCTCTCGGGACAGCCGTTTGTGAAAGACCCGGATGTCACTATCGAGAAGCTGCTGAAGGGCGCGAAGGCGGAAGTGACCGCTTACGAGCGCTTCGAGGTCGGCGCCGGTATTGAGAAGAAGCAGGAGGACTTCGTCGCGGAGGTCATGGCACAGGTGTCGAGTGCTACGCCTCCGAAGAAGCACTGACGGGCGATCCGGTCCGGGAGTCTGCCCAACCCATGAACATCTACTGCGGCCGCCCCGTACCGGCATATTGCCGCGATCCTTTTCCTTACATAGTCCCCACTATGCTCGGAAAACGATCGCGGCACTATGCCGGTACGGGACGCCCTCGCTACGATGTTAATGGGTCGGCCAGACTCCAGAGAAAACCCCGCCCCGCGCGGGGTTTTTTCCATCTAACGTCCTTAGCACGAAGGGTCAAAAACAGCATGGCGGTGTCCCAATGAGCTCGAAATTCACGCGCATCCTGGTGAAACTGTCTGGTGAAGCCCTGCTGGGCAACAGCGATTACGGTATCGATCCCGCGGTGTTGAAGCGCATCGCCGGCGAATTGCAGGACATCATCCAGATGGGCGTGCAGGTCGCCGTGGTCATCGGCGGCGGTAACATCTTCCGCGGCGCGGGTCTTGCGCGCGCCGGCATGGATCGTGTGGCCGCGGACCACATGGGCATGTTGGCGACCGTGATGAACTCGCTTGCGATGCAGGACGCGCTCGAGAGCCTCGGCATGTACGCCCGCGTCATGTCCGCGATTCGCATTAACGAAGTGTGCGAGGACTACATCCGCCGCCGCGCCGTGCGACACCTGGAAAAGGGCCGCGTAGTGATTTTCGCGGCCGGCACCGGCAACCCTTTCTTCACGACCGATACCGCGGCGTCCCTGCGTGCGATCGAAATAAACGCCGATATCCTTCTGAAAGCGACGAAGGTGAACGGTGTCTACTCCGACGACCCGGTGCGCAATCCGAGCGCCTCGCGTTATACGCACCTGACCTTCGACAAAGTGCTGACCGACAGGCTGAACGTCATGGACGCGACCGCCATCGTCATGTGCCGCGACAATCGCTTGCCTTTACGGGTCTTCAATCTCAACAATTCGGGTGACCTGACACGCCTCGTCAAGGGCGAGGACGTGGGTACGTCGGTCACCAACGAGTAGTGAGGAGCTGGTAATGCTGGACGACATCAAAAAAGACGCGCGCGAGCGCATGGCGAAGTGTGTCGCGACCTTTCAGGCCGACATGAAAAAGTTGCGCACCGGTCGGGCTCACCCGAGCCTCATCGAGCACCTGAAGGTCGACTACTACGGCAACGACACCCCACTCAACCAGGTGGCCAACATAGCGGTCGAGGATGGTCGCACCCTCGTCGTCTCACCGTGGGAAAAGACCATGGTCCAGCCGATCGAGAAAGCGATCCACAAGTCGGATCTGGGCCTCAACCCGATGACCGCCGGCACCATCATCCGCATCCCGATGCCGGCGCTGACCGAAGAGCGCCGCCGCGACATCACCAAGATCCTCCACAAGGACGCCGAGGGCGCGCGCGTTGCCGTGCGCAACGTGCGTCGCGATGCCCTGAGCGACATCAAGGACCTGTTGAAGGAAAAGCTCATCTCACAGGACGATGAGAAGCGCGCCGAGGTTGATATTCAGAAGCTGACCGACAAGCACGTCGCCGACATCGAGACGCACCTCGCGGCGAAAGAGAAGGAGGTCATGCAGATCTGATGGCTAGCGCCGTCCCTCATATAGTGCCCCGGCATGTCGCGATCACCATGGACGGCAACGGACGCTGGGCCGCCGCTCGCGGACTCGCCCGTTCCGCCGGCCACAAGGCCGGCTTGGATCCCGTGCGGATGTGCATTCAGGAATGCACGCGGCGCAAAGTCACCGCGCTCACCCTGTTCGCGTTCTCGAGCGAGAACTGGCGGCGTCCGGTGGAAGAGGTGGCCAGCCTGATGGGCTTGTTCGTGGAGGCGCTCGATCGCGAGATCGCCGAGTTGCATTCGAACGGCGTGCGCGTGCGGTTCATCGGCGATCGCCAGACCTTGTCGGTCCGCCTCCAGTCCCGCATTGCGGCCGCCGAGGAGCGCACCGGCGCCAACCAGGGCCTGCGCCTGCAGATCGCCATGAGCTATGGCGGCCGCTGGGATATTGTTCAGGCAGCTCAGAAGCTTGCGAAAGAAAGTGCAAGTGGTGCATTAAGGCCGCAGGACATCGACGAGGAACGCTTCGCCAGTCACCTGCAGCTTGCGGGCATTCCCGATGCGGAGCTGCTCATCCGCACGGGCGGCGAGCAACGCATCAGCAACTTCCTGCTCTGGAACGCTGCCTACGCCGAGCTCTTTTTTACTGACCGCCTCTGGCCCGATTTTTCTACGAATGACCTCGAGGCCGCGCTTGCCTACTTCGCCACGCGGCAGCGCCGCTTCGGTCTCACGGGCGAGCAGGTGGAGTCGGAACCTCTGGATGCCTCGGGCAGCCGCCGTTCATGACCGAATCGCTGCGCAAGCGGATCATCACCGCGGCCATTCTCGTCGTCGTGCTACTCGGGATTTTGTTGTGGCTGCCGCCCGTGGCGACGGTAATTGTAGTGACCGCGCTCGTGCTCACGGGAGCGTGGGAATGGTCCGCGTTCCTGCGTCCGACGGTTAGTATCGCGCGCGCTGGCTACGTCGCCTTGATCGCTTTGTTGTTACTTGGCGCGAGGTATCTCGCTGCCGATCCTGACGTCCGCCACCTGATTCTCGTCGCCGCGCTGTTGTGGTGGGTGGTCGCCTTGGGATGGATCATCTTTGCGCCGCGCAGCGTGGCCCCGTGGTCGGCCGGCCTTGCCGGCGTCCTTGCGTTAGTCCCGGCATGGGTCGCGCTTGTGTGGCTGCGTTATCTCCCGAACGGGCAGTATTGGGTACTTTTCACACTTCTGCTGGTGTGGGGTGCGGATGTCGGCGCTTACTTCGCGGGCCACCGTTTTGGCCACACGCGTCTCGCGCCTGCTGTTTCGCCGGGTAAGACGTGGGAAGGCGTGATCGGGGGCTTCGCTCTGAGCGCCATCGTGGCGGTCGCCGGGAGCGCATGGTTCGCGCTGCCGTTGTATGCATTCGTACCCTTGTGTCTGGCTGCAGTAGGCTTCTCGATTGTGGGTGATCTCACCGAGAGCCTCCTGAAACGCTTCGCGGGCGTCAAAGACAGCGGTACTCTCTTTCCGGGCCATGGGGGCGTAATGGATCGAATCGATAGCGTGACGGGCGCGGCACCGGTGTTGTTTTTCGGACTCACTATCCTGGGGGTGGTGGCGTGATCGGCGTAGCGGTACTCGGGTCTACCGGCTCGATCGGCGAGAGCACTCTCGATGTGGTCGCGCGCCATCCTGATCGGTTCAAGCTGGTGGCCATCGGCGCTAATCGCAGCGCTGCGAAGCTCGCCGACCAGATTGCGCGCTATCGTCCCGCGTATGCGGCGCTCGCCGACGAGACGGCCGCGGGCGAGCTGAAACGACTTCTCGGTAACACCGCGCCTCAAACACGGATCCTGGCCGGCGAGGGCGCCCTTACCGAAATCGCCGCGATGTCCGAGGTCCACAGTGTGATGGCGGCGATTGTCGGTGGGGCTGGTCTGCGCTCCACGCTCGCTGCCGCGCGCGCCGGCAAACGCCTCTTGCTAGCGAACAAAGAATCACTCGTGATGGCCGGCCCGTTGCTGATGGACGCGGTGCGTGTCGGCGGCGCGGTACTGCTGCCGATCGACAGCGAGCACAACGCGATCTTTCAATGCATGCCGCATAACACGCGTGTGGGAACACCTCCGCCCGGCGTGCGGCGTGTGCTTCTGACAGCCTCCGGCGGTCCGTTTCGCGACTGGACTCGGGAGGCTATTGCGACCGCGACTCCCGAGCAGGCGTGCGCTCATCCCAACTGGGTGATGGGACGCAAAATCTCCGTGGACTCCGCGACCCTCATGAACAAAGGCCTCGAGCTCATCGAAGCCTGTTTGCTGTTCGCCGTGCCGCCGCAGCAGGTCGAAGTCGTCGTCCATCCCCAGAGCATCGTCCACTCCGCCGTGGAGTACCTCGATGGCTCCGTGCTGGCGCAGCTCGGCTCGCCCGACATGCGAACCCCAATTGCTCACGCGCTCGCGTGGCCCGAGCGAATCGCCTCCGGTGTAGAATTCCTGGATCTGATCAAGACGGCGCGTCTCGATTTCCGCGCGCCTGAGCCCGACAAGTTCCGTTGCCTCGCGCTGGCACAGGCCGCGGCACGGGCCGGTGGACTGACGCCGGCCGTTCTCAATGCCGCCAACGAGGTCGCCGTGCAGGCGTTCCTGGACCGCCAATTGAACTTTCTGGACATCGCAGCAGTCATTGAGACCGTAGTCGAACAAAGTGACGGTGGGGTCATCGGCTCGCTCGAGGATGTTCTGGCGGCCGATCACGAAAGTCGGCAGCGCACGGCTGAGCGGATAAAAAGCGAGTGTGCTCACGCATGAGTGTGGTCTGGCAAGCGTTGTGGTTCATAGTGGCCGTGAGCGTGCTCGTTACGGTGCACGAATTCGGCCATTACTGGGTTGCGCGCCGCCTGGGGTTCAAGGTGCTGCGCTTCTCCGTCGGCTTCGGTAAGCCGCTGCTGAGCAAGGTCGCCGGTCCCGATCGCACCGAATACGTCCTGGCCTCCATCCCGCTCGGGGGCTACGTGAAGATGCTCGATGAGCGCGAAGGTCCGGTGCCCGCCGCAGATCTGCATCGCTCCTTCACGCGCAAGCCACCGTGGCAGCGCATCCTGGTCCTGGTCGCGGGTCCCGCTTTCAACATCCTGTTCGCCATTGTCGTGCTCTGGGGCATGTTCTGGTGGACGGGTACCGATGAGGCGAAGCCGATCGTCGGTGAAGTTGCGCCGAGCTCCGTAGCGAGCGTTGCCGGCCTGCGCAAGGGCGACGAGATACGTGCCATCAATGGCGCGCCGGTCGTCGGCCAGCGCGATGTCGTGTTCGATCTGCTGGATGCGATGAGCTCGCACGGTAACGCGGCCCTGTCGGTGCGCGGAAGCGATGGTGGCACGCGTGTCGCGACGCTGAGCGTGCCCGATAGCGCGCAGCGAGTTCGCCTGACGGAGCCCGCGGAGCTTTTCAGGGGCTTGGGTTTCGAATTCTGGTTGCCGCCGGTTCCTCCGGTGCTCGGCGTCGTCGACTCAGATGGTCCTGCGGCGCATGCGGGACTGAAAGCGGGCGACCGTATCGTCTCGATCGGTGGAACGTCGACGAACGACTTCAACGACGTCGTAAAACGCATCAAGCCCCATCCCGGCGAGAGCCTCGACCTTACTTATAGTCGTGGGGGGATGGAGCACACGGTCGCCGTGCGGGTGGCGAGCGACGATGGCGGGGATGGGAAACACATCGGCCGCATAGGCGTGAAGGTGGCGCAGCCGAGCGTTACACTTCCTGACAGTTTTTTCCTCCACACTGACTTTACGCTCATGGGCGCGCTGGGGCGTGCCACGGAAGAGGCGTGGAGCATGACGGTGATCCAGGGACGCCTGGTTGCACGTATGCTCACGGGGCACGTGTCGGTAAAGAATTTGAGCGGTCCGTTGTCCATCGCCGAATACGCGGGGGAGTCGGCGGATGCGGGAGCGGCGTCGTTTTTGGAGTTCCTTGTCCTGATCTCCCTGTCGTTGGGGTTTCTGAATATGCTGCCCATCCCGATTCTCGACGGCGGGCAGATTGTCTTCCAGGCCGTCGAATGGCTGAAGGGCAGCCCGCTATCCGAACGGGCGCAGGCCTTTGGCACGCAGGTCGGCATAGCGTTGCTCATCCTTCTGATGGGTGTGGCGCTCTTCAACGATATCGCGCGCCAGTTCAGTTGAATGCTTAGGGGACCGAGGGTCCGTGCTTGCCCGGGTCGAGCGGCAGTGCGGTGGCCTCGTATAACAGTCGTAAAAACATTGCATAGAAAGTCACTGGTGGTTGAAGCATGAAGCGTCGCGTCGTTATGGTCTCGGTCGCACTGTTTGTGCACGCTGCGCTGGCGCACGCTCAGACCCAGCTCCCCGTACAAACAACTACGCCGAGCGAGGCGGACTTCACCGTCGGGGACATCAAGATCGAAGGCCTGCAGCGGGTCTCCGAAGGTACGGTCTACAACTACCTGCCGGTGAACATCGGCGATCACCTCACCGCGCAGCGGGTGCGGGAAGCCATCCGCGCGTTGTATGCCACTAACTTCTTCCGCGACGTGCAGATGCGCCGCGACGGCAATACCCTCGTGGTCGTGGTGCTCGAGCGCCCCTCCATCGAGAGCTTCGAGATCACGGGCAACAAGGACATCAAGACCGAGGACCTGCAGAAATCCCTGCGCAACGTCGGCCTCGCCACCGGCAAGACCTTCGACCGCTCGGTCCTCGAGGACGTGACGCAATACCTCACCGACCAGTATTTCAGCCGCGGCAAGTACGGCGTGCGTGTGGATACGAAGGTCGACGAGGAGTCCGGCAACCGCGTCAAGATCAAAATCGAGATCAAGGAAGGCAAGCGCGCCAAGATCCGCCAGATCAACCTGGTCGGCGACACGAAGTACAAGCAGAAGGAAATCCTCGATACCCTGGAGCTGAAGACGCCGAACTGGCTCTCCTGGTACAAGCAGGATGACCGCTACTCGCGCGAGACCCTGCAGGGCGACCTCGAGAAGGTCCGCAACTTCTACATGGATCGCGGCTACGCCAACTTCAACATCGAGTCCACGCAGGTCGCCATCGCTCCCGAGAAGGACGACATCTTCATCACCGTCAACCTGCTGGAGGGCGATGTCTTCAAGCTGTCCGACATCAAACTCGCCGGCACGTTCGTGGTGCCGAAGAAAGAGCTCGAGCAGTTGGTGCTGGTGCAGAAAGGCGACACCTTCAACCGCAAGCTCATCACCTCCACCCAGGAGCTCATCCAGAACCGCCTGGGGCGCGACGGCTATGCATTCGCGAAGGTCGAGCCCGTGCCGACACCCGACAATGCGACCCACACGGTGTCGTTGACGTTCTTCATCGACCCAGGCAATCGCGTGTATGTCCGTAACATCACGTTCTCCGGCTCGAACCGGATCAACGACGAAGTGCTGCGCCGTGAAATGCGCCAGCTCGAGGGTGGCTGGCTCTCCAACACTTCGCTGGAGCGTTCCAAACAACGTATCCAACGCCTGCCTTACGTGAAGACCGTCGACTTCGAGACGACCCCGGTGACGGGCGCGCCCGACCTGGTGGACGTGAACTACAAGATCGAGGAGGGCCCGAGCGCCCAGCTGGGCGGCGGTATCGGCTACTCCGAAACCTACAAGTTCCAGTTGAACGGCAGCTACTCGGATGC
>Ga0070764_10001312_pt1 | contig 10725 bp, 13 predicted proteins | sample HubBroMetageWRM4_FD_67287 | JGI IMG/M metagenome (GOLD analysis project Ga0070764, IMG submission 67287) | Warmed soil microbial communities from the Hubbard Brook experimental Forest, New Hampshire - Hubbard Brook CCASE Soil Metagenome WRM 4 | ecosystem: Environmental > Terrestrial > Soil >... | reverse complement strand
TTGGCTCGTTCGCACCGGGTGCGACGATTACGCACTTACTGCCACTCTATAACGACGTCACATACTCCGGAGCGACGACTGCGTCGTGCATGCCCGTCCGCGTCAAGTGGGCCGGCGGCACGCTTTGGGTAGCGCCTTCGCACTAATCCCGTTCATTTAGCGGTCAACAAAAAGCTCGGCAGCGCTCACGTTGCCGAGCTTTTCCATAGTTCAAGATCCGGAGAGGGTGAGATTCGAACTCACGGAACGCGTTAACGTTCGCCCGCTTTCGAGGCGGGTGCCTTCAACCACTCGACCACCTCTCCAACGCTGCGTTTTGAGATCCCTAGGGTGCTTCACCTTCTTGCGGCGCTTGTCGCCGGTTGCGAAAGAAACGCTGCAACTGCTCGGCAGCCTCGCGCTCCAGAACACCTGACGTCACTTCCAGACGATGATTCGTCTTTGCCGACCGCAGAATATCGAAAGCACCACCGTCGGCACCGCCCTTGGGATCGCGCGCCCCGTACACCAATCGTTTGATGCGTGCCGCCAAGATCGCGCCGGCGCACATGATGCACGGTTCTTTTGTAACGTACAATGTCGCGTCGGAGAGCCGCCATGCCCCGCGGCGTTGCGCCGCCTCATGCAACAGCAGCATCTCGGCGTGCGCGGTGGCATCGCGACGCAACTCTTTTTCGTTCTTCGCTTCGATAGTGAAATCGGCGCACACCAGCACCGCGCCGATCGGAACGTCACCTCGACGCTCTGCTTCTTCTGCTAACTCGAAGGCGCGCAGCATGTAGCGTTCGTCGTCAGTCATCGCGATATGTAAGGGAAACGAAGATGCGCGCCCGGAGGGATTCGAACCCCCGATCCCAGCCTTCGGAGGGCTGTGCGTTATCCAGCTACGCTACGGGCGCACGCCGTGCGTCATCGAGTTGCGTCCGGCGGCGATCCGGCGCTCGGTATATGTTTGAACAGGTCGAGTTTATGATCGATCAACGTCCGGTAGAACTTACGCACGCAATCCGGGTGCCCGAAAAAGTACGTACGCGCATAGGCGAGATCTTCTCCGGAGCTATCGGGGACATAGTGCGATATTTCGATCTCTTCCATCTGCGCCCGATCGACGGGATGCGGACAGAAATCGCATGGCAGCGTGGACATGTCAAAGGCCTTCTGGCCAGCGCGTTTTTGCCCTGTAACGCTTGGTTCGCTCTCGCGATTGCGACTGCACGGCATTGCAGCTTTCGCCCGCGAAGAATCGCCAACGCCAAAAATGTGGCTCGGGTAGGATTTGAACCTACGGCCAAGGGCTTATGAGTCCCCTGCTCTACCACTGAGCTACCGAGCCATAGCGGTGCGTGGAACAAATCGCGGTCGGAGGGACTCGAACCCCCAACCTACAAGTTCGTAGCCTGTTGCTCTATCCAATTGAGCTACGACCGCGCGTTCCCGTCGTCGTGAATCACTTCGGAGAGAGAGGGATTCGAACCCTCGATACGACTTTACATCGTATAACGGTTTAGCAAACCGCCGCCTTCAGCCGCTCGGCCATCTCTCCAGACCCCGCAAGTGCTTATTTTGCGGGTTTTTTACGTTATCGCTTCAGTCTAACAGACCGCACTGGAGCGATTTGCTCACCGTTTGCTCACACCGGGTTCGCTCCCTTCGCAGGGAGCAGTGAGCGAGCAAGGCCCGTTACGGCTGCCTCACCCTTATCGTTGACGGGTGGACATACGTCGAAAGCGTGAGCGACTCCGACGAGTGTCTCAGTAAGCTCGAAACCTCCTTGATGCTGACGCCGTTGGCAAGCATAAGCGTCGCAAAGCCGCGACGCAAGTCGTGCGGTCGGAACCCCCCATGTCCTGCGAGCCGAGTCAGTCTCCCGAACTGGACGCTGAAGCTGTCGGGAGGCCAAGGTGAACCGTCGGGATTTGGGAAGACGAGGTCGTCGTCTGCATGATGTGGACCGGCGCTATAAGGAACTCGGCGGGTTGACCTCCGTCATGTCGAAGTCTGCAAGCGCACGAGTTGATTGTGATTCGCTACTTCGACGAGGGTTAGGAAAATGGCGCTGCGACTCCGGCTTTGCGCGGTTTACACCGTCGCAGTTTGCGTGCTCTTCACGGGCTGCAGTGTCTATGTACCGGCTACGAAACTTAATAGCGGTGCCGCCTCAGATGCCCGCAATGTCCGCGTTGGCACCTCAATGCTACCTGAAGCAAAAAAGAGCACTTTGTTGTATATTTCTTTGGCCTCAGGGGAGGTTTACGTTTATACGTATCCCGCGAATAAGTTCGTAGGGCAGCTATACGGCATTACAAGCCCGGAGGGCTTGTGTTCTGACAAATCCGGGCATGTGTTTGTACCTGATACCTATCTCCAGGAGGTTGCAGAGTACGCTCATGGCGACACGCAACCGATTGCGACGTTTACGCAATATGGCTCAGATTGGGGTCCGATTAGCTGCGCGGTAGACCCTGCCACTAATAACCTCGCCGTTCAGTCAGATGGTAGTCACGATCTCTATATTGTTAAGGATGAGAGTTCCAACGCTACCGTTTATTACAATCCTTACGGCTTTGGCTATTTAGGAGGAACGTACGATGGAAGCGGAAACTTTTTTATGCGAGGCAGCCGCTATCATATCTCAGAGTTACCTAAGGGCTCGCCTACATTTATCAATATCAAAGTGTCGCGAGGTATCAACCCTCCTGAGGGCTTTGCGTGGGACGGTAAATACCTGTCCATAACAAACGGCGACACCGCTGGTAACACTGAATACCGTATCCACGTTCACGGAACCCACGCGACGATTGTGAGTAAAACCCTTCTTAAAGGTTCAAGACTCGTTCGACAGTTTACGATATACAACCACCGCTTCATTGCTCCAGACCAGTTCGCCTCGCAGGTCACGTTTTGGAAGTATCCCGTATTCGGCAACCCAGTTGGAGCGATAGAAGACCTCACCGAACCGTTAGGTTCGGCAATCAGCGTTGCCCACTGAGAACAAGCTCTTTATATTACGGACTCCTTTGCCGACAGCGCCGATGGAGCCGATCCCAATGCGCGTTTGATCAACCTCAATGGAACGCTCTACGGCACAACGACCGTGGGAGGCGCCAGCGGAACGTCCGGTAAGGAAACCGTGTTGTACTTGCTTGATCGACGTGCAGGGCACTCTCTACGGCACGACGTCCGCTGGGGGAACGGTCTTTGTGTTGACCCCTTAGTGTGAGAAGGGACGACTATCGGTCGAGCGCATCCGACAGCGAGCGCGATTCCAGTCTCAAGTGCTTCGTTACGAGTGAACCCATCGCGATGTCACACAGACTGCTGCGCATATCGAAAACGTCAGCGAGTTTGGTGATTTCAAAGAGGCGCGCGATGGCGGGCTGGACTCCCAAGAGCACGAGGCCTACACCGCGTCCGCAACGGGCGTTGCGCAGGTCCACCAAACATTGAAGAGCCGTTGAATCGAGGTACGATACCTTCGAAAGATCGACGAAGACGAGTGGGGCCGTCTTCGTGATCGCAAAGGTGTCGGTGAGGCGTTCGGATTCAGAGAAGTCGAACTCTCCCACTAACTCGACCACAAAAACGTCCAGCGCTTCCGGCTGCGTCGGTTGAAGCTTGCACTGCTGCATGGTATTTCAGTCCTAACGGACCCCTAGCGTACTCCGTCACGGTGGCCGCCGTCCTGAAACGCGGCTGTGGGCGCTTGGGAACCTAAGGCCTTGGTGCGCTTGGCCCGTCGAGCGGGCGTTCGGGTACGACTTCGGGCACGATCACGGTCTTACGCTCGCGCCGCGGCGCGAACAATGCGTCGATCCCCAAGGCGCGGCCAGTCGGCAAAACGAGTGAAATCGCCGAGAGCAGCAACATCGAGCCGTCCGCGGAAGCCCATTGCGAGGCGCTCCCCAGACCGGCGCGCGCCGCAAGATAGTTCAGCGGCAGAATGATGCCGATGAGACCGCCCAACCGCGTAAACAATCCAAGAACCAATAAGAGGCCGGCGACTACTTCCCCAAGACGCACCAGCTCTGCGAACAACGAGATATTCGGCTGTACGACGGTCGCGAGAAAATCATGATATGGGCTTCTCGCATTGGCGAGGCCGCGTTGAACGTAGGTGACGATCATGCCGTTGGGCGGCATGAAGGCCGCCGCGTTGGTGAACTTGGGAATGCCGTGAATCAACCAGAGTACGCCGGTGAGAATGCGCACGATGGCCAGCCACCCTGCGTAGGTTCGCGCCGAAGGTACGGTCATGCGACGCTCTGTTTCCTCTCTTCGATTAACTGCGCGATCATCGTCGCGGCCGCTTGCGCGGCATCTGGGCGCGCCAGCACCCGCGCCGCTTCGCGCATTCTTTCCCGCAATGGTGCAGATTGCAATACCATCTCTACGGCGCCGGCCAGCTCGCTCGGCTTTTCCGCCGCAACTGCCGCGCCGGCATCGATGAGCACGCGCGCATTACGCTCCTCTTGACCGGGCAGCGGCTTGGAAAGTATCAGCGGCACGCCCGCAACGAGCGCTTCGGCGCTGCTGAGGCCGCCGGGCTTGGTGACGAGCACGTCGGCGGCGTGCATGTAATCGTAGACGTTATCCACGAAACGCAGCGCGCGCACCGGATACCCGACGGCTTCTGCCGTCTGCATCAAGCGCCGCTCCATGCGCGCGTTGCGGCCGGCGATGACGACCGCTGCCAACGGCGTGCGCACGGCATTGAGTTCGCGCAGCATACGCTCCAACGGCGCGATGCCCAAACCACCGCCCATTAACAACGCGACCGCGCGATCTTGCGGTAAATGCAAGCGTTCCCGCAGGACCGCGACGCTTTCGTTGCGCTGTGCGAACTCCGAACGTACGGGAATGCCGCTGCTGAAAATTGCCTGCGCGCGAACGTGCCGCGAGAGCAACATCCGGCGCATCGCTTCGGTTGAGACGACGTAACGGTCGATATTACGATGGATCCAAAATCCGTGCACCGCAAAATCGGTGACGATCGCCACGACCGGCGGTGCATCGGCGTACCGACGCTTGTATTCGGCCATCGCACCACACGGAAACGCGTGCGTGCAGACGACTGCGTCGGGCCGTTCGCGTTGCATGAGCGGACGCAAATTTTCGGCGGTAAAGGCCTGCGCCCAAGCCCGCACGCGTCCCACTTCGGTCGCGCGCTCGGCACGATCGTAGATGTACTGATACATCTGCGGAATCGTTTTCACCATGCGCAAGTAGCCGTTGGAGACGACGCCCGAAACGACCAGTGCTGCGTACTCGTAGGAATCTTCGATGCGGGTGCAAGTGCCTGGATCGATATCTTGCAGCGCAGCGGCCGTCGCGGAGGCCGCCGATAGGTGCCCTACACCGACACTCGCCGAAAGAAAGAGAACGCGAATTAGCTTGGCTCCTCGGTGAGATCTCCGTCGTCCTCGCCGGCCTCCGCGAGGAACTCGTCGAGAATCTCCTGCGCGACCTCGTCGTCATCGAGCAGCGTACCCTGTAGATCGGTGACGATGAACTGTGAATCCTCATCGTCGTCGCTGCCGTCGCTCATGAGGACAGCGTAGGAAACACTGGCTTGCGGATCTTCGAGAATTCCAACGACGGTAAAGGTCAGCGTCGCGCCTTCCGTCGTTTCGATATGAACCACCTCGTGGAGTTCGAGCGGTGCTGCTGGGGACATGGCATCTTTTCCATTCGACGACGGCATGGCGAACCTATCTCCTTTCGTTGAGTGATGTTTATCAGGGGAGGCAGCGGGCGACGTTGGCTTGATGCCGCGCCAGCGTCGTCGCAAACGCGTGGGTGCCGTGGCCACAGTACACGTAGTAGAGATCGTTGCCGTGCGCGGGCATCAGAGCGGCCTGAAGCGACGCTAACCCGGGGTTCGCGATCGGCGTCGGTGGTAGACCAGCGTGCAGGTACGTGTTATACGGCGAATCGATGCGCAGATCGGCAAACGACAATGCCGCTTTGTGCCGTTGGAGCGCGTACTCGATCGTTGCATCCACCTGCAAGGGCATACCCAGGCGCAAGCGGTTATAGATCACCCCTGCGATCTTCGGGCGGTCAGACTCGCTTTTCGCTTCTCGCTCGACCAGCGATGCGACCGTCACCGCCTGCGGCACCGTTACGTGTAACGCGTTCGCTCGCCGTGCCGCATCGGGCGGCAGCTCTTTGAGAAACTCCGCCGTCATAATGGCCGCGATGGCCTGCGGCGAGCTAGCGAGCGGCACCAAATAAGTGCTTGGGAAGAGAAAACCTTCCAAGCTCTTGGTTCGCGCGCCGTCGACGTCGAGCGTTCCGCGGCGAAACGCCTCCTGGAAATCGGCGATGGAGCCTGCGCCCACATCGTGCAGCCGTCGCGCGATCTGCGCGGCGGTGAAGCCTTCGGGGATCGTGACCCACGTCGCGACTTGCGCGCCGCCGGTTACCAACGCGCGCAACACTTCGCGCTGCGTCATGTGCGCCCCGAAGCGGTATTCACCGGCTCGCACCTCTGCGTCGACGTGCTGCAGTTTGGCCAAAAAGCGAAAGGTCAACGCATTGTCGATGACGCCTTCGCCGGTGAGTTGCGAAGCGATCTCGTGCAGCGTGTCGCCTCGCGGAATGATGACCGTCACCGCCTGTGTGGGATGCGAGCGATTCTTCGCCACCTCGTACCACAGCACCGCGCATGCCGCAGCAACGCCAAACGCAACGGCGACAAGCGCCGCGACAATCCGTCTCATTGGTTGTTTGGATTTTTGCGCCGCGCGAGGAACGTCTCAAGGATCAGAGCAGCCGCCATGCGATCGACGACTTCGCGTCGCCGACGACGTGACACGTCGGCGGCAATGAGCGTCTTGGTTGCTTGCGCGGTCGTCATCCGTTCGTCTACCCGATGAATCGCGCCGTCGAATACCTCGCGCAAGGCTTCGACGAACGTATCGATTCGTTTGGCAGCGATGCCCCGCTCGCCGGCCAGCGTCACCGGATCGCCGACCACGATCTCTCGCGCGCCGTACTCTTGCGCGATCGACGCGATGCGCGCCAGATCGCTCCGGCGATCGCGGCACTCGATCGTCGTGACCGGTAACGCAAAGGTACCACCGGGATCTGAGACCGCCACGCCGATACGTTTGCTGCCGACGTCGAGTGCGAGAATCACGCGCCGAGTCCGGCCAGATGCGCGGTGGCTTTGGGACGCCGCCCGAGATGGTGCGCGACGAGTTCTTCTATTGCTTTACTTGCTGCCGGGGTCGCCGCAACGGCGGCCGCTTTGCTACCTTTTGCGCTGGCCAAACGCCGGAGATTCTCGAGATCCGCCGCGTCGAGTTGCGGAAGATCGCGCCAACGCGCACGGCACCGTTCGTCGATAAATCCCCCGGCTTGTGCGTCGAGCCAGATCGCTTCGCCACCCATCGCGGTTCCGCAGGCAACGCACCGGTCCAGCGGCGGCGCCAGACCGAGAAGGTCCAATAAGCGCAGCGAAAAGCGCGGCACGAGCGACGACGGCGCGGCAGATGTCGCGATGGCGGCGATCACGCCGGTCAAGAGATCGTAGACTTCCGGCATCTCGAGATCCGGTTCAGAAAAAGCGTCGATCGTTTCTGCAACGAGGGAGAATACGGCGTAGCGCTCCGGCTGGACGACCGATGGCCACGGCGCATGCACGATCGCGGCAGAAACGACGACGTCGAGCGATCTGCCGCGATGCATGAGCAGCTCGCACTCGGTCGCAAGTTCCAAACGACCCGCAAGGTGACTGCGCGTGCGCCGAACGCCCTTCGCTACGGCATCGATTTTGCCGCGCTCGCGCGTAAAGAACGTGATGATGCGATCCGCTTCGGCCAGTTGACGCCCTCGAAGGACGATGCCGCGAGTCTTATAACTGCGCGGCGGCGTCGGGTTTCTCCGAAGCGGCGTCGGCCGGCCTGCCGTTGGTGTACACTCGCACCGTGAGAATCCGCCGTCCGCGCGTGCGATCGACGCGCAAGCGCGTGTTATCGTCCGCTTCGATCTCTTCTCCTTCGCTGGGAAGCCGGCCGAACAGACCGACCGTGTAACCGCCGATCGTCTCAAAATCCTCGGTGGGCAACTCGATGCCTAAGCGCGCGTTAACGTCCTCGATGTTCGTGCCGGCTTCGACCACCGCTTCCTCCGAAGAGATCACGGCGATCGGTTCTTGTTCGTCGAAATCGTGTTCGTCGCGTATCTCCCCGACGATCTCCTCGAGCAGATCCTCCATCGTCACCAAACCGGCGGTACCGCCATATTCGTCAACGACGATCGCCAGCGAGAACTTGTCGCGCTGCATCTCCCGCAGTAGTTCGGCGATCTTCTTCGTCTCGGGAACGTGCACGGCGGTGCGCATCACCGCTCGCACGCTGGTATGCGCGAGCGTTCCGTTCGCCAACGCGACGAGCAGTTCACGATCGTGAATCACGCCGACGATGTCGTCCTTCGATTCTTGATAGACCGGCAGTTTCGAGTAGCCTTCGGCGATGACGACATCGAGCACGCGTCGCGCCGAGTCGTTGATCGAGACGGCAACCACTTCGGGTCGCGGCTTCATCACCTCACGCACGATGGTGTCGCCGAACTCCATCACCGAGTGGATCATCTCGCGCTCTTGCTCTTCGATCACGCGTTGCTCGGCGCCGACGTTGACCAGCGTACGGATGTCTTCTTCGGTGACGAACGGCCGGTGCACGTTCTTCATGCCGAACATCCGCAAGATCCCATCGGTGACGTACTCGAACGTGCGAGCGATGGGCGCGAGGATTGCTGCGACCCAGCGCATCGGCATCGCAAGACGCAGTGCCCAACGTTCGCTGTCGCCGGTCGCCACCGTCTTCGGCACAATTTCGCCAAAGAGCAGAAACACGATCGTCATGACGACCGTGGAGAGGATCGCACCCGAGGGCAGGTCCAGAGAGAGCGCGATATACGTGGCCAGCGAATCAGCGACGAGTAATACGATCGTATTGCCGACCAGGATCGAGGTGAGGAAGCGATTCTTATCCTCTACGAGGAGTTGCAGATCGCGCGAGCCGCGTACCTTGCGTTCGGCGATGGCCCTGGCGCGAAGGCGCGAGGTGGAGACGAGCGCCGCCTCGCACGCCGCGAAGAAGGCCGCCAAGAGCACGAGCGCTACGAGCGCGAGGATCTGGTAGGGAGCCGCGCTACTTCGGACGGGGTCGCTGTTCAAATCGGCGCCATTATAGCACAACGTGCGGCCGCACCAGCACGTAGATGGCGAGTGCCACCAGCGAGCCTAAAACGGCGCCCCAGAAGACTTCGAACGGCCGATGGATCCGCGCCTCGACACGCGTCTGCGCCACCAGCGTGGCCAGCAGATAGGCTAGGATGGCCGCCAGCGGCTTCTGATAGAAGAACGTGAGCATCGTGGCTGCCGCGAAGGCCAGCGCGGTGTGGCCGGAAACCGCGCCGCCCTGGATGGCCGAGCCTCGCCCGAACCATGCCTTGGCAAAGATGGTCCCGATGACCACCACCGCGAGCACGATAAGGGCCACATTGGCGGGGACCGCCTGCACGACGGCCACCACCCGCGCCTCGCCGCTCATCAGGCCCTGGTAGAAAATCAGGTAGGCGGCCAGCGCCGCCCCAATGGCCGCCACTAAGACGGCGCCGGCGGCGGCGTCCTTCGCCGTCTTTGCCAGAGGGTGGTGCGCCACGGTGAGCAGATCGACGATCGATTCGATAGCAGTGTTCATCAGCTCGAGCGCAAGGACCAGCGCGACGAGCGCGATCGTTGCGATAACGTAGACGCGATCCAAGCGCAAGAGCAGCGTCGCCAGCAAGACCAATGCCGCGATGATGAAGTGGACGCGCATATTGCGCTGCGTGCGCGTCGCGTAGATGATGCCCTCAAACGCGTGGTGGAACGAACGGAAGAAACGGCTGCGTTCAACGGGCAGATAGTGCGGCTCGCGGGCGCGAAACGGCGGCTGTCGCATCAGGACTTACGGTAGGGCCACGGCATGCCGATGGCGTCGGCTAGCCGCCGCTCTTCGCGCTCCATCAAGCGGCGCTCGCCGGCGCGTACGTGGTCGTGTCCCAGCAGATGCAGTAGACCGTGAACGAGCAGGCGGTAAAGTTCGCTCTGTAATGGCGCATCGTAATCGCCGGCTTGACGTCGCGCCGTCTCGACGGAGATGACGATGTCGCCGAGCAAGCTCTCGACGCCCTCGACCGGCGGAGCATCGTCAAGTGGGAAACTCAGAACGTCGGTGGCTTTGTCTTTCCCGCGGTACTCGCGGTTGAGCGCCCGGATCGCTGCATCGTTCACCAAGGCGATCGATACGGACGCGTCGTCGCGACCGATTGCTCCGAGCAACAACTTTGCGGTGGCCACCAACTGGCGTCCGTCGACGCCACTGCCGCGCACGGCGTTACGGTAATGTACGGCCACGTTTTCTTAGGTTGCGTACGCGCGCACGATGCGCGCCACCAACGGATGACGCACGATGTCGGTCTCATCGAGCTCGACGACGCGCACGTCCTCAATCCCGGCTAGCCGCGTCGCCGCGCTGCGCAAGCCGCTGCGCTGACCGCCGAGCAAGTCGATCTGCGTGACGTCACCGGTAACGACCATTTTCGAGCCGCTGCCCAAGCGCGTCAGAAACATCTTGAGTTGATCGTCGGTCGCGTTCTGGGCTTCGTCGAGGATCACGAACGCATCGGAGAGCGTGCGGCCGCGCATGTACGCCAAGGGCGCGACCTCCAACG
>Ga0070764_10001309_pt1 | contig 10735 bp, 11 predicted proteins | sample HubBroMetageWRM4_FD_67287 | JGI IMG/M metagenome (GOLD analysis project Ga0070764, IMG submission 67287) | Warmed soil microbial communities from the Hubbard Brook experimental Forest, New Hampshire - Hubbard Brook CCASE Soil Metagenome WRM 4 | ecosystem: Environmental > Terrestrial > Soil >... | reverse complement strand
CGACACCACATTCGATGACTCAGCACATCAGCAATCCTTCCATGACCGGCAATGCTACGCAGTACTGGCTGGGAGGAAGTTCGCCGTATCACAACGCGATCTGGTGGAAGCAGCTGGGCGCAAACCCCAACGTCAGTAACTTCACCTACGATCTCTACTTCTATCTGAAAACTCCCGGAGCAGCCCAGGCGCTGGAGTTCGATGTGAACCAGTCGGTGAACAACCACAAGTTCATTTTCGGCACGGAATGCAATATTCGAGGCGGCAATCAGTGGGATGTGTGGGACACGGCAGGTGGTCGCTGGGTACACACAGGCATTGGCTGCTCGCAGCCTCCTGCCTATCAATGGAACCATCTGGTGCTGGAGTTCCAGCGAGTGGGCACTCAGACGAAGTTCATTTCAGTGACGCTCAACGGTCACAGGAGCTACATCAATCGCACATTCAATACCTATGGCGTGAACGCTTCGGAACTCAACGCAGCGGTGCAGTTGGATGGCGACTACAACCAGCAAGACTACTCGATGTGGGTCGACAAAATGACGCTCACGGCCTGGTAGACGGCCAGCGATAGAAGCAAAAAGACGAGACGCTCTTACTTGGGCGTCTCGTCTTTTTCGCTCGAGTCCGGCTTACTTAGCTGGGCTCTTCGTCTGAATGTACCTGGCAGGATCGAACAGATCCTCACTCAGCGGCGGGTTGATCTTGACGTCGCTATAGAGCTCGTCGAAGACTACCTTGCCATCCGCCACGATGGACACGTGCTCGGCCAGCCAGCCTCCGCCTTCGACCTGCTTGTAATCTCCGAAGCGCACGTCCTGCACCGCGCCGCGCTGCTTCTCGCTGGGCCGCAACATCCGCACGAAGTACAGACGCTCCTTGTCGATCCAGAACTGCATGCTCTGAAGATCACCCGACTTCGCGCCGACCACGTACACCGGCCGCCCTTCGAATGTCTCTTCGTGCATCAGGTTCATGTCGACGTTTAATCCTTTGAGCTGCTGCATGGTCGTGTCGACCGGCTGCATGTACACGTCAAATCCCAGGACCAGCAACGGATGAACGAAATCGCGCTCGTTGGCAAGCTTGCTGTCCTTGTAGATGTATAGGTGGTGGTTGACGAACAGCATTCCATTGCCTTCGGACGGTTCGCCAATATCGATGCGCAAACGGCCGGGCAGCATGAGCTTCTCATGCCACTGCTCGACGGTGTCGGTGCCATCGGGCTTATGCGTGACGCTCTTCTGTTCGAAGCTGAGCGTGTGGTACCACTTGGAGGCGTAACGGTCGTGCATGGCCGTAATCAGTTGCGCCGGAGTGGTGATGGTTTGCGCCAGCGAGCTGACCGAAACGAGAGCAAGAATGAGTAAGTAGATAAATCGCATGGTTGTGGTCCGGAGGCGTATTCCCGCACTCAGGCGGAGATTGCAGATGGAGTGTACCAGCCTTGCCGGTACAGGGCCGCTCGCCTGGGACGAGTCCCCTCCGTCGAGACACAAGCGTGGTTCTGGCCAGACTAAGCCGTGGCTGCCTCGGACGCGGGCTGTGGCTGCGGCTTCTTTTCGGAGGCCAGCCAACGCGCACGTATCTGGAGGAACGGCCACTCGATGAGTTGAAACGTAATGAATGCGATCGCTAGCGACGCCAGAATCGAGACGATGTACAGAATCCAGAAAGCGGCCTCACCTCCACGATGCCGCAAGGGCAGCAAGAGATCGCGCAGACGACCGAGCAGTCCAAAATGATTCAGGTACATGCCGTACGACAGGCGGCTGACGATATAGAAGCCGTGCCAGTTCAGGAGTTGCGGCGTCTTTTCCAGCCCGATGCCCCACAACGCCATAGCGCCGAAGATCAGGCCAAGCGAAGTGAAGTTGAACTGCACCTGGTTGATCGCGTACAGGACGATGCCCAGCACAACCATCGCGCCGCAAGTGGCGTAACGGAAGCGGTTGGACTTGATCAACTCGGGATAGAAGACTCCAACCCATGCCAGCAACAGGCCGATTGCCAAGCCGTCAGCGTGTGTCGCCATGGGCAGGTAGAGCTTCTGTCGGAGGTCGGTGATGCTTAACGTCGAGTAATGGATGACGATGGCGCGGTTCATCAGCAGGACCAGCAGGCCGCCAACGGGCACGATCCATAACCGGCGCGGCTTGAGGATCAGTGAGAACAGCGCAATCGAGACAGGCGCGAGGATGTAAAACTGCTCTTCCGTCGAGAGCGACCAGCCGCCGCCGATCTGACAATGGAAATAGTTCGAAAGAAAACAGGCATCGGACCACAGCCCGCTGATGTTCCGGCCCAACAGACCTTCGAAGGCTACGAATCCGACGAAGGCGTAATAGAGAGGCCAGATGCGCAGGCCGCGGCGCAACAGAAAACGGCCAATGCGGATGCCGTTGGCGCGCTTCACCTCTTTCCACAGCTGCGTGCCAATCAGGTAGCCGCTGAGGACAAAGAACAGATCGACGCCCGTCCAGCCCCAAAAGAACATGGGCAGACGCTGCACCCAGTGAACGCCTTCGAATTCGAAGGCGTAATGTCCGCTGAAAACAACCAGGATGGCGATGCTGCGCAGAACATCGAGGGTTGGAACATTGCCCCGGGGCCGTATCCGCAGATCCTGCACGGCTCCGCGGAAGAGATCTGGAACCGAACTCTTACCCATAGTCACCCGTACTGAAGGCCCCTTGCGCTCAATGGCTTACCGCTGGTGTGCCCTGCTTTCGCGTCCGAAGATGCACACGGATTTTACACTAAGGCGGTTTCGCCGGGGTTGACGGTAAAGTCGGACAAGTTGCGGCGCCTATCCTCGCCTTGACACTGCTGGACAAGACCTTTTATTCTTATACTTTGCGCTAGAACGACCCCGCCCATCTGTACCTGCCAGTGTTTCCCGTCAGGAGCTTGGCCTGCGAAACGGTGTCCTCAGACCCGTGTCGCGTTTGTTTGGGCAGGTGCCTGATGCCGGTTCTTGATACCGGATGGTAAAGGGCTTGGACGCTCGTTCCTGGACTAAGGCCGGTGCTGCTATGCTGATTCGTGTTCGGGAATTGGAACTCCAGAAGCTGGAGTTTGACGAGAACTATCAGCCCGGCGCGATCGATTTTGGGCGTGACTTCCGGCAGATCGGGCCCCTGCATAGTGCCGGACGTGCCGAATTGATCGTGGAGCATCGCGGCCATCATCAGGATGTCGAGGATATCCGGCTGGTAGGAAATGTCGAGGCGAACCTGGAGTTCAGTTGTGCCCGCTGCCTCGATCCGGTGCAGCAGGACGTGAACAGAAGCTTCGACCTGATCTATCGGCCGCAAGGCGTGGATCGGCGGCGCGATGAAGTTTCGATCACGGAAGCGGAAACTGAGATCGGCTATTATCAGGGCGAGGGTCTGCTGCTGGAAGACGCGCTACGCGAGCAGGTTCTGCTGTCGACGCCGGTTCGGGCATTATGCCGCGAAGATTGTAAGGGGTTGTGCCCGCACTGCGGTCGCAATCTGAATCTGGAACAATGCAATTGTGAGCAGCATCTGAGCGATCCGCGCTGGGATGCGCTGAACGAAATTAAGAAAAAGCTGCAAAGCTAAGTTCAAGTTTACGGTCGCCAGTTTTGGCGTCCGGTTGAGAGGTTGTCATGCCTAATCCAAAACGGCGCCATTCCAAGGCGCGCACGGCCAAGCGCCGCGCCCACGATCATCTGACGGCGCAGTCGCTGTCCGAATGTCCCAACTGTCACGAGCGCAAGTTGCCTCATCGCGCCTGCCTTAAGTGCGGCTACTACAAGGGGCGCGAGGTGATCGAGATCGAAGAGGCCGCCAGCTAACCCGGCATTTGGGCTCGGGACGATTCCGTACGGCCAGAGCCCCCCACATCGTTGCAGTCTGAGCTCCGCAGTACTCGAGGTTTGCAACACAGGCCAAGATGCCTACCATCATTGCTGTTGACGCCATGGGAGCTGATCGCGCGCCCAAGCCCGAAGTGGAAGGCGCCATCCTTGCCGCGCGACACTACGACGTAGAGGTTGTGCTGGTCGGGAAAGAAGAAGTCATCCGCGGAGAGCTCGAGCTCCATCGCTCGTGGCGCAGACTTCCCATCAGCATCGTCAATGCCCGCGAAGTTATCGGCATGCAGGAGAAGGCGGCGCAAGCTGTCCGCGCCAAGCGCGATTCGTCAATGCACGTCGGGCTTCGCATGGTGCGCGACGGCAAGGCGTCTGGGTTTGTTACCGCCGGCAACACAGGCGCGGCCATGGCGACTGCCAAAATGGTGCTAGGCGCTATACCGGGCGTCGATCGTCCGGCGCTGGCCGCTGTCTTTCCTACCGCGCAAGGAACCGCGACCATCCTCATCGATGTGGGCGCCAATGTCGACTCCAAGCCGCAAAACCTGCAGCAATTCGCCATCATGGGCGACGTCTATTTCCGGACTATCTTCGCCGGCCGCTTTCCCAGCGCCGAACACCCTCGCATCGGTTTGCTTTCGATAGGCGAGGAGGAAAGCAAGGGCAACGATCTTACCCGCGAAGCCTACAAACTCATCAAGGAATTACCGATGAACTTTGTTGGCAATGTCGAAGGGCGCGACCTCTACAACGGTAAAGCAGATGTGCTTGTTTGCGACGGCTTTGTCGGTAACGTGGCGCTCAAGATCTCCGAAGGAATGGTTGAAACGGTTCGCTTCCTGCTGAAGCAGTCCTTGCAAGCGACCATCAGCAGCCAGGTGGGATTTCTGCTCTCGCGCAAGGCGTTCGCGGACTTCAAGAAGCGACTTGATTATTCAGAATACGGTGGCGCACCGCTACTTGGGATCAAGGGCGTCTGTATCGTGAGCCACGGCTCCTCCAATTCCAATGCCATCAAGAATGCCATTCGCGTGGCCATGGAATTCGCCAACAGCAAGTTGAACCACACCATCCAGGAGCGGATCGCCGAAGCCAGCAGAAATCTCAATCATAATCACTCGGCCTCTCCGGACGCCGGTGCCCTCGGCACTGGACTGGTTTGAAATAGCTATTAGCGCTTAGTTCTTAACTCTTGGTGTGCTGGATTGATTTGACTGCCTTGAAGTTCCATCAAGCTGTCGGCTGAAAGCCAAAAGCGAAGAGCTGACAACCTTCTACACATAACATGACTGCACACTCTAATCCGACCGCCTTCCTTTTTCCCGGACAAGGTTCTCAATCTGTAGGCATGGGCAAAGAACTTGCCGCTCTCTATCCCGTCGCACGCGAAATTTTTGACGAAGCGGACGCTGCTCTTGGCTATAAGCTTTCGCAACTGTGCTTCGAAGGACCGGAGGAGCAACTGAAGCTCACCGAGATTACCCAGCCGGCGATCTTGACGGTTTCCATAGCTGCGTTTCGTGTGCTGCAGTCCAAGGGAATTACTCCGTTCTACGTTGCGGGACACAGCCTGGGAGAGTATTCCGCACACGTCGCTGCCGGAACGCTGTCGTTTGCCGATGCGGTGCGAACGGTTCGTAATCGCGGAAAGTACATGCAGGAAGCCGTGCCGGTCGGCGTAGGAGCCATGGCCGCGGTGCTGGCGTTGCCCATCGAGAAACTTCAGCAGGTTTGCGAAGAAGCGGCGCAGGGAGAAATCTGTTGTGCGGCTAATCTCAACTCTCCGGATCAGACGGTGATATCGGGCAGCAAAGCTGCGGTGGAACGCGCTGCGGAGTTGGCAAAAAAGGCGGGCGCGAAGCGGGCCATTATGCTTCCTGTGAGCGCACCCTTCCATTGCGGATTGATGCAGCCGGCTCAAGACCGCCTGGCGGATGACCTCGCAGCTCTTCCTTTTTACAGGCCTGAAGTGCCTGTAATGTGCAACGTTGATGCCAGCCTGGTGACCACGGCTGAACAAGCGCGCCAGGCGTTGATCCGCCAAGTAACCGGCGCCGTACGGTGGGACAAGTCGATGCGAGCGCTGATCGATCTCGGCATTAATACCTTCGTGGAGGTTGGACCTGGGAAGGTTCTTTGCGGATTGATGAAGCAGATTGATCGTTCACGAACTTGTCTTAACGTCGAAGACGAAGCTTCTCTACAAAAGACTATCAACCACTTTAGTTCCGCTTCACCAAAACCGGATTGATGGTTACTCTCTGATAGAGTAATGACCCAAACCAACGTTACTTCAGGTCTAGATAACTAGAGTAAATAGACTCTAATCGCGGCATAAAGCCACCAAGGTGTTCTCCCTCCTTCAGCAGTAAAATTTACTATATATCCTACTCTGTGGTACTTGCCTACACACGCGATTTATCTTCGCGAACCTAACCATCTCAAAACTAGGACTCACGGGGCTGGTAGGAGAATTGCTCCACTCATTGGCGCAGGACTCAGCTCGGCGATTCATGAATGAAGGATCATGAATCGATAATTTGGTTTACTCTCCGCTGATGCGCTTGCTCCCCGACAAGGTCAGATGCGGAGTTATCTGACGTTTCTGTACAACACTCGCCCCAGGGCTCACTGGCGGCACGGTCGTGGTGTCTCTCAACCACGGTGCGCGTTACGCCGGAGCGAGACCGGGGCTCTTTGTGTCAGAAAGAGGAGGAATGCATGGTACAAAAGACGAACAAAGTGAAGTTATCGGATTTTCGCGTACCGGTTGCAGCCAGTGCTGTACTGCTGCTGATGATCTTCGCTTCCAGCCTAAGCTTTGCCACCAATCCCGACACTCAGTCCTACATCGGCACGGCGTACGGTACGTCCGCTTTTGTGGGGAACACACTTCTGGTAGGTCAGACCGCCCCTGTGACATTGGGGGGAACCTGCGGAACCTCGCAGCAACCGCTAAGCTATTCGGGAAACGCGGCCGGTGTCACCCTGCCACCGCTACTCAGCGGCGGCGTGGCGACTACGAATGTTTCCAGTTCAGCGCAGACAGCGAAAGCCACCGCGTCCACCGCCAACATCAGCATGTTGGGAGGATTGATTACCGCTCAGGCGATCAACGCGGTCAGCACCACCACGATGCAGAGTAACGGCACTTTCCAGGTCAGCGCTACGGGCTCAACCTTCACCAACCTTTCGATCCTGGGGCACGTGTACAACGGCTCTGTGCCGGCGAACACTCGCGTCAACCTTCCCTTGATCGGCTACATCGTTTTGAATGAGCAGACCTCTAACATCTCAAATGCGATGGCGAATCTGACGGTGAACATGCTCCACGTTCACATCACCGTCATCAACATTCTGGGATTGCAGGTCGGAACGGAAATCATCGTCTCCAACGCGAACAGCGGCATGCTCAACGTCTTTGCACCGGCTATCCTGAACGGACAGTCCTTTGGAACCGCGGTGCTGGGCAATCTCTTGTCGTCGGCTCCGACGGCGCCCGTCATCCTTCCCTGCCTGGGAACCAACGGCACGGTGATGACCAACAGCCTCGCTACCCTGAACCTCCCCAGCATCCTTAGCTCGGGAACGGTCACGAACACGGGTGAATCCGATCTCACCAACACCATGTCCAGCGGCAAGACAACCTCGACGGTTCAAGGTCTGAATGTACTCAGCGGACTGGTGAGCGCGAACGTCATCAGCGCACAAGTGAATACCGTCGTCAATAACAACGTGCAGGTATTCGCGATAGGAACCGCCTCGTTTGTGGGCATATCGGTCGCCGGGCATCCGGAGATCACAGACAGCGTGCCCTACAACACCAGCGTTTCTCTGGCTGGCCTGGGCACGCTCTACCTGAAACGAATCGTGAATGGCATACCTCCACAGCACAGTACCGAAGTTCGTGGTGTGGAGTTGGTCATCAACCAGAGCAACAGCTACGGGCTGCCGATCGGTCTTGACGTGATCATTGGTGACGCGTTGATACAAACCGTGCCCGATTCGAATCCGTAATGAGCGTCCGGTACCGAGTCTCCTGACGCTCCCTTGCCCAGGCTACGGAAGCCGTTCCATTCGGCGGCCTCTGTAGCCTGTTTCTTTTTGAACGGCTTCCCCCGCGTTTCTCCCTTTGAGGCACGCGGGTTTTTCTTTTGGGTGAACTTCCGCAGCTCATGCGTATAATCGGCAGGTTCATTCTGAAATCAATGGGCGACGGAGACTGAGATGGCTTCAACGACAGCTGCTGCCTCGGAGCAGCAGAAATCGGGCAAGTCTGCACTGGTGATCGGATGTATCGTTTGTCTTCTGATCGGGCTGTTTCTCGGGCACGCCATCACCTATCACTGGATGGGCCACCATCGTCAGGCCCAGACATTCCCCACTTCCTATCAGGCAGTCCTGCTGATCAATGGCGCGGTCTACTACGGCAAGCTGGATGGATTTGGCACCCGCAATCCGGTGCTGACTGATGTGTTCTACATCATGAGCAAAACCGATCCCGAGACTAAACAGGTTACAAACGTGCTGGTCAAGCGCGGCAAAGAACTGCATGGCCCTGACCGCATGTATCTGAACCCGAGTCAGATTGTCTTTGTGGAGCCGGTGGGAACCGATTCAAAAGTGGCTCAACTGATCAACGAAGCGCAACACCAATAGTTCGTGCTTAGCGAAAGTCTTCCAGCATAGGTTGGGAGCTGGGACCTTTCCAAGGCTCGTAGTGTGTCCAGGTGGCGAAAGAGCGGCCATCGACCAGTTCGGCTTGAAACCTAACCCAGATTACGTCTCCAGCCTTGCGGCGTAAGGCAAAAATGCCTTGCATGCTGCCGTCGTCTTCGAACTGAGAGTACATTGGCCGGGTGTGGGCTCCGGATGGGAAGCTGATGTCATCGATGCGCAGCTTCAGGAGCTCTTCACGGGTGTACCCCAGGAGCCGGCAAGCCGCATCATTCACCGAAATATAACGACGAGTCTGGTCGACTTCGACTTTGGCAGGAGGAGAGACCGGGATCATATCTCCTCAGGTTAGATGACGTAGACCCCAGTTTCGTCGCCGGCTGACAGCGCGGATGACTAGAAGCCGTAATTCAGTTGCCGAAGGCCCTCTTTGTAAGCGTCGCGCGCCTTGCGTGCCTGCTTCTCCGCATCCTGGACGCTGAAGTCGGCTTTGTCCCAGCGTTCCATCGCGGTTTCGGAATGGTCGGGCGTGGCCAGAGATTCTTCGGCCCGGATTGCGGCGACCCACTGGTCAACCGCCTGTTTGTAAGTGGCTTGCAACTGATCGAGGCTTTCTTTGGTCATAAAGGTGGGATGGTAGAGGAGCAGGTTGGCACGGTCAATCGTTCGACTGCAGGTTTCACCGAAATTTAACCGCGCGCCGGTCTACGGCTTATCACTAGCCGCAATGTCACTTGGCGTTAATATCGAACTATGCGGAAACTCCGGGTAGGCGTCCTGTTCGGCGGACGCAGTGGCGAGCACGAGGTATCGCTGTTGTCAGCGGCATCGGTCCTGAACGCTATCGATAAGACCAAGTACGAAGTAGTCCCAATCGGCATCACCAAAGAAGGCCGCTGGGTGACGTCAGCCCACGCAGAACGCCTGCTCAAAGGAACGTCCGCAGAGGCTCCGGAAGCACGACATCTCCGGGCAGGCGATCCGGAGACGACCTCGGCAGCTGCCGTGCTGGCCCGCGGTGAGGGCGTGATTGTCCCTCCGATGCCGGGCGAGAACCACTCCTCGCTGATGCCCTTCGAGACCGACGCGCGAGACTTGCGTGCTGCCGTCAATCCCGTGGATGTCGACATCATCTTCCCTGTCCTTCACGGAACCTTTGGCGAAGATGGCACGATACAGGGATTGCTGGAGTTGGCCGACATTGCGTATGTCGGCGCGGGAGTGCTCGGCTCGGCGGCTGGAATGGACAAGGACGTAATGAAGCGGCTCTTCCGCGACGCCGGGCTGCCGATCGTGAAGCACGTCACCATTCTGCGCAGCGCCTGGCGAGAACAGCCAAAGAAGGCGAGGAAGCTGATTGAGGAGAAGCTGAAGTACCCGGTATTTGTGAAGCCGGCGAATCTCGGCTCGTCCGTCGGAATCAGCAAGGTTCACGATGCCGGCGAATTACCGGCCGCAATGGACGAGGCCGCGCGTTTCGATCGCAAGCTGGTGATTGAGGAAGGCGTGGGCGGCAAAAAGGCTAAAGCCCGTGAGATCGAGTGCTCGGTTTTGGGCAACGACAAGCCGATTGCCTCAATTGCAGGCGAAGTTGTGCCGATCAAAGAGTTCTATGATTACAATGCGAAATATCTCGATGAGGGTTCCGAGCTCATCATCCCGACGAAAGTGGCCAAAGCCAAGATGAAGGAAATTCAGCGGCTGGCAGTGACGACATTTCAGGCTGTCGAGTGCTCGGGACTGGCGCGCGTCGACTTCCTCATGGATCCTCGCAGCCAGAAGATGTACGTCAACGAGATCAACACGCTGCCCGGTTTCACCTCGATCAGTATGTATCCGAAGCTGTGGGCGGCCTCCGGTATTCCGTACGCCGAGTTGATCGACCGTCTCATTCAGCTGGGCCTTGAGCGCCACGCGGAGAAGAAAGAGAATCGCTACGCCCGTTGAGCAGCCGGAAGCTTTGTGCCGCTATAATGGCCCGACGCAAACGGCTTGGGCCGGACGGTCCACGTGCTTTCCCCAGCCGCCAAGCCAATCCGCGATAATCGACTCTGGGACATGTTTCACCGCGCCAGCCCGTTGAGATGCCAAATCTGAATTCCAAGTCCAGCACAGAGACCAAGACTGAATATCGGCCTGCGCCGAAACCTTCTCGCCTGGAAGAGCGATCGTTCCTGCTGCTTTCCGTGCTGGCCCTTGCTTACGCATTTGTCTGCG
>Ga0070764_10001308_pt1 | contig 10735 bp, 10 predicted proteins | sample HubBroMetageWRM4_FD_67287 | JGI IMG/M metagenome (GOLD analysis project Ga0070764, IMG submission 67287) | Warmed soil microbial communities from the Hubbard Brook experimental Forest, New Hampshire - Hubbard Brook CCASE Soil Metagenome WRM 4 | ecosystem: Environmental > Terrestrial > Soil >... | reverse complement strand
GGACAAACATCTTGCGGAGGTCCTGGTGTGCGGCCCGGACAACGAGCCGCTGTACCAGACTTCGTTGCGCGCCCCCGAGGTAACGTGTGGTCTAGCGGCTGCACCGCTGGCAGGGGCAAGCCAGATCCTGCATGTCCCATCTGGTACGTTGCACGTGGCCGGGTTCGTCGTTCCGCAAGAGGGGCGGCGGGCGTTCAAAATATTTGTCGTACACGATCTGGGATTCGCCACGACCCGGCAGACGCAGGCGCGCCGCTACCTCCTGGCGTTGAGTGCGATTGCCGTGATCGTCTTTGGACTGCTGCTGGTGTTGGTCGCCTGGTCGGTGGTGAAACGGTGGGCCGCCTTGCTGATCGGCGATATCCGGAGCCGCCGTTTTCTGGATGACGCGCACTCGTCCGGATTGTCGCTGCCGGTGCTGTCGCAGGTCCGACAGGCCATGCGCGAGATCGAGCAGAGCCAGAGACTCGAGATCGAATACCAGGAGAACTGGACGGCACAGGCGTTGCATCAGGTAGTCCGCGAGCATTTGAAAGGGCCACAGATGATTGTGGTCTCCAACCGTCAGCCATACATCCACACTGCCGATAGTGACGGTCGGCCCCGCGTACAGCTTCCGGCGAGCGGCATGGTCACTGCCCTCGAGCCCATTGTTCGCGCTTGCTCTGGCACCTGGATCGCCCATGGCAGCGGCAACGCCGATCGGCAGGTTGTGGATATCCACGACCGAATCCGGGTTCCGCCCAACGAGCCCGCCTACGTTCTGCGGCGTGTCTGGTTGTCTCAGGAAGAAGAAGAGGGCTACTACTACGGTTTTTCGAACGAAGGCTTGTGGCCGCTATGTCATCTGGCCTACGTGCGGCCGGCGTTCCGCGAATCGGATTGGGAGACCTACCGCTCGGTGAACCAGAAGTTCGCCGCCGTTGTGGCACGGGAGTCGCGCGGGGACGATCCGGTCGTTCTCATCCAGGACTACCATTTTGCGCTCTTGCCGAAAATGATCCGCGAGCGCAAGCCCAACGCGACGATCGTGTTGTTCTGGCATATCCCCTGGCCGAATCCGGAGACCTTCGGGGTCTGCCCCTGGAAGGTTGAGATGTTGCTGCACCTCCTGAGTGCCGACATCCTGGGCTTCCATACCCGTTACCACTGCCAGAATTTCCTGGCGACCGTGGATCGGTTCGTCGAGTGTCAGATCGACCACGAACATATGACAGTTACGCTGCGCGGTCACGTTTGCCACGTGGCTCCCTATCCGATTTCTATCGAGTGGCCGCCCCGGCAGGCGCAGAAAGCGCAGCCCGTGGAGCAGGTGCGCGTCGAAGTGAGACGGCGCTATGGAATCCAGCAGGATGTCGCCATCGGCTTGGGTGTCGAGCGCTGGGATTTCACGAAAGGAATTGTTGAACGCTTCCATGCGGTCGAGGATCTGCTGACTCGTCGCCCTGAGTGGCTAGGGAGATTTACCCTGCTGCAGGTTGCGGCGCCCTCCCGAAGCAAGCTGCCCGCCTACCAGGCGCTCCAGGAGCAAACCACGCGTGAGCTCGAGCGGATCAACGAGAAGTTCCGGACTTCCACGTGGCAGCCCATAGTGCTCGTGGATCAACAGCAGGGTCCGGATGAAGTCTGGGAGTTATACCGGGCGGCGGACCTGTGCATCGTGAACAGCCTGCATGATGGTATGAATCTGGTGGCGAAGGAATTCGCGGCTTCGCGTGACGATGAGGATGGCGTGCTCATTCTGAGCACGTTCGCGGGGGCCTCCCGTGAGCTGCTCGAGGCACTGCTGGTGAACCCGTTCGATGTTTCCGAGACTGCAGCAGCCATCCATACCGCGCTCCTCATGCCACGGGAAGAACGACGTGAGCGAATGCAGCTCATGCGGCGAACCGTAAAAGAGAACAACGTGTATCGCTGGGCTGGCCGGATGTTGATGGACGCGGCCAGGGTCCGGCAACGGCAGAGCCTGGCGCGCCGGGAGGCGCCCTCGCTACGACGTCTGATCTCGGACGGCTGAGGCTGTCGATCTCCTCTCGTGTTCCGCTCCGCCTTTCTCGGCCAACAGTTGCTCGAGGTTTTTCCGGAACTCAACCACGAATTGCGTGTAGTGCTCGCCGGTGGCGGGTCCCGAAAATCCCGTATGAATCTTGCGTACCCGGCCCGTGCGGTCGACAATGATCGTTGTCGGAAAGCCATAAAACTGGCTCAGCATCGGCAATTTCTTCGACGCCTCGTCGAGGTCCGAGACGCCGGCGATCAATGTCGTATAGTCGATGCCGTACTGTTGTCGAAATCGGGTTGTCGCCGCGGCGGCGCGGGCGAAATCGCCGAAGTGCTCGAACATCAGTGAGACGACTTCCAGGCCCTTGGCGCGATACTCCTGGTACAGCGGCTCGAGAAACGCGGCTTCATCGTGACAGTTGGGGCACCAACTGCCCGCGAGCGTGATGACGAGCACCTTACCGTGAAATTTTGCGTCCTTCGATGTCACCGTGGTGCCGGCCAGATCGGGAAATGCGAAATCGAACCCCTCGGTCGCGGCGCGCAGCGTCGTCACCGTGTAGGGATCGCGCAGCGCCGCGTTGGCATCGCGCTTCGCGGTCCAGCGCTCGTGAAGCGCATTACCGTACCAAAAGTCACCGGCGAGCGCGCTGTTGTCCGGCCCCGATATTTTCGCCTTGTACAAGAAGGCATGGGCGCCATCGAAGGTCGAGAGGTACAGCTCGTCCCCGTGAACCTGGCCGGCGAGGTACCGATGGTCGCCGCCTTCGGCGAGGAAGGTTCCGGTCACGACGTCATTCGATTGCGAGAACTCGCCGACCGCCGTTTCCTCCTTGCCGTCGTCCGTCGAAAAAGTGACAGACCAACGGCCCGATACATTTATCGCAGCGGCGGAAGGTTGCGGAAAAAAACGATAGGTTTGTTCGAACTGCGCGCGCAAGGGGAGGTGCTGGTCTTTCCCGCCTAGCTTGCTCACGACGAGTTCGCCCTCGAGCTGACCGCCCTTCGCGTCGGCCGTCAGGCGATTCTCGTAACCCGGCATCTTGATCTCGAGATGGGAGCCGTCCACGGCCACTTCGCTGACCTTCAATCGCTCCGGACCGTTGATCAGAAAGCCGGTCCAGCCTGGGCCTTCGCGCTCGAGGTCGAGGCCGAATGGCAGCTCGCCCCCAGGCAATTGCAGCACGACGCGGTAGGTACCCGTTTCGATACTTTCGCGCCCAGCGCCACCCGGCGCACCGGCGCGGCCACAGGCGGCCAGTCCGATGGCACACAACAACATTGCAACTGTACTACCAGTAATAGTTCGCATGCGTATAGACGAATCGGCCACCGAAACCATAAGGGGAGAACGCTTCAGAGCGACCCGCTGCCCGTGGGATTCAGCGCCGCGGGCAGGATGTTGGGGTATTTGTCGAATAGAGTGTCCGCACTCAAGACGAAGTGCAAGTGCTCGCCCACTTCCGCCGCGGCAATGGCATAGACTCGGAACTCTACTCAGCGGGATCCGCATTGGGGGAGGGGCGTGATTCGGAGTCTTCGCAACGCGACTATGTCAGGCCTGTTGGCGCTCACTGCCTTAGCCAGTACGGCGAGTCACGCGAATGAGCCAGACTGCGCGTCGGCTCCCGCCCCGGCTCCGTGCCAATTGTCCCTGCCCGGGCCGTCGGCCGCAGATCAGGGCGGGAATCACGCTCAAGGGTTCTTCTCGACTCTTTTCAACGCCTACGCGGACGAATGGAATCGAATGCCGCCCACGGATCCGCAAGCGCCGGCGACGCGGCGCCCGGAGACCGAGGTCCCACCGGTACCGATGACGAGCCCGCCAATGCCGTTCACTGATTGGCCGATCGGTGCGACGCAGGTGATTGGGGGTGCGACGCCGAATTCTGTGGACAGCCCTCTCATGACCGCACTCATCGGCGCAACGCGGATTGGCAAACCTCTCGAAAATGCGCATGTCCAGGTCTATGGCTGGATCGACGCCGGCGGCAATGTCAGCAGCGCTACCCACGGTTTTGGCGGCAATGCGCCGGTCGCCGACTCTTTTAACCAGAACGCGATCCAACTCGATCAGGCTGTCATCTACATCGAGCGCGTCCCCGATACGGTGCAGAACACCAGCGTCGACTGGGGCTTTCGTTTCGCACCGATGTATGGAGAGAACTATCGCTACACCACTGCGCTGGGATTTTTCAGCAACCAACTTGTCGACCAAAACCGGCTCAATGGCTTTGACATGCCGATGGCCTACGGAGAAGTCTTCATCCCGTTCGTCGCGGACGGCGTGCTATTTCGTTTCGGCCGCTACATCACCCTGCCCGATATCGAGGCCCAGCTCGCGCCGAACGACTATCTCTACACGCGCTCGATCACTTATTCCGTCGACAATTACAGCACGACCGGTGTCAACGGGAGCCTCAAGATCAACAGGAACTGGCTGCTGCAGCTGGGAATTAACGGTGGCACCGAAACCCTGCCCTGGAATGCGCGGTCGATCCACATCTCGGGTTACGACGGCCCGCGAGATCCCGGCGCCCAGGCGTCCCTGGCGGGCTGCCTACAGTACCAGACCGATTCAGGCAACGACGCAGTCTATCCGTGCGTCGACAACGTGAACAATGCCCGCTGGGGCTACAACAACCTGAACTGGTACGGCGGCACGTACTATCACAAGTTCAACGAGCAGGTTCATGTCGCATTCGAGGGCTATTACATGTACCAACGCGACGTGTGGAACAAAGCGTACAAGGGCCCCGGCTACGTCAACAATCCGACCGATCCCTACTTCGGCACGGCCTGGTACGGCATGACCAACCCACCGCGGCAGGCGATCTGCAATACCGCCTTGCCAACCTGCACCGCCAACGAATTCGGCCTGCTCGCCTTCTGGAACTATCGCATCGGCACGTTCGACAATCTCACGCTGCGCACCGAGTTCTATGACGACATGAAGGGCCAGCGCACGGGCTACGCCACACGCTACATCGATATTACGGCCGGCTGGCAGCGTTGGTTCGGCCCGCAGGTCGAGGTCCGCCCCGAGCTCGGCTTCTACCGGTCGCCCGACGCTGCGGCCTTTGACAATGGCACGGCTCGACGTCTCTGGTTCTTTGGCGGAGACATCATTTGGCATTTCTGAGGGCGCAGCCTCACTCCCGCCCAAACGGCGACCGAATATCCGCCAAAAACTTCCGCGTCCGTGCCTGTTGAGGATGATCAAAGAATTCCTGCGGCGACCCCCGTTCCAAAATGGCGCCGCGATCCATGAACAGAACCCGATCGGCAACCTCCCGCGCGAACCCCATTTCATGCGTCACGCAAACCAACGTCATCCCCTGGTGCGCGAGATTGCGGATCACCAATAAGACCTCTCCCACCATCTCAGGATCGAGCGAGCTCGTGGGCTCGTCGAAGAGCATCAGCGGCGGTTCCATGACGAGCGCTCGTGCGATGGCGACACGCTGCTGTTGACCGCCCGAGAGCGTCGCCGGAAACACAGACGCCTTATCCGCGACTCCCACTCGGTCCAACACCGCCAGGGCCCGTTCTCGTGCCTCAGCAGGCGACAGCCCGCGCAAGTGGATCGGCGCGAGTGTGCAGTTGTCCAGGACCGTGAGGTGCGGAAACAGGTTGAACTGCTGGAAGACGAACCCGATTCCCGAGCGGAACCGATCCAAGTCGATCTCGGGAGCGTGGATGTCCCGCCCCTCGACCAGGATCCGCCCCGAGTCGATCTCTTCCAGGCGGTTGATGGTGCGGATGAGGGTGGATTTTCCCGACCCGGAGGGCCCGCAGATCACGACGACCTCGCCGCGCTCGATCGTTTCGGTGATACCGACGAGCGCGTGGTACTTCCCATAGAACTTGTTGACGTCGTGAAATTCGATCACGAAAGAAGTACCGGTAGTTCGAGGGGACGCCGGGCGAGGCGCTTCTCCAGGGCGTAGGCGACACGCGAGAGTCCGAAACAAAGTGCGAAGAACGTGAGCGCCAGTGTCCCGTAGACGGCGACCGGGTGGACCAACACCTGGCTGTTGACCTGCGAGGCGATGAATGCGACTTCCTGGAGGCCGATGATGTAGCCCAGGGAGGTCTCCTTCAGTGTCGTCACGAACTGGTTCACCAGGGAAGGCAGCATGTTGCGTAACGCTTGGGGCAGAACGATGCGTCGCAGGGTCAGCGCATAACCCAGGCCCAAGGAGCGGGCGGCTTCAGTCTGTCCGCGCGGAATGCCCTGGATACCCGCTCGTACGACCTCGGCAAGGTAGGCGCCATTGAAGAGCACCAGCGCGGCGAGCATCGTCGTGACTTGTCCCGTTTTCTGCCCCGTCAGTACGGGGAGAAAGAAGTAAGCCCAAAAGATAACCATCAGCAATGGCGTGCCGCGCACGACATAGATGACCGCTGTGACCGGCCAACGTAACAGGCGACGCCGACTGAGACGGGCTAGGGCAAGCAGTATCCCGAGTGGCAATGCGAGCAGCAGGGCGGCAAGTCCGAGGAGTATCGTCAGCGCCAGTCCGCCCAAGGGGCCCTGTGGAAACTGGCCGACCAGAAAGTACAGCCCGTAGGTTTTGAGCAGGTCGATCAAGTGGCGCGCACCGGAAAGCGATGGTGAAACCACAACGCCAGCGCGGTGATCACGAGCGAGACACTCAGATAGGCAAGCGTCGTCACACCGAACGTCTCGACACCGCGAAAGCTGGCGGTCTCAACCCGCTGCGCCTGGTACATCAGCTCCGCGGTACCGATCACCGTCGTGATACTGGTGTTCTTCCAGAGATTCAGCGTTTGCGAAATCAGGGGCGGCACGACGATCCGGACCGCTTGTGGCAATACGACCCGCCGCATGCTGGCGAGATAACCGAAACCGAGCGCGCGTGCGGCCTCGAGTTGGGTGGCCGGAACCGCGCGAATGCCGCTGCGGATGTCTTCGGCCATGTAGGATGAGGTGTAGAAGGTGAGGGCGATGACGGCACAGATCGACTCCGCACCGTGATCGTAGAGCCAGGTGCGTGCCGTCTCGGGAAGCAACTCCGGCATCGCGAAATACCAGAACAACAGGTGCACGAGCAACGGAATGTTGCGAATGCCCTCGACAAACACGGCACCGGCGCCGCGCAGCATCGCGACCGACGATAGGCGACAGAGCGCTATCGCAGTGGCGATCGGGAGTGACAATATCCAGGTGATGCATGTCAGCCTTAGCGAAAGCAGGAACCCGCTGACGAGCCACCCGCGGAACTCGCCCGTCGTGACAATTGAGAAATCGAATTGCGCCATGGCCACAGCGTTTGAGGCTGCGACGTTAATTCGCGAGGCGGTCGGAGTCGATGTGGAAGGCCCGCGTTTGATATTGCAGGCGGGTGCCGGGTCCGAACCACTTGAAAAAGAGCTTTTCGGCTTCGCCGGAAGTCTCGAGATCACGCAGGGCACCGTCAACAGCGGCTTTCAGTGCCGGCTCGTCCTTGCGCAGGCCCAGGGCGACCACCTCGGTGCTGATGTTCTGTGGCAGGATGACATAGTCCTTTTGCGCCGGCCCCAGCTTCGAATACGCATCGAATAGCGACACCTCGTCGTTGACGAAGCCCGCCGCCTTGTGTTGTTGGAGAGCGACCAGCGCCTGGGGTGCCGTCTCGAAGGTTACGACATCGACAGTGGGTACGGCCTTGCGAATGTTGGGCTCCTGTGTGCCCCCTCTGACCGTCACGACTTTCTTGCCGGCGAGCTGCGCCGGCGTCGTGATGCCGCTATCGCGCCTCACCATGACTTTTTGCCCGGTCACGAAGGTGGTCAGCGAAAAGGCGATCACCGCTTCGCGCTCACGGGTGTGTGTGAGGGTCGCGCCAAGTATGTCCACGCGGCCTTGCTGAAGCTCTGGAATTCGTGCGGCGACTGCGACCTGCTTGAGGGTGGCGGTTACACCGATCTTTCGGGCCACCGCTTTGCATAGGTCGACCTCGTAACCGATGATTGTTCGTGTCTGCGGATCGACGAAGCTCATCGGCTCGTCGGTAGCCAGCACGCCGCACACGAGCTCGCCCTTGTGTTTGATGTCTGCAAGTTGATCCGCCCGGGCCAGGGGGGCCACCGCGATCCACAAAAAGGCGTAGGCAATAACGAGGTGAGACGTCGATCGCATGCAACCGGACTCCGTTGTCTGGCGTGGGTTGTGACGATACGAGCGTAGCATGAGGTGCCCCATGGCAATCAGCCCATGGTGCTGGCGCCCCGAAGCGGGCGTGATACTCTTTTAGTATTGTCCGCACCAGAAAGGCGCACAGCATCCGTCATGTCGCCGAGTCCCACGAGAGACGCACTGCCTATCGTCGACATCGCCTCTGCGAGCCGAAGCGACGCGGACTTTGATCGCATGTCGGCCAGTCTCGACCGGGCCTGCTGCGAATTCGGCTTCTTTTATGTCACCGGCCACGGCGTAGACCCGGGGGTCGGCGCTGCTATGGAGTCTTCCCCGACCTCGGCCGGCAACATCTGCGCTGAGCCGCTTGGCGTTGGCGTGCCAGGGCACAGCTTGCGCCGACATGGGAGAATGATCACTGCGCTCAGATTTCCACACGCTAGAACCATCTGAATCCGCGCGCCAGCACATAGAGAAGTGACCCGGCAAGGGCGATGTACAACCCCAGGGCCCAGACCTTAGCGGACGCGAGGGAGTCCTTCAACGAATCGAGCCGCTCATTCGTCACGCGGAGCTCGGCTTTGATGTCTGTCGTGTCGGACTGAACGTGACGCACGTCAGCGCGCAATTCCGCAACCTGTACCGCCAGATCGAAATCGACTTTCTCATTTGTCGGCATGTGCGAGCCCCCTGTCAAATCGTACTTTCGCAGCACTGCGTTCATATTTCCACACGCTACCTTTGACCTCTGTTGGGATCACTGCGGATGTCTTTTAGTGTAGACGATATCCATCCGCAGAAGGAAGGCGGGTCGGCTCGAAGGAGCGCGTATTTATCGACTAGATAGTATCTGTATTGCCGCACTACATCGTGTTGATTCTGCGTATTGGCTACCGCGGTGAATTGACGTCCAATTGGGGCGTGTGATCGGCGTGTGGTGCACGGCTCGAGTCCGCCATCATCTATGACGTGTCGGCCGTGTTTTGGAACTAGCCCCGCGCCAACAGTCCCGCGAATGTATCCACCTCGGTAATCATCGCCTCGCCGACGAATCGCATCGTCTCCATCGATCGCTTAGCAGCCTCCGCATGCCCTGACCCGCAGGCGTCGCTCAAAACGATCGGGATAAATCCCAGGTCAGTCGCGTGCCGAATCGTGGGCTCGATGCCAATCTCGACGGCGATCCCGCAGATCGCCACGCCGGTTATTCCGCAGTCTCTCAATGCAAATGCCAGGGGCGTCCCTTCAAAGGCGGACATGGCCAACTTGTCGAGCACCAGGTCCTCCGAGGTGGGAAGCAACTCGGGCACAATGGCAGTGGCGGGTGCGTCTCGCAGAAACCAGGGTTTTACTGCCGAGGGCTCCGAGGTCCTCTGCCATGACATCGCACTCCGATACTGCGTTGAGCCCATCCAAGTTTTGGGACAGGATAAATGGCGGGTGAACACAACCCTCATTCCAATGCGACGCGCAGCAGACAAGGCCACGCCACAGCGCTCGACAATGCGATCTCCGCCGGTAATCTGGCTGCGAATACCGACTTGCATGTCATATACCAGGAGGGCGGTGGACTTGCGGTCGCACAGATCTGCGAGCTCGATTGGGACAGGCAGATCGTTTGCATGCTTCATGGCTGGACTCTCCGAGGGACGATGGAACTCGCACCGCGCATCGTCCGATCGAATGGCTCGCCGACGTCGACCGTTGGATCAAACAGGAACTCGAGGGGCAGCGGGGAGCCGAGCGCGATGAACTGCCATTCTATGAGCCCGGCTTTGGTCAGTGGAAAGTCATCGATGTAGCGCTTCGCCTCATCGACATCGGCACACTCGAAGACGATGACGACTCCGCCCACGTCGGGCCGGGCGTAGTTTTCGCGGACCACGCCGGCCTTCCAGAGGCGCCAGACGTTCGCTACTTCGTCGCGAAGGTAGGGCTTGAGGTCATTGAGCGTTATCCCTGCTTTAAAGTTGTCGTAAGCAATGATCTTCACAATACGGCTCCGGATGGCGCGGTTGCCCAGTTTCCGCGAAGATGGGCAAACGCTTCAACGAACCAAACGGTGCGTAAAGCGGATCGGCATGAGGTGCGCGACATGAATTCAGGCAAGCTATTCGGATGTCCGGTGGAATTGGCGCTCAGCCTGATCGGCGGCAAATGGAAAACCGTCCTGATCGCTCGTTTGAAACAGGGGCCTCTGCGGTATGGTGAGTTGCGCCGGTTGGTGCCCGACTTGGCGGACAAGGTCCTGACCCAGCGACTACACGAGCTCGAGACTGACGGGTTCGTGCAAAGAATTCCGGCTGCGCAAAATGGTTCCCTGCGCTACGCCCTCACGGATCGCGGAATTTCGCTCTCTCCGGTGCTCGAGGCGCTATTCGCATGGGGTGAGCGGGCGGCGCGGGAAAAGGGCCTGCGAGTTCGACCGCCCACCGAGATCGGCACGTGACTGCCGAGAGCTCGCGCCCGAGCTGACGCAATCAACGGCAGTCACGTCTCTGCGTGCCCGCGCTCCATGATCAGTCATGCGACCGCCGGGGCGCCCGCGTGTGACGGCGTAGCACAGGCCGGTTTGACGATCGCGGCGAAGCC
>Ga0070764_10001305_pt1 | contig 10748 bp, 7 predicted proteins | sample HubBroMetageWRM4_FD_67287 | JGI IMG/M metagenome (GOLD analysis project Ga0070764, IMG submission 67287) | Warmed soil microbial communities from the Hubbard Brook experimental Forest, New Hampshire - Hubbard Brook CCASE Soil Metagenome WRM 4 | ecosystem: Environmental > Terrestrial > Soil >... | reverse complement strand
GGTGTCGAAGGCGACGCCGCCGGCCCAATCCTCGGCGTTATGGCACTTCTCGCAATACTGGTTAAAAAATGACCAGTGGCCGGACGGGTCGGCGGAGGTGGCGGCGGTAGGCGCCAGCGGCACCGGCGACTGCGCGGGCGCGGCGTTTGCCGGGGCGCCGCAGAGCGCAGCGGCCGTCAATCCGGCCGCGAGTGCACCGACTGTAAAAGCCAACACTCGACAGACTTTCGCCCAGCCGACCGGAATGTCCGCGCTACCGCCCATGCAAGGTCCCCCTCCGCTGAAGCATATGTCAGGGACGGGGTGGGAGGCTCGTTTGTGAGGTTACCCGTGCGCAGCGCGGTCATGGGGCTGCAGGGGCCCCAGCATGTTGGACAGGACGCGAATAGCCCCTACGTCGGGCGTCGCGGTGTAACGGCCTCCACCGAGTCTTTCAGATCGATCGCGCCTTCGATATCGGCAACCTTCGCCACCATGGCTGCGCGTGAGGTGACGCCAAGCTTGGCGAAGATACGGCGCAAATGAGTGCAAACGGTCCACGAGCTGATATTCAGCACGGCGGCGATGACTTTGTTCTGGCGACCCAACGCCACCATGCGCACGATCTCGCGCTCACGGGGGCTCAGCGACAGTGCACAGCGCTCCACCGGAGCACTCTTGATGAGTACGTAGCGGCTGCCGTCGACATCGATATCGAACAGCACCTGCTCGGAGCCGCGGCCGTCGGCAAGATCAATCTCGGCTTCGGGGCAAGGATCGGTTATGGCAACGAAGGCCCGGATGAAACGGACGAATCGCTCATCGTAGCGACGGTGCAATACAACGACATTGCCCGCGCTTTCTTTGACGTTTGACATCTCCCAAGCTCCAACTTCGACCGGCACCATATTTAGATTTCTTCAGATTGGTATTACTCATACTGTAGCCGCTGGGTTAATGTCAAACAGAGTCGCTTATTTGAGCGAATCCGCCTAGACGCCAGCCGTTGCGTCACGGTAACAAGTGTCCCCTGCACCTCTTTTACAGCTGTAAAAAAGGGTGTATCGCGGGCGCCAATGGCCCGAGCCGGCCACGCTTGAGCGTGGTCGTATGCGCGGGCATAGTGAAGGCAATGAAGCGCTTTATGCTGGTGACATTTTTATTACTGCTGGCCGGTTGCAGCAGTACCCAGTTCCTGGTCGCCAACGCGCCCACGCAATTCGATCGCATCGATCGTCACGCCGATCTGCCTTACGGGCAGGATCCGCGGCAGCGCCTGGATGTCTACTCGCCACGGCGGGCGACGAATCGGCCGGTCGTCATCTTCTGGTATGGCGGCTCGTGGGTGAAGGGCAAGAAGTCGGACTACCGGTTCGTCGGCACCACACTCGCCGAACGGGGTTTTGTGACGGTATTGCCGAACTATCGACTGTACCCCCAAGTATCTTTCCCGGCGTTCGACGAGGACGGCGCGCGAGCAGTGGCGTGGGTCGAGCAGCATGTGCAGGAGTTTGGTGGCGATCCACACCGCATCATACTCATGGGGCATTCCGCGGGTGGACACACCGCGGCGTTTCTTGCCTTCAACCACGAGTTCCTCCGGAAGTTCGGTGCCGATCCTAACTCGATCGCGGGACTCGTCGGTCTGTCAGGTACGTACGTGTTGGTTCCAGAGACGGCCACCGAGCGCGCTACTTTCCCGCCTCCCTACACGGAAGCTGACTGGCAACCGATCCGTTTTGTCGATGCGCACTCGCCACCCACATTGCTCTTGCACGGGACGGACGACAAGGAAGTTTTGCCGCAGGAGGCGGTCGAGCTGCGTGATGCCATGGCACGCGATCATCTGCGAGTGGAGTTGCACCTCTACCCGCATCGAGGTCACGGCGACACCGTGGCGTCCTTCGCGCCGGTGGCGCGCTGGCGCACGCCCGCGCTGCGGGACACCGTCACGTTTATTGACAGTGTGACGGGAGGCGTGGCCGCGCCTGCGACGGCGGGTCACTAGGAGCGTGACTGAGTAATGATCGCCGTAGCGAGGGTCGGCCGCAGTAGGCGATCATTACTCAGACGCGCTCCTAGGCGCGGGGATCCGCGCCGCGGCCTTGCGGCACGTTCCTTCACGGTAACGCTTGTTTTTGGCGTCCGCGGTCAATAATTTGGCGCCTGGGGTACGGCGTTTTCCCAACTATTGCGTAACGTGAGCGTATGTCGGATCAGCACATCAAATTCTGGCCTGAGCGCTCGCTGCGTCACCTCGATCTGCCGGCCACGAATGTGTTTTACAACCTCGAGGTCTCTGCGCGGCGCCGCCCCGATAAACCCTGCCTGATCTACTACGACACCCGGATCAGTTACGCGCAAGTGTTCGCTGAAGCAGAGCTCCTGGCGGGCTATCTCGAGAAGTGCTGTGGGGTACGCAAGGGCGATCGCGTGCTCCTCTATATGCAGAACAGCCCGCAATTCGTGATCGCTTACTACGCGATCCTGCGTGCCAATGCTGTCGTGGTGCCGCTGAATCCCATGTACCTGACACAGGAGTTTCTGCGCAGCGCCCGCGATTCAGGCGCCCGGGTGGCTATCGTGTCACAGGAGCTTTACCCCAGAGTCGAGCCGTTGGTCGGCGGTCCCGATCTCGACCGATTCGTCGTGGCCGCGTATGTGGATTATTTGCGCACGCCCACCGATCTCCCGGTTCCCGAGTTCGTGCGCGCTCCGCGCCGTGAGCTGTCGAGCCCGACCGTGACGGCCTGGAGTGACGCGCTGGCGATGGGTCTCACTCCCGGTCCCATGACCGCAGGCCCCGACGACCTTTGTGTTATGCCCTACACCTCCGGCACGACCGGCGAGCCGAAGGGTTGCATGCACACCCACCGCAGCACGATGCACACGCTGGTAGGCTCGATGCAGTGGTTCGATACTCAGCCGGAGCTGACACTGCTTGCACTGGTGCCTTTCTTTCACGTGACCGGTATGCAAGGCGCCATGAATGGTCCGATCTACATCGGGACCACGATCGTGCTCCTGCCGCGTTGGGATCGTGAAGTGGCGGCCGAGTGCGTACAGCGCTACCGGATTTCCGGCTGGACCGGCGTGCCAACGCTCGTCCAGGATTTTTTTGCGAACCCGAATCTCGAGCGGTACGACCTTTCCTCCGTCCGCAGGTTGAGCGGCGGCGGCGCTGCCATGCCGGCGGCGATCGCGGAGCGCCTGAAAAGCAAAGGGATTACCTACTGCGAGGGGTACGGGTTGAGTGAGACGTGTGCTGCCACCCACATCAATCCTCCCAACCGCGCGAAATCGCAGTGCTTGGGGATACCGATCTACGCTGTCGATTCGCGTGTCGTCGATCCCGTAACCCTGGTTGAATTACCTCCCGGAGAGGTGGGCGAGATTGTCACGCACGGGCCGCAAGTCATGCAGGGCTACTGGAATAAGCCCGAGCAGACCGCCGAGGTGTTGGTCGAGATCGACGGCAAGCGCTTTTTGCGCACCGGTGACCTCGGCAAGGTCGACGCGGACGGCTATTTCTTCATGGTCGATCGCTTGAAGCGGATGATCAATGCGTCCGGGTTCAAGGTCTGGCCCAGCGAGGTCGAGACACTGATGTACCAACATCCCGGCGTGCTCGAAGCCTGTGTCATCGGCGTCAAGGACGCGCACCGGGGCGAGACGGTCAAGGCGCTGGTGGTGCCTCGACCTGAATGGCGCGGGCGCCTCACCGAGCAGGCCGTAATCGACTGGTGTCGTGAGAATATGGCGGCTTACAAGGTGCCGCGTTTTGTCGCGTTCCTGGATGCATTGCCGAAATCCGCAGCCGGTAAGATCCAGTGGCGCGAGCTACAAGAGCGCGAGGCGGCCGCCTCGCTCGAGCGAGGCGATATCAAGTCATGCACCTGAATTACACCCCCGAGGAAGAGTCGTTTCGCGCCGAGGTGCGCGCATTCCTGGCGACCGAGCTGCCGCCCGAGATCCGTGACAGGGTCCGGGGCTCGCGCCGCCTGGACAAGGAAGACATCCTGCGTTGGCAACGGACTCTCTATGGCCGCGGGTGGGGCGCAGGCATGTGGCCGAAGCGCTTCGGCGGAGCGGACTGGAGTGTCTTCCAGCAATATATTTTCGACGAGGAGTGCGCCGCCGCCGGCGCACCGATGCAGCTGCCATTCGCCATAAAAATGGTGGCACCCGTGTTGATGACGTTCGGAAGCGCGGCCCAACAGGAATACTTCCTACCGCGCATCCTGTCGGGGGAGCACTGGTGGTGCCAGGGATATTCCGAGCCAGGCTCGGGGTCAGACCTGGCTTCCCTGCGAACAGCCGCCGTGCGCGATGGCGATCATTACGTCGTCAGCGGACAGAAGACCTGGAATACATATGGCCAGTACGCCGACTGGATCTTTTGCCTGGTTCGAACGCAAACCGCGGGGCGCCCCCAGGAAGGGATCTCTTTCCTCCTGGTCGATATGCAGACGCCAGGGGTCAGTGTACGGCCGATCATCACGTTGGATGGTGAGCACGAGATCAACGATATTTTCTTCGATAACGTACGTGTGCCCGTGTCGAATCGCGTCGGCGAGGAGAACCGAGGCTGGACGTACGCGAAGTTCCTGCTCGGCCACGAGCGCACCAACACCGCCGGCATCGGCAACTGCAAGCGGGCGCTGGCCCGGCTGAAGCAGATGGCCCTGACGTCGAGTGCGAATGGCCGACCCCTGTGGGCGGATACCCGCTTTCGCGATCGCATCGCGCGGGTGGAGTTGGAGCTGACCGCGCTCGAGATCACGAATCTGCGGGTGTTGTCCGCGATGTCCCAGGGCTCCAAGGCGCCCGGCCCCGAGGTCTCGGCCTTGAAGATCAAGGGCTCGGAGATCATCCAGGAGCTGGTGGAGTTGCAGATGCACGCGCTGGGGCCTGCCGCGATTCCCTACCTGTCCGACTCGCCGACCACCGGACAGTATTTCAACCTGCGCAAGACCACGATCTACGCGGGCTCGACCGAGATCCAGAAAAACATCATCGCCAAGCTGGTGCTGGGTCTTTAAAGGAGACAGTGGCGTGGACTTCCGTTACACCGATGAGCAATTGGCCTTGCAGGATACGCTGCGGCGCTGGATCGCCCGCGATTATGACTTCGAGCGCCGCCGCGCGTTCGCCGCCTCGCCGTTGGGCTACTCCGATGCGGCATGGGCGAGTTATGCCGACCTGGGGCTGCTGGCATTGCCCATTCCGGAGGCATTCGGCGGCTTGGGTGGGAATGCTGTCGACACCATGGCCGTGATGGAGCTGGTGGGTGAGGGGCTGCTACTCGAGCCCTACTTGAGCACGGTCGTCCTGTGCGGTGGCTTGCTGCGCGAGGCGGCTTCGAAGTCCATGCAGGACGCCTTGTTGCCGCAGATCGCCGCAGGAAAGTTACAGCTGGCACTCGCGGCTTACGAGGCCGCGGGTCGCTATGACCTGGCGCATGTGGCCTGTAGAGCCGAGAAGCAGGGCGAGCTATGGCGGTTGCGCGGGCGCAAGAATGTCGTCCTCGATGCGCCATCGGCGAACTATCTGTTGGTTTCGGCCCGCAGTGGCGGCGCCACGACGGATGCAGACGGCGTGTCGCTTTTCCTGGTTCCCCGTGATGCAGAGGGTCTAAGGGTGCTCGCGTATCCGACGCAATCCGGTAGTCGCGCGGGCGATGTGCAACTCGACGACGTGACTGTGAAGGCCGATGCGCTGATTGGCGCCCCCGGGCAGGCCCTCGGTATTCTGGAGCGTGCCGTGGATGGAGCCAGCGCAGCGCTTTGCGCGGAGGCTCTTGGCATCGTGCTCGCCTTGAACCAGGCGACGTTGAGTTATTTGAAGAGCCGCAAGCAGTTTGGCGTGCCGATCGGGACCTTCCAGGCCCTGCAACACCGGATGGCAGATATGTACATCGCGGCCGAGCAGATTCGCTCCATGGCGATTGTCGCCGCCGTGAATGCCGATGTGGAGGATGCGGCCGTACGGCGTCGCGCGATATCCGGCGCTAAAGCGTATATCGGGCAGGCCGCGCGCTTCGTTGGCCAACAGGCCGTGCAGTTGCACGGCGCGATGGGTATCGTGGACGAGCTCAACGTCAGCCACTATTTCAAGCGGCTGACACTGATCGATCTCACCTTCGGCGACGCGGACTTCCATCTCGCGCGGTACAGCGATTCACCGCCGGGCGCGCTCGATGGGCGTTAACCCCTAAAAGCTCTGTTTGAACTCGAGGGTGAACGTCACGGGGGGCAGCGTCGCGACCTGTGGAATGATCGTGCCCGCGGCGTTGTATTGCGCATAGCCGACGTAGCCGATATCTCCCAGGTTGGGTTTGGCGTTGGTGAGGTTGCGGACGTTGAAGGCGAGCTCCGAGTTACCCCAGTCCAATCCGAAGCGGGTATTCACGAGCGAATAGGATGGGCGAGTCGCAATCGAGCCGGCGCCGCCGTTCAGCAGCGAGATACTGTCACCGGTGTAGCTGTAGTCGACCGAAACGAAGCCTGATGTCTCGCCGAACAGGGGTTGCTTATAGACTGTGCCCACCGAGCCGGTGACCGAGGGAGTGCCTAGAATGCGCGTCCCGGGGGCGACCCCGACGATACCCAACGCGCCGGGCTCTGTGATCGAGGTGCTCTCATAACCCAGCCCAGCGCGCACCTGCCAGGCAGGAATGATGTGGCCGAGCGCTTCGAATTCACCGCCGTTGATCCTGGCCTTGTCACCGTTGATATCGAAATAGGAGCCGCAGGGTAGTGCCACCTGCTGTTGGATGTTTTTCCAGTCGATGTGGAAAGCGGCGGCCGAAAGCAGGATGTCGGGGTCGCGGAGTTGCACCTTCGAGCCCACCTCGTAGGTCCACAGAGTGTCGGATTTCAGTTGGGTGATATCCGTGACCGGCAGGTCCGGCTCGGAACAGAATGGCAAGGACGCCTGCGCGCCGCCCGCCCGGAAGCCCTTCGATGCCGAGGCATACACCATGGTGGCGGCGTTGATCTGGTAGGAGAGGGCGACCTTGGGGTTGGTGCCGTTCTCGCTGTTGCTCTGGGGGTCGCTCGGCGTCGGCCCGAAATTCATGAAGCCGTCGGCGGTATAGTCGGTGTGCTGCTTCAGCCAATATTCGCGCAGGCCGAGGGTGAGCGTGAACTTCTCCAGGAACTTGTAGTACAGCTCGCCGAAGATCGAGTAGTCCTTCTGGTTACCCGGATTGCTCTGGGTCCAGATCTCATCGTTCGGCCACGGGCCGACCACCGTATTGTTCACCGTCGCGGCCTGCAGGCCCGGCGCGTAGGTCGGCGGAATATAGAACAGGGTGTTGGTATTCGAGAAGAAGAAGCCGACGGTGCCGCTGATGTTGTGGACCGGATCGAAAGACAGGCGCGTTTCGCTGCTGATCTCGTTGTGAGTGTGGTCGCCCTGCCAGAGGTAGGGCTGCGCCGGCAGGCCGGCGACCTGGTAGTAGGAGGCGAAGATCTGTTGGGTGCCGTAGGTCGAATCTTCCACGTCTTCGGTGTGTCTGTGGAAGTAGCTGGTGGAGGACGAGAGGGTGAAGCCGGCGCCACGGTACGTCAGATCCAGCGACGGCAGCGTCCAGTTGTCCGTTGCCTTGGGCTGAACATCGAACGCTCGATTGAGTGTATAGACGGGAGTGAACGACGGCAGCGGCGCGTAGGTCGCCGGAAAACCGTAGTCCGACTGCTGCTGATGCATCACCCGGACCTTAACATCGAAGTCATCTGTCACCCGGAGTAAAGCGCTGACGCTGCCACCGTATGTGGTAATCGCGCCCTGGTCGCCGACGCTGGTACGGGGCGCTGGATAAAAGGGATCTGTCGTCGCGGGACTCGACGCGTCGGGGTAGGTGCGGGTGAGATAGCCGCCCTCGTGGTCGCCGAAGGCTACGACGTGCAGCGCGAGTTTGTCCGGGACGACGACGAGGTTACCCACGGCGCTCAAGCCCCCGTCGGGACTGCCAGCCCCGGAGGTCACGCCCGCGTCGGCAGAGTAGCTGAACGAGTTGGTGGTGAGGCTCGGCTGCCTCGTTACCAGGCGGATGTTGCCGCCCAGTGAGCTTTCGCCGTAGAGCGTGCCCTGCGGCCCTTTGAGGACTTCGATGTTGTCGATGTCCAGGATCCGTGGGTCCACCGAGCCGGGCAGCGGTGTATCGTCTATGTAGAATCCCGTGGCACCCGCCGTACCAAACAGGTTCTGTCCGGTGATGCCCCGGATGGCGACTGCCCTGGAATCGGCGATGCCGGTCGGTCCGCCGCCGTACGAGAATGACAGGTTGGGTGTCATGGTCGCGTAGTCGTTGAAGGACTGGATGTTGAAGTCCTGCAGCGACTCGGCCGTGAAGGCCGTGATGCTCGTGGGGACTTCGGCGAGCGACTCGCCGCGCTTGCGGGCCGTGACGGTGATGATTTGCAGGTCGGTGGAACCTGCGTCATCGCTCGGGCCTGCGTCCGCCGCCCTGGCGGATCCGCTGTTGCCCAGGGCCAGCAGTATGAGAAGCGGCGTGCCGCTGGCGATTCGAGATATTATCGTTCTCATAATGTAAAACTCGCTGATAAATCAGTGGGTCGACTCGAGAAACGCATTGAGGACCGCGGCGCAGCCGCGCGGGTCTTCCCAGAAGGGGTTGTGCCCCAGCCCCGGGAATATCTTGACCTGCGCATGCGGCAGCGCCTGCTGCAAGGTCGTGCGCACCGTCGGCTCCATGATGGGATCGGCGCTGCCCCAGATGAGAAGTGTTGGAGCCGTGAGGCGCGGCAGTGTGCGCTGCACGTCCGCCACATCTCCGAGGCCCTGGTCCAGGACGGCGAGCCACACTCGCAGTGGAATGCCGGCCGCGTCGCGGCGCTGGCGGCGGATGAAGTCCGGATCCACCGGCGTCGGCGAGTCCCACCACGCCACCATGAAAGGTGAGTCGGGATCGAGGGGCTCTTTGAGTTGGCGAATCTGGGCGGCGAAATCGAACTGCGGCTTGTTCGCCGCCGCACCCGGTGGCGGACCGCCGGTGGAGGAGATCAACACCACCTTGCCGGTGCGCTCGGGCCAGTTTTCCGCGAAGGTCTGCGCGATGAGGCTGCCGAGGGAGTGCCCGACAATGTCCGCTTTCTGCACTCCTAAATGGTCGAGTAGCAGGACGATGTCGTACGCAAAATCCGGGAGGGTGTAGCAGCAGTCAGGTTTGCTGGAGCGGCCATGGCCGCGCAGGTCGACCAGGATGAGGTGAAAGTGTTTTGAAAGGTAGGGAATGAGCGGCACCCAGTCGCGCGCATTGTCGGTGTAGCCATGGATGAGTACGACCGGCGTGCCTTTCGGGTCGCCCATGGAGATGTAAGCGAGAGTCTCGCCGTCCGGGAGTTGGACGGTCTTTTTCCTTGCGTCGAAGGCGTCGAGGTCGATTTTCGCAGGTATCGATGCGGTGTCCTGCGAGGCAGCCGGCGCGGAGTGCGGTGTTGGTGCGGCCGCGGCCGCCGTACAACTCGCGGCCACCACTAGACACGCCACAGCCAGCCGCTTCGCAACGGCGCTTGTCAGGTGCTTCAGGCTCACTCCCGTGATCATCGCTCACCCAAGCTGTGTGGCCCCCGGCCCGCGCATTTCCGTTCCCGGTTGCGCTGTGCGTTTATATTATTATCGCGACATTAAAAAAGACAACTCAATAACGGCCGTGTCGCCGGCGTTCAAGGGGCTGGTCGGGCCAGGGCAATTTATCGGGGTGGAGCGGCGCACTGCTCCGTGCTGGTGTAGGCGGCATCCGCCGGATACAGCGCCAGGAGCTTCCTGATTACGCCGTTGGTCCAGCCGAATCCGTCCTGCGTCGGGTATTCACCGCCGCCGCCGGAGCGGCCGGTGGTCACGACGTCGTATTTCTCGACCAGTTTTCCGGTCTGGCGGTAGACGTCCTGGACGCTCACCATCCAGCGACAGGCGATCGCTTCGGCGAGGGCGGGTTGGCCGTTACGACGCAGTCCATCGATGGCGATCCACTGTATAGGTGCCCAGCCGTTGGGTGAGTCCCACTGTTGACCGGTGGGCAGTGGAGTCGTAACGACGCCGCCCGGCTGGAGCAATTCCCGGGTTACCACCCGGGCGACACCTGTTGCCTGCGACTGCGAGGATACACCGAAGAACAGTGGATATACCGTGGCCGCCGAGATCCGCGTGATGGGTGTCTTGCGGGTCCAGCGATAGTCGAAATAGGCGCCGCGCGCCCCATCCCACAGGTAGCGGTCCATAGCCTGGCGCCGGACTTGCGCCCGGTGGGCGAAGTCGCTCGCGCAGGCGGTGTCACCCTGGCGTTCGCAGCCGGAGTGGATCGCACTCTCGAGCCCATATAACAGGCTGTTGAGATCGATCGGGATGATCTCGATGGTATCGATGGTTTTACGGGTCGCGCCGTCCTCGAACCAACGGGAGCCGAAGTCCCAGCCGCTCTCGGCCGCTGCGCGCAGGTTGCGGTAGACCTCCGCGGCCGGTCGCCCGCTGATGCGCGCAACATCGACGTCCTCGCGATACGACTCGTCGCGTGGGGTGTCCTTGTCGTCCCAATAGCGATTCAGGATCGAGCCGTCGGGCATGGCGACCGCGTGGCGATGGGCATTACCCGGCCGCAAAGCTGGCGCACCCTGCATCCAGAAGGCGTATTCGCGCTTCAACTGCGGGAGATATTGCGCGTAGGCGCTGGCGGGATCGTCTTTCCCCAGCAATCCAACCATGGCAAAGAAGAACGGCGGCTGCGAGCGGCTGAGATAGTAGGT
>Ga0070764_10001304_pt1 | contig 10751 bp, 10 predicted proteins | sample HubBroMetageWRM4_FD_67287 | JGI IMG/M metagenome (GOLD analysis project Ga0070764, IMG submission 67287) | Warmed soil microbial communities from the Hubbard Brook experimental Forest, New Hampshire - Hubbard Brook CCASE Soil Metagenome WRM 4 | ecosystem: Environmental > Terrestrial > Soil >... | reverse complement strand
CCTCGTTCATTACGCTGGATTCGGGCGCCGAGTGGGTGGAGATGCCGGGCTTCTTCTGTGCGGTGGTCGAGGGCGAGAACGTTGCCGAGCCAGGCGAGGTGAACCGCATCGTGCGAGCGCTCTCCGAAAGCGGCTGGAACAAGAGCAAAGCCGCCGACCTCTTAAGTTGGTCGAGAATGACCCTGTATCGAAAGATGGAGCGCTACGGAATCGCTGCGGAAAATCAGAACGCGGTGTCGAGTAAGCATTAAGGATTCGCCGCTTCGGCCGTCAGCCAACCAGCAGGCCTCCAGGCGGTATTACTCGAAGCATTTAGCCAAGAGTCGAGGTCGCCGGGCGGAGGCCGCACAAAACATCGAATGTTGTTGTTCTGCAACTCCTAAGCAAGCTGCCGTCGATTCGGAGCTATATACGCATGCGCTCCGCCGCCGGAAACTCCCGGCGAAATTGCCCTATAGCGGAATGTAAGAGGCGATTTGTCAACGTCTCTAGCCGTTGGCGGGAGATCTTCGCAAAGCGATTCTATGCGCAGCGCGTCTTCTTTGCTTCTTAGCTCTTATGCCTGCGGCACGCTCTTCTGCCGTCCGCCAGCGAGAGACATATTGCCTTGCAGGCGCGGGTGCGGGAACGGCGGTTACGGCTGATTCCGAACTTTCGTCTTTCGTAGACATGTTTTTCTCTCCCTTTGTCGTCTTAACTAGTTTTTCTCGGTGATGTTGTCGTGGGCGGCTGAAATGAGAGCTTTTCTTGTCCGGCGGCGGACAGGAGGCGCGCCAGGTGCTCTTCGAGGCGAAAGGCCCCGCTCCGAAGTTCGCAGCAACGCTCCTTCGGAGCCGCTCCGCAAACGGGGCATGGCACTGACAATCTCTGCTCCGGAGTCAGATCTTTGATTTGCATCGCGCGTCCTCTAGCTCATAAACGGCCTGCGTCCGGGCCGCCGATCTAAGCAATTTTCTTTTGCCCTCGCTCTACGGTCTTTCCCCAATCCCACACCTGCTTATCGGCTTCTCTTTTGCTGATTCCATATACGGTCTGTATCTTGCTGATGAGTTGCTCCCGCTTGCCGCATATGGTGTCAAGATCGGCGTCGGTGAGTTTGCCCCAATTGTCTTTAGCCGAACTCATCAAATCTTTCCAGCGGCTTTCCACTTGGTCCCAGTTCATCGAGTTCTCCTTGTTGCGAATTGCCAGTCATTCTCCGGGTGCACGATGCCGTCACACATCAAGCGCGCGCTGTGACATCGGATGAATGTGTGAGCCTTGTTGTATGTGTCGGGAATGGGCAGCGATTGAAACATAGGGAATACCCAAAAATCGCTTTCTCCCTATGTGAGTCAATTCCAGACAGTTGAAATGTCGCAGGTGATTCTGCGCTAAGAGCCGCTTGACCCCTCGAAGCAGTGTCTTTTGCCCGCCCCAGGCGGGAACTACCGTTTTCAGTTCGTCTGCCATGAAAAACAACTTCCAGCCCGAGTCCCGGATCTTTCGATCCAGACCAGAGCTCTCGCTGACTCCAAGTGATTGCCAACTCTCGCAGTAAGGTTCGCTCTCTATTCCGAGCGAACGCAAGCTCTCCGATTGCCGAACCATGATCGTGCCAGTTTGTATTAGGGTTGCCATGGAAGCCTCCTTCTGCATTCGTATGAAGCAGGAGGCGCATTCCGATTTCCTGCTTAAGAGCCATCGATGTGATTGAGAGCGGTTGCTTTGAGGTGATCTGACCGAGACGAACGACACCAGGCGTACTTTGCCTGCGAAATGCAAAGCGGCTCGATTTGTGAGCCACGACGTTAGACTACCGGCAGGGGCCCTTGTCAGTCTGAGCAGAATCGCTCACTTAGCAAGGTTGTACGACTGAGGGCCTAATCAAGGATCGTCTTGCCGCTCGACCCAACAGCCCATTCAACCGGCGCAAAGCTACGCATCGCATGATTGCCGCTTATTTCCGATTGCCTGTTGCCGCACGACAGGCAAACTGTCCCAATTTTCGTTAAAACGCTTTCTCTCGTGATTTCGCTCTCGCGTGTTCCGAATGAGCCCGTAATCACGGGGTCTCCGCACTTGTGGCATGGATAAGCAGTGAATGCCGGCGCCTGGCACCTCCGCAGTGGTCACTATTGCTCAGACCCACACAATATCAAGGTGAGAGAGTTACTTAGCATATTTCTCCGCTAACAGTCAGAGGATTGTGAACTGCTCAGCGGATTTACCACTAGCCCTTCTCAATAAGTTCGGCGCGAGCCAGGACAAAAGTTAAGTTTGAGCAACCCCGCTCGGCGCAGCCAATAAATCCGCAATACACACACGCGGTTGGGTGGGCGCGAGGCACTCGCACTTGTGCGGCTCGATGTGGCACTTAATGCCGTGCGGTGTGCAGATTGGAACCAAATGTCGTTGCCTAAGACACTGCCATTCAGAAAGCCCTTGAGAATTGGAAGCTCAGTATCGCGCGTTATCGGGTCTGCTCAGGTGATCGAGCCGACCGTTAGCCTGTCGCTTCCGAGCCGAATTGCAATCATTGGGAATTATCTTCCCCGGCAATGCGGGATTGCGACTTTCACAACCGACCTGTGTGACGCTGTTTCCGGCGAATACGGGACGGAACGTTTGTTCGCTTTGCCGGTGAATGATCCTGATTCTGAATACGGTTATCCCGAGCGCGTTCGATTCGAGTTAACCGAAGAGGAGCTTTCCTCCTATCATCGCGCTGCCGAGTTCCTCAACTTCACCAATGTCGACCTTGTGTGCGTGCAGCACGAGTACGGTATCTTCGGCGGAAAAGCCGGTAGTCACATTCTGGAGCTGTTGCAGCGTCTCCGCATGCCGGTAGTGACCACTCTTCACACCGTGCTGCGTGACCCGAATCCGGACCAGCATCGGGTCATGGTGGAACTCGCCGAGCTTTCCGATCGTCTCATCGTAATGAGCCAGCACTCCTCCGACTTTCTCCAGGAGATCTTCCAGGTGCCGGCGAACAAGATTGACGTCATTCCACACGGCGTCCCCAACCTGGCGTTTGTCGACCCCAACTTTTACAAGGATCGATTCGCCGTGGGAGGCAAGTCTGTATTGCTGACCTTCGGACTGCTCTCACCAAACAAGGGAGTCGAGACAGTCATTCAGGCCATGCCGCGCATTTTGTCTCACAACAGCAACGTTATGTACATTGTCGCAGGTGCGACTCATCCTCACATCCGGAAGCGCGAGGGAGATCGGTACCGGGAATCGCTGCAGCTGCTTGCCAAGGATCTTGGGGTTGAAAAGAATGTCATATTTCATAACCGGTTTGTCAGTCCTGAGGAGATGATGGAGTTCATCGGCTGCGCCGATATTTACATCACACCTTATAAGAACGAGGCGCAGGTCGTTTCTGGAACGCTGGCCTACGCGTTAGGCGCCGGCAAAGCGGTTATCTCTACCCCTTACTGGCACGCGCTCGAACTGCTCGATCAGCGCCGAGGAATAATCGTGCCGTTCAATGACGAGAACGCAATCGCAGAACAGACGATTCATCTTCTGGAAAACGAGGCTGAACGGCACGCCATGCGCAAGCGCGCATATGTGTACTCACGCAACATGGTATGGAAATGCGTGGCGCAGGATTACATGCGCAGCTTCCAGAAAGCGCGCGCCGACCGTATGTGGAACTCTCGCCTCGCCGGCTCGCGTCCGGGCAATCGCATTGCCCAACTGCCTCAGGTGAGGCTGAATCACCTCAGCCGTATGACTGACGACACCGGCATGTTGCAACATGCCATATTCGCCGTTCCCAATTACCACGAAGGCTACGCCACCGACGACAATGCCCGAGCCCTGATCGTCTCGATTCTTGCCGAGCCAGGGGCAATGAATGCAGAATCGCCCAAAACCCTTGCTTCCCGATACCTGGCATTTCTATGGCTTGCCTTCAACGCCGCCAACGGAAGATTCCGCAACTTCTTGAGCTATAGCCGAGAGTGGCAGGAGGCGCAGGGATCCGAAGACAGTCATGGCCGAGCCTTGTGGTCTTTGGGAACCGCAATTCATCAGAGTGGTAATGAAAACCTGAGAGGACTGGCGGGGCGTCTCTTTGAACTCGCCGTCCCTGCTGTTCTGAGTTTCACCAGTCCCCGGTCATGGGCGTTTTCTCTATTCGGAATCCAGGAATATCTGGACCGATTCCCCGGAGACAGGTCCGCGCAAAGGCACCGCGATCTTCTTGCCGCCAAGTTGCTGAAGATCTATCAAATCACTCGTACACCAGATTGGAATTGGTTTGAAGAGGGATTGGCCTATTCCAACGCACGTTTGCCCCAGGCGTTATTGCTGGCAGGCTCGCGTGCCTCCAACAAAGAATGGCTCGCCGCAGGTCTGGAGTCGCTGACCTGGCTCGAGAAGCAACAACGCTGCACGATCAACGGACATTTCGTCCCGATAGGCTCACAGGGGTTCTACAGCAAAACCGGCGGAAGAGCCCGTTTCGATCAGCAGCCCCTGGAAGCGAATGCCACAGTCTGCGCCTGCCTCGAAGCTTATCGCGCAACCGGCGAAGAGCGTTGGCGTACCCAAGCATGGACCGCATTCAATTGGTTCCTGGGAGATAACGATCTGAAAACTTCGTTGTACGACCCCAGCACTGGCGGTTGCCGGGACGGCCTTCATGCGGACCGGGCCAACGAGAATCAGGGCGCAGAGTCAACCTTGTCGTTCCTGATGGCACTCCTTGAGATGCAACAACTCGAGGTGGTTACTCCAGAGCTAACTCTTCGCTGAATGTAAGTTCGTTCGAATGCAGCAATTGTAGTTTGAGCACTATTTCTTGTGACACCTTATGAAATTAGACACTGGCTCTATCGATTCCATCGACTCTACCGAGTGCTTACTGCGGCGGCATCCTGCCAACCCCATCCTGACCAGCAAAGACTGGCCGTATCGAATCAATAGCGTATTTAATGCCGGCGCCACGCTCCTGCCGGACGGCTCTACCTTGTTGCTCTGCCGGATCGAGGATCGCCGCGGGTTATCCCATCTCTGCTCGGCCCGATCGGAGAATGGCATAGATGGATGGAAGATTGATCCAATCCCCACCCTCATGCCCGATCCGGATGAATATCCGGAAGAGCTGTGGGGCATCGAGGATCCCCGTATCACCTACGTTCCAGAATTGCAGCAGTACGCCGTTGCCTACACCTCGTACTCTAAAGGCGGACCAGGAGTTTCGCTGGCGCTGACTAAGGACTTTCGAAACTTCGAACGTTACGGGGTCATTATGTCGGCGGACGACAAGGATGCTGCCCTCCTGCCTTACAGAGTTGATGGTCTATGGGCTCTCATCCACCGCCCGATGACTCCACTGGGATGTCACATTTGGATTTCCTACTCGCCTGATCTGCGTCATTGGGGAGGCCATCGAGTGATGATGGAGGCGCGAAAGGGTGCGTGGTGGGATGCCAATAAGATCGGCCTTTCTTCCCCTCCTATAGAGACCGAGCGAGGCTGGCTCATGCTATACCACGGAGTGAAGCAGACCGCCTCAGGTTCGCTATACCGGATCGGCCTCGCTCTATTCGACATGCAAAAGCCGGATGTCTGCCTGCTGCGAGGCGATTCCTGGATCTTCGGACCGGAAGCCGATTATGAGCGCGGTGGAGACGTGCACGACGTGGTCTTTCCGTGCGGTCACACGATAGGTCCCGATGGAGATACGATCAACGTCTACTATGGTGCGGGCGACTCCTGTATAGCTCTGGCCCAGGGAAGTTTGAGGTCGTTATTAGACTGGTTGGAGCACAACGGCAAACCCAGTGAGCGAGATCGTAATTGCTAGAAGCGTGGCCGTGCGATACCCGAAAGATTCAATGTGCAGATATCGAACGCTGAGGAAACCATGAAAAATCTTTATGTTGGAAATATGGAGAGAACTACGACCGAGCAGGACCTGAGGACCGCCTTCGGAACCTATGGTCCGGTCGGGTTGGTCACCATCATAACGGACCGAACAACCGGAACTCCTCGCGGATTCGGGTTCGTCGAAATGAGCGCGGACAAAGATGCGCAGGAAGCAATCTTGGGGTTGAATGGCTCTCTGATGGCGGGTCGCACGATCGTAGTCGGAGAAGCTCACCCGAAAACAAACAATGATCGAACCCGAACCTCAACGTAACGGGGTAGAGATCCGCGGGCCCGTTGTCAGCCAGACTACCGTCATTTCTTTGACATCCTCCTGCCAACATTTCGCGCAAATCATCAAGCGACCTTCCAGGCAATTGCTCTTTGTCGACGGCCGTGAGAGCGCTTTCTATCGCTAGTCATGCAGGAGGAAGGTGAGTAACGACTGATTGACTCGAAGTGTGCCGTTATAGCGGATAAGTCCCAGCTTTCGGAATCGATTCATGAAGTGGCTCACCCTGGATCGTGTCGTGCCGATCATTTCGGCGAGGGTTTCCTGGCTGATCTTGATGAGCACGGGCTCGGGCCTGGATTGAGATCCGAAGTTCGCCAGCAGCAGCAGAAGCCGTGCCAGCCGTTTTTCGCTGGAACTAAAAATCTGGTCGACGATATCTTCTTCGATTCGGCCGATCCGCGCCACCAGGTACGCAATAAACAGCTTCGCAAAAGCGGGCTCTTGTTGAATGATGCGGACAATTGCCGCCCTTGTTACACGGGCAAGTGTGGAAGGCTGGATTGCCATCGCGCTGCACGTCCGCAGCGATTCTCTTCCGAGACAGCCCTCACCGAAGAGATCACCCTTCCGCAAGATGGCCAGCACAGCTTTTTTCCCATTTTTCGCCTCGACGACTAACTTCACGTTGCCACTCTGAAGGTAGTACATCGCATCAGCCTTGGCCCCCTGATGGAAGACTACTTCGTTATGTTTGTAGTCTCGGGAAGCCGTCCGTTGGGCAATCCGCTTGAATAGTGCGGAAGAACTGGGAGGATAAACCTTTTTGTTTGGCACACAGCATCCCTGAGACGGTGACGTAGCTGGCAACAGATCGAGTCTATCTATCGAATAGACGGTTTCGCTGAGCAATAATGCTCACTGCTTGCGACGCGGAAGGGCAAGGCGGCGATGCTCAGGAAGAAATATTGACGAACGATTCTCCGGGCTGTTGTCCGCCTTGCTGCCGCCAGTTCTGATATCCGGACTTGCTTCTCGGCATCGCCAGCTGAGGCATCGGTTGACCCGCAAACAGTTGCCGGCAAGGCTTCGCCAGCCAACGAGCCCAGCGGGTAGACCATGAACCACGCGCGCTGTCAGCGGCAATGCCCGTATCCGCATACATCTGCCGGTAAATCTTGGAAATCAAGACGAACGTCAAACGGCCTTTCATCGTCTTAACAAAACGCGCTCGGTGCCATATGGATCCTATGCTGTAGTAGCTGTTCCAGACGCTTTGCGTGCGCTGGCGGATTTCGTCGGTGGACATCGTGGGGTGCGGGCTATACAGCTTCGGCCGGTTCGCATGCGGAATCAGCCAATGTCGCGTGATCGGGACTCCTGCGACTTCGGGCGCCGTGGCGCCCAGATCGGTTTCCCAGCGGTTGAAATCAACCGTGCCGGGAAATGGCGTCAGCATCACGAACTGCGCGAACGTCAGGTCTGACCTCTGAGCAACCTCAGCGGTGGTGGCAAAAGTGTCGGAGCGATCACTTGGCAGACCGAAGATAAACGATCCCAGAACATGGACCCCGTGCCGGCGAAAGGTTTGTAGTCGCTCGACCAGACTGTCTCCAGCGAGATTGAAATCTTTGTACACATCTTTCAGTCCCGCCGGAGTGACCGACTCCACCCCTACTAATGCTCCCTTGATGCGAGCTGCCCTCATTGCATCCAGGAACTGGGGATCCTCCGCCGCCTCCATGGTGATCTGGGTGAAGAAAACAGTGTCGGAGGGAAGCTCAGCCAAAGCCGCCATCAATTCGAAACGTTCCGCGCGGATTGCTTCCAGTTCCCGCAGGCGCTCTGAATTCTGGCGAGTCGCCAACTTCAGGTCGTTAAGGCTTACGGGATAGAAGTTGTCATCGGCCAACGCGATATAACGAAACCCGAGGCGCCGCAGTGCGACAATCTCTTCGACGACGGCGTCGGAAGAACGTTGCCGAGGACGCTGGCCGTCGGTTCGCCATACCGAACAGAAGGAGCAATGTTTCGGACAGCCGCGAATCGTCTGGACCGAAGCCCACATATAAGACTTGCGCGGAATCAGGTCCCAGCGGGCGGCCACAAAATCGCTAGCCGCAAGCCTCCCTCCCTCGTAGATGGGCTTAGGCGCCGTTCGCGCGCAATCGTCGAGCACGCGGGCCCAGACCACATCTCCATCGCCTTTGACGACGGCGTGGGCGCCTCCAAATCGATGCGCTTCCTCCGGATAAAGGGTTGCGTGTATTCCTCCGAACACCACGTACGCTCCACGATCACGTGCTGCCCGTCCGATGTCGTAGCCCCGCAGCGCGTTACCCGTGTGAATGCTGATGCCGACAGCATCGCCTTCCTGAATCTGCAGCGGATCGCTTTGCTTGAGGGTCTCATCGACCAGCAGGGGATCGCCGAAGTGCCGGGGGGTTGCCCCAGCCATCACGTAGAGCCATCGGGGCGTGATAACGGCCGTTCCAAATGAACTATTACTCGGATTGATGAGGTGAACTCTCGTCCGGTGAGCTGAGGCTTTTGTGCCGGGCTGCTGAATGTGATCCTCTGGTCCGCGAGTAGATCTCGGAAAACTTACCAGGATCCGACTCACTTGGGATACGTCCCAACTGGCTGGATCGCCATTTGAAGATCGCGCCCTTTTGATTACCCCATTGCAGGCTTAGGCCGTTACTGCGACTGAGATTTCATCTACTGTATAAAATTGCTCACCCTGATATCTGAGCAAAATTGCTCACTGTCGCAAAGTCCTCAGGAGCCAACAGGCAGTCCTTCAAGCGTGTGTGTTCTCGAACAAACGACCGAGGGCTGGCGCTTGCGCATGATCGGAACCGGGCGGCAGAAAGGGCTGCGTCCACGATGCGAATGAGAAGAAGGGCGGTTTACAGTGGTGGCGACGAGCCGAAGGACAGGGATACTGAGGAGGGAGATGCAGAAAAATCCTCTTTCTCTCCCTGAAACGGCAGCAGATTAAAACGGCAATCACACACCTGCATCAGATGAGGCACGTATGTGCAGGGACTCCCGCGAGGCCCCATCTGAGCAGGCGGTGTTAGTCCCGCAAACCCTCACAGATCTCGGCATCGAACCTGGTATGAAGACCGGGCCGGGAGCACGAAAAGTATCGTCGTGACAAGCAACAACTCGAAGATGCAATTGCCTCTTTAGAACGCGAGAGGAGGATATGACCGAGGTTCTTGCCCCGAAGTTGAATGATGAGATGGAAGCACGTGCAGAGAGGTATGTCGACGCCTTTGATCTCTTAAAGGAAGAACGACAAATCCTCGAGCACCTGTACGAACCGTTGCGGAAGGCGCTGGTGGCGTCCAACGAGACGGCAAAGAAACTTACATTCGTTTGTCGCATAGGTTTCGACATTCCGCGCCAAGCCTCACTTGCCATGAAACCCTTAGACCGACGAAGATCTTTGTTCCGGGATCAGGGCGACCTTGAACTGGCTCTGAAGAGTTTAACTTCGGCGATGACTCCTCGTTAAACCGCTTCCGGGACGGGGAGCGGATCTTCACCAAGAGTTTAATGAGCGTGGCTGGCTGCACGGATGGAAGCTGGCGTCAACTTATACGCTATGCCGCCGGAGTACAGGCCCCCACTCGCCTCGCCATAGAGTTCGCCGAAGCGATCCATGAATAGCCCACTCGTGGGACCATTTTCTTGAGTGAATGTGAAAAGCAGGGTTTCCGGCCAACTGCCGTGTCGTGGTGAAAGCTCGAAGACGACTGCGGGTATAACGGAGTCGCCTTCGCCGGCCCCGTAAAGATTTCCGGCGCTGTCCAGAATCAGCGGAACTAGAGGACCCCCGGTATCGGGGGGCTGCCCACTGAAGATGTGCAGGGTTGTCTCCGTCCATCCGCCACCACCGTCAGGCGACAGCTCGTACACCGTCCCACAACCGAAGGGAGCGCAGTTCTGGCCAGTTAGGTCTCCTCCCTGGGGAGCCGGGCCGTAGAGATTTCCGGCGGCGTCCATGACTAAACCGGCCCAAAGTCCGGAGCCGTCTTCGCCATTGAAGCTGTGCAACACGGTTTCCGTCCAGCCGCTCACGCCGGGCGACAACTCGAAGGCGGTTCCGCAACCGACGCCGCAGAAAACGCTCCTATCGCCACCCTCATAGGTTGTGCCATAGATGTTGCCGGCGGCATCCATGATCAAGCCACCCAAAGGACTAGCTCCGTCATTGCCGCTTCCAAAGCTGTGTAGCGTAGTTTCCGTCCAGTTTCCACCGGAACTGGGCGACAATTCGAAGACAGTACCCCACCCATAAGAACCGCCATAAAGAGCCGTGCCGTAAAGGTTACCCGCAGTGTCCATAGTCATGCCGCCAGAGGGGAACGCTTCGTTGCTATTGGTTTGAAAGCTATAAAGCACGGTTTCCGTCCAGCCGCCACTACCGTCGGGCGACAACTCGAACACGGTTCCGTCGCCTTGAAGCCCTCCTTGAGTGGTCACGCCAAAGAGATTGCCGCGGCGGTCCATGACCAGGCCACCGACAGGCAAGATGCCGTCGTTGCCATCACCGAAGTTGTGCAACACCGTTTCGGTCCACCCGCCTCCCGGCTTGGGTGACAACTCGAAAGCTATTCCACAGCCGAATAAACAGCTA
>Ga0070764_10001302_pt1 | contig 10753 bp, 9 predicted proteins | sample HubBroMetageWRM4_FD_67287 | JGI IMG/M metagenome (GOLD analysis project Ga0070764, IMG submission 67287) | Warmed soil microbial communities from the Hubbard Brook experimental Forest, New Hampshire - Hubbard Brook CCASE Soil Metagenome WRM 4 | ecosystem: Environmental > Terrestrial > Soil >... | reverse complement strand
GAGGCGGGATTCGACGATGCGTTCATCCATCGCGAACTCAAGAAGCCGCATCATAAGAAGAAGATCGAGATGACCGGGATGATGAGGGACGAGGCGCTGGAGGCATTTCGTCACTGGTTGGAACATCCCGACAAGATTCGCTACTAAGCCGTGCGGTAAATGGTATGCTGCCGCCGATTTGGGGACTTGGGACGACTGGGTCCGGCTGCGCGACGAATCGAGGGTTGTAGGGACAACTGATACACGTTAGATTAGTAGTAGTGCCCCTCTTAATCGTTAAGAGCCGGTAGAGATTTGCCACAGGTCGCCCCAGAAGTTGCCCGATTTGACCGTGTTGGATTTCCGGAGATAGCTCGACTGCACGATGCGGGACCGTATTTTAATTGTGGATGACGAATCGAGCGCGCGCGCAGCGTTAGAGCTGCTGCTCAAGCGCGAAGGATTCGACGTGAAGAGCGCGACCGACGGCGAGTCCGCGCTGGCGGAGTGCGCCGCATTCCGTCCCGATTTGATCCTGCTGGACATCGTGATGCCGGGAATGGATGGATTCGAGGTGTGCCGGCGAATCAAAGCGACGCCGGAGGGGCGTCTGACGCCGGTGGTGCTGATCACTGGGCTTTCCGCAACGGAAGATCGCATCAAGGGAATCAACGCGGGCGCGGACGATTTTCTTTCCAAACCGATCGACATCAATGAGCTGCTGGCGCGGACGCGTTCGTTGCTGCGGCTGAAGCAATACACGGACGAGCTGGAGAACGCAGAGTCTGTGTTGCTGTCACTCGCGTATAGCATCGAGGCGCGCGACCCGTATACGCGCGGGCATTGCGAGCGGCTGGCGGAAATGTCGTCACAGCTGGGCGAGCGGCTTGGGTTGCCGGAAGAGCACATCAAGGCGCTGCGTCGCGCAGGCATCGTGCATGACATCGGCAAAGTGGTGATTCCGGATTCGATCCTGCTGAAGCCCGGACCGCTGTCACCGGAAGAAGCGGAGATCATGCAGAAGCATCCGACGGTGGGCGAACGGATTTGTGCGCCGCTGAAAACTTTCCGCGACGTGCTGCCGATCATCCGGCATCATCACGAGAAATTCGACGGATCTGGATATCCGGACGGACTGCGCAACGACGAAATTCCGATCACGGCGCGCATCCTGCAGATTTCAGACGTGTACGACGCGCTGATCACCGACCGGCCGTACAAAGTGTCGTTCATGCCGGAAGTGGCGCTGGACTTGATGCAGGAAGAAGCGGAGCGCGGGTGGTGGGATCCGAATTTGATGGACGCGTTTCGCGAGATGATTTTGGAGAAGCAGCACAACGGCTCGAACGGGCATGGCAACGGAAATGGGAACGGTTCGAAGCCGATTCAGTAAAGTTGTCGCAGAGTTCGTTTAGAGTTTTCCTTCCACGATTCGTTCTTCCCCAGAATAGACAACGAAGCGGTTGCCGCGGAGAAATCCGACGAGCGTCTGTCGCATTTCGCGCGCGAGCTGCACGGCGAGGCTCGACGGAGCGGAGACGCACGCGACGACGGGAATTCCGGCGGCGATGGCTTTCTGCACGATTTCGAATCCGCCGCGTCCGCTTACGAGCAGTGTGGCTTCTGTAAGCGGCACGCGATTTTCGAGCAGCGCCCACCCGATCACTTTATCGACGGCGTTGTGGCGGCCGATGTCTTCGCGGGCGACGAGCAGCGCGCCTTCGCGATCGAAGAACGCGACGCCGTGGAGGCCGCCGGTGCGATCGAAGACGTTTTGCGATTCGCGCAGGATTTCGGGGAGGCGCGTTAGCGTTTTCGCGTTGAGTCGGAAATCGGGATTGGGTGCGGCGAGGGTGCGGTTGCGCACGGCGTCGATGGAGGCTTTGCCGCAGATGCCGCAGCTCGACGAGGCGAAGAAGTGGCGGCGAAGGCGTTCGAGGTTGGGCGCGGATTGGGGCGCCAGTTTCGCGACGATCACGTTGGTGTGGTTGGTTCCGTCGGCTGGCGCTGGTTGGTCGAGGGATTCGATGTCAATGGCGCGGCGGACCAGGCCTTCGGTGAAGAGGAAGCCGGCGGCGAGTTCGCGGTCGTGGCCGGGAGTGCGCATGGTGACGGAGATGGGATCGTCGCCGATGCGGATTTCGAGCGGTTCTTCGACGGCGAGGTAGTCGGATTTTGTGGTGCTGTGGCCGTCGGAGTATTCGTGGACTTGGGTGAGGTTGATGTTGCGTTGGCGAGTGGGCATGGCGGCACGACAAGGTTACAACGAGTTTGTCAGAGAGGTGGTCGTTGTTGTGGCGATGGCTAAACCCGGGACCAACTGAGAGTTGGTCCCGCTCAGTCTCGAAAGTCTAAGCTACATCGCGCTGCGCGCGACTGAAACCGGCACAGACTGACAGTCTATGTTACAACTCGCCGCGCTCGCCTTTAGCGGGAAGAGGCGTGTTGCGTCGGCGTTGGCGTCGTGGACTTTGTCGCGGTGGATACGCGAGTCGTGGTGGGCGCGATGGCGCTGGGCTCAACCCGGATGGTGCCCATCATGCCGTTGTCTTCGTGTTCGAGCAGGTGGCAGTGGAAGGGATAGGTGCCCACGGTGTTTGGATCGCGGAAGTCCATGCGCAATCTCACCGTGGGATATGCGAGCTGGTGCTTGTCGTAGTAAGGAACGTTGACCGTGTCGCGCAGAAACGGTTCGTTCGTGGGGACGCCATTCCATTCGAGCATCAGGAAGTGAAGCTGATGAATGTGGAATGCATGCAACTCGGTGGTGCGATTTTCGATGATCCAGTCTTCCACTTCGCCCTGGTGCGCAACGATATCGGGAACGTTCGATGTGGGATCGAAGGGCTTTGGAGTTTCTCCATCGACGGTGACGAAAAACGCAGTGGGGCTGTTCGGGTCGTTGGGATTCTGCGGCGTCTCGGTGAAATAAAGTTTGCGGATGCGAACCGGCGGCACGTTGCCGAGCCAGGGAAGCGTCGAGACGGGAAGCGGCTGCGGATTCGCGGAGAGAGTAGAGTGCGGCTCAGGCGCATTGGGATCGAGAATGATTCGCGCGAGGGCGCGGTTGGTGTCGTTTTCGCCGGCGGGTCCGGTGTTCACGGTGCGGCAAACGAAAAGACCGGGCGTGCCCACGGGCGGCGCTGTGACGATGAATTCGGCGCGGCCTCCCGGCGGGATCGCGATGTGATTTTCCGGGAGGGTGGCGCTAGGGCCGGTGCCATTCGCATTAATAGACACGCCGTCTAGCGCAACGATGTCCAGCTGTTGCGACGAGTGCGCGCCGAAAATCATGGCGAGATTGATGTAGGTGATCGCGGAGGCGTTTACGACGCGCCAGAGCTGTCGTTCGCCGGGGCGCATGTGAATCGCGGCAGTGGGGTAGTCGGGGAACGGCACCGAAACGTAATTAATCGAGAGGTCTTTGGCGGGCTTGCCGAAGCCGGTGCCGTTGTTGGTGACGTCGCCGTCGTTGTCGATCAGAGTTTTTGGGACAACGGGTTCGCTCTTCGACGGAGGCGCATCGGGATTCAGAAGATCCTCATCGCGAACGACGAAGACGCGTTCGGGCAGACCAGCGACGGCGACGTTCGCGCGTTCGATGCCTTCGATGATCAGCGCGCCGGATGCACCACCGAGCGCTGCGGCTTTATTGAAGCCGTGAATGTGCGGGTGATACCAGTAAAGGCCCGGCTGCTCGTCCTCGGGAATTTTAAATTTGAATTCGAAGGGCGGATCGCCGGGCTGGATCGAGGTTCGCAGGCCTTCGTCTTCGTGACAGTTGGCGGGCACGGTAAGGCCGTGGAAATGCAAGTTCGTCGAGACGGGCGACATGATGCCGCTCGTGCACGGGTCGGCGGGCGTTTGCGATTTCGGGTGAACGAGCTTGGCGCTGGTCATATCCATGCCGGGCATCGAGGCGGTGGTGCCGCCGAAGTCGGTGAGTTCATTTTTGAGGTGAAGGACGAGGGTGTCGCCGGGATTGAGGCGGAGATTCGGCGACATGATGCCGTCGCCGTAAATGTAGCAATACCGGATGCGGCCGGATGAGTCTTTGAAATTGCGGAACGTGAGGTCCACTTTCAGAACGCCGTTGACGCTGCGGAGATCGACCGGCTCCTGAATCTCGCTGCCGATCGGTGGGCGCGGGCACACTTCGTTGGGCGCGGATTGAGCGTGCGCGGTCGACGCGTGGAAAAGCGCGACAAGGATTACGAGCAGACCGATGAAACTGAGGCGACGCATTCGAACGTCAAATCCTTTGATGAGAGGGCGCGATTCACCCAGCCGGGACCCGCTGGAAGAGTGGTCCGGCGCTGTGGCGCGCAAACCAATCTATCGGTGGAAATCGGCGACAAATGTGACTACAATGTGAATATTCATTAACATTCAGTACGGAAACGTTGGGGTTACGGGCGTTTTGGCGCGTATTTTCGGCGGGTTCGGGAGCGGGCGGCGGTTAGACGTGGCAGGTTCCCGAGGTGTATTCTATCTCTTCAAAGTAGAGAGTTCTTGGCTGGCTCCCTCGAAAGGCCGTAGTTTCCGTGGCGCATAAAGTCAATTTGCCGTCGGTCCCACCCGCTCCAAAAATCGGCTTAGACGTGTGGATGGATAAGGTGCTGGACCTCGCTGAGACGGCGCGGAAGGACTTTGACGCCGACGCGGTGCACGATCTGCGCGTGGCGCTGCGCCGGTGCCGCACGATGGCCGAGACGCTGAGCGAAGTGAATCCCGATCCCGGCTGGCGGAAGCTCAAGAAGGCGAGCAAGCCGCTATTTCAGAATTTGGGACGGCTGCGCGATTGCCAGGTGGAACGCGACTGGGTGAAGAAGATCGGCGGGTCGGGCGACGCGTTCCGCAAGCACCTGCTGAAGACGCTGGCGGACAAAGAAAAGCACCTGAAGCTCGACGCCGCGGTGGAACTGGGCCGGTTTGAGCGCAAGGAATGGAAGAAGCTGGCGCGCAAGCTCGGCGATCGCGCGCAATTTTTCCCGCTCGAGTCGGTAGTGTTTCAGCGCCTCGCGCAATCGCGCGCTGCGGACGCGGGCGAGCTCTTTCATAAGGCGCGCAAAGGACGGAGCCGCGTAGCGTGGCACCGGTTGCGCATCGGGCTGAAGCAGTTTCGCTACAACGTGGAGAATTTTTTGCCGGAGCGGTATGAGGCTTGGTATCCGGAGCTGAAGTCTCTGCAGGATCTGCTGGGCGAGATTCACGATCTGGATGTACTGCGTACGGAAAGCTACCGGCACAGCGACGGATGGGATCCAGCCGTGATCGAACTGTGGCTGGAAAAGATCGAATCGGCGCGGAAGACGCGGCTCGAACAGGTGAAGCTCAGGCTGGGAGACAAAGATTCGCCGATTTTGCGGTGGCGCGCGGGATTGCAGAATGGGCGCGCGTTGCAACCTGTGCCGGCGGCGGCTGCGGCGCTGGTGGAGCGGCCGGCGTAATTTTTAGAACTTTCGTCGGCGACGACTTCGTTCTTCAGTCGCCAATCTCACGCAACATTTTCGGAGTGACCAGCCAGCGCAAATTCCATTTGCCCGTGGTGGGGGCGTGCTCGAAACAGACGACGCCGGCTTTTTTAATTTCGGTGAAGACGCGCGACCCAACCAGGTGCGCGGCGAGATTATCGAGATGCGGCGCGTGGCCGAAGACCATCACCTCTTTCGCGCGCAGGCGCGTGACGACTTTCACGATTTCCGCGGGATTCGCGGCGGGCTTCAACGCTTCGCTGACTTTGATCTTGTTCACAGAGAGGCCCAGTGTTTCGGCGAAAATCTCCGCCGTCTGCGCGGCGCGGACGTAGGGACTCGAGATCAGCACGTCGGGCTTGATCTTCAGCTCAGCAAGGCCCAGCGCTGCGGCACGCGTCTTCTGCACGCCCTTCGCTGTGAGGGGGCGCTCGGCTTCGGGCGGCGACTTCGGGTCGGTGCGATCAACGGCGAGTCCGTGGCGAACGATATAAAGGATCATGGCTTAGGCTACCTTTTTCTTCTCTTTTTCTTTCTTCGGTGTGGCGCGGCGAAATTCGGACTTCAACTGAAATTCCTGTTCGAAAAGTTCGGCTTTGCGCTGCAGGCCCGCGAGGTCAAGGCGCGTTCCTTCCGTGGCGCGGATCAGGAAGATCGCTTTGCGACCGCTGATCTGCACATCCACTCCTTCGATGCGTTGCGTGTGTTCGGATTCCAATTTTTCAGCGATGCGAAGCAGGCTGGTGAGCAGACGCGCGTGGCGGCGGCGTTCTTCATCGAGCGCGGAATACGAAGGGTGATCGAGAGCCGGCTCGGATTTGGAATTGTGATAGCGGATCATCGCTCCGACGATGTCTCGACGCCAACCGCGCAGGCCAAGCAGATCGCCGTTGCGGACGAGATACTCGCCGTGGCGGTGGTGTGCTTTGCGGTTCACGAAGTGGCCGACGTCGTGAAGCAGCGCTGCGATTTCGAGAGTGACGCGAAGGTCGGCGCCCATTTCGTGGATCGGTCGCAGCTGATCGAAAAGCGAAAGCGCGAGGCGGGCGACTTGATCCGCGTGCTCGGAGTTGTAAGCCATTTTCTGGCCGAACCAGCGCGCGCTGTTCACCAGTTCGTCGGCGCGGCCTTTTTCTTCAGGCGACTTCAGCGCAACCGAATATTGTTCGGCGACGAGGTCGAGAAGGATGCCTTCGCGGACGCCGACGCCGGGAACGAGCATGGTCTGAATATCGAGCCACTTCGCGAGCGTGAGGAAAACGATCGCGGCGATCCCCATCACTTCGGCGCGATCTTGGCGCACGCGGTAGGCGCGCATGCGGCCGGGCACATCGAGTGAGAGCAATCTCCACGTTTGGTCGCGGAACAAGCGCATGTTCATGCTCGGAATGCGCTCAACGAGCGGGCCAGGCGAAAGGCGCACGAGAGCTTCGGCATTGCCGCCGCAGGCGACGGCGATGCCGCGCGTGAGCTTTGGCGGCGACGGCATGACCGATTTGCACAGCGCGAGGATGTGGTGGCGCAGGCGGTTGGCTTGTTCCTCGTCGATCGGGCCGTGAATATCGAAAGTTTCCATCAGGCGGATCGTGCCGAGAGGCAGGCCGATGCGGTGCTCGAGATTGTGGCCGTGATAAAAATTGAGCTCGAGGCTGCCGCCGCCAAGATCGAAAATCACGCGAGGCTGAAGGCGAGGACCGAGCGCCCACATCACCGCGGCGCACACCAGGCGCGCTTCTTCCTCGCCGCTGATCACTTCGAGTTCGATACCGGCTTTGCGCTGGATGCGATCCATCAAGCGGCGGTAGTTTTTCGCTTCGCGCGCTGCGGCGGTGGCGACGGCACGGTAGGCGCCGACGCGGTAATCGTCCATCTTGTAGCGGAATTCGCGGAAGGCGCGCGAGGCACGGTCGATCGTGTTGGAGCTCAGTTCGCGGCGCGTGAATGCGTTGTGGCCCAGTCGCACGGCGGCGCGCTCGGCGTAGAGGATCTGAATATGCTGGGGTCCCGTGGCGCGGGCAATGGCAAGGCGGATGGCGTTGGAGCCAGCGTCAATCGCGGCCAGTTGGACGGGGGCGGCCACTCGTTTATCGCCAGGTGTGCGCGAGCGCGGACGACGGCTTGTAATGCGTGCTGCGAATGCCCAGGTGCGAAGCGATGCGCTTGCGCAGGTGGCCGTTCACAGTGGAAACGCTAGCTTCGCCGTCGAGTTCGATGAAGCCGTGGCGCTTTGACAGGTACTCAAATTCTTTTTTGATCAGCGACTGATATTTGATGAACGACTGGAAGAGATCGTTTGAGAGCGACATGTCGCGGCCGGATTCCCAGTAGCTGATGGCCTGAGATTTTTTGAATTCGCGGTCGAAGGCGACTTCCGGCTTCACGTCGAGCCAGAAAGTGAGATCGGGGCGCAGAGCGGTTTCGTAGATGCCGTGGAGATAATCGCGGCCGATGCCGCGAACGGCGGCGCGCGCGATCAGCGTGAAAATGTAGCGATCGGCGAGGACCACGAGGCCGGAGCGCAGCGCGGGAAGAATGCGGCGCTCGAGCTGGTCGAAAAAGTCGGTGCCATACATCAGCGCGAGCGTGGTGCGCGTGACGGCGTTTTCTTCGAGCAGACCGTCGATATCTTCGCCGACGAGGTAGGAACGGCGAAGGCCCATCGTCTGAACGGCGAATCCTTCGGATTCGAGCCACTCGGTGAGCAGCGAGATTTGGGTGGAGCGGCCGGAGCCGTCCGTGCCTTCGATGACAACGAGCGTGCCGCTCAGCTCTTCCGGCTTCACGCCGGGCAGCGACGAGCCGTAGAAGCGCGAGGTGGTCTCGAACAGCAGCGGGCTGCTCTTCTTCTCACCGCGCTTTTTTTTGCCGTTGGCGCTCACTTTTTCTTTTCCGTCGCGGCTCATTTGTGTTTTGGCGCGTAGCGAGCGAGATCGACGCGCTGGGCGACCATTTCCCGCATGTGCTTCTGCAACTTATTGACCTTCACCGTGCCGTCCATCAGCACGAAATTATCGGTCTCGACCATCTCGTCGTAATTGTTCAAGATGCGTTCCTGAAAAATGCGGAAGCTTTCGGAGCGATCGAGCGAGATGCCGAGGTCCATGCCCGCTTCGTAATATTTCAGCTTAGGGCGGCCGGCGACGATGCGGTTCACGGCGACGTCGAGCGGCGCGCGGAAATAAAAAGTGATGTCGGGAATCGGCGCGAAGCTGTAAAGGTTGCGCAGCCAGTGCGGCGAGCAGCCTCGGGCGGCGTCGCGCGCGAATGCTGTGTAGATATAACGATCAGCGAGGACAAGATATCCGCCGTGAAGCAGCGGCATGATCTGGCGTTCGCAACGGTCAGCGAAATCGGCGGCGTGCAGTAAAGAAAATGTAGTGGGCGTGAGCAGGCGGCGCTGTTTGCCACGTCGCGTCGCCGATTTTACCAGCGGCGACGAATTCCACTCCGTGAAGTGGATGCGGTAACCGTGAATTTCCAGCCAGCGCTTCAAAAGGTACAGCTGGGTGCTTTTGCCGGAGCCGTCGATACCCTCGACCACCACGAGCGCGCCGGGATACGGGCGCTTGGACAAAGAGGTGACTTCGGGCTTGGTTTCTGGGGTGTTTGTCGGTGTATCGGTGACGGTCGGCATGGCTACGAGTCGATTTCCAAACAACAATGATAGCTCGGAACGACGGCGCGTATGTTAGAAAAGTGTTACAACCGCTCGGTGCGAAAAGCCACTAAAAACGGCCCGAAATCGAGGGTCAGGCGGGTTGCGAGGGGCTCAGAATGGCGACGAATTTCACGAAAGAGTTGCGGGTGAAGCCGGGTCATAAAGTGAAGCTGAAGCACTACGACGCGGACGACACGCTGGGCTGGGAAAAGGGCAAAAAGACGGATGAGGCGCTGGACAAGGCGCTCGACCGGATCGACGCCCTGCAATATTTGCTGTATGCGGAGGGCAAGCGCGCGCTGCTCGTCGTGTTGCAAGGGCTCGACGCGGCGGGGAAAGACGGGACGATCCGGCACGTGATGTCGCGCGTGAACCCGCAGGGGTGCCGAGTCGCGTCGTTCAAGCAGCCCACGCCTATCGAGGCGAAGCACGATTTTCTGTGGAGGATTCACCAGCAGGTGCCGCCGGCGGGTGACCTGGGAATTTTCAACCGTTCGCACTACGAGGATGTGTTGATTACGCGCGTGCACAACCTGGTGCCTCGCGAGATCTGGTCGAAGCGATATAAGCAGATCAATCATTTCGAGACTGAGCTGACGGCAAGCAACGTGAAGATACTGAAATTCTTCCTGCACATCAGCAAGGACGAGCAGAAGAAACGTTTTCTGGAGAGGATTGACGATCCGCAAAAGAACTGGAAGCTTTCGGAGTCGGATTTTGCGGAACGGCGTTACTGGGACGATTACACCAAGGCGTACGAAGATGCGTTGATGGAATGCAGCACCGAGGACGCACCGTGGTTTGTGATTCCGGCGAACAAGAAATGGTTTCGGAACCTCGCGGTGTCGCACGTGATCGTGGAGGCGCTAGAAAGCATGAGGCTGAAGTTTCCGGAGCCGACGATCAATCCGAAGAAGATTAAGTGGCAGTAACCGGCGGCGTCGCGCCACGGATCAGCAGCCAGAGCATGAAGATCATCTCGACGAGCTGAATGGGGTTCAGGATGCGCGCGACGGCGTCGGCTGAATCCGGATACACGATCGAAGCGAAGCTGTTGCCGAGGTAGGCGAAGCAGCCGATCATCAGTAACGCGCCGATGATGCGCGGGATGAATTTCGAGCGGTAAACGAGCAGGCCGAGAGGAAATAGCCACAGGCCCCAGAAAATTCCGGCGATATCAAATCCCGTTCCACGCAAATCCAGGAAAAACCGCATCCAGGTGATGCGCTGTTGTTCGTCGAGTGCGGCCAGAAAATCGGCGCCCCGCGCCATCAGTAGCGCGGCCACCGAATTGATTCCGTTTACGAATGAAATGGGCACGGACACCAGATAAAGGACGAGCATCAGCGTCGCGAGACGTTTATCGACGCCTTTCAGCAGGTAGTAGAGGGCAAACGCGACAAAAATGAAAAAGGCCTGGGCGGTGAGGTCGGTGGCGATGGCCCACCGGAATAGCGTTTCGTGAGCGGTGATGTTGTGTGCTGTGGCCGCAGGATTTCCGTGGACGAATAGTTTTCTGGGGACGTAGAGAAGCGCGAAAAAGCCGGGGATCGAACCGATTAGGTAGAGAAAACCGGCGAATCGTCCTGGGTTGCGCATCGCTCTGGGGTTCTCCGAAGTACGCGAACGGCCGCGCGCAATG
>Ga0070764_10001299_pt1 | contig 10763 bp, 6 predicted proteins | sample HubBroMetageWRM4_FD_67287 | JGI IMG/M metagenome (GOLD analysis project Ga0070764, IMG submission 67287) | Warmed soil microbial communities from the Hubbard Brook experimental Forest, New Hampshire - Hubbard Brook CCASE Soil Metagenome WRM 4 | ecosystem: Environmental > Terrestrial > Soil >... | reverse complement strand
CCGGAGATTAAGCAACAAGTGGCCTCGCTAACGGCTTCAAAGAGCGACCAGTTGCAGAAGATGCAGGCCCTCGCTCAATTTGTGCAGCACGATATTCGCTATGTGGCCATCGAACTCGGCATTGGTGGCTGGCAGCCCCACGCGGCGCCCGATGTTTTCTCGCATCATTACGGCGACTGTAAGGATAAAGCGACTCTGATGCGCTCCATGCTGCGGGAAATTGGCGTGGATTCTTACTATGTGGTGATCAATTCCAGCCGCGGGGCCGTTACCCGCGACATGCCGGCGCACGACGGCTTTAACCATGTCATTACCGCCATCCAGTTGCCCGGCTCCGTGACCGACCCTTCGCTGGTCGCCACGCTGCAGCATCCCAAGCTGGGCAGAATTCTCTTCTTCGATCCGACTAACGAGCTGATGCCGTTCGGCCAGATCGGCGGCTACCTGCAGGCAAATTACGGGTTGTTGGTAACGCCTGACGGCGGTGAACTCATTGGCCTTCCGCAGCAGCCTTCCGCCATGAACAGCATCGAGCGCACCGGCACTCTGACTCTCGACCCCAGTGGTACATTGCGGGGCGACGTCAAGGAAGTACGCATGGGGGACCGCGCGTCCTCGGAGCGATGGAGTCTGCGGACGGTCACCAAGGACACGGACAAAATCAAGCCGATCGAAGCTCTGCTTTCTGGCTCTCTCTCTACCTATCGCATCACCAAGGCCACGGTGATTAATCAGACGCTCACCGATCAGCCGTTCGGTTTCAACTATTCGTTTGAGTCCGCCAGTTACGCCAAGAATGCCGGCGACCTTCTGCTGGTGCGGCCGCGCGTGCTCGGAGTAAAGGCGCAGGGATTTCTGGAGACGAAGGAGCCGCGAAAGTTCCCCGTAGAATTCGAAGGTCCCTCGCGCGACACCGACAAGTTTGAAATCACAATTCCTCCGGGCTACGAAGTGGACGACCTGCCCCCGGCCGTGGATGCCGACTACAGCTTCGCCAGCTATCACTCGAAGACCGAAGTCAAAGGCAACGTAATCGGCTATAGCCGCACATTTGAAGTGAAGGAGCTAAGCGTTCCGGTCGACAAAACCGAGGAACTCAGAAAGTTTTATCGCATCATTGCCGGCGACGAACGCAATACTGTAGTCCTGAAGGTGGCTTCGAAATAGAGAGTCCGGGGCCGGGACTTTTGAGATCGCTGACCTACATAGAGTTCGCCGGGCCTATCATCTGCTGCCAGGCTGTCGCAAGGGCAAGCGTCTGTATTGACTAATCGGGGGAAATAAGAGACGCTTGCCCGCGATTCAGGATGAGGCCGGACGCCACAATTCCATGGCTTATAGGCGCCGCCGAACAAGGCGATGCGGCTGCCGCCGACGCGCTTTTCACTGCCCTTTATGCCGAGTTGAGACAACTGGCCAGGCGCGAACTGGCGCGGCCAGGCGCGCCTGTCAGCCTTAGCGCCACCACCCTATTGCATGAGGCATACCTCGACATGGCGGCTCGCGAGGGACCGTCGTTTCCCGACCGCGCTCGATTCATGGGATACGCGGCTCGGGTAATGCGGGGATTGATCATCGATCACGCCCGAGAACGGCACGCCCAGAAGCGCGGTGGTCTGTTCGAGTTAACCTCGCTCGACACGAACGCTGCTGAGAATGCGGTAGATCACAGAGAGCTGGCGCGCATCGGCGAGGTGCTGGAAGAACTGAGCAAACTAGAGCCTGCCCTCGCGGAGGTGGTTGACTTGAAGTTCTTTTGCGGATTTTCGTTTGGGGAAATTGCCGCCATGCGAGACGTATCGGAGCGCACGGTGCAGCGGAACTGGGAGAAGGCGCGCATCTACCTCCATCGAAAAATCAGCGTGGATTCATTGCTCTGAGGATTCTATGCCTACACTGAGCCCGGATGAGTGGTTGGCGATAAGCCCATACCTGGATCAGGCGCTGGCCATGTCTGACGATGAGCGTACCGCCTGGCTGCGCGCGCTGGGCGAGCGGAACCCTGCCCTGCTCGCACAGTTGACCGATCTCCTCAAGGAACACCAGGTGCTGTCAGAGGAAGGTTTCCTGGAGAAGGGAGGGTTCGGGTTGCCGAACTCCGCGGGCCTCGCGGGCCAGACACTGGGGCCCTACACTCTGCTCTCCCAAATCGGACAGGGTGGAATGGGAAGCGTGTGGCTGGCGGAGCGCAACGACGGACGTTTCGAGCGAAGAGTGGCGGTGAAATTCATCCACATCGCACTGATGGGGAAAGGCGGGGAAGGGCGTTTCAAGCGCGAAGGCAGCATTCTTGGACGGCTCTCGCATCCGCACATTGCGGAACTTATCGATGCTGGGGTATCGGCCGCGGGCCAACCCTATCTGGTTCTCGAATATATCGAGGGTGACAGCATTGATGGCTACTGCGACCGGCAGAAACTGGATGTGGAAGCGCGAATCCGCCTTTTCCTGGAAGTGCTGGGGGCGGTGGCCCACGCTCACGCGAACCTGATCGTGCATCGCGACCTCAAGCCGTCGAACGTTCTGGTAAGCAAGGATGGGCAGGCGAAACTGCTGGATTTCGGAATAGCCAAGCTGCTCGAAGGCGAAGCGGAAGATGGCACCGCGACGCTGCTCACGGTGGAAGGCGGCCGGGCGATGACGCCCGAGTACGCGGCGCCGGAGCAAGTGACGGGCGCACCCGTCACGACTGCCACCGACGTCTATGCCCTCGGCGTGCTGTTGTATGTGCTGCTGACCGGACAGCACCCTGCTGGAAAGGGTCGCCGCTCGCCGGCGGAACTTGTGAAGGCAATCGTCGATACCGAGCCGACGCGTCCCTCCGATATCGTAACCACGGAAAGAGCCAACCGCGAAGAAACGACTACGAACGCCGCCCGGCGCACTAGCACCCCGGACAAGCTCAGCCGACTGTTGCAGGGCGACCTGGACACGATCATCGTTAAAGCGCTGAAGAAGAACCCGCGTGAACGCTATGCCTCGGTCACGGCGCTGGCCGACGATTTGCAGCGCTATTTGCGGCATGAGCCGATAGCTGCCCGGCCCGATACGCTGACCTATCGTGCGGGCAAATTTGTACGCCGAAACCGAATCGCGGTGGTGCTGGCTTCTCTGGCGTTCCTGGCAGCCCTCGCCGGCGTTACGGGCACGGTGGTGCAGGCGCGCCGGGCGCGCGCCCAGCGCGACCTCGCCATTCGCGAGCGCGACCGGGGCAGCCGCGTCACTCAGTTCATGATCAAGATGTTCAAGGTGTCAGATCCTGGCGAATCGCGGGGCAATACCGTTACCGCGCGGGAGATTTTAGACAAAGCGGCCGCCGAGGTTGACACCGAACTGGCGAAAGACCCCGAGACTCAGGCTCAAATGATGGACGTGATGGGCAATGTCTATTTCAGCCTCGGGTTGTATCCCAAGTCCGAGTCGATGCTGACGCGCTCGGTTGATATTCGCCGCCAGGCCCTTGGCCCGAGCCATCCCGACACTCTGGCATCGGCGAGTGACCTGGGCCGAACCCTGTCGTCGGAGCAGCCTGATCAGGATGCCGAGAAACTGCTGCGCGAAACTGTCGCCTCCCAGCAGCGCGTCCTCGGCCCCGAACATCCGGACACGCTCATGTCTATGTCCCGGCTCGCCAACACTTTGCTCGGCCAGAAGCGCTATCCCGAAGCGGAGCAACTCCATCGTGAGGTACTGGAGAAAAGGCGTCGAGTGCTGGGGCCGGATCACCCCGACACGGTCGCTTCGATGGATAACATGGCCTTCGTCTTCATGGTGGAAGAGCGCTTTCCCGAGGCGGAAAAAATGCAGCGCGACGCGCTGGCCATGGCTGAGCGAGTGCAGGGAGCGGATGACCCCTACACCCTGGACTCGATGAACCGCCTGGCCCGGATACTTTCTTTGGAAAAAAAGTTTCCCGAGGCGGAAAAGGTGCAGCGCGATGGACTCGATATTCAGATGCGCGTAATGGGACCAGACCACCCGTTGACGCTGCGTTCTCTAAACAACCTGCTCGATATTCTTGCGAAGGAAAACAACTATCCCGAAGCCGAGAAAGTAGCTCGCCAGATTAAAGCCAGAGAAGTGCGGGTCCGTGGCCCCGGGCATCCCTACACGGCATTTGCAAGCTACCAGCTGGCGTGCGTGGTAGCCCATCAGGGACATAAGAGCGAGGCACTGTCACTCCTGAAAGAAGCGGTGGATCATGGATTGGATGCCAAAACCCATCTCGCCATGGCCAGCGATGACGACCTGAAAGGCCTGCACGGAGATCCCCGCTTCACAGCCCTCATCCGGCGCGCCAAGGAACCGGCGTCGCGGACCGCACAAAAGTAGCCTTCTAAAGCGACTGCGCAATCCGGGCGCAAATCAGGTGCACCCTCGCCCTCGTTTCTATGCCTCCCCGATTTCCTGCCAGCCTGAATATTTGTTTCCGAACACGTGTCGTCTTTTCCCTTTCGTTTTCGATATTCCAAGTAGAGCCGAATAGATCGTGCTCTCGGCACGATCTGTGGGGACGATCTCTGAGGATGATCTCGGGACTTAGCCGGCGCTCGGGACCTGCTACCAGTCCTTCTCGCTCAGGACCTACAAGACGTGAAAGGGAGAAATCTATGATGCGCACCACGGTCTGCCTGACTCTTTGCCTTTTGATGATCACCTGCACGCTGCCACTGGTGGCGCAAAACAACGCCGTCACCGGAGCTGTCGTTCCACGTCTCGTGAGCTACTCGGGGAGAGTAGTCGATGTGGACGGCAAGCCACTGGCCGGAATCGCCGGGGTCACCTTCTCCATCTACAAAGATCAATACGAAGGTTCGCCGCTGTGGCTCGAAACTCAGAACGTGACTGCCAACAGCAAGGGCAACTACACAATCCAGCTCGGCGCGACCCGGCCGGAAGGCTTGCCGCTGGAATTGTTCAGCTCCGGCGAAGCGCGCTGGCTCGGCGTGCGCGTGAATGGGGGCGAGGAAGCGCCGCGCGTGCTGTTGCTCAGCGTGCCCTACGCGCTGAAAGCCGCGGATGCGGAGACGATCGGTGGGCTGCCTCCTTCCGCGTTTGTGTTAGCGGCGCCTTCCGCAAGCACGACAAGCGTGCTGGTTCCTACATCGATTCCGACGACGGCGCAACCGCTGGCCACCGGGACCACGCCGGTGACCACTGCGGGCGGCACCATCAACAAGGTGGCGAAGTTCGATGCCAACGCCGACATCACCAGTTCTCAAATTTTCGATAACGGGACCAGTGTCGGTGTCGGCAACACGGCGCCGGCGGCGAAACTTGACGTTAGCGGGACCAGCATCTTCCGCGGCCTGTTGACTTTGCCCGCCCTCTCAGCCGCGACGGCCAGCGCCGGGAAGAATTCTCAGCCCATGAACTTCACCGCTTCGAGCTTCAACAGCAGCACGAAGAAAGCGGTGAATGAGAGCTTCCGCTGGCAGGCCGAAGCCGTCGGCAACGATAGCACCGCGCCGTCGGGCAAATTGAATCTGCTGTTCGGGTCAGGATCGGCGACCCCAACCGAAACCGGGCTTTCGATCTCAAGCCAGGGTCTGATCACATTCGCCACTGGCCAGACGTTTCCCTCGGGCTCGGGTTCGGTGACGAGCGTGGGCTTGACGGCGCCCACCTCGGACTTCACGGTCAGTGGATCTCCGGTGACAACCTCAGGGACGCTGAATTTCGCATGGAATGTTGCACCCACGAATGCCGCGACCGCGAACGCCATTGTGAAGCGCGATTCCACCGGGAGTTTCTCGGCGGGCGCGATCACGGCCAGCCTCGGAGTAACGGGTGCTTCCACTGCAGTGGGAGTCTACGGTGAGAGTACTGGCACAGTCAGTGGTGACAATGGCGTGCAGGGCGTCACTCTCGCAGGACCGGGTTCCGGCGTCGCGGGATTCAATAATTCCGGCGCGCCAGGCGGCATCGGGGTTTACGGACAAGGCGACACGGCAATGTATGCCTACGGAACGACAACCGGAGTTTATGGTCACGGTAATTCTTACGGATTCGCCACCGACGGCAATGTGCAGCAGGCGCGCGCCGCGGGTGGCTGGGTCAAAGCGATGGTTCAAGTCGGAACAGCCAACACCGTCAACCGCTGCTTCAATTCCACGCTCGGGGGAGCCGCGGCTACTACACCGCCTTGCGGGTTCACCATCTCCTATAGCAGCGAGGTGGGCAATACCATCGATTTTGGTTTTCAGGTGAGCGATCGCTTTTATTCCGCCACCCTGGCAACATGCAGTTGCGGTAGCTTGATTCCCGTGTTGTTGGCGACGCCTTCGAGCAGCGACGTGAACGCCCTTACGGTCGGGGTCTACCAGACAGGAACCTCAAGCCAAATCCCTGCGAATTGGTACCTCATCGTCTATTGACGATGGGGTCGAGCCTTTGAAACAGGTCGGGGATTCGCGGAACCCTCGGTTTGTGATCGCCCGGGATTAGCGCGGCGGTCACTTCTCCGAATCGCGGATCAGCACCACGTCGGCTTACTGGTGGCCGCGGATGAGGGCGAGCCATTTGCCATTGAAGGAGTAGTCGAAGTCGCGGATGAACTCGGACTTGAAGTCGGTTAATTGTTTACCGGGCGAGCCGTCGAGATTCTGCAGCCAGAGATTGTCGGTCTCGCCGCTGCGTATGGGATAGACGATCCCTTTGCCGTCGGTGGTGAAAGCGACCGCACCCAGGGTGTAGCTGAACTGAAACTCCACGCGAGGCCGTTCGAATTCCAAGTAGCGGGGAGGTTGGTTGGAATCGAGGGAAGGTAGTGCAAGCGTCTCCCTGGAATCATTCTTCTGATGAATCGTCACGAAGGCCGCCAATTTTCCGTCAGGAGAGATCGTGATGCGGCTGAACACGGGATGGTCAAACGCCTTTTGCGAGGGCCCGCCTGCGCTTGAAACTTCCTGCAGCATTTCGTCGCTATCGCTGTAGAGCACAGTCTTGCCGTCGGGAGTGCAAGCGGGAAAAGCGTCGAGTTTGCCGGCCGCGAGTTCTTTGGGGTTGGCTCCGTCGGCATCCGCATCGAAGATTCCCAGCCCGTTCGGTTTGCGGCGCGCGGAGAAAACCATAGGGCTGTATAGTATCGGGCATGAAACGTACGGCTTTCGTCCTGGTCTGCTTGATATTTACAGTTTCCGCCGTGGCTGCTCAATCGTTTACCGTCACTTTTTCCACGGAGAGAAGCGCGCAGCCGTTGGATGGGCGGCTGTTGCTACTCCTCTCCACCGACCCCAGCCATGAGCCGCGGATGCAAATCGACGACTCGCCGCGCTCGCAGATTGTCTTTGGCGTGACCGTGGATGGCTGGCAACCAGGCCGACCGACGATGGTAGATGCGAGCGCCTCTGGCTACCCGATCCACAGCCTTAAAGACGTTCCGGCAGGCGACTACATCGTGCAGGCCGTGCTCAACAAGTATGAGACATTTCACCGCGCGGACGGAAAAACCGTGAAGTTGCATATGGACCAGGGCGAAGGCCAACACTGGAATATCTCGCCAGGCAACTTGTACTCAAAGCCACGGAAGATCACAATAAAGCCCGGCGTTGCGCCTATCCCGCTCGCATTGACCGAGGTGATTTCCCCGATCCCTCCAAAAGCCGATACCAACTACATCCGCCACATCCGCATTCAGAGCCCGGTGCTCACAAAGTTCTGGGGACGCCCGATGGAAATAAGTGCCATCGTTCTGGTACCTGAGGGCTTCGACGACCATCCGAACGCGCGCTTCCCGCTGATGATCTTTCACGATCATTTTGTCGATGACTTCGACAATTTTCGAACCACACCTCCCGATCCCGACCTGAAGCCCGACTACAGCGAGCGGTTCCACATCAAGGGATACAATCGCATTCAACAGGAAGAAGCGTACAAGTTCTACCAGCAGTGGATCTCGTCCGACTTTCCTCGCTTCCTGATTGTGAAGATCCAACATGCCAATCCTTTCTATGACGACTCCTACGCTGTAAACTCAGCCAATGTTGGCCCCTACGGAGACGCGATCGAGAACGAACTGATCCCCGCCATCGAAAAGCAATTCCGTGGCATCGGCCAGGGTTGGGCACGCTTTGTCTACGGTGGATCAACCGGCGGCTGGGAGGCGCTGGCCGTCCAGGTCTTTTACCCCGATCACTACAACGGAGCTTTCGCCGCCTGCCCGGACCCCATCGACTTCCACGCCTACACCAACATCGATCTCTATGATCCTGAGAGCGAATTCGGGAAGAACGCCTTCTTCATAGAAGGCGCACACACGCGAATATCGCAGCCCGCTATGCGAGATTATGAGGGCCACACATTTATCACCACGCAAGAGATCAATCGTTACGAACTGGCGCTCGGAGATAATGGCCGCAGCGGCGAACAATTCGACATCTGGCAAGCTGTCTACGGACCAGTCGCCGAGAATGGATATCCCAAACCCATCTTTGACAAAATGACCGGCGAGATCGACCACAACGTAGCCGCGTACTGGCGCCAGCACTATGATCTGGAAGCGATTCTCGAACGCGACTGGTCGAAGCTGGGCCCCGAACTCGCTGGCAAGATTCACATCTATGTGGGATCGGACGACACCTACTTCCTGAATGATGCCGTTTACCGTATGGAGAGCTTTCTGAACTCAACCACCAATCCGGCCTACGCCGGCGAGGTAACCTACGGCGCGCGCGCCGAGCACTGCTGGAACGGCGATCCTACGCAGCCGAATTACCTCTCGCGGCTGCACTACAACACGCAATACTTGCCGAAAATCTTGGATCGCATCCAGAAGACCGCACCCCAAGGAGCGGATTTAACCAGCTGGCGATACTGAGGATGGGTCTTTGCAGACGACGCTAAAGAATGTTTACGGCGCGGGCCGCCAGCAGAGCCACCGTGGTCAGGGAAATGAGCGATTGAATCATCATGAGTAGTTTGGCCCACCCTGACAGGACCGGACAGTCCGTTGGCGAAAAAGCGGTACTGGTATTGAAGGCGAGAAAAAGGTAATCCACAAAACCTGGACTCCAGCATTGCTCTCCCATCTCGCGCTTGGCTTGCTGATCGAGAGTCATCTGCGGGAAAAGGAATGCTCCGTCGGTATGTACGCCACGCAACTCACGCTCGCGCGGCCCGCCTGCATCCAAACGCCAGTACCATGAAGCGAAGACCAGAATGTTCGTAATCCATAACGCAGCTGCGGAGCGCAGCAGATCCTTGGGAGACTGTCGATGCGACGGTAGAGCCGCGACCAGCAGTCCAAGCGACCAGATCATATCGAGAGTCACGATGGAGCTCAGCAGGTAGCCCAAAATCTTATTGACGTTGTCTTTACCGCGCTGGCGAGCCCACGTCGTGGGAATCAGAAGCACTCCCACGACAACGAGGATCAGCCAGTCCGGGCCCGCCGACAGAGACTCGGGCAGAGAAAGACGCAATCCGCCCACGGCAAGCAGAGCAAGCATTACAGGCCACCGTGGCTCCAAATGTTTCGCAGTTTTTGGCATCGTACTCCATCATGCGACTCCGACTTGAAAACCGCATTCAGCGTCGCTCTTCAGAAGATTGTCGCATGATGAGCTGCTCGTTTAAGTCGTCCCGTGGTCAAAATATACCGGGCTGACTGCCCTTAGGTCGCGCCTTAAGCGCTCGCCTATTGCCTCGTTGCCGGCGGCGCCAGCGGCGTTCCAGTGAGCGTATTTCCATCGATCGTTGTAAGATTCTCAGCCGCCATGGTTGCCACGTAAGCTTTGTTGGCAGTGGCATCGATTGCGATTGCGTACGGGCCATTTCCAGTATTCACGGTGGCGACGACAGAATTGAGGGTCCCATCGATCACGGTTACGTTGTTACTGTGTGTGTTCGCCACGTAGACCCGGTGAGTGGTCGAGTTAAGCGCAAGGGCTTGAGGACGCTCGCCCACGTGTACCTTGGCGAGGACCGAGTTGGTGGCTCCATCGATTACGGTTACACTATCGCTCCCGTAATTTGTCACATAGACTCGGTTCGTGGCCTGATCGACCGCGATTGCGCAAGGAATCTCGCCTGTGGCAACCGACGCCACGGCATAGCTTTTTTCGTCGATCACCCACACTTTCGCGCTGCCCGAGCTGGTCAGGTAGATTCTCTTAGTTGCGGTGTTCGCCGCGATCCCCCAAATGTGCATGTCCACGTCGATGGTCGTGACGTGGTCGTTGCTGCCGTCGATGACCGTGACTTTGCGGCCTTCATAGCCGGTCATGTAGATCCTGTTCGTCACGGTGTCGATGGCGATCGCGTCGGCCTGCACTCCCGCTTTCAGAATGCTGGTTTGGTTGGTCTTGCCGTCAATCACGGTGGTTGTGTTGCTGAAAGTCTTCGACACGTAAACTTTGTCGCTTACCGGATTCACCGCGACCACGTATGGCATGTCGCCGACCGGCACGGTCGCCGTGACTAGATCCGTTGCTCCGTCGATTACGCTCACCGTTCCGCTTCCCGAGTTACCCACATAAATCTTGTTCGTGATCGGGTTGACAGCGATTGCTTCCGGCTCAGCGCCCACCTTCAGCGTCTTAGTGGAACCCGCGGCTTCGTCAATCACAGTCACGCTGCCCTTCGCGGAGTTCACCGCGTACACCCTGCGAGTCGCGGAATTCTCCACGATCCCGCGAGGACTGATTTCCAATCCCGTCGCCGGCGTGCGGTCCGTCTGGTTTGAGAACGTGCCAGCGGGCGTGCCAAGCGAAATTGCGGCATCTTCAATGAGCTTGTTCTGGATGGTGCTGGCGAAGATTTTG
>Ga0070764_10001293_pt1 | contig 10785 bp, 7 predicted proteins | sample HubBroMetageWRM4_FD_67287 | JGI IMG/M metagenome (GOLD analysis project Ga0070764, IMG submission 67287) | Warmed soil microbial communities from the Hubbard Brook experimental Forest, New Hampshire - Hubbard Brook CCASE Soil Metagenome WRM 4 | ecosystem: Environmental > Terrestrial > Soil >... | reverse complement strand
TCACATTATCATCATCGTTCAGGAAAATCGTTCCCCGGACAACCTCTTTGGCGCCGGCCCGATGCATGGCTCGACGTGTGGCGTCGGAGATCCATTCGAACCCGGCGTTGACATTGACAACGGGGCTATGGCTACATTAACGGCCAGGGACAGAGACAGGAAATCTGTAATATCTCGCTCCCAATGAACGACGGGACACTCGACCCGTGGCACTGCTACATTTGCCAAACAACCGGCTACGGGTGGGTGCATCAATACGACAGCGGGAACATGGACGGCTTTTGCGAGATTTATACGAGTGGCCAGTGCAAAGAGTACTCCTTCGTGCAAAAGTCCGACGTGCAGCCGTATTTTGACATCGCTACCGCTTACGGTTTCGCCAACTATATGTTTCAGACCAGTGAGGGCCCCAGTTTCCCTGCCCACCAGTTCCTTTTCACCGGAACCTCCGCACCGGTCGCTCCGCTCCAAACTAACTACCTGGACTTTGTCGCCGAAAATGCCAGCTTCCCATCGAGCGGGTGCGGCCAGAGCACCTACGAGGCGCCTTGGGTGGACCCGACCGGAACAGAAGGGCCCGGCTCGGTCGAGTGCTACACCCATGACAGCCTGGTCACGAATTCGGCCGGTGAGAAGGGCGTGAGCTGGCGCTATTACACACCCACTGCCGGGGTGATCTGGACGGCCCCCGCAGCCATTCCAGAGGTGTGCTACGGGCAGAACAGCCTCAGCCAGCAAGGCGAGCCATGTTCAGGAACGGAGTGGACTAGCCATATCTCGCTTCCGAACGTGGCCGTTTCGAACTTCGGAGCACCAATTCTGACCGACATCGCGAACTGCAATCTACAAAAGATCAGCTGGGTCATCCCGGACGAAATCTGGTCGGACCATGCCAGCCTCGACAACACCCAGAGTCCGCCCTACGGACCGTCGTGGGTGGGCAACATCATTAACGCTATAGGAAACAGTTGGAGCAATAGCAACCACACCTGCGACTATTGGGGCAACAACTCCAATGACACGACTGCCATCTTCGTGGTCTGGGACGACTGGGGAGGCTGGTTCGACCACGTCACACCGCCGGCCGTTTACCGCGGGACGGACAATCCGCCAACCTGCCCCAACGGCGTCCAAGAAAACAACTGGGGTTGCGGCTATGTGTACGGGTTTCGGGTGCCGCTGCTGGTTGTCTCCGAATACACCAAGGCGGGCTATGTTTCCGGGAGCTGCGTAACAAATTGCCCGCAGAAGGTGTTCCCCTACGTGCACGACTTCGGCAGCATTCTGGCATTTACCGAGAATAATTTCGGGCTGAGCCCCATCGACCAGAGCACCGACAACGGATATGCCGATCGCAATGCGCCCGACAACGTACCTCCATATGTTCCGCTCTCAGACTTTTTCAGCTTGAGCAACCAGCACAACTTTACAAGCATTTCGACCCCGTACCCGGCCAGTTTCTTCGAAAGCTACTATCACAACAACCCCAGCTATTCGCCTACCGGCCCGGACGGTGGCGACTCGGATTGACGGAGAAAGAGCAGTTTCACGGGATGTGGTTTGTCAGAACGGTGATATATTGGCGGGCGGCTGGGCATTTGACCGCTGCCCGCCGTGAATGGGCCATGCGGCCCGGACAATACGGTGTTTTATGACCCACAAGCATTTCCCTCCCCTGATTGGAATTGTTCTAGCGCTGGCGCTTGTATCCCCTGCTTCCTGGGCTGCTAGCACATTTCGAGTGCTTTATAGCTTTACGGGGGAGAGCGACGGGTCTGTGCCTTCGGGGCCGCCTACTTTGGATAAGCAAGGCAACCTTTACGGTGCGACGGTCGGGGGTGGCACGATGACGCAATGTGGGGACTACGGGTGTGGAGTGATCTTTGAGCTGGCTCCGCAGACGACCGGTCAGTGGAGCGAGAAGGTGCTATTCGATTTCACCCAAGACATCGGGCGAGGGTCGCAAGGGCTGCTGCTAGACGAGTTTGGGAATCTTTTTGGTAGCACCGAAGCGGATGGCGGGCCCCCAACGGTGTTCGAACTGGTGGCCGACGACGGCGGATGGAGTTTCAATCCGATCTACTTCGGAGGTGGGACTGATCTGGTGCTCGGTTCGACCGACCACATTTATGGGCTTCTGGGCGTCGGTCAGTACTTGGCGGGCGCAATTGGGGAGCTGTCCCCGGACTCCGAAGGCTGGACTTACTCAGAGCTTTACAGCTTCGGCGGCAATGACGACAAGAACGGCTACAGGCCGTTGGCCCCGCTGAGTTGGGATTCCAGGGGCAACCTTTACGGCGCGACATATTGGGGCGGCGGTATTGGCTTGCCTAATTGCATACAAGGGCTGGGCTGCGGCGTGGCCTTCGAGTTGAGCCGCGACCCGAGTACGTCCACTCCAGAAGGCATCTGGAATTATCACGTCATGCATCGCTTCGCCTCCAGCGCGACCGATGGTCAGAACCCAAATGGCGGACTGACGCTGGATAGCCAAGGCAACGCCTATGGCACCACCCCGGTTGGGGGCGCGCAATGCGCTCCGGTGGGCTGCGGCACGGTGTTCAAATTGACACCGGTTCCGGCTGCGCGCTGGCTTTGGGAAGAAACGATTCTTTACGATTTTCCCGCCGTCCCGGCGTGCTCACAGGGATGCGCGCCTGCGTACAATCTGGTGTTTGATCAAGCGGGGAACCTTTACGGAGTCGCCGGGGGCGGAAGCAACTCGTGCGCCGGGACGTGCGGCGTAGTCTTCAAACTGACTCCGGGCGCGAATGGACAATGGAGCTATAGCATAGTGCACGCGTTCGACGGTGCGGACGGAAGCGGGCCGCTGGGTCTAGCCATTGATGCTAGTGGCAACCTGTTCGGTACAACCATGACTGGCGGCACCTACAATCGCGGCGTGGTTTTTGAGGTCACTCCGTAGCTTTTATTTCTCCGAATTGTTATGCAAGGCGGTGCCCCATGCGAGTGAGAACATCTACGTTCGCTGTATTCATGGTCCTCGCGGTCGCGGCATCAGCCCAAAGGGCCGTGGACAACTTCCCGCAAGAGCCAACCTACTCGGTGTTGCATGCCTTTGGTTCAGGTAGCGACGGAGGGGGTGTGTGGGACAGCGTAGTCTTCGATAAACAGGGGAATTTATACGGCACGACCAGCGGTGGCGGGGAATACGACTACGGGACCGTGTTCGAATTGAGTCCGGTACAGAACGGTGAATGGACTGAGGCCATATTGCAAGACTTCCAGAACGGCGACCGGAACGGGAGCGAACCCAATGGCGGCCTCGTCGCCGGCGGCGCCGGTGATCTTTACGGCACCACGCAGCGCGGCGGCGCGTACTATGCCGGCGTGGTTTTCGAGCTGACGCCCGGAGCCGGCGGCTGGGACTACACGGTCGCGTATGACTTCGGCGCCCCTGGCACGCTCGCCTGCTGCCCGTGGGGCAATCTGATCGCTGGCCCGGGCGACAGTCTCTACGGAACCGGGTACGTCGCCTTTGAGCTCTCGCCCGCCCCTGACGGCCGGATCGAGGACGCACTGCATACCTTCACTGGACGGAACGGCGACGGGCTGGGACCGCAGGCCGGGCCGATCATGGACAGCGCCGGAAATCTTTACGGCACCACGCTGAACGGCGGCGGGAGCCCGGTATGTCCCGCCAACGACGGTTGCGGCACCGTCTACGAACTGGAGCCCGCAGCGGTAGGGGCCTGGGCTCCGGGGATAACCGCCTGGAAAGAGCGCATCTTGCACCGCTTCGGCTACACATCTGAAGACGGCGTGTTTCCGGGCGTGGGGCAGCTTGCCATCGACCCCCAAGGCAGCCTTTACGGCACCGCTGATGGAGGCGAGTACCGCTCGGGTATTGTCTACCGGCTCACGCTCATTCCGGCCGCTCGCGGCGGAATCTGGGCAGAGACCATTCTGTATAACTTCACCGGCCATGCAGACGGCTACGAGCCAAGTGGCGGCGTGACCTTAGACAGCGCCGGAAATCTCTATGGCACGACGATCAACGGCGGCGCGCCGCTCTGTGGCTGTGGCGTGGTTTACAAGCTGTCTCCGCAACCGGACGGCCAGTGGCAGTACACACTTCTTCATACGTTCGTCGGCTCTGACGGCGCAGAGCCCGACGCCAACCTCACCATCGGCCCCGATGGCAATTTGTACGGTACGGCGTCAGCCGGAGGTGCGTACGGCGGAGGCGTCGTCTTCCAAATCCAGATCACGCCGTAGGCGGTCAAATTCGCCATGCACTTCTGCTCCGAAAAAGATGGCACCGGTGGCCAGTACGTCTACGGCTTCCGGGTGCCCCTGCTTGTGGTTTCCGCTTATGCAATACCGGGACATATTGACGGCCCACAGTCGCAGGCCAATCTCCAGTGCCCAGGCCAGTATTGTCACGATTTCGGCAGCATTCTCGGCTACATTGAGCATGTATTTAGCCTCAGCGGGGGCACGATAAGTCCATCACAATACCCGTATGCGGACTACTTTGCTCCAGACGGGACGAACGTGGGCTGCACCGGGTGCACGTACCCGCTTTCCAGCTTCTTCGGGACGACGCCCCAACCGTTCGTGCCGATCACGGGAGCGAAATATCCCCCGTCCTGCTTCCTGGCCCCTAAGTCGACAAGTTGTTTTGGAGGTGCATTCCCGTCAGATCCCGACAACGACGGAGTGGATTAGCAGGATTAGAAGGGTACGTAAGGCGCGGCCCGTTGGCCGCGCAATCAGCCGGCTTGCTCGGGCCGACTGGCGACGCTTGTGACGGGGCGAGAGTTACACGAGCGGAGGTGCTCGATGTCCGGGAATCTCGGATGCGCTGGCAGGTCAGTGATGCTGTTCGCCGTCGCACTTTTGGCGGCCCCGAATACCTGTGCCCAGGGCCAATTCAGGATACTTCACAATTTCGGCGCTGGCACGGATGGTGCCGGGCTCTGGAGCCCGGTCGTAATGGACAAGCACGGCAACCTCTACGGCAGCAGTACCGGGGGCGGAGCGTACGGAGAAGGTACTGTCTACCAGTTGCGCCCGAGCTCTGCCTTGCCGGGGGGATGGACGGAGAGCATCCTCCACAGCTTCTCGCCGCAATCCGGCGATGGCTGGGCGGACTTTGGTGGAGTAACCGTCGACGCTTCGGGGAACCTGTACGGGGGCACCATAGATGGGGGCGCAAATGGCAGGGGGGTTGTCTTCGGCTTGACGCCGGGGAACGGCGGTTGGAGGGAAACCATCCTCTATAACTTCTGCTCCTTGCCGAACTGTGCCGACGGAGCCGGGCCATCAGACCACCCCATCCTTGATCCACAGGGCAACCTCTACGGGACCGCAGGCGTTGTTTTCCAGATGAGTCCTGCGGCAGACGGCTGGACGGAGAGCGTGCTCTATACCTTTTGCACCGAGCAGCCGCCCTGCGTCGACGGCTGGGAGCCCGGCGGATCCCTCGTCCGCGATGCGGCCGGAAATCTCTACGGGACGACCTTCTCCGGCGGGTACTTTGACGGAGTCTGCCAAGCATACGGCTGCGGCGTGGTCTATGAGGTCACGCAGGTGCGACCGGGGGTCTGGCGGCAGCGCGTGTTGTACGCGTTTGAAGCGGGAGGCGACGGCTGGGCGCCAGCTGGGGCGCTGACTATTCATGACGGAGCTCTCTACGGGGGAACCAACTACGGCGGTGGCTCGGATTGCGGGGACAACCGGGGCTGCGGCACGATCTTCGAGGTGGCGCAAGGCCCCGGTGGCGAGGCAAGAGAAGCAGTTCTGTACTCGTTTGGTGATGGCGCGAACGGGCTGTCTCCCATCGGCCCATTAGTGTTTGACCGCTCAGGAAACATCTACGGAGTGACGGCTTACGGTGGTGGGCCGTGCGAATGTGGCGTGCTGTTCAGGCTAATCCAAGGCGCCGGAGGGGCCTGGCAGTATACGGTGCTGCACACGTTCAGCGGCGCCGACGGCTCCCAACCGAGCGGCGGCCTGGTGATCGACAGCAAAGGGAACGTCTACGGTGCGGCCGTCGAGGGCGGCAAGTTCGGCGGCGGTGTGGTCTTCGAATACTCACCGCAGTAAGCGCGGCAGCCGCTACTGCGGGGGCGATTCGGTGTCGTCTTCCAAATCCAGATCGCGCCGTAAACTTATTTTCCTGTCTGGCTGTCCGGATTCGGACACTTGCTCCCATGATTGAACAGAATGCTCCCTCGAACCTCGCCGCAAAATCTATCTAACTCTTTTCTCCTGTGAGGCTTGCTGATATCGTCCTGTGGTAGGGAGCGTGCCCTTATCAGCTACAAATGGATATCGCTCGGCCTAATATCGCCCGCCAGAAACGCCGGCGGCAGATCATTTATATAGCGGTTGGAATTGTGTTGCTGGCGCTGGTGACCATGGGGCTGTCGCGACTCAAGCCGGCGGCGCCTTCGGTGGAGCGCTCCACGGTGTGGATTGATACCGTGAAACGCGGCTCGGTGCTGCGCCAGGTCCGCGGGCTGGGAACGCTGGTGCCGATGGAAGGCTCGATTCAGTTTCTGCCCGCAATCACGGAAGGCCGGGTGGATAAGATTCTCGAACTCCCCGGCGCGCAGGTGAAGGCCGACACCATCCTGCTTGAGTTGAGCAATCCGCAGCTGACACAAGAAGCGCTCGATGCGGAGTGGAAGCTGAAGGCTTCAGAAGCCGATTACAAGAACCTGCAAGTGCAGCTGGCCAGCCAGGTGCTGGCGCAGAAGTCGCTCTCGGCGCAGGCGCAATCGGAATACAGCCAGTCCAAGATGCAGTCGGACATCGATACCGAACTGGCCAAGCTGGGAGTGATTTCGCAACTGAGCGAAAAAGTTTCCAACCAGAAGACCCAGGAATTATCTACTCGCAACGACATTGAAAAGCAGCGGCTGACCAACAGCAGCGAAGTTCTGATCACCCAGTTGCAAGCCAAGCAGGCTGAGGTCGAGGAGTTTCGCGCGCTGGCGGAACTGAAGAAAAGCCAGCTTGACCGGCTGCGCGTCCGCGCCGGAATTGACGGCGTCTTGCAGGAGCAGACGCTGAAGATCGGCCAGTACGTGACTCCCGGGACGACGCTGGCGAAGGTCGTCCAGCCGCAGCGCCTTAAGGCCGAACTAAAGATCGCCGAAACTCAGGCCAAAGACATCTCGCTAGGCCAGCCGGCCTCGGTAGATACACATAACGGGATAATTCCTGGTCACGTTGTGCGGATTGATCCGTCTGTTGTAAATGGAACTGTGACCGTCGATGTGGCACTGGATGCGGCACTGCCGCAGGGAGCGCGGCCGGATTTGAGTGTGGATGGGACTATCGATCTGGAGAAGATGCAAAACGTGCTTTATGTGGGGCGTCCGGCGTTTGGGCAGGAGCAGAGTACGGTGGGTATGTTCAAGCTGGAGCCGGATGGAAGCAATGCGGTGCGGGCGCAGGTGAAGCTGGGGCGCAGTTCGGTAAACACGGTTGAGATTCTTCAGGGGTTGAAAGAAGGCGATCAAGTCATTTTGTCCGATATGTCGCGCTGGGACAACTTCGACCGGATTCGTTTGGAGTAGTCCTCTTTGCTTCTCTGTGATTTCTGTGGTTATGGATTGAGAAAAACATTACCACAGAGGTCACAGAGGGGCACAGAGAGATCAGCAGATTTGAAAGGAACTTCGATGGCTGACGCGGGAACCATGATTAGCATGGAGAACATCACCAAAGTTTTCTATACGGATGAAGTCGAGACCCATGCGCTCTCTGGAATTCACATGCAGATTCGCAAGGGTGAATACGTGTCCATTGCGGGGCCATCGGGATCGGGCAAATCCACGCTGCTGGCGCTGATTGGACTGCTCGATTCACCAAGCGACGGAACCTACGTGTTGAATAACAACTCGGTGGCGAATCTCGATATCAGCGAGCGTTCGCGGATCCGCAACCGCGAAATTGGGTTCATCTTTCAGAGTTTCAACCTGATTGGCGATCTCAACGTGTACGAGAATGTGGAATTGCCGCTGACCTATCGCGGCATGCCATCTTCCGAGCGCAAAGAGCGGGTGCACGTATCGCTGGAGCGCGTGGGGATGAATCACCGCACCAAGCACTATCCTTCGCAGCTCTCCGGAGGTCAGCAGCAGCGCGTCGCGGTGGCGCGTGCGTTGGCGGGGTCGCCTTCCATTCTGCTGGCGGACGAACCTACCGGAAACCTGGACTCGCGCAACGCCGAAGCGGTGATGGACCTGTTGCGCGAACTGCACCGCGAAGGCGCGACCATCTGCATGGTGACGCACGATCCCCGCTTTGCACGTCACGCCGACCGCCAGATCCACCTATTCGATGGAAGGGTCGTCGAGGAGAGCGTTGAGGTTGGCTAATGGAATCGCTGTTGCAGGATGTTCGCTACGGCCTGCGGATGATGGCGAAGAATCCTGGCTTCGCCATCGTTGCCATTCTCACCTTGGCGTTGGGCATCGGCGCGAATACTGCCATTTTCACCTTGTGTGATCAAGTTCTGCTGCGCCGTCTGCCGGTGCGTAATCCGCAGGAACTGGTGCGGCTGGAATATTCGGGTTCGGACACGGGACGCGCGAGTACTCGCGGAGGATCGCCACGCGCCTACTTCTCTTATCCGATGTACCGTGACCTCCGTGATCGCGATACGGTATTCGGCGGAATGCTGGCAACCTATTCCACCCAGGTCGGTGTGCAGTGGCACAATCAGCCTGAACTCGCAAACAGTGAACTGGTAAGCGGCAACTATTTCGATGTCCTGGGAGTTGGCCCGGCGGCGGGACGATTGCTGTTGCAATCCGACGACGTTACGCAGGACGCCAATCCCGTGGTGGTTTTGAGTTTTGGCTACTGGCAGCGCCGCTTCGGCGCCGACCCAAGAATTCTCAATCAAACGATCCTGATCAACAGCCATCCTTTCACCGTAGTCGGTGTGGTCGCGCCTGGTTTTCGCAGCGTTGTTGTAGGTGATGCTCCTGATCTGTTTGTGCCCATGATGATGAAGCCCGAGATCACTCCGGGCTGGAATGACCTGGACAACCACCGATCCAGATGGCTGAATATTTTCGCTCGTCTGAACCCTGGAGTGAACCGGGCGCAGGCGGAAGCTGGCATTAATATTCAGTGGCAGGCGCTACGCGCCGAAGAACTCAAACAGATACAGGGCCGCTCAGCATTGTTTATGCAGCACTTTGTAGCCGGCAGCCACCTCTCGCTGCTCGATGGGGCGCTGGGCTTTTCGCCTTTGCGCGAAAACATTCGCACTCCACTGCTGATTGTGATGGGCATGGTGGGGTTGGTGCTGCTAATCGCCTGCGCGAATGTGGCCGCTTTGTTGCTGGTGAGAGCAGCCGGGCGGGTTCGGGAAATTTCTGTGCGTTACGCGTTGGGAGCACGGCGGGGAAGAGTTTTGCAACAGCTCATGGTGGAAGGAGCAATGCTCGGCCTCGCCGGGGGCGCGCTGGGATTACTGCTTGCGCCCCGAGTATCGGGACTGTTGGTGCAAATGATGTACGCCGACTCCAATCAACAGTTGCCTTTTTCGGCCACTCCCGACTTGAGGATTTTCCTGTTCAACTTTGGTATCGCACTGTCGGTGAGCCTGCTGTTCAGCCTGGCGCCTGCGGCCCAGTTCTGGCACCCGGATCTTACTCCTACGCTGAAGCAGCAGACCATCTCGGTGGCCGGCGGCGGCCAGGGTTTTCGCCGTGTGTCGGTCGGTTTACAGATTGGCTTGAGCTTGTTATTGCTGCTGGGCTCCGGTCTGTTCCTGCGCACGCTTTACAAGCTAAAGACTTTCGATGTTGGTTTTGCGACCGATCACCTTCTCACATTTGGCCTTGATGCCAAGCTGGCTGGCTATGATCCGAAAGATGTTCCCACCTTGTCGAAGCGCGTGCTCGAAACGCTCTCGGCCTTGCCCGGCGTAAGTTCAGTGGCAGCGACGAATGATCCGGAACTCTCCGGCAACAACGAGGGCAGCACCATTACGATTGCGGGCTACACGGCCAAGGAAGACGAGGACATGAACGCGGAATGGTCCATTATCACCACGGACTATTTTGCGACGTTAAAGAGACCAATGGTCGCGGGGCGCAACTTCACGGCTCAGGATGGCCCCGATGCCGCCGCCGTTGCCATCGTCAACAGGAGTTTCGCGGAGCATTTCTTCGGAAGCCCGCAGCAAGCCCTCGGGCAGTATGTTGCAAGTAAGGGTGGCAAGGACGCGAAGCCTGACATTCAGATCATCGGCGTAGTACAAGACGCAAAGCATGAGGGTGTACGCGAAAACATAAGGCGTAGCGTTTTTGTTTCCTATCTTCAGGCGAAGGAAGCCGGTCAGGTTCCCCTTCAGTTTTATGTGCGGACCTGGCAGAGTCCGGAATCAGCCGAGGGCAACATCCGCAGTGCCATGCAAAGGCTGGACTCGAAGCTGGTGGTCGACACGCTGATCACCATGGATCGGCAGATTGACGATAGCCTGAGCACGGAGCGCATGATCGCGCTGCTGGCGGGGAGTTTCGGCGTCCTGGCGACATTGTTGGCTGCGGTCGGATTGTATGGTGTATTGGCATACGCGACGGTGCAGCGCACGCGCGAGATCGGAATACGGATCGCCTTGGGCGCCAGTCGCGGAGCAGTCGCCCGCATGGTGCTGTCGGAAGTGGCTCGCCTTGCGGGCATCAGTATGGCCGCGGCGCTGCCCTTGGCGCTCATTCTCGGCAGGCTCATCAAGAGCCAGCTTTTCGGAATTTCCAGCGCCGATCCGTTGACGCTGATTGTCACCACATT